>Ga0210005_1000001_pt1 | contig 375164 bp, 371 predicted proteins | sample CryGey02umfilter_3_FD_183961 | JGI IMG/M metagenome (GOLD analysis project Ga0210005, IMG submission 183961) | Groundwater microbial communities from aquifer in Utah, USA - Crystal Geyser 4/9/14 0.2 um filter (SPAdes) (version 3) | ecosystem: Environmental > Aquatic > Deep subsurface >... | reverse complement strand
GCCATCCGCTTTAACGGAGAAGCCTATCAGGGTGTACATGAGCCGATTATTTCCAAAACAACGTTTGATCGAGTTAAGCAGGTGATGAGCAACCGAGGCAAGAAGAAGCGCAAGCGACAGCACGATTACGCTTTTACAGGTTTTATGCACTGCGGAAGCTGTGACTGTTCCATTACCGCCGAAAAGCAGAAGGGGCATGTGTACTACCGTTGTACAAAAAAGCGAGGTGCTTGTGACGAAAAATATCTGCGTGAAGAACTTCTTGCCGAGGAGCTACAAAGTATCGTTCAAAAAGTAACTCTGCCCGACAACTGGGCGCATAACATGCTGGCTGAACTCAACAAAGAGGAGGCAAGCGAACAAGCAGTAGTTTCTCCTCAACTAACGGCATACACGACAAGCAAAGCACAACTAGAGGAAAGACTCGATCGACTGCTCGATCTGCAACTGGAAGGCGGCTTGTCGCTTGCCGACTACAAAACGAAGAAGAACAAACTGGTGAACGAAAAAATTGATGTAGAGCAAAAAATTGCCGTACTGGAACAGTCGGGAAATAATCGGCTCGAACCAATGAGAGCTTTCATAAAAGCCAGTAGCCAAGCCAAAAATTCCGTTGATCTCAATAACAATCAAGAGATTGTCTCATTTCTAAAAAATATCGGCTCGAACTTTCTTTTGAAAGGTAAAACAGTCCGCTGGGAAGCCGAAACTGGGTGGCGCGTGCTGGCGAAATCGCGTGGATTTCGCAATTGGCGGAGGGAGGGGGATTCGAACCCCCGAGACCCAAGGGGTCTACACGATTTCGAGTCGTGCGCTTTCGACCACTCAGCCATCCCTCCAACGACGATTGTAACTGGTTGTTTTTCTCCTTTCCTAATACTTCTTTACTGAGATTGTCACCTTAAGTTGTCATTTTACGTATCGTTGCTCAGTGAAAGATGCCAATGGTGCCACACCTTTTCCTCCGAAATTGTTCCCATTTTCCACTCCTCCCTCCCGACATCCCTTCTGCGCAGTTGTAAGGCGTAAGTACCCTTTTCCCGCTACGGAAAGCGCACCGTACGGCCGTATACGACACCAAAGAGCCGTGCGGTCAATTGCACATTTTTTGTACGTAAGCGCTTAGTTTTCGGAAATTTGCTTGCGTAGCTTGCATGCCACTGCTTAGAATTCGAACTGTCTTTATTTATCTTTCCCTCATTTATTATGAGTTACGTAGTTGCTTCCAAGCTCAAGGATCTCGTGAAGAAGAGCGGCATGATGTCCTCTGGTGACCTCGGTGACGCTGCAAGCGAAATGCTTGAGGCCGCTGTAAAGAAGGCTGTTGCTCGCGCTAAGGAGAACGGCCGCAAGACTGTGCGTCCATGTGACCTCTAGTCTTCCTTTTAAAACGGACAGAACAGACGCCCGTCATTGGGCGTCTTTTTTGTGTCGTTTCTCACACGCAATCACGTTGCTTATTATGCTCGTCGTTTCAGTTCGGCATCTATGAACGACTGAATGTCTCCGTCCAATACCGCTTCGGTATTGCTCGTCTCTTCGTCCGTACGGAGATCTTTCACCATCTGGTAGGGGTGCAGTACGTAGCTGCGAATCTGTTGACCGAAGTCCGCACTTTTCGTGGCACCCTTCATGCCTTCCTTTTTTTCGGCATCTTCCTCACGCTGCTTTTCCAGAAGTTTGGCCGTGATAATATTCATGGCCTGTCTTCTGTTTTGCTGCTGACTGCGTTCATTCTGACACGCAGCCACCAGACCGGTGGGCATATGCGTTATGCGAACGGCGGAATCCGTTTTATTTACGTGCTGACCTCCCGCGCCGCTGCTGCGATACGTATCTATGCGGAGATCTTTCTGATCTATTTTCACCTCGGATGTTTCTTCTATTTCAGGCAGTACCTCCACCAGCGCAAAACTCGTCTGTCTCAAATTTTTGGCATTAAAAGGAGAGAGTCGTACCAATCTGTGCGTACCTCGTTCACATCGCAGTAATCCGTATGCCATTTCGCCCGTCACATATATGGTGACGGATTTCACTCCCGCTTCCTGTCCGTCTGTTTTTTCCAGGACGGTTGTTTGCCAACCTTGCCTTTCGCAGTATCGCAGATACATGCGCATCAGCATGGCGGCCCAGTCTTGCGCTTCCGTTCCTCCCGCCCCGCTGCTGATGGTGAGATAGCAGTTATTCGTATCGAACTCTCCCGAAAGGTAGAGCTGCGTTTCGAGTTGTTGCCATTGTGCTTCCAATTTTTCGTATTCTTCCTGCATTCCTTTTTCGTCATCCGCTTCGGCCTCTTCGCAGAGAGAGAGGAGTACCGAAATATTTTCCGTCAGTTCGGCAATGGGTTCCCACTGCTTCTTCAGCGCTTTAAGTTTGCCAAAGAGTGTGTTGGCTGCCTGTTGGTCATCCCAAATAGTTGGCTCCTGTGCCTCTGCTTCCAGTTCTTTTATTCGTTGCGGAATTCCCTTCGATTCAAAGAGAGTCCTTACCCGTGTTCACGGCTGAGTGCAGATCCTGCAGTTTTCTGAGGAGCTCTTCCACGGGGAAGGGGGGAGAAAGTACCGCATTATTGTACTCCAAATGCCTTCCGGAAGCCACTGTTGGCACATTGCGACGTAGGCACGGCGACGTTTATAATCTATTACACATTACTTTTTATATTTAGCAATTTCTGCACCGTGGTCGCAGAGCCTGTTTTGCGCTACAATATAAGGAAAACTTTATGTCAAACACACACAAGCGCAGGCAGAAAACATCGATACCGTTGGTAACGATTCTCCATCGCGGTGCCGTACCGCTTTTCCTGTTTTCGTTGGTATTGCTCATTCTTCTGGTGCTTTCGAACATGTATGTATTGCCGGGACTCACATCTGTGGATGTGGGAGGCAAAGAGCGAGATGCCGCACAACTGAAAAGCTACTATGATTCTTTGCTGCAGCAGATTACGGAGCAGGAACAGGAGAGGGATGCATTGGTACTGCCCATGGAAGACACGGCGTACAGACGTCTTGTTGAACAGAAGAATGCGGCGTTTCCGCTGCTGTCACTTCGCGCATCTTTGGAGCAGACTGCCAAGCAAATTGCTCCCGAGGGAAAGAGTGTCGTGCACATAGATTCCATACGATATATTCCTTCCAAAAAGCGCGCGGAACTCATAGGAGACGTACGCAACGTCGGCCCTCGTTCCATGACGGTACTGGCTCAACTCGTGGAAGAGTTACGCATGCAGCCTTTTGTGGAGGGCATAGTGAGCCCGCGTTTTCAACGACGTGAAGATCCTGTTCTCGGAATGTACTCGCCTTTTACTCTCGTAATCAGCCTTCCATGATGAGACGCAAAAAAATTCTTCGCAGAAAACAGCATGCACGTGCGGCACTGTTTTTGACCACGGGTGTTGTTATGCTCACTGCTTCGGGATCTTTGCTTTCCACGCAGGCCTCGGCGGTACTGAGTGTGCGAGAAGTATCGTTGCCTCTTGTCACACAGATTCCTTCGTTGGAAAGACGTTTGAGTACGCTTACGGATCAGGTGGAACTTTCCCAACTCAATGCGGCAATGAAAACGGGATCGTTGGAGGAAAGAGTGAACGTGTTCGTACTGCCTGAAGACATTGATTACGACAGACTCCTCCTGGTGTTCGATATTCTCAGTCAGGAACTTTCCTCTCAGGGAATCTTTACTGAAATTTCGGATGTGACAGTGAGTGATCCCATCCCTTCGGCGGAATCGGGACTCTTTCAGCGCTCTGTTTCCATGAAGTTTGCCGCACATGAACAGGGTGTGCAGCAGTTCCTTTCTCTTATTCGAATGGCGGGAATCCTGACCATAGGAGATACGCTCTCCACCGAAGAGCGAAGATTGCTTCTCGTAAAAACAGAAGAAGAAAACCCCGCGGGTATTGTGGCCATAGAGCAATTTTTGTCTTTGGACTTGCTGCGGTACGCACGCGAACCGAAGACACATGAAGCGCAGCTTATGCGCTCATTTTCTTCTCCGTCGTTCATAAAAACATTGGAAGATATGTTGCAATCGCCACTTATCCGTGATGTGCGTCGCATTCTCGGCGGCAATATCGGCGAGAGTTTGGAGCGGTACTCTCTCTGGCCATTGCCGTTCATGACACTGCAGGATGTGCGAATACAATCGGGTAAAGCGCCGGGTTGGTATGCGTTGGGAGTGCAGTTGCAGGTGTTTTCTCGCTCGCCGGAACTCTAAAGGATTTGCCCGAATTCTTGACATACGAATCAAGCAACCATAGATTTTTGTAGTATTCCCCCTATTTGTTCTGCGCAAACGTCGAAGATATCCAACCGCAACGAGAGCTCAGGCTAAGAAGCCACGAGTGAATGAAGAAATCCGCGTACCCGAAGTTCTGCTCGTTACGGACGGAGAAGCAGAGACTCTTACCATAGAGGATGCCATTGCCAGAGCTCGGGAAATGGAAATGGATCTTATTGAAGTATCCCCCAAAGCAAATCCGCCGGTGGTAAAAATAGGAGATGTGGGTCAGCATATGTATCAGGTAAACAAGAAAGAAAAAAAGCAGCGTGCCCACAACAAGCAGACCGAAGTGAAAACATTGCGATTCGGATTCCGTACCGAGAAGCATGACTTGGAGCGACTCATGGATCGTGCGCGGGAATTCATGGAGGACCGTCATCTCGTCAAATTTGTCGTTCGCCTCCGTGGCCGAGAGCTAACCAATAAGGGGTATGCGGAAGAAAAACTGAAGGGTTTGGTCGACCAGCTTTCCGACGTAGCGGAGGTGGAACAGGAGATAAAAAAGCAGGGAAACCAGTTTATTGTCATTATGCGGGCAAAGAAGAGCCAAGGCAGCCCCGCGAAGATAGTGTAGATTTTGCGAGCTTTCCCCTTGAACTTGCTCTTTTGGCAGTTATACTGCCCCAGCTAACTTTTTTCTCAGTTTTTCCGTGCCGAAGATCAAGTCCCACAGTGGTGCCAAGAAACGGGTTCGTAAGACCGGTTCAGGCAAAATGGCCATGAAGCGCAACAGTCGCAACCACCTTCTGCAACAGAAGAGCAAGCGACAGAAGAATCTCAACCGCACTCTTGTGCCGGAAAAGACACATCAGAAAACACTGACTTCACTTCTTCCATACCTCTAGGATGCGCGTAAGCCGAGGAGTTGTCCGCCACAGGCGCCACAAAAAGATTCGCAAACTGGCGAAGGGGTACCGCGGTATGCGCTCCAGCACTTTCCGCAAAGCAAACGAGGCTGTCATGAAGGCTGGTCAGCACGCATACAGAGGACGCCGTGAAAAGAAGCGTACGTTCCGTGCACTGTGGATCACTCGTATTTCTGCAGCTGCCAAAGAGCATAACGTCAACTACTCCACGTTGGTGAAGGCACTGAAGGATCAGAACATCGGTCTTAACAGAAAAGTACTTTCTGAACTTGCCATTCATGAACCAAAAGCATTCGAAGCGGTACTGAAGCAGGCAAAGGTCGGAGCGTAGTATCGCATGGCTCTCGTTAGTTCCATTCGGTTTTTTTCACGTGTGTGGTAGACTTTCGCGTATGAAAAAGCCTGCAGCGAAGTCTCAAAGCGGCCAAGTATCTTTGCGAAGTCGGCAGACAGTATGGTGTCTTCTGTTTGTGATCATTGCGTCATGGTTCACGTATTTCCAGAACTATGAGTACCCAAACAGGTTTTTTTGGGATGAGAATTACAATATTGCTTCTGCGCAAAAATATCTCAATGATACGTTTTACATAGGTTTACACCCTCCATTGGGCAGACTGTTGATGGCTCTTGGTCAGCACTTTATTTCTCCCGACGAACCAAACAATCAGTATTTGGACAAATACAGCGCCTCACATTTTTCAGAAGAAATAACCATGAAGGGTTACAGAGTTTTTCCGGTGTTACTCGGATGGCTTACTGCACCTCTCTTGTTTCTGATTTTTCTGCTTCTCCTGAAGTCACCGACTCAAAGCATGTTACTTTCCTTTTTGTTCATATTTGATAACGCACTGGTTGTACATTTACGCGGTGCGATGCTGGAGGGGGCATTGCTCTTTTTTAGCATGTCGACAATTTTGTTATTCATCTTGCTCGTGGAGAAGAGAGATGCAAAAAAACTCTTTCCCTGGTTTTCCCTTCTCTTTGGTATCACCTTGGCATGCGCCATAGGAGTGAAAGTTCTTGCTTGTATTCTTGTCCTTCTTATTCCCGCACTGTTGTACAAACTTTATCCGAATCGGAGACAGTCCGCGCAGTTCCTTGTGCTGACAGCGGTCGGTTTTTTTGTGACGTATCTTGTCATATGGCAGACACATGTGTTGCTTACGAACACGCCATACAAAGACGAAAATGACAAAGCGAACTATTATTCGGCATCGGAACAATATCGCCAAATCATCGATGCCGGCGAGACTTCTTCTCCTATCGGTCTTTTTATGGCGATACGACACTCCATAAGAAAAGTGGGATTCCAACAATCGGCTCCCGCATTGAATTTGTGCAAAGTGTCAGAAAATGGAAGCCCTCCCATTCTCTGGCCTCTCGGATCACATGCCATTATGTACACTTCGGCAACAGTGAAAGACGGAGTGAGTCAGTATCTGTATTTACAGGCAAATCCTGTTGTGTGGATTATCGGTCTCTCGGGTGTGCTCTTTTCTTTTGCATATGTGGTGAGCACCCTGTTCTTTTGGCAAGGGCGTGCGACAGGCAGGGTTTTCTATGTATCGGTATTTCTGGTGATGTATGTGGGGTATATGATTGCTGTGAGCAGAATAGATCGTGTGATGTATTTGTATCATTACTTCATTCCGCTTGTGTTGAGTTTTATTCTTTTCGGGCTTTCATTTGCTGAAATACGGTCCATTGGTCCTACAAAACTGACACAAGCATCCAAAGATATCATTTTGATGATACTGGCGCTCTGCATCTTCATTTCGTTTCAGTTCTACAGACCGTTGACATACTTCGTGCCGATATCCGATGAAGCATTGCAACGTCGTGCTATTTTTCCTCTGTGGGAATTGCGATGCCGTGGATGTGAACGTAAGAGACTGTGGGCAAATCCCGTAAACACTTAAAAAAAGCAGGGAAGCTTGTGTTCCTTCATACGGAAGATTCTCCCAATACGTTGTTTACAGTGCCGTAGGAGGTTGCATGTCTTTTGCCAGCACCATCCCTTCTCCGAAGAGCCTGGTGGCAAAGTAATCCAGCAGTGCACCATATACCGCGGCAAAGAGTATGGTTTGCCAGAACAGAGACTGGTCGGGCCAGAGGTAGATAATGAAATCCAGATGCACGAATGCGGCAAGAACGCCGCCGCGAAGCACGGGGTGGAATCGTCCGTTGAGTACTGGTTGCCAGACCAACACTCCTGCCAATGCTATCATCACGCCTATGATCAGCGCATTGATAATTGCTGCGGCCTGTACCATGGGTACTTGCTGTACCAGCGGCGCAGGAAGGCTGATGGCGATGGCAATACCCATGACAAGAGAGACGCTCTTGCAGAAGGCGGATCGTCTTACGATGGGCAGGCTGAGAGTCGTTTTGTTGAGAGCGATGCGCATGTGCCCAGTATTCCGCTCTTTGTTTCAAATCTCAATTGCTCACGCGCGGTTTTGGAGCAGAGTACGTATACTGCCCAGTTGCATTGTTGCCGCCTGTGCTCCGGCTTTCCAAAATTGGTTTCCCTTATCGAATCGGAACGGCGATGCAGACAATTTCGGTGTGATGACGAGGTCACATGCTTTTCTGCTTTCATCCAGCATTGCATATCCCTCCTGTAAAAATGCGTGCCATGGTCTGGGCATCAATTTCGACACAATGGGATAACTGGGAACAGTATCTGTTCCTATGACAATATCCGGCGCCTGTTTCTGTCGCATTTCCAGCGAAGGAATCGCACCGAACATACAGAGATCTATGTAGCGTTCGCCTTCAACGGATGCCGGGGAGAACAGAACGGGAATGGCACTGCTTGCCATAATCGCATCCAGTATTCGTACTTCCGGACCGAACGTATGCTTTTCCACGCGCTGAAAAACATACTCTGTAAAGTTCGGTTGGAGTATGCGCTGCCATTCAATGTTTTCTTTGAGGCGTCCCGCCGTACAGAGAAACGGGATTCGGCAGTCACCGATACGCTTATCTTGCAGGAGATTTCGAAGGTGGTGCTCCAGGTTTTGTTGCATGAGTCCTCCATGCAGTCCGTTTTTTATGGGGTTACCGCTTACCTGAGCAATATTGCTCATTTTTATGCCGTCGAGCAGAGTGTGCAGGGTATCGATATCGTATCCGAGAGCGTATATCGCACCGATAATCGCACCCATGCTACTGCCGGCTATGGCGTCCGGTTTCAGGTTCTCCGCTTCCAATACCTGAAGAACCCCAGCATTACTTATGCCACAGGCTGCTCCGCCGGAGAGTACCAATCCCCAACTCATACGTCGCAGTATAGTACAATCGTAGAAACGTCGAAGTGCAAAGACTACTGTTCCTGCGCTTCCAAACTGGCTTTTATGCGCATGGTGGCAATAATGCCCGCACGCTCACTTTCATCCAGCTTCATCTTGATGTATTTCACCGTTTCTTTGAGGTCGGGAATCATTTTGTGTTCCAGCGCATTTACGCGGCGACGTGTGGTTTCCAATTCTATGGCCATACTTTCCGCTTGCTTCTCTATTTGAGCGAGCTGGATAAGTGTTTCGAAGAGGTCATCGAATGCCTGCAGCGCTTCATCTAGCAGGGCGTTTGTTCCGCTGAATCCGTACGTGCGAGGGTTGCCTTCCTTGTGAATCGTGAAGAAGGGGATTTTTACGCTCATAACGCTCTTCGTTTCCACTTCCAGAGAAATAGTTGCTTCCGGACTTGAGAGCGCGTTTTCAAGTTGTGCGTCTGTCAGCCATGCCGATGCCAGAAGAAACGTGTGGAATGCGGTGCCTATCTCTTCCTCCACTTTGGAACGAAGCTCTTTGGCAGAACGAATAATGCCCAAAAATTGCTGCATGAGACCGTCCTGTTTGTCTTTCAGGAGCTTGTGCCCCCTCTGCGCCGACTTGGTACGGCGTTTTAAGTCCATGAGGGCCATGCGCGTTGGATTGACATTGAGGAGAGCCATAAGCGTTTAAGACGGTAATTTCTTAAGTTGAGAGTACAGCGATACGGTGGAGAGCATGAAAATTACAATGCCCAGGCTGTAGAGGTACGCGGAAGTAAGATACGTCAGTCGTACGAGATCGGGCAGTGTGCGCAGCACCAGTTCTATGACGAACCCGTCGATCACGGCAAGTGGCAGGAAAATAGCTCCCGCTGTTCCCGCAAGATGCAGCAGCGCAACTGTCGTGTGACCCTGTACAACGTCTTTACTGTGTCTGAGTGCCTCTCTGTATCCTTTGCCTTCGCAGACGATGGCAATGGCGTAGAAGAACGTTCGTACGAAATAGATGATACCCGGCACGATGAGAAGCAAACTCCAGAAGAAAGTGAAACATGTGCGGAGAATATCTGTCAGAAAGAGATTGCCCACAAAGTGACCCGCTTCTTTTCGTACGATGGAAAAAGATGTGCGTGTGCGCCCCGCTCGCGTTTGCATCAGGCGCTTTCCCACAAGGAGAACGCAGGCGATTCCCCAGAGCATTACGATTCCCAGTGCAACCTGTATGAACAGAAAGCCTATAAGGGGCATGGCGCTCTGAGAACCTTCCAGTATGCCTGCCATCGTGTAGTCTCGCGACAACGTTTCTTCTACGAATATATCTCCCGTGGCAAGAAGCAAGGTAAGGGGAATCATGAGCAGCCAGAAAAGCACGGCACGCAGCACGGACTGACTTTTGTAGAAGTCCCATGAGGTGCCGATAACGGTAAAGACGTTATTCATTACGCGTTGGAGGGTGCGGAAGTCATGTATTTCTCAATCTGTTCGGGCTTCACACGCTTCAGTTCTCCCTTTGGAAGCTCTTTGAGGAGATCCCACCCGATGGAGAGAGACTCGAAGATAGAACGGTTATCACCTTCGCTCTGTCTTATGAATTCTTTCTCGAAGCGATCTGCAAATTTCAAGTACGCTTTATCGGTATCGTTGAGTGACGATTCACCGAGAATCACAGCAAGCTCTCGCACTTCCACCCCTCGTGCGTACGCAGCGGTGAGCTGCGCATCCATACTGCTGTGGTCTCCGCGGGTAACGCCTTCTCCCTGCGCTTTTCCTTTCAGACGGGAGAGAGATCCCATTGGAATAACAGGTGGGAAAATACCTTTCTGGTGCAGACCACGATCCAGTCGAATCTGTCCTTCGGTAATGTAACCCGTAAGGTCGGGAATCGGATGAGTCACATCGTCTTCCGGCATCGTGAGAATCGGAATCTGCGTAATGGAACCTTCCTTTCCGCGAATACGTCCTGCTCGCTCGTAAATGGTCGCAAGGTCGGTGTAGAGGTATCCGGGGTATCCTCGACGACCGGGAACTTCTTTACGTGCGGCAGACACTTCGCGAAGCGCTTCACAGTAGTTTGTCATATCCGTGAGAATAACCGTGACGTGATAGCCCTTTTCATACGCCAGGTATTCCGCTGCGGTAAGGGCAAGACGCGGCGTGGCGATGCGTTCCACCACAGGGTTATCTGCGGTGTTTATAAAGAGTACCGCACGGGAGAGTGCACCTGTCTTTTCAAATTCCTGCTTAAAGTACTGTGCTTCTTCGAAGGTTACTCCCATGGCGCCGAACACCACGGCAAACTTTCCTTTTTCCTTACTTGGGTCGTACTCGGCTTCACCTTCCGTTTCGACCTCTTCGCTTGTAAGCACACGTGCCTGACGAGCGATTTGTGCGGCCAGTTGGGAGTGAGGCAGACCTGCTCCGGAGAAAATAGGGAGCTTCTGACCTCGCACCAACGTGTTGAGCACGTCGATGGTGGAAATACCGGTCTGAATAAAGTCTTCCGGGAATTCACGGCTGAACGGGTTGATTGGCGCACCGTTAATATCCAGCTTCTTTTCGGGGATTACGGCAGGTCCGCCATCTATGGGGTGACCCGAACCGTTGAACATGCGGCCGAGCATGTCTTCGGATACTCCGATTTCAAACGTGCGTCCGAGGAAGCGAACTTTCGTTCCTGCCGTCGAAGCACCCTGCGTGGATTCAAACAGCTGAATAACAGCGAGACCCTCGCGGGCTTCCAGCACCTTTCCAAGGCGCCTGTCGCCGTTTACAAGCTCTACTTCGCAGAGCTCGTCGTATGTAACACCTTCGACTCCCTCGACCATCAGGAGCGGTCCGGTAATATCTCGAACGGTTTTGTATGCAGTGGACATAATAGAGAGATGAAAGAGTCAAAAGTTACGCGGTAACGGGTTCTTCGTGAGATGTCTTACCTGGGGCTCCCGTTACCTGCAGGGCACCCAGTTCCTTACGGATTTGTTCTTCTATGGCATCGAACTTCTCCTCCATTTCGTCTTCGGGAATAAAACTCGCTCGTACGATGACTTCTTTGACGGGGAGTGTTTGCAGTTTGCCGAAGTCGAAATCTTCCTGCTCGACTATCGGGCCCGCAACTTCCATGAACATGAGAATCGCTTTCAGAAGTCTGAACTGCTTTTTGAGAGATGTGTAGGCGTCCATGTTATCGAATGCGTTCTGGAACAAGAAGTCTTCTCGAATCATACGTGCGGTTTCCATTGTGAGTTGCTCTTTTGGTGAGAGGGCATCCGTACCCACGAGACGCACAATTTCTTCCAACTTGCTTTCGTCCTGCAGAATTTGCATGGCAATTTCGCGGTTTCTGGCGAAACCTTCCGCCACTTCTTTGTCGTAATAGTTTGTGAAGTTTTCGGCGTAGAGCGAGTAGCTCTGCAACCAGTTGATGGCAGGGAAGTGACGCTTGTAGGCGAGCTTGGCATCCAATGCCCAGAATACTTTGGTCACACGGAGCGTGTTCTGTGTGACCGGTTCGGAGAAGTCCCCTCCGGGAGGAGATACCGCACCGATAACGGTAAGAGAACCGCGGCGACCGTCCGTACCGAGACAGTCCACAATTCCGGCACGCTCGTAGAATCCTGCCGTACGGGAACCGAGGTACGCGGGGTATCCTTCTTCACCGGGCATTTCTTCCAGACGTCCCGACATTTCTCGCATGGCTTCCGCCCAACGAGAGGTGGAGTCTGCCATGAGAGCCACATCGTAGCCCATGTCGCGGTAGTACTCTGCAAGAGTGATACCTGTGTACACACTCGCTTCACGTGCGGCAACCGGCATATTTGAAGTGTTTGCGATAAGAATCGTGCGCTTCATCAGAGGTTCTCCCGTGTTCGGATCTTCCAAGTGAGGAAATTCGGAGAGTACCTCTGTCATTTCGTTTCCGCGCTCTCCACAACCGATATACACAATCACTTGTGCGGCGCAGAACTTCGCAAGGCTTTGCTGTGTCACTGTCTTTCCGGCTCCGAACGGTCCGGGAATTGCTCCCGCTCCGCCTTTGGCGATAGGGAAGAGCGTATCGAGAATGCGTGTTCCTGTCGGCAGCGGTTCGCTGGGGATACCCTTTCCCTTCGTCGGGCGAGGGATACGAATCGGCCAACGCTGCAACATACAGATTTCTTTCGTGCCTTCTTCTGTTTCTATCACCGCAATAATTTCTTCGATGTTGAAAGATCCTGATTTCACTTCTTTTACTGTTCCCGAAATTCCCGGAGGAACCATAATCTTATGCTCTATGAGTGTGGTTTCCTGTACGGTTCCCAGAATATCGCCACCCACCACCGTATCTCCGGACGAGGCAGTAGCGTTGAAGTCCCACTTCTTGGTTCTGTCTATGCCGGGTACTTCAATACCTCGGCTGATAAATGCGCTGTTCGCTTGTTTTTCAATAAGCTCCAGCGGGCGCTGAATTCCATCGTAGATGGAAGTGAGCAAACCGGGTGCAAGCTCCACTGAGAGAGTTTCACCGGTACGTTCCACGGGTTCGCCGGGGCCGATACCGCTGGTTTCCTCATACACCTGTATGGAAGCTTCGTCGCCATGAAGTTCAATTACTTCGCCCACGAGTCTTTCTTTCGACACGCGAACAACCTCGTACATCTTTGCGTCGCCCATACCCTTGGCGACGACCAGGGGTCCTGCGACTTTTATGATAGTGGGTTGATTGGACATGGAGATAGGGGGAACGTAGAAGTGATAATTACGAATGTTGACGGTTGTGAATCTTCAGCAGTGCATCACCGAGTATGCTGCGAATTTCTGTGGAAGCATCTGAAAGACCTTGTTGGATATTGCGGAAACGGATTCCTTCGTCGGTGGTTTCTTGTGCACGTTGCGTATCGACTGCATTGAATGCGTCGATCAGTTGCTGGCGAGGGCGTGGTCCGTTTGCGGTCATATTATTGAAGAATATCCGAGCCCACCGCACGTTCTACAATGCGCTTTAAGCGCTGCAGACCGTAGCCCGTGGAACCTTGGTGAGAAGGGATGGGAATAATGGCGGGTAGGGCCCCGCGAGCGAGCTTCTTTTCGTCGTCCGGCGAAAGTTCGCTCGAGAGGTCCTCGGTAATAAAGACGATTGCGTAGCTGTTTCTCTCTATGCCATGTTCGTCCGTCGTGGTTTCACGCTTGAGTCTGTACAGCGCTTCCACTCCCTGTGCTCCGGTTTCCACCGGAACAACGTCCACACCGAGCAGTGCAAAGCCTCCCACTGCTTCTTTGGAGCCGATCATAGCGATGCGATACTTCATGAGAGATAGTGTGTAGCGGAAAGAAACGGAGGCAGCGCTCTCTTGATATCCTGAGGGGAGAGGCCGTTACGTTTTCCTATGAGAATCATGCGGAGAAGTTTGAGTTGCGAAATACCGATGGCAGCGAAAGCAAAGACCGGCTCTATGCTGAGAGGAACGTTCCACATATCTGCGATAACCGCCGCTATGACCTCACTCAATTTTCTCTCCAGTGCATTTTTATCTTCATTCGACTGAAGTACGTCGCTCAGCAGGTAGCCGAGTTCGGACTTGCCGACCGCAGTCACAATGGAACTCAGCGGACCTGCGAGGTCCGAAGCGGATATGGAACCGCCGTTGAGCATGTAGAAAAGAGACTCGTCGCGATCTTCGTCTGCGAGACGCAGTGCGGTGCGAATGTTCTGAAGATCAATATTTCGACGCACGTACTTTCGTATGAGCGGCGAACCGGATGTCTTTGCCAATGCCAAGCTGGTGTTGGCAATAAATTGTGCGACTTTCGTATCTATGGAACGGGCGTTTATGCCGTCGGTAGCCAGCACCTCGGAAACAAAGGAAGTGAGATGACTCGGCAGATCACCCTCAATGCGCTCTCTTACCAGGGCGCGAAGGGAATCCGGAGCGTAGGCGGACATACCGCTTACGGGCTCTTGGGCAATTTCAGACGTGAGTCCGTGTGCTTCTTTCAGCAGATACGCAAGCAGGGGAGCATCGCCCTCCAGCCATAGAATCGAGAAGATCGGTTGCTTTGCCAGCGGAGACATTTGCTCCACTTCACTGCGAATCCAACCTGCGACGGCTTGCAGTACGGCATTTCCTTCCCGTATTCCCTGGTCGATAATGCTCGTCATTTTCAGCTCTGTAAGAATCTGCTCTGTGGCCTTTCCATCCGGTGCTCCAAGCAGTCGATCCACGTCCGACTGTGAAAGCAGAAGTTGTTGCAGCACACCCGTACGTCCATGGGCGTATGCAAAGTGTTGGCCTATGAGAGATTGTACGTTGCTCATACCGTGAAAATTTCATGAGAAATGGCAAGATCCGTCTCCGGTCGGAGAATTTCTTCCACGAGGTGTTCGAATGTGAAATCGTATTCTTGTTTGTCGGAAACAAACAGGAAACCTCCGGAAGCATCCGACTCTTTGCCCATCGTAAATTGTTCCGATGGTGCAAGTTTTTTCAGTGCGGCTGCATGTTTTTTGGAAGGGTAGATAATACCCTTCTGCGAGATCTGCTTTAAGCATGTGCGCAGCAGCTCTTCCACTTTGTTCTCGGGAAGTGCGCTGAGTTCCGCCGTTACTTTCGCATACAGACGATCCAGCAGTTCCTGCTTCTTTAGCAGTACAGTGTTTCTCTTTGCAGATTCCGCATGTGCTTGTGCTTTCGCTTTCAGATGCGTTTTCTTCTGCTCCTTCTGTACGGCAATTTCCTGCTTCTTTTTTGCAAGAGATCGTTCACTTGCTTCACGCATTTGCGTCAGAGCTTTTTGATGAGCGCTGCGAGCGGTTGCAATCTGATGATCTGCCTGTGCGCTTATAGCGTTGAGAATATCTTGAAGTGCCATAATGTCAGAAGGGAAGAGAGGCGATTAGCCGATGAGTCCTGTTTTGAATGAGCTCATCATGAAGAAGGAAATAAGGAACCCGAGCAGTGCGTATGTTTCTACAAGGGCAGCCATTGTAATAACACGACCTGCAAGCTTGGCATCCTTCGCAAGCATGTGCATACCTGCGCTACATACTTTTGCCTGGAAAGGCGAAGATGTAAGACATGTGATGGTTACAGGCAACGTTGCTGCGAGAAGAATGAATCCCTGTGAAACTGAAACAGGTACTTCTCCGGTGATAACAGGACCGTAGTTAAAGATGAAAAGCAGAGAAATAACCATACCGTACAAACCCTGTGAACCCGGAAGCACCATAAGGGTGATTACTTTTCCTGCAAGCTCAGGCTTTTCGGTAAGGAGACCTGCTCCGGCCTGACCGGTCATGGATACTCCGAGAATGGAACCGAGACAAGAAAGGAACGTGGCGGCTGCAACGCCGAAGAAGGCGATAGCAAGACCCCACTGAATAGTGCCGGAAGAGGCAACTGCTTGCATTGCAGTCGGCTCCTGGGCAAACGCGACAGCAGGTGCAAGCAGTGCAGCTGCGGCGGAGAGAGATACAGAAGTTTTCATAAAAAGAAATGGGAAATGGTAAGAGATTTTATGACGATCTGGAACGGCGATACGGGCTGAAAGTGCGCCCTCCGCCTTCAAAGAATTGGCTGAAGAATTCAATAAACTGCAAACGTCCGGAGTGTATGAAGCTTCCGAGCGTATTCAGTGCGATACTGACAATGTGACCCACAAGGAAAATCAAAATCACAATCGGAATACCTATCCATGCGGGAAATAGTCTTCCCAACTCCACCGCAACCTGGTTTACGGCAAGTGCCAGAGCACCTGTTACGAGTCCCAGAGCAAGAATACGCAGGTAACTTAACGTGTTGCTCAACATTCCTATGCCGAAATTCACCACTCCCAACACTCCCATAATCGGACGAACAAACCACTTGTTGCCGTACCCTTTTCCCCAGACCATCAGTACCAAGGCTGCGTAGAGAGGATAATTTTTACCGGCTGCCATGCTCTCCGGAGCAACCACACTGAATATGATTGCTCCGAGAAGAATGTGATTTGTGAAGTCCTGCCAGAATGCCGCAGCTTTCCGACCATGAATCCACTTGTGCATACCTGCCAAGAACATGCCGAAGAACAGATGGGTAAGACCGAGTGCAATGGAGAGGTTTTGCAGGAAGGTGATGCCGGATTCTTTCGAGAGATCCCATACCTGTCCTCTGAAAAGCAGTGAGCCTCCTTCGGTGGTTTTAGTCAGTGCGGCAGGTACTTGTGAAGGGAGCAGGCCGAACCAGCCACCGAACGGAATACTGACGAAGAACGTCACAATTCCCGCCATAAACAAGAGCCAAAGCAGCGGGGCCTCGTCTATTGTTTTTTTGCTTTTAAAGAGCACGATACCGAAAATCGTTGCGATGACTGCTCCGTAACCTGCGTCCGTAAGGCAGAGTCCGAAGTAGAGAATAAAAAACGGCGAGAGTGCCATTGTCGGGTCTATTTCACTCGGGAGCGGGAGTCCGTAGAGTCCTGTAACGCTCTCAAACGGCGTGACAAACTTCGAGTTCTTCAGAAGTACGGGTGGTTCCTCTCCTTCGTCCGGTTTTATTTTAAGCACGGCGATTGCTTTGGAGAGTTTCTGCAAATGCACTTCCAGCAGTGCCATGCGGTTTCGGGGCATCCACCCGAGCAGTGTAATGGTACTGCTTGTTTCCACCATTGCTTCGCGTGCGGATTGTTTTTCGTCCAGCCACGACAGGAAGGCGGCAGTTTTCGCAAGATTCGGAAGTTCAACGGAGAGCTGCACACGTTGCTCGTGATTTTTTCTCTTTTTTCCCAGCAATTCCTTTATTGCCATGCTTGCTTCCTCGTACAAATATGAGGCACTTCCGTCCCATTTGGGCAACTCTTCCGTTGTCCATCCCATTGCTGTTGCCAGTTCCTCAAAGCGGATCGCATCTTTTTTCCATAGATGTGCCACGACATAGGTGGTGCCATTTTCGTTGTTGATTTCCTGCAGTTCCGTCCGGGGAAGCTCCGTCGCGAGCGTATCTTTCAATACAGGCAATACGCCTGCAGGAAGTGTACCGAGGATACGCAGGGATGTATGCGATTCGTGTGTCGCATTCAAAGAAAAGGGCAGCGAAAGCCATGGTTCCAGCGTTTCCTTTCGCAGCGCCAGTTCCTGCAACTCTCGTTGTGCCTCCGTGTCGGATTCTTCCAATGCATGCAACATATCCACAATATGACGCACGTCAGTGTGACTTGCCGCATAGATAATGGCATCTTCCGTCATTCCTTTATACACGGTAGCCAGTGTCTCTTTCGATGCCACTTCTTTCAGCGTGGTAATGGCAAATTGCAGTTCTGCGGCACGGAATTGCACTTCAGTGTGGTCTAAGCCGGAAGGTGACTTCGCTTCGGATATTTCCACCACTCCCTCTTTATGAAGAGCATCGAGAAGATCTTCTCGAAGAGATTTGTGTGCCAGAATCGCCACTTTTTGCATTGCCACTATTGCCATTAGCTTCGGAGGAGAGGGGAATTGGCTGCGAGTGCCTGTTCCACTAATTTCTTTGCGACTGCGTCTTCTTGTGAAACGAAGTGTGCTTCTATCTGTTCCGCTTTCTTCTCCGCATCTTTCTCGGCGCTTTTTACGATCGTACTGAGCTCTGTTTCCCGGTATTCCATCAGTTCTTTACGGGCTGCATCTTTTATTTCTTGGTCACCGATTTCCTCCTTTTCTTTCAGTGCCTGCTCCACTTCACGCTTTTCCTCCTCCATAGCTTCGATTTCTTTCGCTACGCGGGCATTCTCTTGCTCTTCCAGACGAGCAATCTGATCAAAAGGAGTGTCTCTTGTTGGGGTGCTAACTGCGCCTTTTGCGCCAGTTGTAGCCGAAAAGTCTGTATCCATACTTATGATTGGTAAAACGCGCGGACTCTACGCGCGCGTCAAGAAAAAATCAAGGGTCTAAGGGCGGGTTTTGGAATAGGTTTGTGGCTTTGGTGAGCGGTCGGTGTGTCGTGGTACTACTTTGTACACAGAAATATCGGTCATTCGTACAAAGAATGTCCCGTCGTATTGTTTCTAAACAGAGACGCTTCTTACTTTCTCTTCACACGAATGAATCCGGATGTTTCCAGCACATCCAGCTTCTTTTCGTGCTTGGTGAGTTTGTCGAGCAGGAGGTTGATACCGATTGCATCACTGGCCATATGGCTGCACTGAATCATATTCACGTGGTGCTTTTTCGCCTCTTCCCATGTTTTCTCGGTGACGTGCATGGAGAGAATGGTTCCGACACCGGCTTTGGATTGCTCTATCAGCTGCTCTTCGGGACCGTTTGTTCCTCCCGTGAATTCAGTGGCGACTATTTTACCAGGTCGGCTATCAGGAGTACCGTTTACGATAATCGGTGGGTTACCCTTCTTTGCGTAGTACTCGTACTCAGGAATTTTCAGCAGTGCGTCCAGAATATCTGCAAGACAGTCGAAGTTCTTTGAGCAGATTTCTTTCTCTATGAATCTCCATACCAAGTTGTCGGTGGGGGTGTGGCAACAGAATGCGGGAATGCCGAGCAGTTCCGCCGCGCGCTCCGTACGGAAGAGGTTGTCTGCATGAATCGCTCTCCAAATACGGTCCATTCGTGGCTTCAGTTGTGCTTCGCTGTGGTTTACCGGCACACCGACACTGGCAAGCACATCCACCTGCAGGGGCATGACTTTTTCTAAGTCGGCGAGAGCGCGACCTTCGGGGTGGTGAATGAAGAGACAATCAATTTTCTCTCCCTTCTCACGAAGTCTGTCTGCAAGTAATACCTCCGGTGTCTCTATATCTATACCGACCATGAGTCTTGTTACATCTTCGTTGCCGGTACCGTTAATAATGCGAGAGTCGCTGTACGGATTCCATGTGCGCTCTTCATCGAAGAACTTCTTATCCTTCGTATCCAGCTTCTTTGCTTTGTCGGAATACTTCTTCAACTTTTTCTGCAGGTCTGCCTTACTGCGAACGTCGGCTTCCATGCCGTAGGTAATGGCCTGTGCGAAGAGATCTTTCAGTTTCATTTCCCGCAAAGAGTACAGGCAGCTCGATACTTTGCGCAAGGAAAAGGACTGCGCGAGAACGCGCAGCCCTTTAAGGAACCCTGCTCTGCAATGCCCAAGATGCTATACTTCTTGTTGTACGAGCACGCGACCGGTTTGCACATTCCGTGCTTTCCGGCCATTGCGAGCCTGTACTTCCAATACCTCGTGGCTCTCGGTGACGAGTGCCCTCTGATTCGAGAGCCCGAGGTGTGTTACGAACAGTTGGGGGACACGAATGAGAATCGGTCGAGTAGTTTTCAGCCGCGGCCGAATTTCGTCGAACCATTTGCGAAGCGCGGTCGTGAGTCCCTCGTCCCCGGTGTCGAGGTCTTCTTGTATCCACACTTGCAACATTGCAGTACGCCTGCGTTTGTCGGATTCTGCAAAGAATTCTTCCGAAGTGTGACTGTGCATAGTGTTCTACCTTTCTTGTGATGGTTGTTGCGGACATTGCAATTGAGCAGAGCGGGCTACCGACGTGCTATCGGCAAGCCGCTATGTTCGAGCAGTATCTGTGGTGGGAAAGAGCAAATGCGAAGAAGCCAGCCTGTCTGGGGGAGAGAGGCTGCGAACAGTGGTCAGAACGATTGCAATTACCAAGTACGCAGTGTCCCCAGAACGGATGTAACCTTCTGGCAGTGGAGGACGCCGCGCATGAAACAGACTTGGATCATTTGCAAGCGCAGTGTAACTTTTCCCTCTTTATTTGTCACCCCTTTTTTTCTGTCACGACCACTTTGGAGTCCGCAACAATAACACCGTCCGCACTCACAAGAATCGGATTGAAATCCAGTTCGGAAATCTGCGGACATTCGTTCATGAGGGAAGACACTGCCACCAAGGTTTCCACCACACCGTCTATGTCGGATTGACGTTGCCCCCGCATGCCGAGAAGCAGGTTCCAGCTCTTGAGATCCTGCAGCATGCGGTAGCCTTCTTCGCTTGTAATCGGAGCCATGCGAAACGACGTATCGCGAAAAAGTTCCGTGTAAATTCCGCCGAGTCCAACCATGACCATGGGTCCGAAGGATGGGTCTCGCAGTCCTCCGACAATGAACTCGTTTCCTATGGGAAGAAACTTCTGTATCAGCACTCCGCGCCTCTCTGCTTCCGGCATTTTGGCCTCCACGTTGGTTATTATTTCTTCGAATGCCCGTGAGACATCGTCATCGTTTTTCAGATTTGCTTTTATGCCCCCCACATCTGTTTTATGAAGAATCTGCGGTGAGCTGATTTTCGCGATGACCGGGTACCCAATTTCCTGTGCGATGTTCCGTGCTTCGGTCACGTTCGTTGCCAGGCCCTGTAGTGGCAGCGGAATGTCGTAGAGGGCAAGCAGCTCTTTGGTGGCATCCTCTGAAAGCAGTCCTTTGCACTTTCCTATTATTGCCGTCGCCTTTTTGGCACGAGCTTCATTGCTGATCGGCATCGCATCTTTGCGATTCGGATCTTTCCGGAGCAGAGTGGACATGGCGTACATGGCACGCTCCGGACTCTGAAAATTCGGAATACCGTTGGCAGCCAGAATATCTATTGCTTCCTTTACGCTCTCACCTCCCATAAAACTGGTGACTATCGGCATGAGTCGTGATTGTTTGCGCACTTGCACCACTGCGTTTGCTATCTCCGTACAGGGGGTCATAACTTGCGGAGTAAGCAGTACGACCATGCCATCTACGTTCGGGTCTTCATTGCAGATATCCAACGCAGCTTGGTACCGCTCGGTGGTGGCATCGCCTATGACATCGATGGGGTTCACCAGTCCCGCAGCTTCCGGAAGATGAGGCTTGAGTTTTGTGAGTGTCGCTTCTGAGAGGTGGGGCATAAGAAGCCCCGCTGTTTCGGCACCGTCCGTTGCCAAAATTCCGGGTCCTCCCGCATTCGTAATGACGACAACGTTTCTCGAAAGCAGGGGAGGTTGCGTGCTGAGTGTTTGCAGCAAGTTCATAAAATCCTGAAACGTATGCGCGCGATGCACGCCGGTGCGTATGCACGCGGCATCTATGGCACTGTCGCTTCCTGCCAGGGCTCCCGTGTGCGAAGACGCGGCTTCTTTTCCGTGCTTAGATACGCCGGATTTCAGAAGAACGATGTGTTTGGTGCGTGCCACCCGTGCGGCTACCTCCAGGAATCGCGCTCCGTCCGCTATGTTTTCTAAGTACAGGCCGATGACTTTTGTTTTGTCGTCCTGTTCGCAGAGTTCCAAATAGTCGCATGCATCCATGGCCGCTTTGTTTCCTATACTGAGTACCAAGGAGTATCCCAAGTGCAGAGACGGAGACGCATCCATAATGGCGACTGCCATGGCACCGGACTGACTTACCAATGCTATGCATCCGTCGGCGGAGATATCTTTCGCGAAAGACGCATTCATTTTTATGCTCGGCCGTAAAACACCCAGACAGTTCGGACCCACAAGGTTCATGCGGTACTCGGCACACACGGCCACCAAATCATTTTCCATTTTCTTCCCTTCTTCGGTGTGCACTTCGCTGAATCCTGCGGTAATAACCACCAACCATTTCACTCCTTTTTCGCCGCACTCTTTTGCCACGGCACAGACAGTGGGGGCGGGTGTGACTACCACTGCCATTTCCACTTCCGACGGCACGTCCGAAATGTTCTCGTATACCTTCTTGCCGAGTATCTCTCCTCCTTTCGGGTTAATGGGATATATGGCACCTTCGTACCCTTGTTGCACCAAGTTACGCAAAACCATATGTCCCACCTTGTGTTCGGATGCACTGGCACCCACCACTGCGATGGAAGAAGGCTCGAAGACGGGCATGCGCATACAAGGGAAGAATTCTCTTTATTCTACCGTATTTCGCGTATTTTCTCAATTTCTCACTATTCCTCGTCTATCGCTTCTATCGCAATATGAGTGACCTGTCCTATGTGGTCTCGTGAGAGAATGATGTTCTGACCCACCGTACTCATGCGTGGGTCCACTATATCGACCATTCTTCTGCGAACGGTGCGGACTTCGGCGGGCATGTGAACGACTTCGTCCGATTCAAATGGTGACTCCAAAAATTCTTCCCCTCGCCAAATATTCTGCGATTCCTCGCTTGCGAGCGGTTGCCACATTATTTTTTTTCTGTGTGACTTGTGCATAAATCCAATCAGTATACCACGAACAGGTCTCCAAAACTACCCTAGATCCAAGCTGGAATCCTTCGGACATACCGCTACACTGTTTCCGTATGAAATCGCTCCATATCATTTATGCGTCCACGAGCGGCCACACGGAATACGTGGTCTCCGTTATCGCCGATTACATTAAGCAGCATTCTCCCGACACGGAGGTGGAGGTGCAGCGTTGCGAACAGGCGACGGCGGAAGATCTTGCTCGCGGAGATGTGTTGCTTTTCGGTTCGGGCAGTTGGAATACGGGAGGTGTGGAAGGACAGCTGAATCCTGAGATGTATGTGTATTGTAAGAAGACGTGCAAAGATACGGATCTCGCAGGAAAGCCTGCGGGAATCATAGCGTTGGGAGATGATCGCTATTACTACACCGCCCGAAGCGGCGAACATATTCGTAATTTTATTCAGTCACACGGAGGAACGGTATTCGGTCAGACTCTTACGATCGTCAACGATCCGTACGGGCAGGAAGAGCGCATAGAAAGCTGGGCTAAAAAATTCCTGGAACACCTGCAAGATCTATGAAGCGCATTTCCCTCAAAGTCACAGGCGCACAGGGCCAGGGAGTAAACTCCGTGGGGGAGATATGTGGCAAAGGTCTGAAGCATGCGGGGTACTGTGTGTTCGGGTACAGAGAGTACATGTCACTCATTAAAGGCGGGCACTCCGGCTACCAGTTGGATGTGTCTCCCGAAAAACTGGAGAGTTCCGAAACAACGGTGGATATCCTCGTGAATTTCAATCACCACGGACTCATGCAGAACTGGCAGGAGGTAAAGAAGGGCGGCATTATTCTGCATCAAACTCCCATGTGGGAGTTTCCGAGCGAGCAGCAGAAGTGGCTGAAAGACAATGATATTACAGTTGTGTATCTTCCCGTGGAGGACATTTTAAAAAAAATGAAAGCGCCAAATATTCTGGGAAACGTGCTCATCACGTCCGCCGTGTGGACACTGCTCGGGCAAGACGACGATGTACTGAAAGAGTTGGTACGTAAGCAGTTCGGACACAAGGGTGAAGAAATAGTGCAAATGAATTTCCGTTGCATAGACGAGGGCACCGCATTCATACGCGACGACAGTGTGCAGCCCCTCACGCTTCCCGCACCCGACTTGAAGTGGGCGAACCACATGTACCTCACCGGAAGCGAAGCCATGGGTCTCGGCATTATTCACGGAGGATGTCGCATGTACGTGGGGTATCCCATGACTCCGTCATCTCCGCTGCTTTCGTACATAGCAGACAAGCAGAACGAAACTGAGATGGTAATTAAACAGGCGGAAGACGAAATAACCGCAGTACAAATGATGAGCGGTGCCATGCACATGGGTACTCGCGCTGCGACGGGAACATCCGGCGGAGGGTTCGACCTTATGACAGAATCGCTGTCACTCAACGGAATCATAGAAAATCCCGCGGTCATCGTGTTGGCTCAGCGACCCGGCCCTGCCACAGGTCTTCCCACGTGGACGTGCCAAGGAGATCTGCTGCTCGCAGTCGGTGCCGCACACGGAGAATTTCCACGTTTGGTCATAAGCGTGAGCGACAGTCAGGATTCTTTTGATCTTATGCCAGAAGCATTCAATTATGCCGACGAATATCAAACTCCCGTGATAGTCCTTACCGATAAGCACATAGCCGAAGCGCTTTACACACAGGTGCCTTACGATGTTACGAAAGCGGAAATTCGTCGCGGAAACTTGGTGACCGATCCGAAGAAACTTGCAAAATTGAAGTCAGCAGATAGGTACGACCCGACGGTGAAAGACGGTATTTCTCCGCGATGGCTGCCCGGCACCGAAGCGGATGTGTACTGCGCGCAGGGCGACGAACACGATGCCGAAGGCAATGTGGATGAGTCCGCAAGCAACGCGATCGCGCAGATGCAAAAACGCATGGCAAAGATGACCGCTTTGCACAATGCGTTACCTGAGCCCGATCTCATAGGAGACAGTAACCCCGATATCCTGCTTGTATGCTGGGGGAGCACACGGAGTGTTGTGGACGATGTGCTCAAGAGCGAAGAGTTTGCGGGTGCTTCCATAGCGTATTTGCACTACTCATTCCTCTGGCCGCTTAAAACGGAAAAACTTCTGCAGCTGGTTTCCAAGGCAAAAAAGATTGTTCTCATAGAAGGGAATTACAACGGTCAGTTGGGTAAGCTTATACGACAGGAATGCGGACTCAACATAGAAGAGCGCATTCTGAAATACGACGGTCGTCCTTTCTTCTACGATGAACTGCATCGCGCACTTACTCCTCTGCTTTCATGAGAATTCCGTTGCAAACAGGCGGCCCGAATATGCATTCGTATTACACCGATACGCCGTGTACGTGGTGTGACGGGTGCGGTGATTACGGCATATGGACAGCCATGAAACGTGCTCTCGTGGAACTGGGATACCATCCTTGGCAGATATTGCTGTGCTACGATGTCGGGTGTCATGGCAACGGAGCGGATAAAACGCGTGCGTACACTTTTCATGGTTTGCACGGTCGCGTGCTGCCGTTTGCTGCAGGAGCATCGCTTGCAAATCCCAATGTTCCCGTCATAGCTTTCGGGGGAGACGGTGCGAGTTTTTCGGAAGGTGTGGGGCACATGGTACACAGTGTGCGCAGTAACTACCCCATGACGTTTGTACTGCACAACAATGCCAACTACGGACTCACTACCGGGCAGGCGAGTTCACTCACATGGCAAGACCAACCCATGAACTCTTCACCAAACGGTATTCCCGAACGTACGCTACCGTCCATGGATTTCATATTTTCACTCGAGCCCACATTCGTTGCTCGCGGATTTTCCGGAAACATAGAGCAGATGGTTCGCATATTTAAGACGGCGTTGCAGCACAGGGGATTTGCCTATGTCGATATTTTGCAGGCGTGTCCCACGTACAATCATCTCGCCACACACGACTGGCTTCTTTCGCATGTGTACGATGCCAACAGTGAAGGGCACGATCCTTCGAACTTCGAGGAAGCACGGCGTATAGCGGTGGATACAACTGACCGCATATCTACGGGTATTTTGTACCAAAACGAAGACATCCCCAGTTTCTACGAACGGTTGATACCGAGGCAACAACGAAAGACCACTGCAGTGGAGGAAGTGGAGAGAACGGATGTCAGTGAACTGATGAAAGAGTTTGTGTAGGAGATATCCAACCTGGTGCCTGCCTTCCAACGGCGACACCATTCCGTTTCTGTTCTTTTCATTCTCCCGATGAGAGCTGTTTGTTGTTTTGTTTTGTACTTGTTTCTGTAAGAATAACCGAGTGCAGAAACAATGTACCAATTGCGGTACCACGTTTAAAATTTCCGAGAAGGATACCTCTTTTTATAACCAAGTATCACCGGTATTCGGAACTGAAAAAGTGGAAATGCCTCTCCCGAAAAAATGTCCGGATTGTCGGCAACAACAGCGATTGTCTTTCCGAAATGAGCGGCGTCTTTTTAGGCGCAAATGTGATTTAAGCGGAGAGAACATTGTATCAATGTATCCTGCTGACGCTCCCTTTCCCGTGTACTCCACTGAAAGTTGGTGGTCTGATAAATGGGATGCACGAAATTTTGCACAAGATATTGATTTTTCACGACCATTCTTCGAGCAGCTTCATGAGCTGTATCTGCAGGTGCCTCGCCTGCAAAACGTTGGCAGTTCAGACATGAAAAAGATGAATAGTGAATATGTAAATTATGCCGGTTGGAATAAAAACTGTTACCTAATTTTCGACTCAGACTATAACGAGGAATGCTGTTACTCCAACGTAATCAAACATTCGAAATACTGTCTCGATTGTTCTTATGTTTCCCAATCACAATTCTGCCACGACTGTGTCGACTGTAGTAATTCATACGAACTGAAATCATGCCAACGATGCAATAACTGTAGTAACAGCTCTTACCTTTTTAATTGTATTGGATGCCAAAACTGCGCTTTTTGTTGCAATCTTACAAATCAGAAGTACTGTCTTTGGAATAAGCAACTCACAAAAGATGAATATCACAATAATCTCAATGAGATTATTCAGAGTGGTACGCCTGAGGAAATCACCAAGCAGTTCGCGGAATTTACCCTGACATATCCGCGTAAATACTGTTCAATACTGCAATCTGAGGATTGCAGCGGTGATTACATTTCGAATGCACAACGATGTACCACCTGTTTTAATGTTGGAGATGCGCAGGATTTGCAGTACTGCGATTCAGTCTATCGCGCAAAGGATTGTATGGATGTATCCTCTTTTGGTGAAAAGATTGAACGAGTGAGTAATAGTGGAACCATCGGACACGGCTGTTTTGGTGTTCATTTTTCTTACGACTGTGTTACAAGCTGCTCAGACCTTTTCTATTGCCTGCAGTGTCATCAGACAAAAAATTCATTCGGATGCGTCGGTTTTCGCAGTGGCAATTACTGCATTCTGAATAAACAGTACACTAAAGAGGACTATGATGAATTGGTACCCAAAATCGTGAAACACATGCAATCCACGGAAGAGTGGGGTGAATACTTTCCCGTCCGGATGTCGCCGTTTGCATACAATGAAACTGTCGCACAGGAGTACTTTCCAATGACAAAAGAGGAAGTGTTGGCAAGAAACTGGAAATGGCGAGATGCAACAGACGATATTCCAAAGGTGGAAAAAACCATTCCGGCGGCACAGTTGCCACACTCAATACAAAATATACCTGACGATATCTTGAACTGGGCAATTACCTGTGAAACAACCGGAAGACCTTTTCTTGTCACAAAACAAGAACTCTCATTCTATCGCAACATTCAAATCCCCGTCCCCCATTTTCATCCCGATGAACGGCATAGAAAAAGGATAGCACTCCGAAACCCACGCAAGCTTTGGAAGAGAAAATGCGATACGTGTGGCAAGGATATTCAGTCCACGTATGATCCTGATCGCCATGAAACCGTATATTGCGAGGAATGCTACCTCAAAGAAATGTACTGAATACTTGCGCAGGCCCGAAAGAATATACAATTCCCTACTATTCCTCAGGGTAAGCAGGTGTCTTGGTGAGGTGTTATCGCGCTTACGTATGCCATATTTTTTCCGGTTATTTCATGAACCTACACTGTAATAACCACCGTCCTCGCCACGAAATCGTGCAGACACTTTCGTTCTGCGCGAAAAATGAGAAGACTGTCTGCCAGGAAGTAAAAGATGTTTCCGAGCATGAGGGCATTGAACCACGAGCGCAGAATAAGTGCGCGCACCGCACCCGGGTGCTCGTGTGTTTTTTCATCCACGATGCGAAGACCCATAACTTTTTTGCCCACCGTTTGTCCGTGCGATGCTATGAGCACCCACTGCACTATGTGCACGATAAGAGCGGATGCCATAAGACCCACCAGTAACGAAGCACGCTTCAGTACCGCAGGATCTATACTTGCGACTTCCGCTTCTATATCTACGTACGCATACGTAAGCAGCCCCAGTATGATCATAGGGGCACCCTCGAGTATAAGATCTATCACCCGTGCCATCAGACGTTGGTTCGGACTCGCAAGAATTATTTTCTTCTTATGCAGACGCATGCACGTATGGTGCTCGTTTTGACTTCGTAGGGCAAGTTATGCAGCTCCGTCTCCGTCTCGAGAACGTACAACATTTTCGGGTCTGTAAAGCTTCAGTTGTTTTTCTCTCACTGCGGGAGAAAAGTGTACAGTCGGTATTTTCAATGCCGGCATTTCCACTGCGTCGACCCCATTTCTTCTCATTGTTGCGCGAATGCTGTTTCTTGTTTTGAGTACGGTTAAATGATTTCGGCCGGTATTTTCTACATGCGCGTACATAGAACGCTCTTCTCTTTCAGTATCTCCGCTTACGACGCCCAGTGCACGTACACGAGGCTTCCGAGTGAGTTGATCTATAAGATCCGATGGAGAAATGTTTCGTTCTTCCGGAAGGTGGCCGATGACGAATTCTTCGTTGTTTTGCATCTCTGTATTCATCGTACTCTCAATACCATATTACTTGCTTCGAGTGCGTCTTTTTCCATTTTTTTCTCGTTGCGTCGCAGCTCTGTAATTATGAAGCCGTTGTGACCGTGCTGTTGGTGCATCCATTGTATGGGCTCGTTTTGCGTGTTGCGCATGGTAAACGCTCTTCTCGGTTCCCAGTAGGGTTGCCAGTGTCCCATTCGTTCGTGTGCATTATTCAATATATCCTGAGCGCCCGATTGCGGATGTATGGGTGCATCTCCTGCGACAACGAGTTGTGCACCCGGATTCGTATACTGCGTCGCGTAGCGCATAACATGCTCTCTGTCCGCCAGAGCCATATGCATGGCAGAATGTGTCTGAGTGGGATGATTCGGATATTCGGCGGATGCGATATCGAAGTTATAGGTGGGAAATGTCCACGTAACGGAGTCGACCGGTTTTAGATTCAGGAGACTATCGAGCACGCCACGACTGCGAATGTCATCGCACAGTACGGCAACGGCATCGGAGTTTTGCAGGTTTATTGACTGAAGGTCCGGCAGAGATATGGGGTATTCCACGTGCAGAGGCTGTGTTCCTGAAGCACGAAGTTGTACATTATTCATGTGTGTTTCCACCGGTATGTTGGCACTGCCAAGACTTTCTGCCGCTCTTTGCGCATTAAAATAATTGCGCAGCATGGCGATAACTTTTTGGTTCGTTCGTGCGGAAATAAGTGCGGCGAGGCCTCCCACCATACCGTTTATATCCACATGAATGCCGGTGCGGTTTGCATCTATGAAACTTGCGATTTGCGTTGCGATACCGGACTCCAGCAGGAGAGCGGAGCGAGCTGCATCTTTCTCAGATTCTTTTTTTGCCGCATGTATATAGGCATATTCTCTGTTATCTGTACTCATCATGAATATAATGCACTATATTTAATTTTTGTACAGCACTCCGTTTCCCTTTTCTAGGCGTGCCGCGAAGCATTTTTAAGGTATACGTCCGAATCGAAATCCATCGCCAGGTACTCCGCAGCAAAATCCGTGTACTGGGCGTCGAAATGTAAGTCCTGGTCCAGCCACAGGCGTGTGAATTCCGAGACATCCACTGCGCCGTCGTATCCGTTGCTCTCGTTTTGCACGGTGCCGTTTCGTAAGATTTTATACGTCCAGTGCAGGTGAGGACCCGTGCTTTGGCCCGAGTTTCCACTCTTTGCTACGGGGTCTCCCTGGTAGATGTTTTGTCCTTCACTCACCGTAACTTCCGAGAGGTGTGCCAAAATACTTTTTCGTTTTGCATCGGTAATCACAAGATACAATCCGTATCCTGCCGAGCCGTCATTCACCGTGTGTGCCACGCCGTCATGCGGAGCGTAAACAGTGGTACCTTCACTCACACCGAAGTCTATGCCGTTGTGCCCCGCAAAACCCCACGCACCGTACACGTCGGGATTTTGCCCGAAGCTTTGAGTAATAAGTGGAGTACCTGGAAGAGGGGAGAAAATCATCTCCACCAGAGTACGGCGCTCTTACGTATCTAGCAATGTAAGGAATTCGTTCCGTAATTTTAAAATTCGTTCGGCATGTTCTCCTTGTTTTGTACTAAGACTTTCGCGGAAACGTTCTCCTTCTCCCGGGCACACATCCGTACAGACGCCTTCTCCTTTCAGTTTTGTTTTATACATTTCTACCAGTTCCGCGTTTCGAGTTCCGATACTACCGTCTATGGTAATTTGGTACAGCGGACGACAGGAGTTATCCATAGTGTCTATGCAGTAATGTTCTTTTCGAAATTCTGCGTAGAGCCTGCCTCCTTCTTCACCTTTCCCCACAAGTTCTGCGGTCAACTGAGCTTGGCGGAATATGTGCTTCACCACGTCGGCATGAGGGCAGGCGACGTTGTAATCTTGGTCCACTCCACGCTCAGCGCATGTTGTTCTCCCGGGATTCCACTCGTTGTTTTCGTGGGGAAATCCGCAGTTACGGGCGTAGAGTTTTCGCAGCTCTTCGCAGATGTGCCACAGAGACATTTCCGGAGTCACGAATGTTTCTACTTCGACATCGGCATACATGTCGGGAAATCTCTGAGAGAGAGGTTGTAATTGCACATCCGGCACGGGAGTTGACAGTCTTTTTGACATGAATACGGTGTATTTTTTTGGCTTACGGTTTCAATAAATCAAGGTATTTATCTCGTATTTCCAACAGTCTCTTTCCTCGTTTTGCTTGTTCTGCGGCGAGGCACTTTCTTACTTTTTCTCCTTCGCCGGGATGTGCGGCAGTAGGAATACCTAGCTGCGCAAGAGCCAGAAAATTACGTGTGGGGTCGGAGTGCATACTTGTTGTTCCGTCCATGGAAAGTTGATACAAGGGTCTGCAATTACCGTCGATATCATCAAGCTCTGTGAGTAACCTTCGTGATTCTAAAAACAGTCTGCCGCCCGCAATATCTTTTCCGATTAATCTGGACGTGAGCCAGGCCTGCCAATATGCACCGTCTGCTTTGGAGTGTACGCAGACGACGTTGTATTCTTCTTCTATGCCTTTACATGGTTGCCTACTTTCGTTGCTTGACCAGTTTTCATGCGGCATGCCGCAACACCGCATATACACTTTTCTCAGTTCGTCACATACATGAGATACTGTGACATTTTCTTCCAGCATTATTCCAAACAGAGGGTCACTAGCAAACCTCTTGGGAAATTGCAGACGCAGAGGCATCTGTTCTATTGCGACAGTGGATGCTTGCGCTTCCATGAACACGGTTTACTCTTTTTTTGGCTTTGTATAAAGAAATTTACATGTTCTTCTGCGGGCCACTCCACGGAGAAAGAAGTACGGCTCGAACCGTGAGAAAAGGGTGTTTTACGCAAAATTTCTTTAGTACTCCACTTCCGCCACCTTTGCCACCTACGGCACGTTTGTTTTTTATGCGATCGAAGAATTTCCAGGCCATAGTGCTCAGAGCGCGATTTCTTGCTGCCACTGCCTCTTTCCTCATTGTGCCCGAGGGAAGTGATGCTATGAGCTGCTCGAAGCAGGTAAAGCGGTCGTAAATGCCGGCTCCACTTGCGGCATTTCTGGCACTGGCTGCCGCAGGATGCACGCGAAATGCACCGATATCTTCTTTGACGTAGTACCAGTCGCTTTTTTGCAAGCAGCGTACCCAGTACTCGACATCCAGAAATTGCGGCATCTCTTCGTTAAACGGTCCCACTTCTTCCAGCAGGGATTTGCGAAACATCACAAACGGTGGTTCGCCGATAACATTGGGGTGCAGTTCGTTTCGTATCCACCAAAGGAGAAACTCCTCCCCTTTATGCAGTCCCGTTTCCACGTTCTCTTTGCGGAAGTTGCGCAGCCTCTCGTATGCCTCCACCGGCATGCCGCCTTCGTATTGGTACAGGTGTTCCAACGATACGAATCCTGCCGACGAGTTGTGCTCCAGCGCTTCCAGCGCCTTTTCCAAGTGCATGCTTCCCCACAGGTCATCTTGGAACAGAAACTGTACGTACGGTGCAGTTGCTCTTTCCACGCAGGCATTCCAGTTGCCTCCGATGCCGAGATTTTTGGCACTGCGCTCAAAGCGAATACGCTGGTCATTCATAAACGGCCGGATCATACCCAGAACATCGCTTTTGGAAGCATCGTCGTGAATGAAGAGAGACCACCGTTGCTCCGTTTGGGCGAACAGACTTTCGAGCGCCTCAGCAAGGTGCTGAGGGTTCGGCTCGTATGTTGGCATTAAAATACTGACGATTGGCGTGTTCATATTTAGACACAGGGTATACTGAACTTCCATGCGAATCGATGTCATTACGTTATTTCCCGGCATGTTTACGGGCCCACTTACGGAGAGCATTCTTCAGCGGGCTCAGGATGCCAATTTATTGGAAATTTATTTTCATGATCTCAAAGAGTTCGGCCTCGGAGAGTACAGACAAGTGGATGACAGACCGTACGGCGGAGGAGTGGGAATGGTACACAGAGTGGATACAGTGGTGCCTGCCATAGAGGCGGTGCTGGAACAGGGGGATGCCAAAAACGTGCACAGCATTTACCTCTCTGCGAGAGGAGATACGCTCACGCAGCCCAAAGTGGAGTCTCTTGCACATGACTACGACCGACTTCTTCTGCTATGCGGACATTACGAAGGGGTGGATCAGCGCATTATGGAAGGAGGATGGATAGATGAAGAAATAAGTATCGGACCGTACGTGCTCACCGGCGGGGAATTGCCTGCAATGGTTCTTATAGATGCCGTGAGCAGACATATTCCGGGTGTCCTTGGGAAAGATGAATCTTCCCACGAAGAGAGTTATTCTCAGGCAACGGACGGAAAGCGTGAGTATCCTCACTACACCAGACCCGAAGAATTCAGAGGGCTCATCGTACCGAACGTACTGCTTTCGGGGCACCATGCGGAAATAGAGAAGTGGCGCAAGAATCAGCTTTCTTAATAACCGTATGTTCCAAACTTTCATGCAAGAACTCCGGCAGAACGGAACGGTGCGTTTTTACGTGAGAGCTGTGCCCGGAGCTGCGCAGACCAATGCGACGGAAGTCTTGGAAGATCAGAGCGTAAAAGTGCGTGTTGCGGCTCCGCCAGAAGGCGGGAAAGCAAACGCCGCTCTCTTAAAATATCTGGCGAAAGAATTTGCGGTTTCCATGTCGCAAGTTCGCATTGTCTCAGGACACGCCGCACGCATAAAGCTGATAGAGGTTACAGCTGCTTCGTAAGTGCTTGTTCTATGCGGCCGCGCAAATCCGCATAGTACGGAAGACCTACAAACTTCTCTCCGTTTAACAGAAACGACGGTACGTACTCTATACCCAGAGACATAGCCCATTCTTGCTGTTCTGCCAGGAGCGTATCTTCTTCTTGGCTTTCCATGCACTGAACAAAAATGTCCGTATCCAATTCCATTTCTTTGGCATACGTGAGCTGCGATTCCAAATCTTTGAACGTGCGCTCAAACAGCAACGTACTGAATGCCAATCCTTTCCCCTGTCTTGCGGCGCATAGCACTCCCTTTGCGGCAACGCCGCTGTTTGCGTACTTATGGAGAGGGAAATGTACGAATTGAATACGCAATGTACCGTTATCCACAAAGTCAGACATCAGGTACAGGAAGTGTTCATTGTGAAATTCTTTGCAGTATCCGCAGTGGTGTTCCGTAAATACCAATAATGTCAGGGGTGCGGATGCTTCTCCTATATCCAATATCCCGCTTTGCAACAGACGCTCTTTGGGAAGCAGCGCACCCGAAGATACGGGAAGTTCGGGTGCTTCACTGTCGTGTAATACCTCTTCGGCTCGCTCAGTGGCGGGAGCAAGAATTCTGGTTTCTTGTTCTTCCACTATTTGTTCGACGGGAACGCATGCCATAAGCGTCAGCAGACATGCCGCACTTCCCAGAGAGAGCCCGCACTGTATTTTATTCAGAGGCATCTTGCTCCTTGCGGGGGAACGGCACATCCGTTTTTGCAGTATGTATGTTTGGCACGACCGTTGCTGCCTACGTATGTGAGCACCTGAGGCTGCGTACACATACCTTCCGGATTGGGCAAAGGCTCGCATGTTCCTTCCAAGTTACAAACGGAGTACGGACCCTTGCAGTCGGCACTGCCTACGCATGTTTCTTTTTGAATCAATCTCTCGGGTAGTTGTGTTTGTAGTTCTCCGTTTTCGTTCAGTAACGTACTGGCACCGAGCAGAGAGGCGTTGCGATGTGCAATGAATACGATGGCGGCAAGTGCGAGTCCTGCGGCACATACTTTTCGTATATCACGCTTGACGGGGTTCTTTTGCGGAGCACGTATTGGCATGAAATCAGTGTGCGTGAAGCGCTTTCGGAATGCAACTTACGAGGGAAATACTGTGGCAAAGCGGCACTTCGCGGTACGATGAGCCCGATGTCTCAACGCATACGACTCCTCGGAATTCCCATAGATACTCTTACCGGGGAAGAGGCGTGTGCGCGCATGATCGGTTTTCTGGCAGGCGGTGCACAACACCACGTACTCACGCCCAACAGCGAGATGCTCGTTGCATCCGTACGTGACACGGATTTTCGTCGAGTGCTACAGGAGGGAGATCTGAATATTCCCGACAGTGCGGGGCTGCTTCTCATGGCAAGGTTTACGGGTCAGAAAATTCCCGAACGAGTAACAGGGGTGGATACCGTACGGCAATTTTGTTCACAGCTTTCATCCGAGCACTCTGTTTTTCTTCTCGGAGCGGGAGAGGGGGTGGCGGAGCGTGCGGCCGACGCGCTGCGCGCCGCCAATGCGCAGTTGGTCGTAGCGGGAACATTCGCAGGCAGTCCGTCTCCCGAAGATGAAGACGAAATATGTGAGCGCATTCGAACGTCGGGTGCGTCGGTTCTTTTCGTTGCCTACGGTGCGCCCGCGCAAGATATGTGGATAGCGCGCACATTGAAAAATCTGCCCTCCGTTTCCATTGCCATGGGAGTGGGGGGAACGTTTGATTTTCTTGCCGGCAAACAGAAGCGAGCGCCGAAGTTTTTTCAGCGTTGCGGATTGGAATGGCTGTGGCGACTCATGCGCGAACCGCGACGAATAGGCCGCATAGTAACTGCGGTCATCGTGTTTCCTCTGTGTGTGTTGCGATACGGGAAAAATGCACCGTGAGATTTACTGAGCATTTTTCTAAAAACCAACATTACAGCTTTTTAAGAAAGTCTATATACCGTTCTTGGTATCCTTTTTTACGATAGATATTTTGAGCGTCTTCGTTGGTGGCCAAACAGGAAATTTCTGCATACTCACATCCGCTTTCTCTGAAAAATTCTTCAATGCTTTCAAGGAGACTCGACGACACTCCTTTCCCCCGAAAAATTTCTGAAACAAACAGAGCGTCTATGATGCCTTGTTTTATGGGAAATTTACTCAGAGCGTCCACTCCTTCCGACTCCTCAATCGTTGCCATGAGATAGCCCGCGGGCTTTTTGTCTACGAATGCAATTAAAACTTTTCCATGAAAATCCGAAACTTTCTTTAAACGAGCTTCGATATACTTTTCTGCGTTGAAATCTTCTTTCGGGCGGAAGAGATGATGCGGATCTAAAGAGGCCATACGGTCTATTAATCCGGTAGCCATTTCAATCAGATATGCATGATCTTTTTTGCAATACTCTCGAATATCAGTGCTCATACAAAAATAGTATCAGTATCGGGTAGTACATCTCAATTCCGGAAACTCCTGTCGTACTTCTAACTATCTTCATGCAGCGACTCCACGCTTTCCACGTACCACTTCTCGGCTCCTTTTTTCAGGATAACAAGCTTCATTCCGTCCTTCGTTTCCGCCAGGTAATCACGTTGTGTTTCCGTTTCACGGAGCACGTCCACCGAGCGAATATCTTCGTCGGGTAGCAGAAGGTAAATGGCAATATCGGGCTTCTCTATGAGTGCCGCTTTCATATTCAGAGTCGCGCGCGCAAGACCCGCAGCGACAGATACGATGATCGCACAGAGCACCACAGCCCAGCTGATGGTATTGAGAAACCGTAAGCGAGAAATCCTATGTATGTCCATAGATCGTAACATGATAGCAGATTTTTGGGAGGAGTGGTAGTGTAAGCCCGTGCAACGCGTTTGTCTCGTGATTATCGACGGCTTTGGCGTAGCCCCTCCCGGGCCCGGCAACGCGCGTACTTTGGCGAATATGCCGACGATTTCTGCGATGGAGGAGTCCGTACCCAATGTGCTTATGCATGCGTCGGGAAACTCCGTGGGTTTGCCGGAAGGGCAGCAGGGAGCCAGTGAACCAGGACATCTTACCATGGGGGCGGGTCGCATAGTGTGGCAGCCGTTGGAAGAAATTAACCAGGCGGTGGCGAATGGAACGTTCGATGACAATGCCGTATTGGTCGGTGCGTGCGAACGTGCGGTAAAAAAGGGGGTTGCTCTGCACCTCATAGGTTTGTACTCCACGGGAGGAGTGCACAGCTCCGCCGAGCACTACAATGCCATGTTGCGTCTCGCGAAGAAGAAAGGGGTGGAGAAGGTTTACTTGCATCTCATCGGTGACGGAAGAGACATGCCCGAACAGTATTTCTGCACCGACTTTCAGCTTCTGCAAAAAGAAATAGACAGTACCAAGCTCGGTATTGTCGCTTCTCTGGTCGGAAGATTTTTCGCCATGGACAGAGACAAGCAGTACGCAGACCGCACCAAAATCGCATACGATCTGCTTACCCTTGGCGAAGGGGAAACAGTGGAAGATGTGTGTGAAGGGGCCAAAGCTTGGTACATACAGGCGCCCGACAAGGAGAAGACGGACTACTACATTCGGCCTCTTACAACTCCCGCTTTCCAACCCATTCAAGAGGAAGACATTGTGGTGTGTGTGAACTTTCGCAGTGATCGCATGATTCAAATAGTCCGAGCACTCGAAGAAGAAAGCTTTTCGGAATTTCCTCGCCCTGTTCGCGTGACGGATGTCAGTTGTATGGGGCCGTATTCCGAGCACTTGCCGGTGGCTTTTCCTCCGCGGGAGGTGCCGCACACACTCGGGGAAGTGGTATCCGATGCGGGGTTGAAACAGCTTCGTGTAGCGGAAACAGATAAATTTGCTCACGTGACATTTTTCTTCAATGCGCAGCAGCATGACCCGTACCCCGGGGAAGACCGTCTGATGATAGAGTCACCGAAGGTGCACAATTTTGCAGACACTCCGAAAATGAGTGCGCACAAAGTTGCAGATACGGTCATAGAACAGGCGAAAAAAAGTGAGTACGACCTTATTGTTATGAATTTTGCCAATCCCGACTTGGTCGGACACGGCGGTAAGTTGGATGCTGCCGTTATCGCATGCGAGACGGTGGACTCAGAACTCGCACGTCTTCTGCCCGCCTTGGAAGAAGCGGGGTACGAGTGGATAGTCACATCGGACCATGGCAATGCGGAGTGCATGCTGCTGGAAGACGGGAAAACGGCAAACCCGAGTCACACCGCAAATCTCGTACAAACATTCGTACATTCCAAGCAGGTCACATCTTCGAAAGATCTGAAAAACTGCACAGGACTCAAAGATATAGCCCCTTTGCTTCTAAAGATGATGGGGCTTCCTGTGCCGAAGGATATGCGGTAGTTAAACGCAATTATTCATTCATCATGAACAACAATTATTACGTCTACGTTTACATTGATCCTCGAAACTACGAGGAGTTTTATTATGGAAAAGGTAAAGGAAATCGAATGAAAGCTCACCTCAATGATGAAAGCGATACGGAAAAGGTCAAAAGAATAAAGGCAATTCAAAAAGAAGGGCTCGAACCGATTATTAAAGTAATTGCAAAAGGCCTGACCGAAAGTGAAGCGTTTCTGATTGAAAAAACTTTGATTTGGAAATTAGGGAGAAATTTAACAAATATCTTGCCAGGCCATTTTGCTGACAAATTCAGACCACACAATACTTTGCACTTGAACCTTAATTGTTTTGATTTTGAGAACGGAATTTTTTATGTGAATGTCGGCGAAGGAGAAACAAGGGCATGGGAAGATTGCCGAAATTTTGGCTTTTTAGCGGCCGGCCAAGGAATCCAATGGAGCGGTCCATTACAAACGCTAAATGTTGGTGATGTTATCGTGGCTTACCTAAAGCGAAAAGGTTATGTTGGTATTGGGAAGGTTACAGAAAAAGCCAAGCGCATTTTGGATTTCAAATTTGATGGCAAATCACTAAAAAGCCAAAATTTAGTCGGCCCTGATCTCTTCAAAAATTCCGATAACGAAAATTCCGAATATCTTGTCAAAATCAAATGGACTAAAAGCGTTCCTGCAAACGAAGCAAAATGGAAAAACAATTTTGGCCTTTTCACGACTCAACTAATCAAGGCATCTCTCGAAAACCAAATCAAAACAATTAAGTTCTTAGAAAAGGAATTTGAGGTGATCTTTCAAAATATAATGAATGAATAACAGCGTTTAACACGGGTTATGCGGCTCAGGCTGGCTCCGTTTTGATTTCCAATGAAGGTCGCCAGCCTTCGCCCAAATCGCCGGATGGGTGAAAAAAATTGTACCATCCGGCGACTTCGCACAAGCCGAAACGTTATTTTTTCAGAAATCTCTCGAAGTGTTCCGAGTTAAACAGCGTCTTCACACGTGAAATATATACACGGCACCTTTTGAGTACAATGGCATTGTAGATGCGCCAGTATTCGCTCGGATCCATATCCATGCGAATGGTACATGTTCTCATGCATGTTACTTTCGGAGTCTTCATATCGCAGTGCAGTGTTTCCATCGTGCGGCGAAAGAACTCGATTGTCAGTTGTTGCGCACGCAGAATTTCGCCGGATACAAGATGTTTCTGCATCCGTATTTTTCGTATTTCATCGGGCAGTTCGCAAACTAGGTAGTATCGGTCCACAGATGTGCATTGTATCATCTGTTTCTTTTATATCGAGGACAGGCTTTTGTGATTCCACTTCCTTCGCTAGTGTATGCGGGTGCAGGAAATTACCTACCGTTCTCCGGATTTTTTCGACGCTATTGCATCGGAAGAGAGTACACATGTGCATCTTATTCTTATTGCGACCAAGCCCGATATCATTAAGCAGGTTCCTCTGTATAAAGAATTGCAAAGCAGGGGGCATCTTGTTGTGCTCGGTCATACCGGTCAGCACTACGATGAAAATTTAAGCGGAGGAATGTTAAAAGAGTTCGGTGTGGAACCGGATTTTAATTTAAATGTTCGCGGGGCATCGTACGAAGTCGTCAGCCAGATTATCGGAAGGCTCGGGTACGTAATGCAGGAACTGAAAGAGCGCGGAAAAACCGTTGTGCCGTACGTGCATGGCGATACCACAACTGCCATGGCGGCCAGCAATGCGGGTTTTTGCCACAAGTTTGCATCCGTTCATGTGGAGGCTGGTATTCGCACGCTCACTCCCAAATACAGGGAATTTGATCTCGGTGACCACGGTTTTGATTGTGCGGGGTGGCGTCGATTTCTTATGGATCGACAGAACTGGGAGCAGGGAAGCCAAGAGCCGTACCCCGAGCAATTCAACACTCGTTGCAGCGAAGCCGCCACGGGCATACACCTGGCGCCCGTGGAGCTGGACAGGGAATGTATGTTGGGAGAAGGTTTTTGTGACGACAGAATATTTGTGGTGGGTAATTCCGTGGCAGATGCGACCATGGAGGCGATGGAACGTATGAATTCGTCCACGGTCTTCGACCGGCATCCGCAGCTTGCCGACGGAGACTTCGTTCGTTTCTGCATACATCGCGGAGAGAACTGCACCAGTGAGCATCGTTTCAGATCCATCTACGATGCCATGAAATTATGCATAGAAGAGGGACGTAAAGTTCTGCTCATTTCTCTCTTCAAAACAGAGCAAGCTCTCACAAATTTCGGATTGAAAGAAGAGGTGGAACAGCTGGCAAAAGATCATGAAAATTTTGTATACAGTTCCGTGTGGCCGGAATACGTGGATGTCATAGCGGCTATGAGCAGGGCATCTGTTTGTGCAACGGATTCGGGTTCTATGCAGGAGGAAATGAATGTGATGGGCATTCCGTGTGTAACACTGCGTTTCGGTTCCGACAGGTCGGAGTCTGCCATGGCAGGTGGGAATCTTATTGCACCGCCCGTGGACAGCGGCGTCATTCACTCACTTGTCACCTACGCGTGGGATAACGACGCAATGAAAAATGCTCCGAAACTTTACGGAGAGAATGTAAGTGCCAGGTGCATAGATGCCGTGGAATCCATTTTGGAAAAAGGAGAAGTATTCCGCAGTGATGACGAACGTCTTTCCCTGTAAAAAATTATGATGCAACGTGCTCGTGAGTGGCTCTCCGTTCTTCTCATCGGTTTACTGCCGTTGCACGCGTTGTTCGTCACTATCTGTACCAAGATGCTTCTCGGTGCGGGCCACGCTCCGCTGCCGGTATTGGCGCTATGGAAAGAGGTGCTTCTCGCCATCATTCTTGCGATTGCGATTTTTGAAATACTCCGCAGCAAGGAAAAGAGCGTAAAAGAAGTGTGCACTCCGGACAGGTTGGATGCATGTATTCTCGCACTACTCTTCCTTTCTGTTGTGGTGGGTGTGTTCGTACAGGAGAACTGGAAACAGTATCTTCTCGGACTGAAGTACGACTTCCTGCCTCTACTCGCCTTCATGGTGTTACGGAGGGTGTCGTGGTCTCAATGGTGTTCCTCTGTGTTTATAAAGGTGATTCTTTGGATCGGCGGAGCAGTTGCTTTCTACGGCCTTCTCAGCATGGTGCTCCCCATGGAATTTTTCCGTGCACTCGGATACAGCGATCTCCATTCTCTCTACCTTCCCGAAAGACCGTTGGCTGCGTTTCATCTCATAGGAGACAGCGGTGTGCGACGTATTCAGAGCACGTTCAGCGGCCCGAACCAGTTTGGCTTATGGCTGCTTTTGCCTTGGAGCTTTGGCATCGTGATTTTTTTCTCCGCGTGGTTCCGGGCGGAGTATCCGCTGCTGCGCTTTGGCGCGCAGCGAACACGCAGTCAGCAATGCATTTTGAGCCTGTTGTACTTGGTACTCATCGGTGGAGCAATGCTGCTCACATTCTCTCGCACCGCATGGATTTCCGCCGCTGTAATCACGGTGGTATTCATTGTGAAAACATTGCCAAGGCCACGTGCAAAAATACAGCTCGTCCGCCTCTTGGGTGTGGGAGGTATGCTGCTTGTCCTGCTCGTTATCAGTGCACCTGCAACCGTGGTACGTCTGGCATCCACGAAAGACCATATCCTCAAACCTCTCATTGCCGTCGGCGCCGTTGCAAGCCGACCCTTTGGGCAGGGTCTTGGCACCGCGGGTCCTGCGAGCAATCGCTTCAGCGATGCGTGTGTGTTTTTGGAACCATCCGCCGATCCTTCTTGGGCGACGGAAAGACAAGAGCTGTGTGTCTTCGTGGGAGACCTGCAAGTGCAACCGCAGAATCGCACATGCAACTGTCCGTTCGTAACGGAGAACTGGTATTTGCAGATAGCCGTGGAAATGGGAGTGCTTGGGTGCATGATCTACATCATCTTTACGCTCTCGGTTCTCTTGCGCCTTGTTTCATCTTCCGCTTTGTTTCTGCCGTTCCTCGGTATTTCTACGGCAGGATTATTCTTACATTCTTGGGAATCCGGTGCGATTGCTTACACGCTGTGGATACTGATATCCGTTCAGCTCACACCCAAGCGTTCCTGATTTCACACAACGTTTATTTGTGATGTCGTACCGGCCTCTGACTTTGGTGATGAGTCACTCATGGTAAATCCGGTGTGGTATTCCACAATCGCACGTGCGTTGCTCATGCATTCCAAATGCAGAGAAGCGAATTTGGATGCCCGTTCATCCAATGTGATTTTAAGTTCTCTTAGCATTGCACTCAGTTCCGCTTGGTACCCGTCTTTGATTGCTGCCAACTCGTTGGTCAAACCTTGTTGCAAACACGGATCTTCTTCCATTTTTTCTTTTTGTGCCGCAGCGTCTCCCCACATTCGCGGTCTGGTTTTCTTTCGTGCCTGTCGCAATTTTTGTACGGCAACTTCCGCTTCCGCAAGAAGTGTTGCCTTCTTTTCTTCTGCCGCCTGAAGCAATGCGATAAAAGCTGTCCGAAATTCATCTTTGTATTCCGCAAAGAGTCTTGCAGATCCCTCAATGAGCACAGCGTCCAATTCTTCATACTTCTTCGCTGCCGCACACGCTGTAAGAAATTTGCCATTCTGCATGTCAAGTATATTCATCCTTTTGCGCCGCAGTTGTCAAAGACATAGAAAGCTCTTTCGTACGTCTTTCTTCAATAGTGGCTTTCTGCAGGGAAGCAGAGCGGCAACACGATGTTATGCTGCGCGTTTCATTGTACCTTCTCCCATATCTGCATCGGGCAGAGGGAGCACAGTTTTGAACGGATGTTCACCCAGTTGAGTCGGCTGCAACTCATGAAGAGCGGAGATGGCATGGGAAGATTCCAGCGCATCCTCACTTTCAAGCACGGCAAGTTTCACCATTGAAAGAAAATGAGTAACGGCAATCATATCAATGATCGTGGTCATCTCCGGTGTGCGTTCGAAAGCCGGTGCGATGTTGAATACATATGCGGTAACTGCAGCTTCCGAATCGATATGATCTTGTTCTTTTGCGGCCATTTGCCACTCTTCGTCTTCCAGACCATATGAGCGAATGTGGGCAGTGAGAGACAGAATTCTCCTCATACGGTTTTCAAATTCCACTTTATTGCGGTCCACAAGCAATGTTTCAAACAGATCATTGCACTGTTCTACAGTCGTAAGTGCCGCAAGTTCCGTAAGCCAGCCTTTGAGATTATGTTCTTCCGGTCGGTTCATATGAGAAGTGACCCTTCATTATTCTCCGTACCGAGTATGCAGTCAAAAGACTCCGTAAGCTTTTTGTGCTGTTGTAACGGTAGACCATTATTATGCCACTGCCTCTTGCGCATCTCCTCCGGACATCCTTTGTTTTGTCGGCAGTGCTTGCGGGTGCGGCACCTCCGGTCGCATGCCGAGCTCACCGAGGAGTTCTGTAAAGATGGCATCTGCTTCTCGTATCACTTCGCCGATACTTGCTCCTTCTGCAACCGCACGTATTTTATCTTGCTTCTCTGTTGTGGGTGCAAAGTCACAGAGTCTATCTATCCACTGCTTTCTTACGTCAAGCCAGTCACTATGCGCATCCAGTATGGTGTTGATTTCAGTTTCTGCGGCATCTCCCGTAGGAATGGACTCTACGCTTGGTTGCGGAGTAAGAGCCATAAGACACTCATCGCGCCATTGATCATCGTTTTGAAACACCGCACTGTTCACACCCATTTCGTAGAGCAGTGCACGGATAGTAAGCATGATGTGCTTCGCTGCATCGTATTGAATTTGCTGCGAAGGTGCCTCGCAATTGCGTTGGAATGCACCGTGAAATTTATAAATAATACTCCCCGGTGCTCCGTCGAAGGGCTCTATAAGCACGTGAGAAAGAGCCATTTCGTGTTGCAGCGCTTCGCTTGCAACGTAGTTCATGACGATATTGCGCATGAGTCTTGTTGCGCATGCTCTGTGAAATTCCTGCGCAAAATTTCGCACTGTCGCGTCATCATCATCCAATGCCAGTTGACGCAAGGATGAGCGCTGTATGTCTGTAAGCCTGCTATCTAGATCGAATGCGGAATCCATGTGAATGAGAGAGGTACAGTACCGCTCTCGAATATCATACGAAAGCACTTTGTCAGGTTCTTGTTGCCGCATATTTGGAGCCTCCGTACACTGTACCCATGCACGGATCTCTTCACCCAAAAAGCATCGTCATACTCGACTACGGTGGTCAGTATGCGCACCTTATTGCCAGTCGCGTACGTCGTTTCGGGGTGTTTACCGACATTCGCGAGCCCGAGACTCCCATAGAGGATTTGCGGGGTGCCGCAGGTATTATCCTTTCAGGTGGGCCCCAAAGTGTGTACGACAAAGGCAGTCCGCAGGCAGACCCGAAGATTTTTGAGCTTGGTATTCCTGTGCTTGGTATTTGTTACGGTCTGCATTGGATGACGCAAACACTTGGGGGAGAGGTGAGTCAGGGAAAAGTAAAAGAGTACGGACGCACTGCCATTCGTACGGTGGAAGGCGGAGGCACTCTCCTGCAGGATTGCGGAGCAGGTTGCACCGTGTGGATGTCGCACGGAGATGAGGCGGTGAGATTGCCGGAAGGCTTTACGCAAATTGCGACATCCGATGCGTGTGAGAATGCCGCATTCGCAGATGAAAAACGCAACTTCTTTGCCATTCAGTTTCACCCCGAAGTCACCCACTCCGAACACGGGCAAGATATACTCCGTCGATTTACGGAGCGGTGCGATGCCGCGCCATGGTCCGTAGAAAGTTACGCAAAAGAAATTTCCGAACAGATTCTTACCGAGGTGGGAGACCGCAAGGTATTCATGCTGGTGTCTGGAGGAGTGGATTCCAGTGTGGCATTCACGCTGCTCAACCAGGTTCTTGGAACAGAAAGGGTACAGGGTCTTTTGGTAGATACCGGTCTCATGCGCAAGGACGAAGTACTTCTCATAGAGAAAGCGTTCGCCAAGCTCGGCATTACAAATCTGCGTATAGAAAATGCATCGGAGGAATTTTTTGCCAACCTGCGGGAGGTGTATGATCCGGAAGAAAAAAGGAGAATCATAGGAGACACGTTTTTGAGTGTGCAAAAAAGAGTGAGTGAAGAAATGGGACTCTCCATGCAAGACGGTTGGATGCTCGGACAGGGAACCATTTACCCCGATACCATAGAGACGGGAGCCACCAAGCATGCCGATAAAATTAAAACGCACCACAACAGAGTGGAGGCGGTGCAAAAAATGATAGAAGCGGGGTTGGTACTGGAGCCTCTGAAAGATTTATACAAAGATGAAGTGCGTGCACTCGGCGAAGAGCTGGGATTGCCGCATGAGTTTGTGTGGCGGCATCCGTTCCCCGGCCCGGGTTTGGGCGTGCGTATTCTGTGTGGTAAGGAGGCTTCGTTGCCCGAAGGGGATTACGAGATACACGTTGATCATGCTGCTTTCCCCATTCGTTCCGTGGGGGTGCAAGGAGATGGCAGAAGCTATCGTCATGCGGTTGCACTGTTTCGTACGCAGCCGACAAAGGTCACGGAAGACATGTTGGAACTTGCGACAAAAATTCCGAATGCGACACAGTTGTATAATCGCGTTCTCCTCTGTACGTCACATGCCGCTGCCATGCCCTTTGTATTCAACGCGGGATACATAACCAAAGAGCGTGCGGATCTTCTGCGCGAGGCGGATGCCATAGCCGACGATGAAATGAAAAAAGCGGGATTGTACGAAACAATATGGCAGTTCCCCGTCGTACTTCTGCCATTCGGAACCACGCAGGGAGGGGAGTCTGTCGTGTTGCGACCGATAGAATCCATCGATGCCATGTCTGCCAATGCCGTGGCTCTGCCCTCCGAAGTACTGCAAAAAATGACGGAGCGCATCATGAATTTGGACGGCATAGATCTTGTCTTCCTCGACCTCACAAACAAGCCGCCGGGCACCATTGAGTGGGAATGATTTTTAGCTTCTCAGAGCGAAAAAGAGTAACAAATCGCTGTATTTTCCGTTTGAACGGGTATACTTGGAGTCTCCAAATTTCACATGCCAAAGCACCCTCTCGAGGAGGCCGATATTCAAGACCTGGTATCCAAAGCCCAGGAGGGTGATACAGATGCTTTCGGACATCTCTACGATCACTATTTCGATGCCGTATACCGCTTTACCGCCTTTCGTGTTCCTGCGGAAGTGGCGGAAGATCTTACGGCGGATATCTTCGTAAAAGCGTGGGAAAAACTGCATACCTACAAGCTGCAAAAAAATATTCCGTTCGGAGCGTGGATTTTCCGTATTGCCAGGCACACACTCATAGATTCATACCGTGCGAAGCAGGAAACGCAGGAGGTGCCCGAAGATATGGAAGATCTCGACGTGTTTAACCGTGCCGAAACACGAGTGAAGCGCAATCACCTGCTTACAATGGTCCGCGGAGCCATGGATGAGCTTCCGAAGCGATACCAGGAAGTCCTGCAACTGGCATACGTCGCCGAACTGCCAAATGACGAGGTTGCAAGAGTGCTGAAAATGCGAAGCGGAGCGGCTCGTACACTCAAATTTCGCGCATTACGCAAGCTCGAGGAAAATCTTCCACCCGAATGTCGGGAAAATATGTAACAAAAGCCGTATACCCCCGTTTTGTACAGTGTACACATGTCAGAACCATTTCTCTCACAGCTTCGGGACCAAGCAAAGCCTTCTGCGGCGGTAAAAAACCGCGTGCGTAGCAGGGTGATGCGCAGGATTGCTCCTGCAGAGTCGCTGTTTGCCGACGTGCGGAAAAACGTGGCTCCCACGACGTCTGTGCGCAACAGAGTGCGAGCCCGCACCATGCGACAAATTCACGCAGGGCATGCGTTGGGCGTTTTGGAGCAGATACGAGATATTGTCACACCGAGTCCCGCACTGCGCTCCAAACTGCACGGTCAAATTTTCATGCGTCTGGAGCCGATTCGAGTGGCATCCCGTTCGTACCGCCCGTTGAAATGGACGGCATCTTTCGCGTTGTTTGCTCTCGCTATTCGGGTCAGTCCTTTCTTGTTTCTTGCGCCGCCCACCATTGCGGATTCGGCGGTGACTCTGCTTCCGACTCGCGGAGAAGTGTCCGTATCCGTCGGAGGACTATGGCAGCCCGTTTCAAATGAAATGACGTTGGAGCCGGGTACGATGCTCCGTACGCACGACGGTGAATTGAGTATTCTTTTCCATGATGACGGTGTTATTCGTCTCGGACCCAATACCACGATTTCATTGAACGATACTGCAAAACGTTTCGGACCTGATTCCGCCACACTGAACCCGACTCTCACACTCTTTACGGGTGAACTGTGGGTGCAGGGTCTTATGCCCGCATATGTGTCGGGTATTCGGGTGGAAACGTCGTACGGTACCGTCGTTGTTAACGAAGGTAGCGTGTCCGTAGCCGAAGATGACACTGTGACTGTTCGCGTCTTCGACCGTCGTGCGAAGGTATTGCACGGTAGTCAGGAAATTTCGTTGGTCGCTGGGCAGCGAACCGAACTGTGGGAAGGCAATATTCCGTTGGTAAAAAAGATTGCCGAAACCCAGTACGATGCCGATTGGCCGAGTCAGAACCTGGCAAGAGACGCCGTGCACCGCAGAGAGATTGCGCAGTTACAGCAGGAGAGACGCGCATCTGTAGCCGGCATATTGCCTACTTCCAAGTTGTATCCTGTCAAACGTGTGGCTGAAGCTATGGATGTTCTTCTCACTTTCGATGAAGACGCTCGAATGCAGAAGCGTATTGCCCATGCAAACACACGTCTCAATGAAGCGGCAGCTCTTCTTTCCGAAGACCAAGTGACAGATGCAGCAGCGCCGTTGGCAGAGTACACACAAGTGCTTCTGGCAATGGCAGGCGATTTCGAAACGGGAACATTGCAGTATTTCCTCCTGCAGCAATCGCTTGCGGAGGCTACGTCGGATATGGCTGCCGCGCTGCCCGACGACGAGTTTTATCTTTTGAAGAAGGCGGTATTGGAAGCGAGCGTGGCCATAGACGGAGTGGTCAGTGCGGAAGATGTACAGGGAATGCTGATTATGGATACTCTTGCAGCTCTGATTTATGCGGTGAGTGAGGGTGATGTGGCGAATGTGCAAAAAACATGGATAGAATTGCAGCCACACCTCGCAATGCTGGAACAGGAAGAAATAACACTGCAGGAAGATATGCACAAAGAGATCCTTGCGTTGCTCGGCAGATTTGCGGAGGCGGTTCAGAGCAGAGAATCTCAGGTTGCTTCCATAGATCCCGAACTTACGGATCAGCTGAAAGCGTACCTTCCCGTAGACCACGCCGAGACAGTCTCTGTGATGTCCGACGAAGAACTGACCATATTGGTACAGGGTATTCGAGACCGTATATTCACGTACCATATGACACGTTCCCGCTTAAATCAGTTTGCCGCAGAAGTTCGTGCCATGGAGGGTCACCCCGAACAGGGACGCATTCTGCGTCGATTGTACGTGGTGTTGCCTGACGGTCCTGAGTTATTCCCGGATCGCATTCGCAAAGAAATCACACGAGTACGATGGCAGAGAGAAGGGGATATGATCTAAGAGCCTGTTCAAGATCTCAATTCGGTCTGCAAATGACGCATTCCTGTTGCGGCTTGTTGCTCAGCCAAACCATATCTCGATACGTTTTGGCTTCCGCAGCATTGCCTCACGACGGAATGCGTCATTTTCGCCATCAAAGCAGATCTTGAACAGGCTCTAACATAAGGGAAATTCTTGCATACCTTCAGCAGGGTCTGCACACTGTAATTATGTACACACTTGCTGAACTAAAGCCCGGCAGAGCGGTGGTCTACGAAGGAGACCCATACCTCATTACGTGGTCGCAGTTTTCCAAACAGGGACGACAGGGAGGTGTGGCAGCCACGAAAATGAAGAACCTGAAAACGGGTTCTGTGGTGCAGCATACCTTTCAGGGCAGTGACAAACTGGAACCTGCGGATGTCGGTTTTCGCAAAGTGCAGTACCTGTACGGTGGAGACGGGTCTTTTACGTTCATGGATCTGCAAAGCTACGATCAGTTTGAATTGAACGAAGACATCATAGGAGATGCATCCAAATACCTTATGGATGGTATGGAGCTCGACGCCATGATGTTCGAGGAGTTGCCAATCGGGATTCAGCTACCCGCAACGGTGGAAATGAAGGTGGAGGAAACCGTACCGGGAGTAAAAGGAGATACCGCAACAGGAGGCACCAAGCCTGCCACACTGACGTCCGGTCTTACGGTAAACGTTCCGCTCTTTATTACGGAAGGAGATATCGTACGCATAAACACAGACTCAGGATTGTATATGGAGCGTGTGTCGTAGTCGTACTTCCGTATAGCAAATAAACTCCATCTGCTACAGGATGACACAATCTTGAATATTATTATTCGCCTTTGGTCTGTTACGAATTGGCTTACCTCCGTGACCACAATCATCGATATCGTAAACAAAGCACACCTCTTCAGGTGCCAACACAGAAATATTGTACCGCTCAGGAACATGAATCTCAGAACAGTCCTCATTCATGTAATACAAGATTGTTTTTTCTGTTCCTAAAACATACCGATCCAAAAATCCTGTTTTTCCATAAGGAAAGTTGAGTAGCCTCTTCTTTCTTTTGTCTGCCCAACAAAAGAAAGAAGCAAAGAAAAATGCACCGCCGCCAGCTCCTCTCCGCTTGCCGCAACACCCCTCCGTGGCGGCGGAGCCCCTCCATCATTGAGCGCACTATCCTAGTTTTTTTCTGAGTATTTCGTTTACCTTGGCGGGATTTGCCTGCCCTTTGCTCTCTTTCATCACCCAGCCGACTATTTTCATGAGGGGCAAACCTACGGTTTTCCCCTCATGGACACCCCTTTCCCATTTAGCAGAGTCGCTCCAGGGCGGCAAAGCCGCCCTTCGCGAATTATTATAATTTTTCACGCAGTATTCTTTGTACGGTTTCGGGATTTGCCTGCCCTTTGCTCTCTTTCATCACCCAGCCGACTATGGCCCCAAGCGCGGCTTCTTTACCGCTTCTAAAGGATTCTATGGCTTGAGGGTTGGCATCTATTGCCTGCCGTACCAATGCTTCTATGGCGCCGTCGTCAGAGATCTGTTGCATGCCTTCCTGCGCTATGATTTCCGTTGCCGACTTTCCGGTTTGAATCATCTTTTCCATCACATCTTTTGCCGCGTTTCCTGAAATGGTGCCGTCGTCTATCTTCGTGATCAGTTCCAGCATACCTGCCGCATTCGGCCCTTCTTCTATCGATTTCTCCTGCGTTTTTAAGAAACCGAGCAGTTGTGTGAGTACAAGGCCGGATGTTCTTTTGCCATCTCCCGTTTTTTCGTAGACGGCATCGAATATCCGCTGCAGGTCGGGCTGGTCTATAAGCTGCATTGCCTGTGCTTCGTCCAGTCCCATGTCCGTGTACTGTGCTTTGCGCTCCTGCGGGAGCGGTGGCAGTTGCTTTCGCAATTCTTCGATATCCTTTTTCGTAAACTTCAACGGCGGAATATCGGGCTCGGGGAAGTAGCGGTAGTCATCTGCCGATTCTTTGTTTCGCAGCATTCTTGTTTTCTCTTCGTCATCTTGCCACCCCACGGTGATGTCGTTTGGCAGCGGACCTCCGCTTTTCTTCCACTCGTTGCGCAGGCGCTTCTCTTCGTACTTCAGCGCTTTTTCAAGTGCTTTAAACGAGTTCAGGTTCTTTATTTCACTGCGGGGGTTCAGTTTTTTCGTACCCTTTTCTCGCAGCGAAATGGAGGCATCGAATCGCATCATTCCCTTAAACATGTCTGCGTCCGAAGAGCCTATGGCTATGAGAATCCTACGAAGCTCCTGAGCAAACGCCACTGCTTCATCCGCACTGCGCAGATCCGGTTCCGTCACAATTTCCATAAGAGGAGTCCCTGCCCGGTTGTAGTCACACAGTGTTGTGGCTCCGCGATGCGTCAGCTTTCCTGCGTCGTTTTCCATGTGCAGACGCGTAATGCCACATGTACCGTCTCTCAGTTTTTTACCGCTGTCATCGGATATCACATACGACACGGATCCGCCGCTGCTCAGCGGAAAGTCGTACTGAGATATTTGAAATCCCATCGGAAGATCCGGATAAAAGTAATGCTTTCTGTCGAAATGATTCTCCTCGTTCACCGTTCCTTTCAGTGCGAGCGAAGTAAGAATTGCTTTTGTCACTGCCGACGCATTGGGAACGGGAAGTGTGCCGGGGTGTCCCATACATATGGGACATATCGTCGTATTCGGCGCTTTGCCGAATGCATCGTTGTCGCATCCGCAGAACATTTTTGTATCGGTGCTCATTTGCGCATGCACCTCAAGCCCGATGATTGTTTCCAGTTCTGCCACAGGAAGATTGTACCTTGCGATTGTGTAAAGACAACGAAGGACGTCTTACATTTTTGCGTGCTCTTTGTGCGACGCATCCGGCTTCTGTTGCGGATAGTCCACTATAAGAATGCCATCCAAATGGTCCAGTTCGTGCTGTACCACGCGTGCATTGAAATTCTCCAGTTTTCTTTCCTGCTCCGTTCCTTTTGCATCGGTGTATCTGAGAGTAATCCCAACAGGGCGTACTATCGGCAGCCACACTTTCGGAAGGCTGAGGCATCCTTCTTCCATGGAATCCGTTTCCTCACTTCTCCAGATTATTTCGGGGTTTATAAGGGGAGTGTATCTTCCGTTGATGAGTGCAATGCACATACGAAGGGACTGCCCTATTTGCGGAGCTGCAATACCCGCACCTTCCGCATTTCGCACGGTTTCATCCATGTCTTTCAGCAGTCGCAAAATTTCCTTTGTTACCTTCGGGACCGTAGCGGTCTTTTTGCGGAGTACAGGTTCATTTTCACCGATGACTATGGGTAAAACGGCCATGAATATATGGTGGGCTGTGCAGAACGCTAATGCAAGAAATTCTGTGCCTATGCCGCGCTCAGCGCTCGCAGACCCGCACGTTGTCTCAGTTCTTCCACGGTTTCGATCTTGTTATCTTTCAGCATTTTCAGCAGTACCTGCGCCGTTACAAGTACGTCGGGCAGTGCCCTGTGTCTTGCTTCGGGCAACGAGATTCCAAGACGGTGAGAGAGCACATCTAAGTTATGACGGAATTCAGTCGGGAAGACGGATTTGCTGAGTCGCATGGTGCAAAGGCACTCGGGAAGCTCCACGTATCCCCAGCAGTGCTGTTTTTCCACCTCCAGAAAACTCATATCGAACTGTGCATTGTGTGCAACAAGAGTGGAATTGCCTGCAAACTCCAGAAATCGGGGAAGTACCTGGTCTATGGTCGGAGCACCTGCGACATCCGCATCATCTATTTTATTCACCCGCTTTGCTTCCCATGGAATCATCCGTTCCGGATTGACGAGTTCCACAAACGAGTAGTCTTCCATAATGACACCGTTCTCCACCCGCACACCTGCTATTTCAATGATTTTGTCTCCTTTGGAGGCATCGAGACCTGTGGTCTCTACGTCGAAAATGGTGAAAGTAGGAAGTGCGGACACCTCTCGACTATACCCCAAAGGCTACCCGCTTCCAGAGCAGTCTTCTTGACGGAAGGTAGGGAGATTGTTGCTCCTCTGCTTTTGTCCGGTTTGGCGTTCACCCTCCGGTGCATTTTCATTCATACTGTACGTATGGTTTCTGAAAAGCTCACGGTCGATGTCGTTATCCGAAAGCTTTCTGCGTTGTATCCGAATGCCGATTGCACATTGGATTGGTCCACTCCGCTCGAGCTGTTGGTTGCCACTATTCTTGCAGCCCAATGCACGGATGCCCGCGTGAATATGGTTACGCCGGCTCTGTTTGCCAAGTATAAAAAACCCGAAGATTACCTTACTGTTTCGCTCCAAGAACTGGAGCGAGACATTCACTCATGCGGTACGTACCGCATGAAAGCAAAGGCCATACAAGAAACGTGCAGATCCATCGTAGAAAACTACGGAGGAGAAGTGCCGCGCACCATGAAAGACATGCTTACACTTCGTGGAGTGGGGAGAAAAACGGCATCCATCGTGTTGGGTACCGCGTACGGCATAATAGAGGGTATTCCCATCGATACGCACAACATCAGACTTCTTCGGCGCATGGGTCTTACAAGGCAAACGGAACAGGGGAAAATAGAGTTGGATATGATGATAAAAACTCCACAGGGCGATTGGCTGAAGCTCTCACACCTTATGGTCGCTCATGGTCGCGCAGTCTGCTTCGCACGCAAGCCAAACTGCGCCGATTGCGTGTTTGCACAGATGTGCCCGAGCTCTATGGTGTTGCGGAAGCAAAAATAGGGTATGATGACTTCCGATCCGATTCATTCTCCACTTTCCTATGAAAAAATCACTCGTCACCTGCGCTTTTCTGTCCGTTCTTCTTCTCGCTGCCTGTCAGCCCGGGAAAGAGAGTAAGGAAAATAAGGCCATGCAAGAAGTACAGCAGCAGATTGCACGCGTGCCCTTTCCTAAAAATGTGAGTATTGCGGGTACATACACGGATTATAGTGAGGGAGTCATAGGAAACGGAGAGGTGTCTGTTCTCTACTTCACCACAGATTCAAACCCTGATCTCAAGCAGACAGAAGATGTTTTGGACCAAATTTACGGTTCACTGCCTGTAGGTGTGCACACGTACAAGGTAAATCTTGATACGGAACCGGATCTGAAACAACGCTACTCCATAAAAGGGCAGAATACATTCATAGTTATCAATGCAGCGGGAGATCCTGTTTCAATGGGAAATGCGTTATCACCGGTCGCACTGGCCAACACGCTCGCGAGAGCAGCGGGTATGAACGTGCAGAAAAATGAAGGAATGATGCAAGAGGACGCGTCCGATGAGCAGGAAGGCGAGTTGATGCAGGGCATGCCAGCCATGGACGGCAACATGCAGGGTGATGAGCATATGGTGGAGAATATGGGAGCAATGGGCGAGGAGGGCATGGAAAGTGCGCCACCCACTCAGGAGCCTCAGGGGCTTGCCATGGGGAAATACACCGCTTTCACCGATGATGTCATAGGCAACGGTAAGTCTTCTATTCTCTTCTTTGCCGCTTCATGGTGCCCCAGTTGTCAGGCTCACAGCGATCGTCTCGCGAGTTGGTACGAAGGCGGAACGATTTATCCATCTGTGTACAAGGTAGATTACGACAATTCAAATGATCTCAAATCACGCTTTGGCGTTGTACAACAAGATACGTTTGTACGTATCGATGGCGAGGGTAATGCCGTAAAGCTGATTTCATTCCCTGATGACAGTGCACTATGGGAATTTCTTATAGAAACGTACTAGGCTCAATTTCATGTCACTTGCTTTCACACTCTTCGTGGCGGGGATGCTTACCATTCTCCTGCCATGCATACTGCCACTTATTCCCATAGTGCTCGGCGTGAGCATTGCGGGAAGAAGTAAGTGGCGACCGTTGTTGAGTATTGCGGGAATGGTAGTCAGCTTCGTGGGATTCACATTCCTTCTTCTCATTGTCCTTCGGCAATTTGTGGAGGTTGCAGATTACATGCGCATAGCTACGTACTATGTTTTGCTGCTCTTCGGTCTCGGCTTTCTGTCGCATCATCGTGCGGTGCATATTGTCGGTGCGATATTCGGTGCGGCCTTTTTCCTTTCGAAGGGGTATACGGCAGTGGCAGTGGCTGCACCTTTGGGAATGGTGGCCATGATTGTCGGCGGAAAAGTTGCCACGCATATTCAGCAGTTCGGTTCGAACGTACAAACAAAAACACGAGAGGAACTGGGTGAAGGGTCTCCGCTTTCCGCATTTATTATCGGTCTTACCATGGGGCTTGTGTGGGTTCCGTGTGCGGGGCCGGCTTTGGGGTTTGCGTTCACGCTTGTGCGCGAACAGCCGGGTTTGCAGGCATTTGCGTACCTTACCATGTACGGCATCGGTGCGGCTCTTCCTTTGCTGATTATCGGCTACGGCGGTCAGGCTGCCGTGCATTCTGTTCGAGCCCTGAATAAATATAGCGGATACATAAAGCAGGTCTCGGGCGCAGTGCTCATCGTGACGGCATTGGCATTCCAATTCCATTGGTTTACCAAGGTGGAAACGTGGTTCGTTCTGCATACCGAATACGGCACATTGGGAACCAGGCTGGAAGAAAAGCTGTTTGGAGATCACATAAAAATGCCTTCCTCACAGAAAGAGGATGCGACAGAAGAAGAGCCGAATGCAGAAGAAACAATGAAGTTGCCACATCTTCCCATTATCGCTCCCGTCCCGGAATTCGTAGATGCCGGCATCTGGCACAACAGCGAACCTCTTACCATGCAGGAGCTGCGAGGAAAGGTGGTACTGGTGGATTTTTGGACATATAGCTGCATAAACTGCATTCGTACGTTTCCGTATATGAGAGAGTACTGGGACAAATACAAAGAAAATCCGTTCGTACTGGTGGGTGTGCACACTCCTGAATTTGTTTTTGAAAAGAGTGAGAAAAACGTAGCGGACGCACTTCGTCGTTACGATCTCACCTATCCCGTCGTACAGGATAACGACTATGGAATATGGCGTGCCTTCTCCAACCGCTACTGGCCTGCCAAATACCTGGTGGATGCGGAGGGCAATATTCGTTACACCCACTTCGGTGAAGGAGAGTACGAAGAAACAGACCTCGCCATTCAGGCATTGCTTGCAGAAATTGGAGTGGATCCCGTGGGTACCAGTCCGGATACGGCGCCGGAGCAGCCTGATTTGCCTCGTACTCCCGAGACGTATCTCGGTGCTCGCAGCTGGCAGTTCCTTGGCAACGGAGGATTGGTTCCGACAGAAGATGTTGTGACCTACAAGGCACCGACTTCGTTGGAAGATAATCACTATTATCTGGAGGGAGACTGGCAGCTTACAGACCAGGAGCGACAAGTGCTCCGCAGCGACGAAGGAGCGATACATATGCGCTTTACGGGCTCCGAAATCAATTTGGTAATGGGTGTGGAAGAAGGGGCTTCTCCGTCCGAAGTGACCGTGGAAGTCGAAGGGGAAACTGCCTCGGAATTCTCGGTGGAGTACAATGACCTTTTTCCGCTTTGGAAAGGGCAATACGGCACATATGACATCGTCATACATGTTCGAGGAAAGGGGGCGGAGGCCTACGCATTTACCTTTGGTGTGGGCTAGTAAATTTACTAAAAATGTGGTATAATAACATTAGTGATTTCTAACGCCAGCACATCAAAAAATAAGAAGTAATACGCAAACTTGAGAGCAGTTTGTAGCATCTTATTCTCTAATACGCATCCTCAATTCTGGCGCAAGAAATCACTGTGGCGGTCGTGTGTGTGCGACCGCTTTTTTTATGTGTTCCTATTTTGTACAACACAAACTTCTTTGGTATTCTCCGTTGCCTATGGCGACGCAGATTCAACACATTCTCGAGGCAGTCGGCTTCGATTCCAAGCAGGCATCTCTGTACCTTGCGGGATTAAAAATAGGCCATGCACCTGCGTCTGCGTACGCGAAGCGTGCCAAGCTCAACAGAATTACCGCATACAACACGTTGGAAGAACTCGTACACAAAGGTCATTTTACGTGTGTGAAAAAAGTTCGTGCCAAATGGTATGCCCCCATTGCCCCCGAGTACCTGCTTGTAGAGGCCAGAAAACATGTGGAGGCTCTGGATCAGGCACTTCCCGAACTGCGCTCATTGCAGGGTGCCGAGCACCGCAGGCCTCGTGTACGGTTTTTTGAGGGCTGGGATGGGGTACAGCGAGTGTATGAAGACACGCTGACTGCGGAAGATGAACTCCTTAATTTCGCCAACTCCGCCGTAGTGCGCATGCAATGGCCGTCGTACGATGAAGAGTACGTTGCAAAGCGTGTGCAGCGGGGCATACACCTCAGGGGAATTGCGCCGAACGACAAAGCAGGGAAACAAGTGCACGGAAAAGACAAAGATGCGCTCCGTGAAATTCGTCTGGTTTCCGCAAAAGATTTTGATTTCACAAACGAGATTAACATTTACGGAAACAAGGTGGCCATGGTCTCTTTCGGAGAAGGAGACGCCGATTTCTTCGGAGTGATAATAGAGAGCAAAGAAGTGGCGGAAACGCAGCGCCAAATCTTCGAAATGGCGTGGCGGTATGCCGCAAAGCACTAACACAGGCACTTGTTTTCTTCATCGCTTCGTTTGGTCTATGATGTGTTCCCTATGCGTCAGTATCTGGATTTCCTCAGCCACGTTATGGAAAACGGCAAGCCGAAAGACGACCGTACCGGAACGGGTACGTACAGTGTTTTTGGGTATCAGATGCGTTTTAACCTGCAAGAAGGCTTTCCCCTCCTCACGACCAAAAAGCTGCACACACGCTCCATTTTCCATGAATTGCTCTGGTTTCTGCAGGGCTCTACGAACATAGGATACCTCAAAGAGAACGGAGTGCGCATTTGGGACGAGTGGGCAACGGAAGACGGAGATCTTGGGCCTGTGTATGGCAAACAATGGCGAAGTTTTCCGTGTCCCGACGGAACAAGTGTGGACCAAATAAGTCAGGTGATAGAGCAAATTAAAAAGACACCGCACTCACGCAGGCTCATCGTATCTGCCTGGAATCCCGCTTTTCTGCCGGATGAAACCATCAGTCCGCAGGAGAACGTGCGTCAGGGCAGAATGGCGTTGCCGCCGTGTCATACCCTGTTTCAGTTTTATGTCCGTGACGGAGAGCTTAGCTGCCAATTATATCAGCGCAGTGCGGATATATTCCTCGGTGTGCCATTCAATATCGCATCGTATGCGCTCCTCACTCATATGATTGCGCAAGTGTGCGATTTGAAAGTGGGAGATTTCGTCCATACGTTCGGAGATGCACATTTGTATTCCAATCACTTGGAGCAGGCACGTGAGCAACTCAGCCGTGAACCGCGCGGTCTGCCTTCTCTGCAGATGAATCCGGATATTAAAAATATTTTTGAGTTTACCTACGGAGATTTTGCAATACTGAATTACGATCCGTTGCCCGGTATTAAAGCCCCTATAGCAGTATGAGAATCTCTCTCATTGTTGCCGCTTCGGAAAATAACGTCATAGGGAGAAACAATGATTTGCCGTGGAGTTTGCCGGATGATTTGCAGCACTTTCGCACTGTCACCGAGGGAAGCCCCATTATTCTGGGAAGAAAAAATTACGAATCTATCGGTCGTCCGCTGCCGCGCCGTCGCAATATTGTTATTTCGCGACAACCAAATTTATCCATAGACGGCTGCGAAGTCGTGGCCTCTCTGGAAGAAGCTCTGGATCTTGTGAAGCAAGAAGATGAAGTATTCGTAATAGGAGGAGGTGAAATTTATCGGCAGGCGCTGCCGTCGGCAGATCGTATTTATCTCACTCGTGTGCATGCGGACATAGAAGGTGACGTCTTTTTCCCGGAGCTTTCAGAAGAGGACTGGGAAGAGGTAAGCAGAGAGGAACATCTCGCAGACGACCGTCATGCGTACGCGTTTACGTATCGTACGTTGGATCGTCGAAAATAGGGGAAACAGGTGCTTCTTTTACACATTTATTTTGGCTTAAATAAGCCAAAAGGTGCGTTTTCTTCCACTTGTATGGAATGGATGCTGGAGGAGTGCAAAAGTATGAAATACTGTGTTTCCGATGGTAGCACCAGACACATTTAGCGGCCCGAGAACCGAACTCAACTACAACGCTGCTGTGCTCGATATCCAAAGAAGAGCAGCGGAAAGTGCTGCAAATGTGGGACAGTTCCGGTCCAATTTTCATACCTATGCGGAGGATGTGCTGGAGGGGAGAGCAACGGTAAGTTTTTCTCCGTCATCGGAGGATGACAGCACGACAGTGACCGAGGCAGACGGCGAGTTTACCATCGATGCTTCCGCAGCAGGATTGGAGACTGCTTCGACGGAAACAACCGTGACGGATTTGAGAGATGAGCAAAAAGCACAGTTGCGTTCTGCGATACAATCGCATGATGAGACAGTGGTTTCTGCCGCTACCGGCGGCATACAAAGTTTGGGAGTGGAAGAGATGCCGGAAGGTCAGCTTGGTGAGGCGGAAATAGGCGGAAGTGGTCGCGTGAGCAAAAACATGTTGGGTACCATGAAAACCGCCGCAGATGCCAAACAGGCAAATCATGCGGGAAAACACGAGCAGGGGCACATGCAGTCTGTACGGCTCAAGGGAGAGCTGATTGTGGATGGTGAGACCGAAGGTCCTGTTGCACTGTACGAGTCCTACGCTGAGCTCACAGGTAATCGTGGTGTGGGTGAAGGAGCCCATTACTTCCGACCCGGGCAGCCAGAAGACTACGAGCATGCGCAGAAGCTTGGTATTCTCCTGGAGGCGGAAGTGGGGAAAGCGGATTATGAACAAACTCTCACCGGAGACGGTAATTTGAGCAGATTACAAAAGAAGTTGGACGAAAAAGGCCGCGGTCGTACGGATCAGCAAGTGGAAGACGGAGTGGGAGAGGAGGCAGAAGAGGAGTTGCCTATGAGCCGATAAGTCGTAAGAACTCATCGCGGGTGCGAGGGTCTTCTTTTACCAATCCTTTCAGATGGCTTGTCACAGCTTTGCTGTGCTGCTTTTCCACGCCACGCATCATCATACAGAAGTGTTCTGACTCTATCATTACTCCTATTCCCTTGGGTTTCAGAACGCTCTCCAGAGCATCACAAATTTGCTGGCCTAGTCGTTCTTGCACTTGGAGTCTTCGGGCAAACATATCGACGACGCGTGCTATTTTACTCAGTCCTATGATGTGTTTGTCGGGCACGTAGCCCACATGCACTTTTCCCACGAATGGGAGCAAATGGTGCTCGCAGAGCGAATAGCACTCTATGTCTTTTACAATGACCATGCCGTTGGTTTCGGCAGGAAATAGGGCTCCGTTTACTATTTCGTCCAGCGATTGCCCGTATCCCGATGTTAAAAATGCAAACGCTTCTGCCGCTCTTTTTGGCGTCTTCTTGAGCGATTCTCTCTCGAGATCTTCTCCGCATTGCTCTATGAGGGTTCGAAATGCGTCTTCCATCATCAGACGAAAACTCTACATCTAGGGCTCCAGCCCTGCCAGGAGTTCTCTCGTTTTTTCATCCAAACGTGTGCATTGCTGGTCCATGACGTGTTGCAGGAGATCACCCCAACTCTGCTTTTGTGTGGGATGCATCTTGTGAGTTTCCAAAAGCTCACAGAGTGGATCGAGTACGAATCTCCGCTCATGCATACGAGGGTGAGGTATCGTGAGTTCTTTCGTCCGCAACACTTCATCACCGTAGAGCAGGATATCGAGGTCTATGGTGCGGGGGCCGAATTGGAACGGAGGATTCTTGCCAAGGTCGTGTTCTATCGTCTGCAGCACACGTGCTATTTCCTCCGGCGAGAGGTCTGTTTGTATGACAGCAACGGCATTTACAAAAGCATCTTGCTCCTCGTGTTCTCTCGGCGCGGTCGCGTACAGCGACGAAAATCGTATGTCCGGCCAATGAGTCTTTAGTTGCCGCATGCAGCGTGATATGTTTTCCTCCGCATCTATGTTCGAACCGATTCCGATGTATACGTTTGCTATGGTCGTACGATGGAGACAGATACGGCTTGGGTGTTTGGCACGATAAATTTCTGAATACTCACACTCACACTTGTCGGTGCAAATTCCGCGAGAATCCGTGATGCAATATCTTCTGCGAATCGTTCCAGTGTCTTGCGTTCTTTTGTCGCTTCTTCGGCGATCATTGCGGCAACGAGGTCGTAGTCTATTGAGTCCGCAATTGCGTCGCTTTCGCCCGCCTGCTTCGTATCGGTATGCATTTGAACCGTAACAAGCACTCGCTGTGTCGCCTTGCGTTCTTCGTCGGGTACGCCAATTCTCGTCTGTACCTCAAGCCCTTGAATACAGATGATATCGCTCATGAGCTGACAGCAGGGGAGTTACTCCTGTTTTTTACGCACTCCGAAGAGTTCGGGACGCTCTCCGAGTGGTGTAAGAGCCAGCTTACGCACAAGGAAACGTGTGATGACTATGGCTGTGAACATGGAGAGCAGAACACCGAGTCCGAGTGTGACTGCGAATCCTCGGACGATGGACGTACCGATGGTAAACAGAATGGCACAGGTAATGAACGTGGAAACGTTTCCGTCTCGAATGCTCGGCCAAGCGCGCTTGAATCCTATTTCTGCGGCTGTGGTAAGAAGCTTTCCTTTTCGTAGTTCTTCTTTCATGCGTTCAAAAATAAGTACGTTCGCATCCACCGCCATACCGATACTCAGAATGATTCCCGCCATACCTGCCAAGCTGAGTACGATGTACTGACTTGAGAAGAGCAGCAACGGCAGTTTGAGCATTGCAAAGAAAATAAGTGCGTACACGCTCAGTGCAATATCTGCCATAAGGCCGAGGAGACGGTACACAAGAATCATGTAGACCATCAGAATGATAATACCTATTACGGCGGCTCTCAGAGAGGTTTGCAGTGCTTCTGCGCCCAATGTTGCTTCCACAGTACGCTGACCCGAGAGATAAATAGGAGCGGGAATGGCACCTGTGTTCAGATCTTGTGCCAAAGATTTGGCGTCATCGAAACTGCGCATACCCGTAATGATTGCAATGCCTCCGGAAATTTCTGTTTGAACGGTAGGAGCGGAAACAAGTTGGCCGCCCACAAATATGGCGATGCGTTTATCGATATTATTTGCCGTAAGCTCTTGGAAAAGCTTGGCGCCTTCGTCGTCGAATGTAATTTGAACGACAGGGATGTTTGTAACGGGGTCCAATGTTACCGTTGCCGTTTGGAAGTGCTTGCCGTCCAACGGCGTGTCTTTCCATCCTGTCGGGATAAGAGAAAGGAAAATACTGCGCAGGAAGACCATGTCTTCCATGCTGCGTACGTCGCCGTCCTGCAGACGCTTCAGCAGAGCTTCTGCTCTTGTGGTTGCACTTTCGCCTGTAACTTGCAGCTCTTCGAATGTTGCTTGATCTGCGTTATTTACAGGGGTGGAGTCCGCTCTGATTATGTGGAAGCCGAATGCGGTTTCGACCGGGTCGGAAATTTGTCCTTTTGCAAGAGCAAATGATGCTTCGGCAAATGCGGGAACCATGGTATCGCGTCCGAATGTGCCCAGACTTCCTCCGTCCTTTCCGGAAGGTCCGTCGGAGTATGTGGCTGCCAATGATTCAAACGATTCTCCCGCAGTAAGTTTGCCCTTTATTTCAGTGGCCAATTCGAGAGCCTCTTCTTTGGTGCGAGTGACATCGAGACTGGCGGATGTTGCTCCTTCGTAGGCTATGAGAATATGGCTTGCTTCCATTTCTTCTCTTCCCGGCACGAAGCCCTGTAAGAAAAGAATTCGTGCGGAGTCATCTGCAAGAGTCACTGTGTGCAATTCTCCGGGTCGCATGCCGCGCAGAATGCCTGCCACAAGGGGATCTACCGTGGTGAGATCCTCTTTTTCATAAGAGAGGTGGGAAACTCCCTCTTCTTGCTTCTCCAGAAGATCAAATGCGATTCCTGCTTCATTTATAACACGACCGGTTTGCGTACGAGCACGAGAGACTTGAGAGAGGAAAATTCCGGGCACTTCTTGCTGAGCAGGATTTCCTTCGGCATCAGTTTGCTGAATGATAAGCACTCCTTCTCTGCGGTAGACAGTTTCTCCCGCAGGCTTGTTCCAGAGATCTTCCAACCCTTCAGGAAGCGCATCTTGAAAGTATCGTCCGTTGTCTATGTATGCCACTCCCAAATCGTCACTGATATCTTCGGCTACCACCTGCAGCGTGTCTCCACTTTGCGTAAACCGACGTAGCGTGGCGTCCGCCTTTTCTCGTACGGAGCTTTCAAACTCTTTTGTCGGTTCCGTAAATTCTTCCTTGAATTCAAGCTTAATGGTCTTACCCACCGTATCTATACACACTTGCGTATCTACGACACCGGGACACTCGACAAGAAGATGCTTCTCGTTTCCTATGTAGGAAGGTGTGATGGTTGACTCACTCACACCGAGGGCGTTTATGCGTCGTTCCAGAACCGTGCGAATGGCTTCCATTATGTTACGCTGCTGCGCCTCTATGTTACTGCGTTGCAACTGAACCTGCGCAATGGCATCCGACGAGGCGTGCGATGCTTCCAGTTCTGCTATTTGCGCAGTCAGGTCAGCAATCTGCTGACGGATTTCTTCCTCGGATATACGGAAATCAAGTTGCGTACCTCCGGCAAGATCCAACCCGAAGTGCAGTCCCGCATTGCGAATAAAGCTCGGCGACCATTGTTTCGAACTCTCCGGCAATGCGACAAGAATAAGAAAGAGTGCGACAACGCAAGTGATGATAGGCCATGTATACGATTGCTTCTTTGCCATGCTGTGTTACGGAGCCAATGTAAATGTTACATGCATTCCCACGTTCACGTCATCGGCAAATACGTTTGCCAACTGAACCGTGGGAATATCTGTAATGATAATTTCATCTTTCAGTTCGTTCGTATCGACAAGGAGTTTGGAAACCAAGCTTCCGCGAACAAAAATTCCAATGTACTTGTTTTGATTTTCTTCAAATAAGGAACCCATTAAGTCGCGTCCCTCCTGTGTGAAGAGAATGCTTACTCTTCCTTTCCCTCCCGGTTCTTCGGAGGATTGCAGCCATTTCAGTTGCTCATGGGAAATGCCTGTTTTTTTAAATCCGCCGTGCCCCTCCACAACAACATCCGCATCTTCTGTGGACGATTCCAACATAATGTAGAGCTCGAACGGCGTTGTGAGTTCATCGGTAAGAATATCCAGGGCAGCTTGCTCTTTGGCTTCCACGTACATTTGGTTCTTACCGTTCTTTCGTTGCATATCGAGATCCACGAGTTCTTCTCCTATGTTTGCCATGCGCCTTTCTATGACACGAAGGCTCGCCAGAAGCAGCATGCTGCCACGCTCTTCATCGTCTGTGTTCAGCGTGACATTGTAGAGTACGGATGCTGTGCTGCACCCCGTAAGCAGGGGCAGAAGTGCCAAAAGAAGAAGTGGTCGTTTCATGTGGTAGCGAGTGTAGGGAAGCTGAGTCCCTCATGCAATCAGGAGATGCTGTTAGTTTTGTGTCAATATTGTGCCGGATCTGAGCATCTTTCCTGTCAGGTCTATCCCTTTCAGGGAGCAGTGTACATCCAGTATGCAGTCTGTGAGTACGCAGTCTTCCACCGTGCAACCGTCAAAAAGAACCACATTTTCAAGTACACTCTTGCGGATTGTGACGTTTTCACCCGCCACGACCGTGCCATGCACTTCTGTTTCTTCCATCTGTGCGGTTGCATGGAGCAGTGCTTTTTCGCCTACCAGTGCTTTGGTCGCTTCCAGGTATGCGTCGAAAGATCCTATATCGAACCATGGTTCCTCGAATATATATGCCGCAACGGGCTTTCCCTTTGAGAGCAGTTCTTCAAATATGCCTCCGACGTTATCGGGGTGATTTGCCGCGTAGGCACAGAGAATAGGAATGGCAGATGCCGGCAGATACGAACACCCTGTGCTGACAAGCGTTGTTTTCGGTTCCCGGGGTTTCTCCTCGAATGCTTCTATTGTCCTGCCGTCTTTTCCCACTATGACCGTACCGAATGCCTTTGCTGCCTCCAGGTTCCCGATATCGTATGCGGCGAGCAGTGCGGTATCCGGACTTGTTTCTTTAAGGAAGGAATCCATGGAAAATCCGCAGTAGTTGTCTCCCGTAAGCAGCAACAGGTCCTCCGCGAAGTTCTGCTGCGTCACCCATGTGGCAACCGCACCGAGAGCGCCGAGTTTATGGTCGTCGTGCGCCGCATCTTCTATGACAATGGAGACATTCGGTCGCTGCAGCGTTGCATGCCACTGTTCAAAGCCTTCTCGCAATGCAGCATTGGTGCTGACTGTAATGGGAATCTCTTTCGGTATTTGTTCCACGAGATGCGAAATAATCGGCTTACCGGCAAGGGGCAGAAGCGGCTTTGCCCGTTTCTCGGTGAGTGGCCAGAGGCGAGTGGCAAATCCGCCGGCGAGTATGAATGCGTGCATAGGCTAGCGGAAAAACCAAGTCCACCAGTGTTCTTTGGGACTTACGATGGTTACGGGCTGACCTTCCAGCGTATCGATACGCTCGTCTCGTTCCACGATACCCAGAACCGACGGCAGCAGCAGATACGTGCAACCGCGTTGGCGGCATGCACTCAGAAGGTTGAGTGACTGCTCCAAATCACTGCATTGTATGAGGTGCGTGATGCGCTCGCTTTCCATTATTTCTTCCAATTTGTTCAGCTTGCCACGTACGGGCACGCCTTCCACTTCACTTTCTTTGGAGCCTTTGCCATCCAGTATGGCAACGGGCTTTAAAGGGTGACTGCTTTCGTTAAGCTTGCGAATAAGTCGTGCGGATTCACGTGTGACTCCTATGACCAGAGTGGGGAATGCCGCAGGATCTCTCCGTAAAATTCGGCGAAGCAACACGGAGTACGCAATGTGCCACAACCATATGCCTGCCGCACTGAAAACGAACGCCATAATAAGGAGCATACGACTGAAGAACTGTTCGTACCGGAAATAGTACACCAGTGTGAACAGTGCCACTCCCACCAGGGCTGAGTAGGTAATATAGGCAGCATTTCTCATGGTCGCTTGCGATCTTGTCAGCGAAAATGTTCGTGTTGTTGCCAGTACAAGCAGCCATACGGGCGCAACCGTTACGACGGCAGTCAGAAAATTACCGAACGGGAAATCCGAGGAAAATATCCATCCCACACGCAAAAAGTATGCGAGGCAAAACACTGCCATAAAGAGTGTGATATCGCTGAGAAGCCACAGAAGAACAAGCGTACGGTATCTCATAAGATGCACGCTTTAGCGTACGGCAAGTTTCCCGCTCCGTGAAGCAGCTTTCCTATCTTCGTGCCAACAGATCCGATGGCGGCATCCATTCGTAGGCCAGTTTGGTTATATCCCACGGCACTGTGCCACTCCACTGCGTATCACTTTTGGCGACCACCGGTATGCCGGGAAGGTGCTGCCGGAACCAGTTGTATTTCTGGGCAATGGCAGGGTTTTCCTGTGCTCGTTGCGCAAACACTTCGCGATGAAGCATGTAGTATACGAAGCTCTCTGCAAAGTCTTCGAACATATCCCACGATGCATAGCCGGATACGAAGTCTTCGGGTTGAGAACCTGGTCGAGGAGTTTCTGCCGCCAACCAAGAGATTGCGTAAAAACTGACACTTTGGTCGTTGCCCCATATGGGCTCCGAACGGTCTTTGTAATTCGTACCGCCTCCTGCCGTTGTTCCTACCAAACAACCCAAATCAAATACGTGTCCGAATTCATGAAAGAAGAGCGCACGGAATTCATCGTCCGGCACGTGCCCCGCCAGAATCATTGTGGATTTTCCGGAGAGACCTCTGTGTTCGGGATTATCGTAACGGACGTAGAATTTTTGAAGCACCTTCTGACAACGCTCCGGCATAAGACGAAGACCTTGGTCTGCCATGAGTTTATGTTTTAATTCTATGTCTTTCTGATCGATAACAGGAGAGAGAGTCGCCACTCGCGGGCTCGGAGCCACTGCCGCACCTCTTTGTATGTGCATCTGCCTCAAATAGGTACGAGTGTACGATGTGTACCGAGGGTATCCCGCTGCATAGAGTTCTTCGTTTTTACTGCGAATAGCCGCACTCCAGACCTGCCGAATACTTGCAGAGTCTGCAAGATATGGTACGCTCGTGTCAGAAGGCACGCTTGTATGCGTGGTACCACTGAAGAGGAAGAGCGCGGAGAGGAAGAGAGCGGTTTCTCGCATGTGGGGCAAAAAAAGGAATAATTTATACTATAATTATTAAACAATGTCAATACTTGAAGAGCCGTCTGTCCATACCGGGCAACAGCACACAGTCACCATAGAAAAGTTAACCCATGGGGGCGCAGGACTTGCTCATATAGACGGAATGGCCGTTTTTGTGCCCGGCACCGTACCCGGACAGCAAGTGGCAATTACGATCACCAAAAAGAAGGATGGACACTGTGAATCCAAGGTTATGAAGGTGCTGAAGCGCTCCAAAGATGAAATTCAGCCCCGTTGTGCCCATTTTCATGATTGCGGAGGGTGTACGTGGCAAAATTTGTCGTATGACAAGCAGATTAACTATAAAGAGGAGATTGTTCGGGAAACCATCGAACATCTCACACCCATAGACAAAGCAGAACGGGCAAAACTGCCCGGAAGAGTGCTGAAAATCATTCCCAGCCCGCAGGTATTTCATTATCGCAATAAGCTGGAACTGAGTTTCGGATACGAAAACATGCGCTGCGAGGATAAAGAGGGGCGTCGCATATACTTCGATGAAAATCCCAGTATTGGCTTTCATCAGCCGGGGCAGTGGGCGACGGTACTGCCTGTGACTGAATGTCATTTATACGATGAGCAGATCGGGACACTTCTTTCCGATGTGCGCAGATTTATGCAGGATACGAAGTTGCCTGTGTACAACCCGAAAACACACAAAGGAATGCTGCGCACGCTGCTGCTTCGTCGCGGAGTGCAGACAGGAGAGCATATGCTCGCTTTTGTTGTGAAGGCGAAGAAGAAGGAGCTGGAGCCGCTGTTTCAGTACTTCATGCGTTTCGGCGGACGGTCCGGTTTGAAATCTCTGCTTGTGGTGGAGAACATAGGACAGAATGATAAGCCGGAGAATCCGAAGATACACTCTCTCATCGGTGGTACTACCATCACGGAGCGCCTCTTCGATCTTACGTTTGAAATTTCACCGTTCTCTTTCTTCCAGACCAACACACTTGCAACGGAAAAATTGTACCAAGCAATTGTGGAAGGTGCGGATTTGACTATGCGAGATACCGTGCTCGATGCCTACTGCGGTATGGGAACCATAGGCCAGTATTTGGCAAGGTTTTGCGAGAAGGTTGTCGGTGTGGAAAGTCACCCCAGCGCGGTGGAAGATGCACTTCGCAGTGCGGGGAAGAACAGAATCGGGAACATCAGTTTCTACAAAGGCAGAACGGAACAAGTGTTGCACCAGCAGTTGAAAGCGGGCGGCAAATACAAGTTCTCCGTTGTGGTGGTGGATCCTCCGCGTGCGGGGTTGCACCCGCAGGCAAGAGAAGCGGTCATAGCGCATTCTCCGGAGAGAATTGTGTATGTTTCCTGCAATACCGCCACCTTTGCACGAGATCTCGCAGAATTCCTGAAAGCAGGGTACGAGCTGCGAACGGTACAGCCTGTGGATATGTTCCCGCACACGGCACACATAGAAACAGTGTCTGTGCTTCAGAAGAAGTAATTGCGACTATGCATAAAATCACACTGCTCTGCGTAGGCTCTCTTAAGTCTTCCTGGGCGGCGGAAGGGTGTGCGCAATATACCGAACGACTGCGAAGTGCCATGGATTTGGAAATAGTGGAGTTGGCTGCCAGCAAAGAGAAAGACCCGGAACGCCAACTGAAAGAGGAGAGTGCGAAGATTCTCGATGCCATTGCAAAGAGATCGGGACGTGTGTGGGTGCTGGATGAAACTGGCAAATCTTTCACGTCATCTGCATATTCCGATGCTCTTATTGCCCTGCGCAACGAAGGACAGCCTCTTATTTTCGTCATAGGAGGTGCGTACGGGCTGAGTGATGACGTTCGAACCAAGGCGGATACGATGCTTCGCCTCAGCGATATGACTCTTCCGCACGAGCTCTGTCGTGTGTTCTTTCTGGAGCAACTGTACCGCGCAATGCAGATAGAGAAGGGGGCCGGCCGTCGCCAAGGCTATGGCCGGCAGGGCGGATATCATCATTGAGTGGTATTCATAGTCATTATTTAAACTGATGCATATGTGTGAAGTTTCTGTACAATGACGGGTATGAAACTTCGTGAAATAGCACGCCTTACGTGGCTTCCCGTTGTGGGAGCGTCGCTTTGTTGCCTGAGTCCCATAGTGGTTGTACTGCTCGGACTCGGTTCGGTGACGTTCGCAAGTTCGTTGGCAGATACGCTCTACCATGATTACAAGTGGGTCTTTCGTAGTGTCGGCCTTTTGCTTCTCGTTATTGCCGTGGTGTGGCACTTCCGGAAGAAGGGTGTGTGTACGCTCAATCAGGCAAAGCGTCATACGAATGAAATACTCAACACGGTACTCATTACTCTCTTTGCGGGAGTACTGGGGTATGTGCTCTTCCTGTACGTCGTGGTGCATTACGTGGGAGTGTGGCTGCTCTTGTGGGCGTAGTGTGAGAAGGTCTGCGGATAGATTGCGGTATGCATGGAATATGCGTACCTTTTTCCCCTTATGGACGGTTTGAAGGAAGATCCCGTACCGGCAATTGTATCGAAAATTCTTGGAGATCAAGAGTCGAGCTCCGCACTGCTCAACACGTGGCTTGCCCGGCAGGAGGGAGAGACATTCGAGTCCGCTGCCGCCGCACAGGAACGTATAGATACCATCATCGCACTTGTTTCCAATGCCGGTTTTGATTTGATAATCAACAATATGCCCGCCACTATTTATGTGCGTGAACGCGGAGAAAAGAAGAGAATATCGCTGGAAAAAAAGTCGCAATGCTCAGAAGGGCGGCAGACAAATCTTGGATCTTCAAAATTTCTTCCTCCTATGTCTGTGCGGGCGAAATCGGACGTCCGTGCTTTTTTGGAGAGGGGAGGCGACAATCATTCCGTTTAAAACGCAGTAGTGAGCCGATCACTCTTTTCTTGTTGCAGATACCGCTTCATATTTGAACGTTCCATAAAACCGTTTCCAAATCCGAGAGTTGTAATTTGGGGTCGTCCGACAGAGAGCACAGTGGAAGTGCCGAAGAATCCTTTTCTTTCTTCCGCATGAATCTCTCTCCACGGAATAAGAATGGGGGAGTGCCCGAAGCGAAAAGGTATCATGGGAATCATATAGAGCCCCCGAGAAGACACCTGAATATGCAAGGCATTGTTATAAGAAACTTTTCCGATAGTTGCACTCTGAAAGTGATACGTTGTTCCTGTGGGCATACCCAGTGTCGGATATTTGTTTTGCAGTTTGCTCCATGTTCCTACTTTGGATGAAAGTGCGCATACCGAAATCCAGAGAAGAACGCATGCTCCCGCGATTGCCAGCCCTATGTTCATATCGAATATTTGCACACGGAGAGTATAGCTACATTATGAGTAATCGCATGGAAGAAAAGGCACAAGCTTGCTACGATACACCACTTCCATGGCTTCCAAATTTTCAAAGAGAATCATGCTCGGCCACAGTATCATTGCCCTCTGCTGTGCTGCGTTTCTGTTTGTCGGCATCTATATTCAGGGCATATGGAAAGAGCTGCCGAGTATCGAAAATCCGAATGCGTTACTTGCAAGACAGAGTCTTGTGATTCAAGACAGAAATGGCAATGAGCTGTATAGATTTTATGACGAAGAAGATCGCAGATTATTGCATTCTGATATTTTTTGGTCGCTATTTTATTCTGGTAGCCCGTAGGAGAATCCCTTCGACTCCTCCTCACTTTGTTCGTCGTCGCTCAGGATAAACTTCGATTCCACTGCAGTTATCATCAAATCCGTCAGTGCACACAAGGTGCACTTCCGCATTTGTGGTAGAACGACGGGGTCTGACAACAAAATAGTTGAGTCCCAGACAAGGTTTTTGAGGGGGTCATTTTGAGTACGCGAAGGCCAAAGGGTCTGTCGGTCAAATGAGACAAATGAGACAGTACAACAGGGGGGTGTCTCATGCTGGACAAATACGATATTTTGGCTTATATAAGCCATTTTTAGGAGGCAGTTGACTGAAAATACTTATTATATTTTGCCATCCTATATTATTGCCCAGTCTTTTACATTTCAGACTACCGCCCTCACTGTGACAAGAATGAGGAGCACTCCGACAGTATTCAGGAGGAAACAGATGAGACCAAAATCCGTGCGCTTCATCTTCGTCGTACCACTCACGAGCATCACACCGAATTCATCGGGCAACGGAGAGGCGATAACGATTCCCGCAAATGACCAAAGGAGGATGTTTCGTAGCCGACCCGAGATGCGTTCGTGATGGAAAAGCGATTCCAGTCGTTGGAATACGCGGGTCGTCCGTAAGCTGTGGATTTCGTCATGGAAGATCGAGAACCGAATGAGTTGGAAAATGAGGAGATCCGAGAGAAGCGCCCCGGCACCCGCGAGTGGAGCGGCGATGAGTGGATGAACCTCAGACGCCATTGCAATGAAGATGCCCAACCCGAAGGGGGCGGTAAATCCGAAGCTGAAGAGCATGCCCCGAGGAACATTGAGAAGTAACCTCGTCCGTTCAGTGCGTGCCCCAGCCAATCGAACAAGCCTACGTGGTAGAAGACGTACGCTAGGGCGAAGCTACAGAGCAGGAGTAGTAGTTTTGGGTATTTGTTCACGAATATATTATAGCATAAAAGTCGCATCTTCGGACGCAAATCACGCCGTCATTTTCCCTTTCGTCACTATCGAGGATGATGTCGTTGAGAGATGATATGCGTTACTTTGAGTAGGTATGAGAGACACTTCTGCACAATTTCTCGCCAGAAAGTATCGTGTGACCTCCTGGTTCTACGACATCCTCGACTATCCTTGGGAGCGGCAGTACCGGCACTGGCGGCCTCTGCTTTTGAATAACCTTGAAGGCGCAGTTTTGGAAGTGGGCGTCGGGACAGGGCGCAACCTCAAGCACTATCCCTCGGCAGCGCATGTGACAGGGGTCGATCTCAGTCCGGAGATGCTCGTGATCGCAAAGAAAAGAGCGCGACAAGCCAGATGCTCCGTCACACTCGTACAACAGGATGCACTGCATTTGCGGGATCTGCAGTCCAGCTATTTTGACTGGTACATCGCGACATTCCTGTACTGCGTGTTGCCAGATCAACTGCAACCGCGTGCGCTCGAAGAAATGATCCGAGTTCTTAAGCCGGGAGGGAGGTTCAAACTTCTGGAGATCGTGTACTCGAAGGATGCACGTCTCAGACGACGACAGGAGTTCCTTGCTCCGCTCGTGGAGAAACTTTACGGAGCCCGCTTTGATCGCCGGACACTGGAATACTTGCGAGAGAAAGACAACATCGAGATCGTGAGCACGCGCTTTCTGAAAGCGGATACGTACCTTCTCATTGAAGGGCGCAGGAAGTCGGCTTGAGAGTGGCAAAGGACAATCGGTCGTGACTCAATGGGGCATACTCGGTACTCTGTGGACATGGAAAAAGTTTGGTATATCTCCCACATCGATATCTTCGAGGGCATCCCCGACATGGAGATCATGCAGATCGCCGAGAGGGTGCAGGATCACCGCTGTACCTCACCCATGCACCTCTACAGTCCACATGATGGATTGGATCGCAATGTTTTCCTGCTCAAAGAAGGAGAAGTTGTTCTGTATCACTCCCGCGACGGGAAGCGCACGATTTTCGATGTACTCGGCCCCGGGAGCCTCTTTGGAAACTTCCTGCCCAATGCAGAGGGGGCAACTCACTATGCCGAGGCGCTGCCGGGAAGCCGCATCTGCATTTTAACGCCAGAAGATTTTCAGAAAGTCGTTGCGAAGCACCCGGAAGTTCTGACGCGACTCCTGCAAAAACTCTCGTCGCGGCTCCACGACTACGAGCAGAAGCTGAAACTCGATACTGGCAGTGCTTTGGAAAAAGTCCTTGGTGAGCTTCGCAGATACAGCAGGAAGAAGCGCAACCCTTTCGCAATACTTTCTAAAGATGCGCCACTTGCGCTTTCGCACGAGAAAATAGGCGAATTGACCGGCCTCAACCGCGTCACCGTCACCCGCACGATCAAGTTACTGAAACTACAGGGAGACATCGAAGTAGATGATAAGGGACGTATTACTCTCAAGTGAGCCGAGAAAACGCTGTAGCGTAGGCTACTGAGCGTGGGAAGAAAGCTCGGTACAGTTTCGCCATATCTTTCCCCATTTCTTCTTATGATCCGCAAAATATTCTCTCTGCTCCTCGGTGCGACCGTTCTTGTACCCTCCTTTGCTTTTGCCGCATCGGATTCCATGATGATGGAAAACGACTCCATGATGTCCGGTGAGCACATGGGCATGATGATGACACACGGACTCGATGCATCGTGTGGTAGTCTCAGGAAACTCTCCACCGATGAAAAGGCACAGATGCTGACAGACATCGGTCATAACATGGATGCCGGAGCGCTGCGACAAGTCTATCGCTGCCTTTTCACAGGTGCTGCGAAAAAGCGCATCGCGCGTATCACCGACAATGCACTGAAGCTCGATCCGAAGAAGCCGGAGATGGTGTACTACATTCCGTCCACTCAACAGTTCTTTGTGACCTGCACGGGCATGAAGACCGTCGCCTACGTCGTTCAGGGAAAGGACGTCACGAATCCGAAGCAGTACTTTGAAAAACATCATTCTGAATTCGCGGAGAGCGCAACGATGGCACGGATGATGTTCGAGGACATGATGAAGACGCAGATGATGAAGTAACTCCTTTCCGTATTTCTTTACTCCTGTATCGCTATGACCAAATTTTTCTCTCTCCCACTGGCTGTTTCTGCGCTCGTTCTCCTGAGCGCCTGCCAAGGACCTCTCTCACGGCAGACGCAGGACGCTCCTCCGCGCAATGAGCCAACTCCGCAAGTGACGCAGGAACCTACGCCAACTGTTGTAGCAGAACAGGAGCCAGTGCAGACTCCTCCATCGCAAAAACCTGCGCCGACGCAGCGCTCCTACAAAGCAGGTGCAATCCAGCAATATAGTCCCGCTGCCTATGCTGAAGCGCTCGCGGACGGAAAAGACGTCATCATCGACTTTCACGCAAGCTGGTGTCCGATCTGCGCCGCGAATGCTCCCGGTATTCGCGCTGCGTTTGAAAGCACAGCCAATCCGAATGTCGTTGGATTCATTGCAGACTATGATATCGAAACCGCACTGGAGAACCAATTCGGCGTCTCCTCGCAGTCGACTCTCGTGAAGGTGCGCGGCGGCGAACCGAAGAATGCGGTGAAGGTCGGCACAATCGGACCCGGACCCATCACACAGCAGCAGATGGAAGTTTTCATTCAAGCATCACAATGACGGCTACCTCCTTTTTCTTCGCATTTCTGGCGGGGGTGATCACCGTGAGTTCACCATGCGTCATCCCGATCCTTCCCATCATCCTCGGCTCGGCACTCAAGAGAAATCGCCTCTACCCGTTCTTTATGATACTGGGATTGGCGTTCACATTTTCTCTTTTGGGTGTGGTCTTCGGAAGCCTCGGTAGCTTCGTCGGCCTCGGAAAGAGGACGCTGGAGACGGCGGCGATCATCGTCCTCGGGATCATGGGACTCGTGATCGTCATCAAACCCCTGAGCGCCATATTCTCACAATGGACCGGCAAGCTGCTCGCATTTGGCACGCCGACATCAGGGCCATCGGAATCGCCATTCCAGGCATTTGCTGTCGGCAGCACGCTCGGTATTGTCTGGGTTCCCTGCGCGGGACCGGTCCTTGCATCGGTTCTTGCAATTGCGGCGACGAGCAAAAGCGTGACACTCAGTTTCTTTCTCCTTTTCACCTATGCGGTCGGCGCGGGCATCCCCATGCTGCTCATCGCCTACGGCGGACAGAAGGCACTCAGCGGACGCAGATTTGTACAGCAGTATGCCGAGACGATCAAATACGTGTTTGGATGGATTCTGATCCTCACTGCGATCCTTCTTTATTTCGGCATCTTCAAAAAGTTTGAGGCGTTTCTCCTTCCCTATCTCCCGAGTTACATCACAACATTCTGATAGAATGTTCCTATTCCGTCTTCTAATTCTTTCCCCAACTTTTTATGGATAACGGTGACAAATGCGCCTGCGGCGCGGCGATGAAAGACGGCACTTGCTCCGGCTGTGGAGCCAAAGGCCAGGTCTGCTCCTCCACGGGTGGAGCATGCAGCGGAATGTGCAGTGCCTGTGCTGCAGGCAAGAAAATGTGAAGACGAGGGGCTCGCTGAGCCCCTCCATTTTTTATGAAACGTTTACTCCTTATGATTGGCCTTCTCTCTCTTTCCGCGTGTAACTCCGCAGGAGCTGTGGATCGTGTCACACTGCTCGACGGCACCGAAACGACTCTGGAAGAGCAGATCGCGGGGAAGCCTGCTATCGTGAACTTCTGGGCGGCATGGTGCCCCTTTTGTAAGGAGGAGCTGCCGCTCTTCGAGAAAGTCGCACGTGAACATCCGGAAATTTCCGTTATCGGCGTGAACCTTCAAGAACCCCTGTCGACCGTCAAGAATTATTGGAAAAAAGACGGCTACATGTTCGAGACTCTTCTCGACCCAAAAGCGGAACTCTCCCAAAAGTTTGGCGTGTTTACACAGCCGACGACCGTCTTCCTGAACGCTGCAGGTGACATTCTCTTCAAGAAGAATGGCCCCCTCACCGAGGAAGAATTGGCTGAGCGGGTGCAAGAGCTGAGCAGAAATGTGCCGATACAGTCGGAAAATACGTCACCATCGTGCGGATCCGGCTCGCTCGTCTGCAATGGCGGATCATCTCCCGTCCCGTCACTGCTTTCAGATTGGTATCAGGGGCAGGTGAAGCACCTCATCCCACTCACAGATATTCTGAGCGGCGGACCGTCGAAGGACGGCATTCCTTCCATCGATACTCCGAAGTTCATTGCGGTGAATGATGCAACATTTCTCGCGGAGGGTGATCTTGGTTTGCTCCTGACGATAGGGAGCGATACTCGCTTCTATCCCTTCCGCATCCTCAACTGGCACGAGATCGTGAACGATACGGTTGGTGGAAAACCAGTGACGATCACGTACTGCCCTCTCTGCGCAACGGCGATTGTGTACGACCGGACTATCAGCAGAGGAATATCGGAATTCGGTGTGAGCGGTTTTCTCTACCAAAGCAATCTCCTCATGTACGACCGCCTGACGGACTCGCTCTGGAGTCAGGCGACAGCGCAGGCCGTCGTGGGGCCACTGACCGGAGAGCGACTGAAGCCTCTACGCAGCAACATTGTGCAATTCGGAACGGTACAGAAGCAGCATTCGGATGCACAGATCCTCAGCACCGACACGGGGCAGCATCGTGATTACAGTCGCAATCCCTACGAAGGCTACGAGCGAGACAGCGGCACCTATTTCCCCGTAAGAAAAACCGATACGCGGCTGCATGCAAAAGATCTCGTCTATGGCATCGTTGTGGGCGGCAAGGCGAAGGCATACCCGCTCACGATTCTTCGGAAGAGCGGAACAATCAACGACGACATCGATGGAGTGGAAATCGAAGTCGTGTATGACGCCGAGACTCAAGTCGTCACCTTCCAAAACTTAGAGAAAGGAGAGGAAATCATTCCTCTCTATGGCTTCTGGTTCTCGTGGGTGGCGCAGTATCCCACAACCGATCTCTATCAGGAATGATCATCCTTTTTCCTATGAAAATCAGAGATATCCTCAAAATCACCGGCGTCCCCGTGGTCTTCGCTTCTCTCTGTTGCCTGAGTCCCGTCATCCTCGTACTCCTCGGCATCAGCACCGTGAGCTTCGCAGGATCACTCGCAGATACGCTCTATGGCGACTACAAGTGGGTGTTTAGAGGCGTAGGCCTTGTGCTCCTGATCATCAGTCTTATTCTGTACTTCCGGAAGCGCGGCGTCTGCACGCTTGATCAGGCAAAGCGACACCGCAACGAAATCATGAATACCCTTCTCATCGCCCTGATCGCAGCGGTCGCCGGATATTTCTTCTTCCTCTACGTCGTCGTGGAGTACATCGGCATGTGGCTGCAGATCTGGTCGTAAAGCTCATGCTGGTTCTGCATGAACCTCTCCGACTGTCTCACACGCAACAACTCAGCTTCGAGATATCCCTCGTGAAGGATAGTGCAACGATCTTGATCGATTCCGCCAGTGTTGGGAACATAGGAAGTGAACCTGTCACATCATCAATCGTGTTCTTGTTCCGAATCAGAATCATCGCTTCGGCGATCAGTTCTCCTGCATGGGGCGCGAGGATGTGGACACCGACAATCCGCTTCGTCTCAGGGTCAATGATCATCTTGATCATACCCTCTGTCCGCCGCAGGATCATCGCCTTCGGCACGTCGGCGAAGTTGAGCGCGCGGCAGTCACAGCGACCGGTCTCCTTGATGTATTCCTCCTCTGTGTAACCCACCCCCGCCAGCTCTGGATCGGTGAAGATCGTGTAGGGAACGGTATGATAGTCGATACTCTTCTCCGAAATCGTGAGTGCATTCTCCGCTGCGAGCGTTCCTTCGTTTCCTGCTGTCGGCTCCAGACGCAGGGGGAGGTTGGTGACATCTCCCACTGCATAGATATGAGACTGCGTAGTTTGGAGGATTGGCTTTGTCACGATGGCCTTCTTCTTGTCCGTCTCCACCCCCGCTTTCTCCAAAGCCAAATCTGCTGTGTTCGGCGTCTTTCCGATGGCAAGGAGGATTTCGTCACCTGCGAGTTCCTCCTGCTTGCCTGCAACAGTGTAGGCGAGCATCTTCTTGTTTCCCTCCTTGTGTGCGCTCTTCACCTCGGCATTAAGGATGATCCCGATCCCTTCCTTTCTGAGCACTTCCTGCAATCGTTCCACCACAACCTTCTCGCCCAGGCGGAAGATACTTCCGCTATGTTGGAGGATCGTGACCTTCGTGCCGAAACGGGCGAACATTTGTGCGAACTCCAACCCCACCGCCCCTGCCCCGACGACGATGAGTTCTTTCGGTTGTTTCGGTAGTTTGAGAGCCTCGACATGCGTCACGTAGCCCACCTCACGGATACCTTCAATCGGCGGAACGGTCGCGGTAGAGCCGGTGGCGATGATGAACTTCTCTCCCCGTAGAGTTTCCCCATTGAGCTCCACTTCGTGCGGTGAGACAAAACGGGCTTTCCCGTCGAAGAATGTGACATGCTCTAGGTGCTTCAATACTTTCTGGTATTTCTCCTCCTGCATCCGTTTGACGAGTGAGAGTTCATCTTGCACGACCTTCTGGAAATCAAATCGCTTGATAGAAAGCTCGATACCGGGGATGCCGTGGTTCCGCGCTTGGTGGAGAACTGCTCCCGCATGAATGAGGGTCTTGCTCGGTACGCAGCCCACGTTCACGCACGTACCTCCAAGTGGAAGACCCTTGTTGATCATCGCGGTCTTGGCGTTCAGTTCATCAGCACGAATCGCTGCGCCGAAGGCTCCCGCGCCGCCACCGATGATGATGAGGTCGAAAGTTTGCATAGATCAGCGGAAGGTACGACCGATGCTTTTTGCGGTCAGCATGATGAATAAAACTGAAAGGACTATGATTGCCCACACGATGTACCAGCGGTAATCGAGGAGCGCGAAGGCAACGGCACTCCCAATACCAATGAATCCTAGGACACCCACGATGCACGATGAACACGCTGCTGTTGCAAGAAGACCAGCGAAGGCAGTCCCGACAACACCCGTACTGCCCATGCCGACCATCGATGCCGTATTTGTGTGACAAGCCTTTCCGCATCGTCTGCGTTCAAGTTGGAGAATAATGACTAGACTCAGGAGCGACGAAAGCAAAAGGAGGATGGCAACATCCGTCCCTCGAGTGATGGAAAGCTGGAATGCAAGACTATTACCCTGAATGGTGAGGATGGGAGTCGAGAAGAGAATGAGGAACATGAGCAAGGTGAGACCGAGGAAGAGAAACTTCCTCCTCGTGGAACGGAGTGCTTGGCCAATGCCATTGATGATGAGATACAGTGTGTGCACGGGATCAGGAATAATGCTTCCACTTCCTGTAGGCGAGGATTGTCACGAGGAAGAGAAGGACGAGCGTAGGCCACAGCACATAATCCAGATACGGTGTAAGCGCACTCAAACCAACTGTTCCGAGGGTGACGACAAGGATGGAAGTGAAGCAGCAGATGGCAATTGCGACAGTGCCAATGGCAGCCGCAGAGAAACCTTGTTTGGACGGTTGTCGGTTCATCGAGATGGCAGGAGTGCTTCAGCCTCCTGCTCCGTGAGCTTTCCGACGTGCACGGTCTTGCCGTCACGAATGACGGTGGGCACCGCTTTCACGTCGTGGCTCTTTGCAGGCTCGCAGCACTCATCGCCTTGGCAACGATGCTCGACGACCTTGCAGCCGCATCCTCGCTTTTCGATGGCGGAGCGCAGTGTCTTGAGAGTTGTCCTGCACAGAGAACAGTCGGCGGAGATGACATCGAAGGTGGTCATAGAAAAGGGGAGAAGAAAATAAAAAAAGACGTCAGGAAGGTTGGCAACAGAGCCGCTGGCAATACTTCTTCACATGCTTGTTCATGAGCCTAAAGAGAGGCTCTATTGTCTCTTCATTCACCGAGTAGATGCGCTCTTTTCCGTTCACTTTGTTCTTCACGAACTGGCAGAGCTTCAACCGCTTGAGGTGATGCGAGACTGTCGACTGCTCCATGTCGCTCTTCTCCATGAGTTCCGTGACCGTCATCGGCCGTTGCATGAGCAGGAGCATAAGCTCCACCCGCCTCGGGTTACCCAGCGTCTTGAGGAATTGCCGGTGAGAGTCGGATAACATATTGAAAATATAACATATGTTATAATTCCAATGCAAAAGATTCCGCTTGCGCTGTGCGATAGTGATGTCATGGGAAATAGGATTGGAACCGCTACAATGCACAGACATGCGACGTTGGCAGAAGATCCTCCTCGGCATCGTCATTCTCGCGACTCTGGGAATCGGTGTCTGGGAATACCGGTGGGATTTTACGATGATCGAACAAACCATCCGCTCACACCCGTTCATGGGAGCAGTTCTCTACATCATCCTGCTCATGACATCGGTCGTATTCTTGCCATTCTCGTCTCTGCCGCTCCTGCCGCTGGCGGCACGGGTCTTCGGCGTATGGATGACGGCTGTTCTCAGCATTCTCGGCTGGTGGATCGGATGCCTCATCGCATTCCAAATCGCGCGGCTCGGCAGACCCTATCTTGAAAAAGTCACCTCTCTCGAAATAGTGGACCGCTTGGAGCAAAAGATTCCTAAGGACATAGGGTTTGCGGGCATCGTCATTCTCCGCATGATCCTGCCCGTTGATGTCACAAGTTTCGCGCTCGGTCTCCTCAAGCATCTGTCCTTTTCAACGTATGCAATCGCATCGCTGATCGGCATCATCCCGTTCGCCTTTGTATGGAGCTATGCGGGAGGAGAAATTGGTAGAGGGGCGTTCCTCTCATCCGCTCTCGTCTTCATCGGGATGACCGTCGCCGTCCTCGTGATCCGGCGGCTATGGCAGCGGCATCGCTGATCCAGCCTCGCGCGTGCATCGCCTCGAGCATCCGTCGGACGCCGAGAACGAACGCGGCTTGCCGATACGTCAGCCCCGACCGGCTCACCTCCTTGCGCACGGCACGGAAAGCATCGAGCATGATGCGCTTGAGTTCATTGTCCACGTACTCCGCCGTCCATTGCTCACCGGAGCGACCCTGCGTCCATTCGAAGTAGCTGACGGTCACGCCTCCTGCGTTCATCAATACATCGGGGATGAGCGTGACGTCCTTCTTCCGCAGCGCCGCATCCGCTTCCGGCGTCGTTGGGCCGTTCGCCAGTTCAAGTATGTATTTCGCACGGATGCGCCCGGCGTTCTTCTCCGTAATGACATTATCGAGCGCAGCGGGAATGAGAATGTCACACGGGAGTTCCAATAATTCCTCGTTCGTCACGGTTCGCACGTTGTCCATCTTCATCTTGTCGATATCGCAGACCGACCCCTCGCAGTATTCACCGGTGATCGAACCCGTGCGGTGCTTGTACTTCTCGATCCGGACGGGATCCAAGCCCTCCTCGGAATAGATGCCGCCGTGGGAATCCGATAGTCCTATAACGGTATAGCCCGCATTGTGCAGGAGATGCGCCATGTTCGCTCCGGCATTGCCGAACCCCTGGATCACGACGCGCAGATCATCCGCATCTTTTCCCTCCAGATTCACGAATTCCTGCAGGATGAAGAATCCTCCACGCGCGGTTGCGGTGTCGCGTCCGAGCGAACCGCCGTAGCTGAGGGGTTTTCCCGTAATCAGTGCCGGTGCATACGTGCGTGTGATTTTCTCATACTCATCGCGCATCCATGCCATGATACCGGGGTTCGTGTTCACATCCGGAGCAGGCACATCGATGTCCGGACTGAGGTGATCCTTAAACGCCCGGACGTAGGCACGGGAGAGGTCTTGAAGTTCCCGCTTGCTCAGTACTTTCGGGTCGCATTGGATGCCGCCCTTCGCGCCGCCGAAGGGAATTCCGACGACAGCGGTCTTGATTGCCATGAGAGCAGCCAGAGCTTTGACCTCGTCTTCATCGGCAAGCGGGTGGTAGCGGATGCCTCCTTTATAGGGTCCGCGTGCGTTGTTGTACTGGACGCGGAACGCGGGGAATGTCGCAGACGAACCGTCGTCGCGCGTGAGCGTCAATTCCTTTCGGTGGATGTGCTGCGGTTCGAGAAACGGTTTCCTCTCCTCTGGAGAGAGCTTTAAGTGATTCATCGTCTCTTCGAGGAGAGTTTTGAAACGCTCGTAAGGAGTGGATGTGTGCACCATATACCGACAACGCTACTGCGAGCGCGGCGTCCCCGCAGTAGTGCAGGCTACAGCTCCGCGTAGACCGTACCCGCCGATCTCGGTACGATGGAAGAGTGCAATTCACACACGATCTCATCGTTCTCGGCGGCGGCTCGGCGGGGTTGTCTCTTGCAAGCGTCGCCGCCCGCTTAGGCGTGAAAGTCGCGCTCATCGATAAAGAGACCCTCGGCGGGGATTGTTTGCATTATGGTTGTGTGCCGAGCAAAACGCTAATTCACTCAGCGAAAGTGGCGCACCTCGCACAGCGCGGCAAAGAGTACGGCATAAGCACGGGTGCGGTGGAGATCAATTTCCCAGCAGTGATGGAGCATGTCCGGAAGGTTATCGACACGATTCAAGAACACACGGACAACCCCGACCGATTCCGGAAGATGGGATGCGACGTCTGGACGGAAACGCAGGCTACCTTCGTTGATCCGTACAAGCTCGACATCGGCGGAAAAACGATTACGGCGAAAAAAATAGCCATCTGCGTCGGTTCGCGTCCGACAAACATTCCTCTGCCGGGGCTGAAGGAAGCGGGATTTCTGACCAATGAAACTGTTTTCTCGCTGACGAAACAGCCGAAGAGTCTTCTCATCATCGGTTCCGGGCCCATTGGTTGCGAGTTGGCGCACGCATTTCAGCGCCTCGGAACGAAGGTGATCCTCGCCAATCGCAGCGACCAAATTCTCGGCAAAGAAGACAGGGACGTGCAAGATGTCCTGCGCAATGTTTTCCAGCAAGAAGGCATAGATCTGCGGCTCGGCATCTCCATGAAAGAAATAAAGAATGAGAACGGTATGAAGGTGCTCGTGTACGAGAAAGACGGCAAGCAAGAGACCATCGGAGCCGACGAGATCCTCGTGGCTGTCGGGCGCACGAGCAATGCGGATACGCTCAAAATGGAGAATGCCGGAGTGGCGCTCGACGAGCGGGGGTACGTAAAGACCGACGCAAAACTACGAACGTCGCAGAAGCACATCTACGCCGCAGGGGACGTGACGGGGCACCTTCAATTCACGCATTCTGCCTCCTACGAGGCGGGGGTCATCGTGAGCAATGCGCTCCTGCACTTCCCCGCCAAGATCAACCTCGATGCTATCCCTTGGACAACGTTCACGGATCCGGAAGTGGCTTCCATCGGTCTCAATGAGACAAGAGCCAAGGAGAAGAACATCGAGTACCACATGAGTATGTTCCCCTTCGAGTATCAGGATCGTGCACTGGCGGAAAGCGAAAATAAGGGGTTCATCAAGCTACTTCTTGGCTCAGGAGACACGTTGCTCGGCTGCCAGATCGTGGGACCGCATGCAGGAGAGCTGATCCACGAGTGGATCGTGGCATACAATGCGAAGATACCCCTCAAGAAACTCTCGCGGATGGTGCACGTCTATCCCACACTTGCGATGGCCAATCAGCAAGCGGCAGGTGAATATCTCGGGAGCAAGTTCCTCACTCCCCGCACGCGCTGGTGGCTCAGGAAAATATTCGGCTACAGAAACATCGAGATCGACGGGGCGAAAATGGAGTAGTCCAGGCTACTGCGCCGCCTGAGAGAGCGGAGCAGGATGAAGATCCTCTATTCCTTTCCCCCATCTTGTATGATCGGCGGCGGAAAATGCTAAGGCGCACAAGCGCCCGGCACGCCCTGGCATTCGTGTCGGGGCGTTTTTTTACAGAAATACATCAAGAACAAAAAGGCCCGTGACAACTCCGCTACCCGCGAGAAACCATGAAATCGCGAGGGAGCGATCCTGTGGCAGCATTTCTCGGACCAGGATGGCGAGATAAACGCCCGCGAACAAGGAGAAGAGCATCGCGTGGGCATCAAGCGATATTGGGATGAATGACGCCACTGTCCAACCGATGAATGGCGAAAGACCCGAAAACAGCCGAGCCATCCAAGCACTCACAGTCCCGCTCTTCAATGTCGGATGAAACGCATGCATCGAGAGATCGTCGAGGAGGTCATACGCGACGAGTCCGATAATGAAAATAGTGTTCTGCAGGATATTCGCAGCAGGTGCCAGTGTTGCGACAATGCCGATCAAGATGCCCGATGCGATGGCATTGCTCCTGAGGAGCAGGATCATCTCGGTTTCCCCCTGCTTGTCCTTATGAGCATGGATGTGACGACTGATGAGAATGGTTGCCACGAAACCCACAGGGAGTCCAATGAGCGTAAGTGGATGAGCATGATGGACGGCTGTGTAGGTGTCGTTGAGCAGCTACGTGAATACGCTCACGGATGCCGCGCCGACGACGGCTGAGACAAGAAGCCTCCCATGACGCAGGCAGGCGATGCAGAAACGGTCTTCAAAAAACTTCAGCAGACCGATCAGAGCCAAGAGTGGCAGAAGCACGGCGAAGTTCTCTGGCATGAGCACAGTGTACCCGAATATGTTCACAGTCTCAGATCCGTCAGTGTGGCGACACCGTGATCGACACCGGGATAGTCAACCGTAGACTTGCTATATGGATGGTCGTCAGGACGCGTGATGAGGCACGTGCGGACTGATGGAAAGCGCTCTTTGGCTTCCCGCAGGTTTTCCGGTTTGTCATCCACTAAGAAAATCATCGTGTACCCATTTATATGACTCGCGATGATATCGCTCTTCTTCGTTTGGGTGATTGCGAAGGGGAATTCCGCCGGGATGCCGCTCGAGCGGATTTTCGCCTCCTGCAGTTCGGGGTCTCCGTGCGTTGCCAAGAGAATATCCGATTTTCCTTTCAGAACATCGAGAGAAGGCAATACATCGGCAAAGAGACATGACGGTGACGCCGTGTGGATGACGTAGAGTAATGCCTCGTGGAGGGCGACTTTATCCGGATGCGGTAATAGATGAACGAACCGATCGACATCCTCGACGACGCAGCAGATCTTCACCTTCTCCCGCGTCTCCCGGAACACAGATTCTGGAATGCCGAACGCCTTGGCGAAATAATCTGCTTCCGCCTGCACGAGCTTCGTCGTGTTGAAGAGCGTATGGTCGAAGTCGAGAATGAGGAGAGTGGTATGTGAATGCATGCAAGTTCGAGGATACACTCCTGTGCTGAGGCAGGTAATTCTGACGTGGTAGCGCAGGCTACAGCATCGCACGCGACGTTGTAGCGTAGGCGACTGCGCAGCCCTGATGGAGAGAACATAGTTGCGTACGTTCTATTTCTTTTCCCCTTCATTCTATGTTCGGCGGCAAAGGTGGTTGCGGCTGTGGCTAAGACGCCACACGCACGGGGCTCCGCAGAGGAGCCCCGTTTTTCTGTAGCCTAGGCTACTGCAGGGTGTTGGTACATTTCCTATGATCTCGGCATGCATACCTGCCTGACTATGCCCACGTTCGATCTCTACTGCTTCCCGCACTGCGTTGACTGCGAGACGCTGAAGGAAGAGTTACGCCGCAGGAAAATACCATTCTCCAGCCATGATGTGTCGTCCTCTGCCGCCGAACTCACAAGTATGAAAGTACTCACTGAGGGAATAGTGCATTTCCCCGTCCTTGTCGTCGATAAAGATACCGAGCACATCAGAGTTGCCGCAGGGCTGGAGGATGCGAAATGGCTCCTCGGAGAAGTGCGATGAAGACAGAGCCTGTCAGGCAGGCATTTTTGCTCCCGCAGTGCTCACGTAATTGAATACACTGTTGGCTGCGACAGCCCCTTCGCCTGCCGCCGTTGTGAACTGCGCGAAGAAGTTGCTTGCGGTCGTAATGTCACCGGCACCGAACACACCGGGAACGGTGGTCTGCTGTGCGCCATTCACCGTGAGGAATCCGCGCTGATCCACCGCGCAACCGAGTGCCTTAGGAATCTCCGTTGCAGGGGTGGCACCGATCTCAATGAAGACACCGTCGAGCGTGATGGTGTCCGATCCCTCGAATGGCTTATCCAGCTTCACGGCTTTCACTTTTTGATCACCGAGAATCTCAACAACATTCCGTTCCAGAACGAAGACGACGTTCTCCCTGGCTTTCACTTTGTCCACCCAGTATGGCTCCGCGCGGAACTCATTCCTGCGGTGAATAAGGTAGACCTTCTTCGCGACCTGTGCGGCAATGGCTGCTCCTTCCACGGCGGCATCACCGCCGCCGAGAACGGCGACATCCTTTCCTTTGTAGAAGAATGCGTCACAGGTTGCACAGTACGTCACACCCTTGCCGGAGAATTCTTTCTCACCGGGCGCACCAAGGTGTCGCTTGTTTGAGCCCATCGCGAAGATGACGGTCTTTCCTTGCACAGTTTCGCCGCCGTCGAGCGTGAGCTGGAAACCGCCCGCAACCTTTTCAACCGACTTCACGCGCGCGATTTTGTGCGTGACGGCGTCAAAACTAAGTGCATGCTTCTTGAAGTTCTCCATGAGGTCAGGACCGGTAATATCGATGTTTCCCGGCCAGTTGCCGACTTCGGCGGCCGTCATGCCGAGACCCCCCTCCTCGGCACCGACAATGAAGGTCGAAAGTTTATAGCGAGCAGTGTAGATAGCAGCAGTGTAACCGGCGCAACCGAGTCCAATAATGAGAGCATCGTACATAGGGAAAGAGAGGGAGGAGACTTGCAAGAGTATTCAGTAAAATCTGCTCGAGCACTGTAGTCCAGGCTATTGAATCGGGCTGGCTATCGTCGTATGCTCACTGTGCTTCATTCTTTACCCCATCCCCATGTCCATCGATCTCTACACGACCCCCACCTGTGGGTACTGCAAGCAACTGAAGGCCGTTCTGCAGGAGAAGAAGATTGCATACGTCGCACACGACGTCACAACATCGGAGAAGGACTTCAATGTTATGCAGGAAGTCACCAACGGCGGCACATCGGTTCCCGTCACTGTGATCGATAAGGGCACACCGAAACAGCAGGTCGCCGTCGGGTTCGACGATGCAATGGCACTCCTAAAACTCTCCTGATGATCAAAACCCTCAACCCTCTGCAGGCAACGCTCACATGTCCCAAGTGCGGACATGGGCAGCAATCAACAATTCCCACGGATGCCTGCATGCCGTTCTATGTCTGCAGGAACTGCAAGGCTATGATCAAAGCGAAGGACGGAGATTGTTGTATGTTCTGTTCGTACGGCGATCGTCCGTGTCCTCTGAAATCCTCGTGAGATTTCTTTTTCCTTCCCCTTTCCCCCACATCCCATGAAAGAGAAACGCATCACCTTCTCCTGCCAGAATCCAAACGCACGCTCCGTCGCTGTCGCAGGGACTTTTAATGACTGGAGCGCCGATGCGTTGCCACTGCGAAAGAAAGGCAAGAAGTGGGAAGTAGCAATCACGCTCCCGCCGGGACGATACGAGTATCGGTTCGTGGTCGACGGGGACCGCTGGACAGATGACCCCAACGCCCATGAACACTGTCCAAATCCCTTCGGCGAATCGAACTGCATCCTCGTGGTCAGTTAACGTGCTGACGACAAATGCGGCTCAAGGGCAAAAACAAGAAAACTCTCTCGAGGGAGATGCTGATCATGTCGAGGGCGCAGCACACCCTCTCCATGTACTGATGTTTGGATGGGAATATCCACCTCGAGGGGAGGGAGGATTGGGTGTTGCCTGTGCCGGACTTGTGAAGGGACTCCGCTCGCATGGAGTGAATGTGACTCTCGTGCTCCCCGGTGAACGAAACGACGAGGGAGACGATACCCTCCGCGTGAAAAGCACGTTGCATCCATATGACGATGTTATGCATGGAATGCGTAGAAATCACGCTATGGATCTCCATAACCTGTATGGGGGAGATCTGGGGAAAGCAGTGAGTGTGTTCACTGACACCGCCGTTAGGCGCACGAGGCATTTGAAGCCGGACATCATTCATAGCCACGACTGGATGACGTTCGGCGCCGGTGTCATGGCTTCGAGAACGATCGGCAGGCCGTTCATTGCCCACGTGCATTCGACTGAGATGGACCGGACGAACGGCAAGCCACATGAGTGGATTTTCGGGCATGAACAGTGGGGCATGAACCATGCAAATCACATCATCGCCGTGAGCCGTTATACCAAGAACGTACTCATTTCCTCCTACGGGATTCCTCCGGAGAAGATCACGGTGATCCATAACGGAGCGCCGATACCTCCTGCGAAACACCTTCCGAAGAAAGATGCCAAACTTCGACATCCTCTCGTACTCTTCCTCGGTCGATTGACCGTTCAGAAAGGGCCGCACGAATTTCTCTCGGCTGCAAAGCGCGTTCTCGAACAGAGATCGGATGTGCTGTTCATCGTTGCCGGTGACGGCTACATGCTTCGTGAACTCATTGAACGCTCCTGCGCCCTCGGCATGCAGGATTCCATGCTCTTCACGGGAAAAGTAGGATCGGAGGAAGCAAGGGCCTTATATGCCGAAGCCGATTGCTTCGTGATGTCATCGACTTCAGAGCCTTTTGGCCTGGTCGCTCTCGAGGCGATTGCACATGGAACACCGGTCATCGTGAGCAAGCAATCGGGAGTATCCGAGGTCGTAGCCCACGCGATGGCCGTCGATTACTGGGACAGCGACAAGATGGCGGACTACATCCTCACGATTCTCCGCGAAAAGCCGCTTTCCGAGCAATTGAGCAGTGAAGCTCAACACGTGCTGCACACACTGACGTGGGAGAGACAGGCTCAGAACGTCATCGCGCTCTACAAAACTGTCATTCATTCTTTCGCTTCCGTCTCCACACTCGCATGACCCCCATCGTCACATGCTACTTCCAGGTGCACCAGCCGTATCGGCTGAGGGACCTGCGCGTGAATGACATCGGCGAGGAGCATCTCGAGTACTTCGACGAACAGAAGAATCGCGCCGTCTTCAGGAAAGTGGCGGAGAAGTGCTACCTACCGACGAACGCACTCATGCTGGATCTTCTTAAAACGTATCATGGCTTTCATATCGCCTACTCGATCTCTGGCGTATTCTTGGACCAGTGCGAGGAGTACGGCCACGACGTTCTCGAATCTTTTCAAGCTCTTGCCTGCACAGGCAATGTCGAATTCCTCGCTGAAACGTACTATCACTCGCTCAGTTGTCTCAAATCCCCCGAAGAGTTTGTTGCTCAAGTACAGCTCCATGTTCGCAGAGTGCAATCCCTCTTTGGGCAGACACCGACAGTGTTCCGCAACACAGAATTGATTTATTCAAATGAAATAGCGCAGATCGCACGCCTCATGGGCTTCCGCGGAATACTCGCGGAAGGGGCAGATCACATCCTGAGGGGCAGAAGTCCCAATCATCCTTTCGTTCCGCCGAAGTTCACGTTGCCCAAAGACATCTCATCCATCATCCGCAAGCATCGGCCACTGAGCGTCCCATCAAAGAACATACACGTCCTCCTCAAGAACTACCGTCTCTCCGATGACATCGCCTTCCGTTTCTCGGATCGTTCATGGGTAGGCTTCCCTCTCCATGCCGACACGTTCACCGATTGGCTCCTGCAAAGCGGCGGGTACTGCGTCAATCTCTTCATGGACTACGAAACGTTCGGCGAACACCAATGGAAGGACACCGGTATCTTCGAGTTCCTTCGAGCTCTTCCGGCTCAGTGGCACAAGTGCGACATCCGAACGATGACACCGTCGCAGGTCATTGATTCTTGGAGCAAAGAAGACCGCACGGAAGAAGTATTTGATGCGCATGCGTTCGTGTCGTGGGCCGACATGGAGCGAGATCTCTCCGCATGGCAAGGCAATCGGATCCAGAAGGCCGCGCTGGACTCGCTCTATGCCATTGAAGCCGACGTGAAACGGTCAAGAGACCCAGAGCTTCTGGAACATTGGCGAAAGTTGCAGACCTCCGACCACTACTACTACATGTCTACCAAGTACTGGAACGATGGCGACGTGCACAAGTACTTCAGCCCCTACGATTCGCCATACGAAGCCTATCGCCGTTTCAGTCATGCCCTTTGCGACGTGCGGGGTAGAATTGAGCAGCGCAGTCCATCGAAGCGACTTGCCCGTGTCTGACCCCTTCCACACATCCCATGCCACGATCCCTCATCTTCGGTAACGGCTCGCTCCTCGCCACATTCGATGCTCACTTGCAGATGCGCGATCTCTACTTCCCGCACGTGGGAATGGAGGATCACACGACATACGGGCATGTCCACCGCGTTGGGATGTTCGTCGAGGGAAAAGGTTTTGCATGGCTTGACAATCCTGAATGGACGATCGGACCGAAGTACATGCCTGAGACACTTGTGGGTAACTCAGCCCTTCGCAATGATCGTCTCGGTATCGCTATCACGGTCGAAGATTGTATCCATCCTATTCACAATGTTCTCCTGCGATCGTTCCATGTCCGGAGCACTGACGGACAAGTAAAATCGATCCGTCTGTTCTTCAATCACGATTTCCACATCTACGGCGACAAGCAGAAGGACACCGCCTTTTATGAACCCTACACGAACAGTGTTATCCACTATCGTCAGAATCGTTACTTTCTCATTGGCGGCACGGCGGATAATGCAACTGATTGCATCACCGGCGTGCGTGGGAACCGCTACGCATCCGTGCTGCATCGCATGGAACAACTCAAAACATGCGGCATTTCCTCTTACAATGTCGGGAAATCCGACTACCGAGGATTCGAGGGTACATGGAGGGACGCCGAGGACGGAGAACTCCAGCGTAACCCCATCGAGCAGGGGTCGGTGGACTCGACCGTTGCCATACATGCGAAAGTGGAGAAAAACGGCGAAACGGAAGTCACGCTCTGGCTCTGTATCGGAAAGACGCTTGATCAGGTGCTGGAGCTTCAACAGGCTGTCTTGGAAGAGACGCCGGGGAGCCTCCTCCGTCACTGTGCGAGTTATTGGAAAAGTTGGGTGAACAAAACCAACCAGGATTTTTCTTCGCTCAGCCCAGAGTCGGTGGAACTCTACAAGCGCAGTCTCCTCCTCATTCGCACTCACGTTGATCAAAGTGGAGGTATCGTCGCGGCAGCCGACAGCGACATCATGGCTTTCAACCGTGACACGTATACCTACGTCTGGCCTCGCGACGGCGCGTTCGTTTCGCTCGCACTGGACCACGCGGGATATTCTGAAGTGTCGCGTAAATTCTTCGAATTCTGCTGTCGTTTCCAGACACCGGATGGCTACCTCCTCCACAAGTACAATCCAGACGGTTCACTCGGCTCATCGTGGCATCCTTGGTACAAGGACGGCGAATTGCAGCTTCCGATCCAAGAGGATGAGACTGCGCTCGTGCTATACGCCATGTGGAAGCATTTTCAGACAGCCAAGGATTTCGAGTTCCTGCACCATATCTACGAAAAATTTCTCAAGAAGTCGGCAGGATTTCTGTGCGATTTCCGCGAGAAGGAGACCGGCTTGCCACTACCGAGTTACGATCTGTGGGAGGAGCAACGAGGGATCTTCACGTACACGACAGCATGTACGATTGCCGGTCTCCGTGCGGCTTCTGAGATGTGTGCGACACTGGGACATGCCACGCATGAAGGTCTCTATAGAAAAGTGGCCGATGAAATGCAGCAGGCAATGCTCTCGCATCTCTTCGACGAAAAAACGGGTCGGTTCCTCAAGAAAATCGTCCGAAAGGACGGCAAAACCGTCGAGCGCGATGCGACTGTCGATGCGAGCCTTGCGATGGTCTGGATGCTGGGAGTCCTGCCACCGGACGATAAGCGCGTTATCTCTACCATGCGCTCCATCGAGAAGACGCTCAGGGTCAGCACGGACATCGGCGGCATCGCCCGCTATCCGAATGATCGTTATCAACAAGTCGTTCCTTCCAGTACAGATGTTCCCGGGAATCCCTGGATCATCACCACGCTTTGGCTTGCTCAATGGTATATCGCACTTGCGAAGAAGGAGTCGGATCTCCTCTCGGCCAGGAAACTCCTTGATTGGGCGAGGGAGCGTGCGACAGCTGCAGGGATTCTCCCCGAGCAGGTCCACCCGATCACCGGTGCGCCTCTCTCCGTTGCCCCGCTGACATGGAGTCATGCGACCTACGTCGAGACCGTGCTTCTCTATACTGAGAAGCAGCGTTCCTTTTCCACCTCACACTAATGTCATCATCTTCAGCGTCGATCCTCGGCATTGATCTCGGCGGCACGAAGACGGCACTGGCACTCTTCGATACGGCAACGATGGTTCCACGAACATCTGAGGGCTTTCCGACGGAAGCAGCCGAAGGGTTTGCTGCGGTCCAAGATCGTCTGCTGAAAGCAGTGAAGCTGATCCGCGCTCCCGATACCGTTGCCATCGGTCTGGGGGTGCCGGGGTTCATCGATCCGAAGACGAAGCACGTTATTTCCATGCCGAACATCCCCGGTTCCGACAATGTGGATATTCGTCAGTGGCTTTCCAGCGCCACCGGCCTGCCAGTGGCAATCGAGAATGATGCTCGTTGTTTCGCCTATGCAGAAGCCCTGCTTGGCGCGGGAAAGGGACATCGTATCGTGCTGGGCGTGACGCTCGGTACAGGAGTGGGTGGAGGGATCGTCATCAATGGCGAACTCTTCCGTGGAACGCACGGCTATGCAGGCGAAGTGGGGCATGCACTCCTTATGCCTGGTCAGCCTCCCTATCCGACGGAAGACCGACGCGGAGACGTCGAGCAGTTCTTATCTGGCACAGCGATGGGCAGACGGTGTGAAGCAGCGCGGAGGCCACAGGATTATCTGGAAGGACACGTGTGCAGTTTCCTCCAACCGGAAGTGATCCGTGAGGTCGCTTGGTTCATTGTGAGCGCCATGCATTTCATCGATCCAGCTATTGTCGTTTTTGGCGGCAGTACGGGAAGGGCACTGAAACCCCACTTGTCTATTATTGAGAAGGAGATATCAGCATGGCTATTGCCCGGTATGAAGCCATCGAAGCTTGCGGGCGGCACTCTTGCAGATGCGACGGTTCGTGGGGCGGCCCTGCTTGCGAACGCAGAGACTGAAACACAATGATCACATGAGAAGTGGAGATTGCTGCGTGTTCTGTGTTATGGGGATACGAGGTATCCGATAGCATCCTGAACAATGGAGTGACACAAAGACTATACTTTATTCATGGAATATCCGACTGATGAAAAGCAACCGCCCTTCCGCCAACAGACGCTTCTGACGAAGAGTTCATTCGTTAGTGAGTGCGATAGGAACAATCTTCGCATCAGTGAAAAGCGCCTTCAGGAATGGCATAAGCAGAAGTTACTGTATCCCGCCATGAGGCTCTTCCTCGGCATTGTTGAATACGCTCGAATTTTTGCCCATCATCAGGGGCGCGATCAGTGGATCTGGATTTTCCCTCATGATCTAAAAAAATTTCAGCCGATAAAAGTTGATCGCAAAAAATGGTATGACATGGAATCTCTATGGATGAGTGAAAACTGGCTCGACCGTTGGCATGCCCATGAGTACGATTTTCCTTCAACGCAGAAATATTTCCGACGAAAAGAGCGCCCACATGTCGGATGGACGACAAATAGAAAACTTCTGGAGGGTCACTTTGAACTGCTCTACGACAAGCGGCAGATGTTGGCGGTGAAAACAATCCTGAAGTATGAGAAAGAAGCATCAGCTTTTCCAAAATAGAGACGGGCGATTCGATCACGATTGAAGAAAAAATTAACGGAGTTGAACACTTTCCTCCGTCTGTATGCTGATATCGAAGAAGTGAAAGATGCCTCCAGAGCACGGATGGCCAAGCAACATGAGAAGTTGCTTCCTGAGTATCAGGAAGATAAAAAAGGAATGATCGGCGAATTGAAGTCCCACTACAAACTCAAGGAGCAACCACGTTTGGCAAAAGAGACAGAGCAATTGCTGAAGAGACATCATTTTACCATTCAGGAAGTGCAGAATTGGCGCTTTTGGTTGGCGCAGCAAAGTCATCTGAATGAAGGGTCAATCTTCCGCGAAAGTAGTAGGATTTACTTACAGAATTTGGGCGATGCGGCACTCGTAAAAGCAGAAGACACGAACCACATGATTTGGATATTGAATTGGTTTCTCTACTTGCTCACGGGTGAGGTTGTGACTGTTCGAGACATTATCGGTAGCTGGATCGGGCCTCACTGTCGCTTCTGTCACAGGGCGTTCATCCCTAGGAAGAACAGGCCGAACCAAGAGACTTGCGGCAGAAAGGAATGTACTGATAAGCTGAGAAATTTGAACAGAAAGCCAAAAAGAAGGAAGAAAACAAAGTGAGTGTCTGGCTATGGCACCGATAAGGCACTTCATCCGTGCCACGTTTTTCTGCATATAAAGGAGGGAGTCATATTTCTTTCCCCCTCTTTCCCATGGCTCCTCGCCGCAGAAAGAAGATCCGTACAAAAGTATCCACCAGACCGATCCGCCCGCCCGGTCTCACGGTCGTCTCGGTGCCAATCGATGATCTGCGTTCCGCGGATTACAACCCAAGAATATGGGACGAGACTCAACTCGAAAAACTCATGGAGAGTATCCGACGCTATGGCTTCATCGATCCTGTCATCGCCAATGGATCGAGCAGGCGCAGGAACATCCTCATAGGAGGCCATATGAGACTCGAAGCGGCCCGGCGTCTCGGGATGACGGAGGTGCCCGTGGTGTTTGTGGACATTCCAGACATCGGGCGCGAGAAGGATCTCAATCTCCGCTTGAATCGATCGACTGGGCAGTGGGATTTTGAGAAGCTCAAAGAATTCAATGTCGAGATGCTCCTCGATGTCGGGTTCAATGCGACAGAGCTTTCGGAAGTTTGGGATGGCGCACTCGAAACTGAGGATGATGCCTTCGACCTTGAGAAGGAGTTGGCGAAGATCAAGAAGCCAACGGTGAAGGTCGGTGAGCTATACCAACTCGGCGAGCATCGGCTGATCATCGGAGACTCCACTGATCCTGCAGTCGTCTCGCGACTCGTCGGGAAAGCGAAGGTGGCGATGATTGATACGGATCCGATTTTCAATATTGGACTCGACTACAACCGCGGCGTCAGCCTGAAGATGCATTATGGGGGCAAGACGAATGATAAAAAGTCCCCGGAAGAATATGCGGATTTTCTCCGAAAGCTCATTGGGAATGCCCTCTCCGTGGCACAACCGGACGTGCATGTGCTCTTTTGGTGTGACGAGAATTGGATCTGGCTCCTGCAAACGCTTTATCGGGAGCTGGGCATCAAGCCGCAGCGTGTCTGCAGCTGGTTAAAGGGCAACTGGTCGATGACTCCCCAGGTAGCCTTCAACAAGGCGACAGAAAGTTGCGTCTACGGGATCGTGGGGAAACCCTACCTCGCGCCGGGCGTCACGAATCTTCATGAGGTAATGAATAAGGAGGTGGGGACGGGCAACCGCATGATCGAGGACGTGATTGATATGTTCACGATTTGGCTCTGCAAGCGTGTCCATGGATCGGAAATGGAGCACCCAACGCAAAAACCCCCATCGGTCTATGAGAAGGCACTCAGACGCTGCACAAAGCCCGGAGACAGAGTCTTGGATCTCTGTGCGGGCAGCGGGTCTCTCATGGTGGCATGTCATCAGATGCGCCGCCGCGCACTGCTTGCGGAGATCGAGCCCGTGTTTGCTGAACTTTGTATCCGCCGCTTCGAGGCCGTCTCCGGTCTCAAAGCTTCCCTCCTCAAGTCATGAAGAAGACCACCATCACCATCGGCTCGGTCTTCCGGCTGGGAGATCACATCGTCGCATGCGGGGACAGCACAAACGCCGCCTTCGTCGCGCAGGTCATCGGTAAAGCGAGACCGACCCTCATCCTCACGGATCCTCCCTACGGGGTCAATTACGTGGAGGGGAAAGGCGAATTCCTCAAAGGCAAAACAAAGCACGAGACGATCCTCAATGATCATACGCAGAGTGACGACGAGTACCGCGTGTTCACCCGCAAGTGGCTCGAGGCCGTCCGCCCCTTCCTCGCACGGAAGAACACGCTCTACTGCTTCAACTCGGACCGGATGATCTTCGCGCTGCGTGAAGGCATGCAGGACGCCGGGTGGCATTTCGGACAGCTGATCGTATGGATCAAGAACCAAGCAATCCTCGGGCGGCTGGACTATATGCCACAGCATGAGCTTCTGGCTTATGGATGGTTCGGGGTGCATGAGTTCCATAAGTCGAAAGATCGTAGTGTGATCGTCTACCCGAAACCGTCACGGAGTCGACATCACCCTACTGAAAAACCCATCGGGATCTTACGGCATCTGCTGCTCAATAGTTCGCGCGTCGGCGAGTACGTGTACGAACCGTTTCTCGGTTCGGGATCGCTTCTTCTTGCCGCGGAACAAACGAAGCGCCGGTGTATCAGCATCGAGCTTTCGTCCAGCTATTGCGCCGTCGCAATTGAGCGTTTTGAAAAACTCACCGGCATCAAGGCCGAGGCACTTCCTTCCCCCTCCCACACATGACCAAGCATCAAGAAGTCATCGACGCTCGGAAAGCCCGGGAACAGGCGACGCTGCTGGAGCAACTCCGCAAGATGCCGATCATTCAGGTTGCGTGTGAGAAAGCAGGAGTGAGCCGCGCGACATATTACCGCTGGCGCAAAGAGGACGAGGCTTTCACTGCATCCGCCGATGAGGCACTCCAAGACGGCGTGAGCCTTGTTTCCGATATGGCCGAAAGTCAACTCCTCACAGGAATCCGCGATGGCAACCTCGGTGCCGTCATGTACTGGCTGAAGCATCGGAACGCGAATTACAACACCAAGCTCGAAGTGACCGCACGCATCAAACAGGACAATGAGGCGCTCACCCCCGAGCAGGAAGCCGCAATCACCGAGGCACTCAAACTCGCGTCACTCACCGACGAGGACGCTCCTTCTACTTCACTACCCCCTTCAGACAATGGACAAGCAACAGAAAACATCATCGGCAAGTGACATGCGCTCGCGCATGCTTCGCGATAGAAAGTATCGCCTCGCTGTCGTGCGACAGAGCCACTACTGGTTCTTCCATTTTTATTTCTGGCACTACGTCAAGTTCCGGACAGCGGAGTTCCAAAGGCAAATGTTCAAGATGACCGAGGATATGTCGCTCCGTCTGATCGCCATCACGGCGTTCCGCGGCTCCGGCAAGTCCACCATCATGAACATGGCATTCGTGCTGTGGGCGATCTTGGGCGTGCGTCAGAAGAAATTTATTCTCATCGTCGGGCAGACCCAAGCGCAAGCTCGACAACACCTCCGCAACATTAAAGAGGAGTTGGAACATAACAAGATGCTTCACAACGATCTGGGGCCGTTCCGCGAGGAAGAAGATGAATGGCGGAATAGTTGTCTCGTGATCAGAAACCACGGCGCGAAGATCATGGCGGTCTCCATTGATCAGGCCGTGCGCGGACTGCGCCACGGGCAGTACCGACCGGATTTGATCATCTGTGACGACATCGAGGATCTGGATTCGGTAAAGACGCTCGAAGGCCGCGACAAAACCTATCGTTGGGTCAAAGGCGAGTTGCTGCCAGCCGGTGACATCAATACGACGACGGTCTTCATCGGCAACCTCTTGCACGAGGATTGTTTGCTCAAACGCCTGCAACGTGAAGTCGAGAGCGGAACGCTCGAAGGGGTCTACCGTGAGTATCCGCTCCTCGACCGTGAGGAGCGTTGCCTGTGGCCGGGCAAGTACCCAAACGTCACCGCGATCGAAGCGGAGTGTCGGAGAATCGGGAGTCCTTCTGCCTGGTATCGCGAATATCTACTGCAGATTCTGCCGGACCATGAGCGGCTCATTCACCGCGACTGGATTACGTACTACGGCAGTCTTCCTCTCGAAGAGGACGACTGTTTTCTCCGGTGCGTTGCCACGGGTATCGACCTCGCGATCTCCCAGAACGACAGCGCCGACAACACAGCGATGGTTTCCGGACTGGTCTACGGACGTGGCGACGACATGCGCATTTACATTCTCCCGAATCCCGTGAACGAGCGACTGACGTTCCTCGAGACAATCGACCGGGCAAAGGATACCGCTGCTGCAGTGAGCAAGAATGGCCACAAGACGGCATTGCACGTCGAGGATGTTGGATACCAACATGCTCTCATAGAGGAACTGGAGCGTGACGGCATGTACGTCATCGGCGTGCCGCCGAAGGGCCAGGACAAGCGGGCACGGCTCGCGCTCATCACGCATCTTATCCAAGGAGGACGAGTGCTCTTCCCGAGGATCGGATGCGACGTGCTCGTTACGCAGCTCGTTGGCTTCGGGAGTGAGCGCTATGACGACCTTGCCGACGCACTCGCAATTTTGCTGCTCCCCATGCTCGAATTGCAGGGACACAGAACATCATTCAGCTTGGCCGAACTCAACAGACCTTCAACATTTGAAGAAGATCGAGCAGAGGAACGCAGACACAGTGGTTTCTATTACCCCGATCACAGCGACGACCGTGTCAGCGGCGGTCACGAAGACATCCTCAGCATGCAGTGGTGATTTTGTATTTCTTCATTTCCCTCTTTCTTATGGCACACAACCAGCTTCCTCCAGACATTCTCCGTCGCATCCTCAAGGACCAGCCCTTCCGGCGTGGCATCACACGGGAGAGCCACTTCTACTTCTTCCATGTCTACTTCGGACACTACGTGACGTGCCCAACAGCCCCTTTCCAGTATGAGATTTTCGATTCGACCGAGGATGCTGCCCAGCAGCTCACGGCCATCACGGCGTTCCGCGGCTCCGCCAAGTCCACAATCGTAAGTCTTTCGTTCCCGCTGTGGGCGATTCTTGGGAAACTGGAGATCAAGTTCGTGCTGATCCTCGGGCAGACCCAAGCCCAAGCGCGACAACATCTCAAAAATTTGAAGGACGAGATCGAACGGAATCCGCTGCTCAGAAAAGACCTTGGGCCGTTCGACGAGCGTGAGGACGAGTGGAACTCCTCCTCCATTGTCCTGCCGCTCCTCGGTGCCCGTATCACGGCTGCATCTACTGAAACAAGTGTACGCGGCATCCGACATGGACCGCACCGTCCGCAATTGATCATCTGCGATGATATCGAGGATTTGCAGTCCGTGAAAACGAAAGACGGAAGGGACAAGACCTATCAGTGGCTCATGGGTGAGGTGATTCCGGCAGGCGGACCGAAGACGCGCACATTCGTTATCGGGAACCTTCTTCATGAAGATTGCCTCCTGAAAAAATTCGAGAAGCACATTCAAGATGGCTCCATGAAAGGACAGTACAGGGAGTATCCACTCCTCGATGTCGATGGCAAAACGCTCTGGCCGGGCAAGTATCCGACGCAACAGGCGATCGACGATGAACGCACTCGAATCGGGAGCGAAGCGGCGTGGCATCGGGAGTTTCTTCTCACAATCCTCTCCAATGCCGAACGGGTGATCCATCCGGCATGGATTCAGTACTACGAGGAGTTCCCGAAGGATCAGCTTACGACGAGCGGCGGCACCAAAGTCCATTTCATGCACACGGCAACCGGCATTGATCTCGCAATCTCCTTGAACGATAGCGCCGACTTCACCGCGATGGTCTCGGCGCGGCTCTATTACATCGAGGGCAAGACTATGATCTACATCCTGCCAAACCCTGTAAATGAGCGGCTGACGGCGCTCGACACATTGCAGCGTGCGAAGCAGGTGGCGGAGGTCACGGGGAACGGTCAGGAATCCAAGCTCTACATCGAGGACGTCGGTTACCAGTCTTCTCTTGTGGAGCACTTGAAGGAGAAAAAATGCGATGCCGAGGCCGTGAAGGTGAAGGGGCAGGACAAGCGCGGGAGACTCGCACTCACCTCCCACGCGGTGCAGTCGGGACAGGTACTTTTCCCGAGGCAGGGAGCCGAGGATCTCATCAACCAACTCACGAACTTCGGTATCGAAAAGTATGATGATTTGGCGGACGCTTTCTCGCTTCTCGTGCTGAAGGCGCTGGAGGAGAAGTTGCGGTCATTCGGAATCTGCTTTATCGGAAACGATGGCTCTTTAAGCGGATGGGACAGCATCCGTGGCGAGATCAACGAACCGGGCGATGATGATGCGCCACATTGGGATATTCTTCGGAGGATGTAAGGAGAAACGGGCATTTGAGGGGTTCCAGGCGGAAGGCAAAAGGGTCTTTCGCCTGGATACAGAGGGGGTGCTGCGGCATTGCTGTGTGTGCCTATTTCTTCCCCTCATTCCCTATGGCAACCGCCACCCTGAGCCGAACCAAGGCTCCAAAAACACCAATACCAGAACTGACCCATCTCGATCTTACCCCGTCGCTCGCCTCCACCGGAGCGATGCGGTATTGCCTCTACGCGAGAAAATCGAGTGAGGACGACGAACGGCAGGCGCTCAGCATCGATTCGCAAATTAAAGCGATGTTAGAACTCGCCAAGAGGGAGGGACTCGAGATCGCAGAAGTGCGCCGAGAGAGTCACTCCGCCAAAGCATCAGGAGCGCGGCCTGTCTTCAAGCAACTGCTGACCGATGTTCGTGCAGGCATGTTTAACGGCATCCTGACATGGGCTGCGGACCGACTTAGTAGGAACGCGGGCGATCTCGGAACAGTCGTCGACCTCATGGATCAGGGGCATCTCATTGAAATCCGAACGCATGGGCAGGGATTCACCAACAATCCGAATGAGAAATTTCTGCTGATGATTCTCTGCTCGCAAGCGAAGCTGGAAAACGACAACCGAGGGATCAATACGAAGCGTGGCATGAAAACGAGAGCGGAGATGGGTCACCGCCCCTGTATCCCAGCGCTTGGGTACGCACTCGAGAAGCGACCGGAGGACAAGAAAAACAGAGTCATCCCGGACCCGATCCGGGGACCGTTCGTGCGGCAGGCTTTCGAGAAGGTGGCCTATCAGCATGCGTCGGGGCGACAACTCCATCGGTGGATGCAGGAGGTCGGGTTTACCACGAAACTGGGCAGAACCATCACGCTCAGCATGATCTATCGGATGCTCCGGAATCCCTTCTACACGGGGAAGTTTGAGTATCCGGTCGGGAGCGGCAACTGGTATCAAGGGACGTATGAGCCGCTCGTGAGCCAGCGCCTGTTCGAGGAGGCCGGAAAGGTACTCGACATGGCCCCGAAGAAACAATGGGGCAGCAAGGAATTCGCCTTCACGAAGATGATGCTCTGTGGGAACTGCGGCTCAGGTATCACTGCTGAGGAGAAACATAAGAGGATGAAGGACGGGAGTATCAGGAAGTACGTGTACTACCGCTGCTGCCATGCCAAAAACCATGACTGCAAGCAGCCGTCGATCCGCGAGGATGAACTGCTGGAGAGTCTCCTTACCATCATCGACACAATTGATCTCGACAAGATCGGCATGAAGAAGAAGCTGCAGGAGGAGGTGTCTCGATACGAGAAATTCACAACGGGAGTCTTGGGCCAGAGTGCGAGCGCGAAGATGCCAAGGGTGGAGATTCGGGCGTACGCCAAGTACCTCCTGCAGAATGGGAAGATCGAGGAGAAGCGGGAGCTGCTCAACTGCCTCCGGAACAAGATCACGCTGGAGGATGGGAAGATCACGCTCGCGAAAGAGGCCAAGGAGTGATCAGTCCTCAAACTTAAGCAGTTTCCAGAGAGGAATCCCGAAGCCATCCGCCAATTTCTGCAGGATCACGAGGCTGGGATTCTGCGGCGTCTTCCCCTCGAGATTCTGGACATACTTCAGGCTGATATGCGAACGGCCTGCCAGTTCCTCCTGCGTCAACTTGTGCTTCCGACGAAGGATGCGGATGTGTTTGCCGAGATTGGATACGACATCTTGCTTCACGACAATGATTTTGGTGTGAACACCTATGATTGAGTACCAATGACTGTTGGTGTATAACTGTTGGTGAATGAACTGGACACCGACCAGATCTGGCACGTTGTCGCTGGCATTTCGCCACCCCTGTGGCATCCCTTGTCATATCTACTCTTTACCCTCTTTCTGATGCGCAAAACTCATTATATAACCGGCAAGAGATCGACCGTTGTGGCGATTCTCTCAATCTCTATTCTCTTCCCTGTCTTAACGTTCGCTGAGGGCGATCAGGGAACCGTCACACGGGTTGTCGACGGTGATACATTCAAAGTGCAGCTTGGTGTCAGCGAAACAGTTCGCATCATCGGTATTGATACTCCTGAAACAGTCGATCCGCGCAAGCCGGTCCAATGCTTCGGCAAAGAGGCGAGCAACAAGCTCAAAGAGCTTCTTGAAGGAAAGGATGTTGTGTTAGAGCAGAATCCTGCGGAAGATAGGGATAAGTATGATCGACTACTTCGCTATGTCTATCTGAATGGCGAGGACATCGGTGCAAAGATGATCGAGGACGGCTATGCCTACAGCTATAAGCAGTACCCGCATCCGAGACTGGAGCAATACAACGAACTGGAGAAAGAAGCACGAGATGGGAACCGAGGGCTATGGAGTAGTTGCAACGGAAGCGGCGTTGAAGATTTCAGCGATGTGTCCTCCTCACATCCGTATGCCCAGGCAATTCACTGGGGTAAGGAGAGTGGCGTTCTCAGCGGCTATCCGGATGGCACATTCGGACCAGACAAGACGGTGAACCGCGCTGAGTTCCTCAAGATTGTGCTGGGAGCTAAGGGCAGCGACGTCGCCTCTGCTTCCGAATCAACTGGATTCCGAGACGTGGATGAAAATGCGTGGTATACGCCTTACGTCCGCTACGGGAAACAGCAGGGTATCGTGCAGGGATATCCCGATGGATCATTTAAGCCGGAACAGCCCGTGAATTTTGCAGAGGCACTAAAAATGGCCTACGTGGCGCTCGGCATTTCAGGCGATACATCGGCTAGCGGAGCGTGGTACGAGCCGTACCTGAGTCATGCCAAAAGTAATCAGGTGCTCTTCAGTAATAATGTGAATGTTGGAGCAGGGATGAGCCGTAAGGACGTAGTGTGGATTGTGTGGAGGCTGTTGGAAGGCACTGATGCAACGGACGAGCCAGCAGCGGAGCCATCACCCGAACCAGAAGAGGAAGAGCCTGTGAGCGATTCCTGTGAGATCAAGGGCAACATCTCAAGCAGCAAAGAGAAGATCTACCACCTGCCTGGCTGCGGGAGCTACGACAAGACTGAGATCGATGAATCCGCCGGAGAGAGATGGTTCTGCTCCGAGCAGGAAGCAGAAGCTGCGGGGTGGAGGAAGGCGGGGAATTGCTGATGATTTGAAGAGATGGGGGCAGGAAAGTCTGCCCCCATCGTTGGACATGCAAATTGCTTTCAACGCCCGACATAGGTGGCGTTAGAAACGTTTGGAAAGTAGAATTGACCCATATGATCAAGAAAAAGAAGATGAAATCGTCAGGTAGAATCTGTAATCGCTGCGGAGCAGAGAACGGTGGCGATGCTGTGAAGTGTGAATCATGTAATTCGGCCAAATTTGCTCCAGAGTGGGTCGTTGCCAAGAGACCCATCAACAGGCAGGTGAGCGTAGAAATCACCAAGCCGGATCCCAAATATGGAAAAGCTGAAAATCGTATCACGCTGACAAAGTGGTGGCCTGGGGGAAGGGCAAATTTTCACATTCCGAATGCCGCTCAGTGGGGCAAGATCGAAGCACTTATCGAGAACGATTTAGGACCGATATTGGGCTGGAAAAAACGGCAAGAAATTATTTCTGAGATTCGAAAACAGAAACAGGATGCTGCCGCGGTATCGCGTGGCTTGAAAGAACTTGTAGGTCAGTATCCGGACACCCTGCGTCAGATCGTGAGTTCCATTGATGCAAAGAAGATGACTCAAGAAGAAATGGGGCGGCTCATGGAAGTTATGGGAGAGCTTTCGGATGCACTGACAAACATGAATGCTGGCTTTCGGGAAGCATTCCTTGCCGTGGTCAAGAAACTCCCCAAGCAAGGGCAACGAGCATTGGAGGATCTGGAAAAACTTCTAGAGAATTGGTCTCTTCATCAGATCACGACAGTAGCACAGCAGGTACAGTCACGTCTGGAAACGATCGAATTGTTCAAAAAACAAATTCAAGATCCGCGAACGTTCGAGATCCGGGGAGATAATTCCATTCATCGGATTCTTGAGCGTGCGATGTGGATGATCGATGAACGGTATTGGCTTCTTCATTCCAATGAGACAATCCGCACCTTCATTGGCGAAGAATTGAGCAAGAAAGACAAGAAAAAATACGGGAAGAAGCGACCTGACTTTGTCTGTGGAACAATCGATGAAAAGCTTGTGATTGTCGAATTGAAGCGGCCATCCCATATGCTGGAGATTGAAGATATGAATCAGTTGGAGACCTACATGACCCTGGCAGAGCAGTACCAGAACTTTCGTTCCTACGAGGGATATCTCGTGGGTAATAAAAAGAGTGACGATTTGATGCGGCGCATGAAACACCGATCAAGTGCATTCAAAATTCGAACATACTCGGACCTTCTCACAGACACGGAACATCGGTATTCAGCATTCTTAAAGACTTTGAAGAAGTAACCCGAATCTGTAGGTTACTCAGAGTTACTGGCGAACAGTGCCTTCAGAAGTTCCCTTGTAAATTCCCGGCGGTATCCGCTGCACCGCGCCGCAAATACAAAGCGTGGAAGGTGCGGGTGCGCCTTCTTTGATTTCTAACAGTTCTCCTTCAGATAGATTCATCGTGATGGGCAGAGACTCGGCGCACTTCGGACATTGCATACAGAATGCTTTCATGGTGACAGTATACACGGTATTATCATCACATGAACGCGCAGGCACTCCATGAACTTCGGCACGCGCTGAGTGGCGTCAATCAGGAGCCACCAGATGCACAAGAGACGGCGATGGATGATCTACAGCAGCAATATGCTCATTCCTGCGCACTCGTGGAACTTGGACCCGACGATGTTAAGGATGACTATCCGGCATTCGCGCATTGCTTCGATTTACATAAGAACCCGATCATCCTTGAGAACAAAGAGAAGATCTTTTCGAGCCACGGCTATCGATATCCCGAGAAATATAAATGGGAATGGAGTTGGAGTTCATTCTATGGAGTTGCATATCACTTTATGGAAAGGGTCGCTCCCAAAGATATCCAAGATGATGATGTGGTGGTCTACCTGGCCGAGCCGCATGACGATATTCAACAGATGACAGTTATCCATATGGGGAAAGTCAAAGATGGCAAAATCACCTCCAAATGGGGGCACGGGAAAGAAGATGGAAGCAGTACGAACGTCTGGAGCCATAACGTTGATCACGTTCCAGATACATACGAGGATAAGGCAGGAAACATATCTGTTGCTTATTTCAGGCCCGATCGTAAGGAGATCGCTGCATATTTTTTGCGTGGCTGCGAAATACGGACAAGGCCAAAGCACACAAAAGCCAACGCGGTCTAGAACCAAAAAACCACCCCCTCGAACTCTGACTTTTTGGCTGAGGCAAGCGGGTCTATAAACCATAGCCAGTGATGGCAGGGGGTGCTGCAAAAAATCCGAACCGATCTGGGCTGCTAGCGGCGCGGCGGCTGCAACAATTCGCGCGCCCAGCCGCCCGCGCCGCCGCCGTTTTCCGGGCGATTTCAAGGCGTTCTTTTTCGGGTTCGTACATTTCACTTTTTCAATTCAACATCCAATTCTGATGTGAAATCCGCAATGCCCCCTTCTCTAATGCTTTGAAAATAGCCATTAAAGTCAGACGGGGTGAGAAAATTGAATTTATAAGTTTGTTGTTTTTTATTCTTTCGCAAATAAGCATTGATCCGCCCAAAATGAGCGAGCGCGTATTCATTTTTCTTTTTGTTCTCTACTAACGGATCGCCAATCTCATCGTCGTCTTTAATCTCTACGACCAAAATTAAGCCATCGGTTTTTATGAAAAAGTCGGGGCTGAATTTTCCGCGCTTTGGGTGTTCGCCTTTCTTCCAGAAATAATCAATTTCGTAAAAACTCATTGGCGTTGACTTTATCCATGCGGCAATATGCTCCGCATTTTCGGCTTTCATTAACTCCTTAACGAATCTTCGCTCATTGTCGTGATCTGCAACTACGGCATTAAGCGGCGACCTGAAGTCGTAATTATTGGCAACTTGCACACATTTAAAGCCGCTTCCTTCCGCAATAGCTTCTTCATAAAAGTCCTTATACTCATCCGGCATATTTTCCTTCGTCTTACTCGTGTAAAAAAACGTTTTGCCGTTCTTCAAATCAGATGCGCTCGCGCTCTCTTGTGGTCGCTCGACCGTTGATATTGGATAGTAGTTTGTCGGCTCAAAATCGTAGCGAACGACTTGCGCCTCTTTCCTTTGGAGGGTTCCAAGTGACTGCAAAAACTTCTGACGCATACTCTCAGTAATGACCTTATTCCCCGTTTCTATCAAAGACCTTTTGACAATTTCTTCCAGCTTATCAAGGGGCAACTGTTTTATATAAAATTTGCGATCTTCGTCTTCCGGCAAATCCTCAAATCGCTGAAACATAACTTCGGCAACTTCATGTGGCGTATAAGTTTTGTGCCTTATTTTCGTTTTCCACTGGGTCCGCACACCGGTATCAGCTTCCTCAAATTCAACCGTCATTTCTTCTTGCGGCAATTCCGTGGACAAATCAACATATCCCTTTTTTAAAAGCTGGTATGGCTCTTCCATTTTATAAGTTTCTGTACGCGGTTTCGGATCATATTCAATGTTCAGAAGTTCAAAATTATATTCAGACGAGGTAACCGGAAAGGTCGGTATGCGTTTCTCAAATTCCAAAACTTCATTAACTAGATGCCTAATGTCATCCGCCCATCGGTCATGATTGAAAATCGTAACCTCCGGTTGTGGACCTTTCCAGCCGTCCGGCACTCGCAGGCCGCGCCCGAGCACTTGGGCGATGAGCAGCTTGCTGTCAAATGCCCTTTTTTCGTGTGGAACGATCTGAAAAACGCGCTTCACATCCCAACCCTCGTTCAACATGGAAACCGATAAAATCCATTCAACTTTGCTCGTTGCGTTGTTTACACCTGCAAGACGCGGCAAATCCGGCGCGTCGCTATGAATGACAAGCACCTGCTCGTCGATTTGCTCTCGGCTTTTGCCAGTTTGTTCTTGCAAAAATGCTTTGAATTTCTCGGCTACATCCTTACAACCACGAATGTCTTTCGTGATGACAATGGTCAGCGGACGTAATTTATGCGATTTCAACTTGCGCTGGAGCTCTTCATGGCGATTCATTACTAATTGCCACTTTTCTTCTTCCGGTTGTCTCGTCCGCGGCATTTCGGCGACATACTGCACTTTCTTCACAAACTTTTCTTCCATTGCTTGCCGCAACGAATAGCGATAAATCACATCGGAAAAATACTCATTGCCAAGATAGCAAGTGCCAGAAACGCCGATGACATAGCGGAATACGAAACTCGGATCGGTTAAAAATTCCTTCCAGCGCTTCGCCTTACTCGCCACCTCGTTTGTGACATGGTGTGCCTCATCATTCAAAATAAGCGTGCGTTCCCCCTTACCTTGCAGACTATCGCGAATTGACGAGTGCACATGGGCGAGGATTGCGTGATAGTTCTCTATACAAATACTGCCGGACACAATGCTCTCACTGGCATTTATCACACGCGGAGCATTCACTACCGCATTTGCTGGCAAAAGATCACGCAAATCGGCGTTTCCAGCCAATAGCTCAAATTTTTCCAATAATTCTGTTTCAATCGTCGTGGACGGACACAACACCAAAACTCTATCAACCGTGCCCTCAGCAAGCATGATCGCCGCAATGCCATACATCACATAGCTTTTGCCCGTGCCAGTTGCCAAGTCTAGTGAGGCGGCAAGTTGGTCCGGTAATTGTAAATGTCGTTCAAAATTGCCCTGTGTACCGTACTTATCACGCAAAACTTCGTTCTGCTCAAAATTTTTCTTGGCCAAGTCTCGTAAGTTGCGATACTCACCACCGAGCAAGTACCGAAGCGCGCAAAATATCGCGTCTTTCTGGTACTCTCTGACCCCACAAAGTTCATCAATAAATGCTTCGTATCTATTCTCATCCCATTTTTTTCGATTAACAGACGAGCTGATCTCGAGCACGAGATCTGTATTGTGGAAACGTCCGCTGTTTTGATTGCGTCGCGGCATAATCATTTTTTGGTTAATCGGCGGCCTTTGTTAATGAGTTTCGCTTTATCTATCGCAATACGCGCTTCGTTGCCGTAAATGTCCAAAAATACGAGCATGACAATGCCCTTAATCTCCTTGGTCGGTAGCTCAATTTTCCACTTGTTATCTTTTATCGCGCTCGCATAAAACGCTGTATCCAAATCAAACACTTTCCCATTATAATCGTAATCTACCATCACCATTGAGAGTGCGTCGTGTTTGCTGATTTTGTCCTCTCCGCGCAGACGCGCTTTGCTCTCAAACTTCTTTATTTTAACAGACACGGCTTGCGCTTTTGTAGTAAGTTCAAGCTCAACAACCGGCGGCTGAACAAAATCAAAACCTACCGCCTCAACGGTTTCGTTGATAGCCATTTCGTCGTTCGGTTGTACGAGCGCGGAAAATTGCCGTCGGTGCAGTTCGTTGATGAAAGAATACGGAATACGAAGCGCGTAATATCGGACGCCGTCCATTTCGATATAATCCTCTTGGAAAAGGAATGCGCCGCGCGGAGCAATGATAAAACAGCGATCTCCGACAGCTTTTCCAATGCTTGCATGTAGGTCTGCTATTGTTTGCGGACTAATCTGTCCTTCCTGGAAATGATTAAAAACATGGACGCTTGAACCTTGTCGCTTGCCGTCCATTTGGAAGCCGTGGATTTTATGTGCCTCATCTTTGCATTCAAAAAGTCGGAGTGCGAAAAATCGCCAATCTTCCCAAGGTAGGTTTCGTAAATTTTCAAAATCGTACAAACCGGCGTTATAGAGCGTAAATGGCTTGGCGGTGAGCGGTGCGCCGGTATTGCTGATATTCTTTCGCAAAGTTAGCATCCGCTTTTGCGTTGTATAAATTGCGAGTTTACTTACATCAACCGCAATCCAGCGGCGACCTAACTTTTCCGCCACTGCGGCAGTTGTCCCGCCACCAGCGAATGCGTCCAATACAATATCGCCCGGATTTGATGAGGTAGAAATTATTCTTTCCAATAAATTTTCATTTTTCTGCGTTGGGAATCCTGTCTTTTCTCCAGCAAAACTCATTATTTGTATTGAATCTAGCCGATCAATTTCAGAGCAATTCCAAGTATCCTCGATTGGATAGCCTTTCCCTTCGGGGACCGAGCCGTCTCGTCGACGGTAGTCGGGGGAGTAGGGTATGTAAGATTTGTTAAAAATGAAATTTTGAGATTTTGTGTAGAAGAAGATAACATCATGATTTCTAATCCAATTTAGCGCTTTTGTTTTATATCCCGAAAGCCAGCCGATCCGCCAAATTATCTCGCGCTGGAAATTATTTTCTCCAAAAATCTCATCTAAAATGGTTTTTGCATAGTGACTCTTCTTTTCATCCAAGTGAACATAGATACTTCCATCCGGCGCAAGTAACTCGCGCATTAGTACTAGCCGTTTGCGTAAAAATTCCAAAAATTCCGCTCCAGCGATTTTGTCTTGGTAGGCTTTTTGGTCTTGGCTACCGCGAAATTCCTTTTTCGTCGCAAATGGCGGATCAATGTAAATCAGCCGAACACCAGGTATACCGTCGGCGTTCACCAATTTCCCGTCCGTTTTCATTTGCAAAAGCGTTTTCATCGCCTGCAAGTTATCGCCAAAGATAAGCTTGTTATGCCAATCAACGCCATTTTTTCCGAAAGTGCTGACTTCCTGAAATGGAACTGCCATTGTGTCGGCGAGAATCTGCTCCTCGGTTTCTTTGCCGTTATAAACAAGCTCGTACTCGCGGCGTTCGGGCGGGAAAAGTTCACGCGCCCACTCCGTTGGAAGCTCATCGCCGTCTTCCGCAAGTCTCAAACCGCGTTTCAGAAGCTCATATATCCTCTGCTGTCGTTCCTTGTTCATAGATCTTTGGTTAAATCATCTAATGAGGCTTCCAACCCTTCAGCGATCTTCATCATTGTTTGCAGTGAAGGATTATTTATGACGCCGGACTCAATTTTTGCGAGTGTCGTGTATGGAATGTCCGCTTTCTTTGCGAGCGCATCTTGCGTTAATCCTTTTCTTTTTCTCCACGCCTGTATCTTCACGCCTATTGCGTCCTTCCTGCCACTGGTCTTCGTTTTCTTTTCTTCCATAAAATGATAGTATTTGAATGATGGTAGTTCAAAACTGTCAACAGGGTACCACCCTATTGGAAGAAGTCGAAACGTCCTCTGTTTACAAATTACATTCGATGGGGAGAAATTTGCGTTTGGCCACAAGAAGGTTCGAGCCGACGCGGTGGACGGGTTCTTTGGCGGTTTTTCGGAAAACGGCGGCGGCGCGGGCGGCTGGGCGCGCGAATTGTTGCAGCCGCCGCGCCGCTAGCAGCCCAGATCGGTTCGGATTTTTTGCAGCACCCCCTGCCAATCACGAAAATCCGGTTGCTGGCGCAGAACACGCCAGCCTTTTTTGGCTTCGCAGCGCAGCCTTTGCCGTCAGTGGCCAAACGCAAATTTCTCCCCCTTCCCCGTTCGCCCCATGAAGTACTTCATCTACGCCCGTAAATCCACGGAGACGGAGGACAAACAAGTCCTCTCCATCGAGGCTCAGCTCGCGGAGCTGGCCGAGCATTCCGAAAAAGAACGCCTTGAAATCGCGGCTTCCTTCGAGGAAGCCAAAACCGCCAAAGAACCCGGCCGAACCGTGTTCGCAGAAATGCTTGCCCGTATTGAACAGGGTGAAGCTCAGGGAATACTGTCATGGCATCCAGACAGGCTCGCCCGGAACAGCATCGACGGGGGACGCATCATCTACATGCTTGACACCGGAAAACTCCTTGATCTCAAGTTCCCCACGTTCTGGTTTGAAAGCACGCCACAAGGCAAATTTATGCTCAATATCGCCTTCGGGCAGAGCAAGTACTACATCGATAACTTAAGCGAGAACGTGAAGCGCGGAAACAGGCAGAAACTGCGTCGCGGACTCTGGCCGACCGTGGCGCCACTCGGGTACATCAACAACCGCAAGACCAGAGGCATAGATCCCGACCCAGAGATGGCGCCACTCATCCGCAAAGCCTTTGAAACATACTCGACGGGCGAGTACACACTGAAACAGATCAGAGACATGTTGGAGGAGGAAGGCTTGCGGAACGGCCACGGCAACGCGCTTTATCTTTCCGGCGTCGAAAAACTTCTCAAGCGTCCCATCTACTGCGGGCTGATGCTGTTCAAGGGCGAACTCTACGAAGGTGTACACGAACCGATCGTTCCCAAAAAACTGTTCGACGAAGTGCAGCGGGTGTTCGTGAAACGCGGCAAGAAACACAGACAGAGAAAGAACGAGTACCCATTTCTTGGCATGATGCAGTGTGCTTCCTGTGGATGCTCGATCACTGCCGAAAGGCAGAAAGGGCATGTCTACTACCGCTGCACAAAGAAAAAGGGGCCGTGCGGCGAACGATACGCGCGGGAAGAGTCGCTTTTTGGCCAGATGAAAGAAACCGTCGAACAGTTTTCACTGCCTGATGCCATCGGCAACAAAATGCTTGCGAAACTCGACGGCGAAGCCAGAGACACGAAGCGAGAGAAGCAAGCATCTGCGCAGTTGCTGACGGACGATAAAAGCAACGTTGAAGTAAAATTGCAGACGCTGCTGGACTTGCGCCTTGCAGGAGAACTCACGACAGACGAGTACCGCACAAAGAAGAGCGACCTGCTGCATCGCAAGTCGGGGATCGAGGAACAAATCAGGCAGTACCGAAGCGGGGGAACGGATCGGCTCGAACCTGTCCGGATGCTCATAAAAGACGCAGTACGAGCCAAAGAGTTGGCGTCGAAAGACGACAAGCCGGAACTACGCGCATTTCTGCTCCGCGTCGGCTCGAACCTTCTTTTAGAACGGCAAAGGCTGCGCTGCGAAGCCAAAAAAGGCTGGCGTGTTCTGCGCCAGCAACCGGATTTTCGTGATTGGCAGCCCGTAGGAGAATCGAACTCCTGTTACCAGGATGAGAACCTGGCGTCCTAACCATTAGACGAACGGGCCGCGGGGATGGAATGAGCATACCTGTTACCGGGATGACCCGCCTCCGCTTGTGAGCTTTCGGACGGGCAAGGAAACAGGTCACGACTGCAGTATAGGCAGAGACTTCTTTTCTGCAAAAGCAGATGCGGATCTTTTCATTTTATTGTAGACTCTGTCGTATTATGCAGTTTCTCGCACTCGAGACCGATATAAACAAGATCAAGCAGGCGTACTGCCACGAAGGGGAGTGCGAGGTGCTCTTTACGCGGTATCACGGACTGTCATTTCTTTTCGCTATTTTAAGAGAGATCCTCATTACAGTTGTGCTGTTTACAATTGCTATTTTCGGATGGATGAACGATTGGCCCATGGGATGGCTGGTCGGAATTCTTTTTGCATTATGGATTATTTTCGTACTGTTTAACGTACTCAAGGCTTACATAGACTGGGCATACGATTTTATTTACGTCACAACAGATAAAATTCTTATTGTGGATCAAACATCACTGTTTCGCAGAGAAATAAAACCGCTGCACATGGAGAATATAGGAAGCGTGAGCACAGAAACGCAGATGTGGGGTATTTTCCCTTTCGGAAAATTGTGTGTACACCTTAAAGAAGGTCTCGGCGGAGACGACATGACACTGAAGTACGTTCCGTATGCCAATAAGGTTGCCAGCCAAATTTCTGCTGCGGTTACACGGTATCAGCGGGAAACCTAGAGGTATTTTCTCAGTGCCTGCAACTGTGTGTCGCTTACGAGCGTACGCAGTGCTTTGTCACTCGCTTCTTGTATGTGCTGCACGGAACCGAACTCCAGTAGCAGTGCCTGCTTTGTTTTTATTCCTATACCGGGCACATCGTCCAGTGCGGAACCTATGGCGTGCTTTGCCATGCGCTTTTTACGGTGTTCGTTTGCGAAACGATGCGCTTCGTTTCGTAAGCGTTGCAGCAGGAACTGTGCCTGTGAGTCTTTGGGTAAGAGGAGGGGATTCTTTTCTCCCGGCGCAAAAATTTCTTCTTCGCGCTTGGCAAGACCGATAACGGGTATGTTCAACCCGGCTTCTTTCAGTACTTTCAGTGCACTGCTCAACTGTCCTTTGCCACCGTCTATGACCAGCAGATCCGGTTTGCTTGCGAGCGAATCGTCCGCCTTATGCTCGGAGACGATGTATACGAGTATGCGCCCTTCGCGTGCATCGAGTTGTTCTTTGCAGAATGCGCGTGTCTTTTTCAGCAGAGATTCCGGAGGAGAAAGAACATGACGAAATCCTATTTCTGCGTAATACTCTTCCAGTTTCGGGTTCGGATCGATTATCACATATATCTTTCCTTTCTTCACTCTTCCGAGAATTTTTCGTACCAGAAGCCGACCGAGCTTTTCTCCTCTGTATTTTTCTTCCACCCAGAGAGATTTTATTTCCGGTGTGACGGTTTCGGCTTCCACGAGCCGCGCAAATGCCACAATCTCTTTGCCATGTCGTGCCACAATGAAATCTTTGTACTCGATACCAACATTGCTGAGTTCTTTTTGTTTTTCGATGATTTCTTCTATGCTTTTCTGTTCTCCTTTTCGTGCTTTTCCCAGCGTGATGCCTTTGGATTTCCATACGACTTCTTCCTGCTTCACAGTGGTCATAAGGTATTTCAGGCGTCTGCGCAGCACTTCCTCCAATGCCTTGTAGTCGTCTATATCTCCCTCTCGAAGCGTTTGTATGGTAAAAGACCGATACTGCGTATTCGCAGGTTTTCCGTTTTGTACCACCACCATACTTCCCACTGTTTCGGTGCCGCCGAGATGCGAGATATCGTACCCTTCTATGCGCTTAGGTATGATTTCTAATTTGAGCACTGTTTGAAGATCCGTGAGTGCCGACTCTATGTTGCGTGCGGCGGATTCCCACTTCGCTTCCAGTTGGTGCACTTTCTCCGCGGCATTCTTTTCGGCAAGTTCCAGTACCTTGGATTTTTTCCCTCGTTCGGGCTTCCGTATTTCCACCGCCTTCCCTTTGCGCTCGCTCATCCACTTCGAAAGCAACGGTGCATCTTCCAGTTCTTCACCCACCACCACAAGGTCCGGCAGATATGGTACGGAGAGGTAGTACTGGGGTAAAAACTGTTCCAGTGCGACAGCTGCGCAGTCGGGTTCTCCTCGAAGAGAAAAGCTTTGTTCCCCCGTCAGTTTCCCGCCTCGTTCTTTCAGAAGCATAATGAGCGCCTTGGATCCGCTCATGGCAACGGCGAAAGTGTCGGTATCTTCCCCCGACGTATCCGATACCAGTTGCTCTTCTTTCATTCCTTCCACGAATTCCACTGCGTCGCGCAGTGCAGCCGCACGTTCGAATTTTTTATTTTCTGCCGCTTGCTGCATGGCTGCCTTTGCCTGCTTGAGCACATGAGCATGATCTCCCTTAAAAAACGCCACGACCGACCGTATGCGTTCTCGGTACTCTTCACGAGAGATTTTTCCCATGGCGACACCGCACGATTGTCCGATTTGAAATTCCAAAGAAGGTGCCGCTTGCACCGAACCGTCTTCCCCCTTTTTGGCAGCTCTGTTCAGCCTTTCCAGCGCCTGTTTATTTTCTCGGTAGTGAAAGACTTCTTGCAGAACGTCGAGCATTTTTCTCGTATGATACGAGCTTAAAAACGGGCCGAAGTATTTGGCTCCGTCTTCTTCCAGTCTGCGAACGATGGAAACATCGGGATACGGGTCTTGCACGCTTATGCGGACGTACACGTAGTTTTTATCGTCCTTCATCAGTACGTTGTACTTGGGTTTGAGTTCTTTAATAAGGTTTGTTTCCAGTATCAGTGCTTCCAGTTCCGAATTTGTGACCGTAATATCCAAGTCTGCTATGCGTGTAAGCAGAGAGAGTTTCCAGGGGCCCATGCCGGAATCCGGATTTTTCTGCACGTAGCTTGTAAGTCTGTTTCTAAGATTCTTTGCTTTGCCCACATACAGCACGTCTCCCTCTTTGTTCAGCCAGCGGTAAATTCCGGGGCTACTTGGTGCTTTCGCCGTGCGAGCACGCAGTTCTTCCAAATGCGGATTTTCTTCCTTCGATGGCTTGAGTGTGCTCACAGCTCTATAGTAGTACCATCCTCTGCCATGAAACAGCCTCTCGTTTCCGCCGTTATTCTGAACTTCAGAAGTCCGCAACCCACCGTTCGGTGCGTGCAGGAAATGCTGAAGCAGTCATTCATGGAAGAAATGGAAATCATCGTGGTCGATAACCACTCGGAAGATGACTCCATAGGCGTACTGAGAAACAGGCTCTCGCAGTATCCGCAGGTACGCATAGTGGAAACTCCTGCCAATGACGGGTTTGGCAAAGGGTATGCGTGCGGTGTGCATCATGCGCGAGGCAAGTATCTGCTCATAAACAATCCCGATAAAATTCTCCAACAAGACGGTGTGGAACGCATGGTCAAAGCAATGGAGAGCGACGACGGCATCGGGATACTGGGGCCAAAACTTATGCACGACGATGGCTCCCTTCGTTTTTCTGCACGTTCGTTTCCAAAGCCGTTAGATCTCATGGCAAAAAGAACTTCTCTGGGCTCATTGCTGCCCACCAGACTTGCTCGGTACCTGCAACTGGGTGAAGATCCGGAGAAGCAGCGCGATACCGACTGGGTGGTAGGCGGGTGCTTTCTCACTCCGTCTCAGTTTTTTACAGAGAGCTTGCACGGTTTCGACACGAGATTTTTTCTCTTTTTTGAAGATACCGACCTGTGCAGAAGATGCTGGAAGGCAGGGAAGCGTGTGGTGTATTTTCCCTCCGTATACGCAAGAGATAAGAAGCGTCGTCTCAGTGAGGGGAGTGTGCTCTCTCTCCTTACAACACGCGTAGGACGTGCTCATCTTGCCAGTGGAGTGAAATATTTCCTGAAATGGGGTACAAAAACCTCTTGAAACCCACGGAGAAAATACTGATAATTTGTTTCCAAACCAGTTGACCGTTTTTCACGCTTCCCGTAGCCTTTCGGGGCTTTATATGGAAATGATCCCACTGCAAGCAACGGCCAGAGCCACGGATGTCACTGTGAAAGATCTTCGTCGCGGAGATCAGGTGCCGTGTGAGCTCTACGGTAACGATAAGGCAAATGTCTCTCTGCAGTGCGTATACAATGAGATATTTCGTGCGTACCAGCTGGCAGGTGAAAGCACGATCGTCAATCTGAATACCGGAAACGGCGCCGTACCGGTTCTGTTCCATGCCATTCAGGTGGATCCTGTATCAGATCGTATTATTCACGTGGATTTCTACGCGGTAAACATGAAGAAAGAGATAGACGCCACTATTCCGATTCGATTCGAGGGAGAAGCTCCTGCCGTAGAAGATCTTAACGGTGTGCTTGTTACCACTCGCGATCATGTGAACGTTCGCTGTATGCCAAGCAACCTTCCTCACGATCTGGAGGTATCGTTAAACGGTCTTGTGGACTTTCAGACCACTCTTACCGTTGCAGATATTGTTGTACCGGAAGGAGTGGAGATTACAGAAGAGTCAGATCTCGTCTTGGCGGTAGTGCAGGAGCAGCGCAAGGAAGAAGCAGCAGTGACCGAGGCATCGACAGATGCAGAAGCTCCGGCAGGAGAAAGCTCAGAGAAATCAGCAGGGAGCGATTCCGGAGACTCTTAATCTCGTTTCCCGTACTTCTCAGTGTCCATGACACAAAAAACATTAGCTCGCATGGCTCTGGGACTCGTTTTTGCGGTTACGATTTTTTGCGGTTACGTTCTGACATTGTATGTGTTGGCTATTCCGCAGGCGGAAATTCGCTACGCAGAAAATACTCAAGCACCGGACGCAGGTGCTTTAGTGCACGGAGTACGCTCTTCCGTGGATCAGAGCCTTTCTCGTCTCAGTCTCTTGCCATGGAGAAATACTAAGAAAGTACTTACGGGAGTGATGATAGAAAATCATGAAGATGCGCGTCCGCATCAACGAGGCTTGGCAGATGCTCTGCTCATCGAAGAATTTTTTGTGGAGGGATACATATCCAGATTTATCGCATTGTACGATTCATCGGAATTGCCGGATCAAGTGGGTCCCGTACGCTCTCTGCGTTCGTATTTCCTGGACGGAACGTTGCCGTGGACATCCATTTTCTTCCACATTGGAGGAAGCCCCGAAGCGCTGGACCGTACCGAGACATCCGAGACTATCACCGCGTTTAACGGTGTGTATAGAGATACCTACTTTATGCGCAAAGATGGCATTCCCGCACCACACGATGCTTTCCTTACACAAGAGTCTTTTCAGAAACTTCTTTCAGAAGTAACGGAAGCGACGGAAGTGCACTGGCCACCATATAAAACCGGTCGTGCACAAGCAGGATCCGGTGCCAGTACAATTTCCATCAACTTCTTCAGCCCCAAATACAACGTCGAATATCTCTACGACCCATGGAAGCAAAAGTATATTCGTACGAATGGCGGGATACTCAGTGAAGCGACTCCGCGTAACGTTCTTATTCTGGAGACATCCGTCGAAGAAGTGGGTCCGTACGGTCGATTGGCTGTGGGCGTACAGGGTGAAGGAAGTGCTCTGCTATTTAGGTCCGGTCGTGTGTATCCCGCGGCATGGTCGAAAACCGGCGTGAATGATCCGTATGTGTTTACGGATGAAAACGAGAAACCATTGGTGTTTGCATCCGGACAAACATGGATGACCACAGTGGACTCTATGGACAGAATAGATTGGGAGCAGTAACCGTTATTCTTCCGCATCTGCTTCCACCTCCTTCTTTACAGATTTCTTCTTTGCCTTCTCTTTTTTAGGTGTTGCCTTTTTAGGGGCATCTTCCTTTTTCTTCCGTAGAAATTCAGGAAGCAGTAGCGGTTTTTGCAGCTCCGGTACTTTTTCCACCATGGCCAAGTCTTCCATGGCAATCTTTCCGACGTAGAGGCGAGTTAAATCACCGCCGTTCCGTACGAATTGCTCCACTGCTCGCAAGCCGCGGAAGTACACCAAGCTCTTGGTAAATCCTCCCGGATGTGATGTGTCTCCCAACCCTCGTTTTATGGATATGGCTTGATTGAGTGCTTTCTCTTCACCGTATCCCAGCTCTTCTTTTAAATACCTGCGGGTCTCTGCAAATGAGTGTTCCAGGCCGAAGGCGAGTCCGAGAAGGTTGCGAGGAGGATTGAATCTCTTTTCATGAAACGGACCATAAATTCTGTTCTGATTATAAATCGCCAGACCTTCCTGCGTATCTAAGTAGTTCGCACATCCGTTGCGGAAGATTGCATAAGGCTGATGAGACCCGTTTTCTGCCGTGAGTATGTGTGTTTCTATTTCGTGTGCCATAAGAGCTTCCACGTGCGTTTCCTCGAATAGCGCGGATGCCCGAATATAGATGTGGCGCCCTCCCACCGTGCAGTCCGCAACCAGTTTTGGGCGAACCGTTGCCTGCCAGTCATGGAGGCTGTAGCGTTCCAGCGCTTTCGCAAAAATTTTCTGTACCTCGGTTGCGGTGAGCAACTCCTTTTTTGGTGTAGGAAGTTCGCATGCCATTCTTTCACGAAGCGCTGCTTCCGCATCGTGAATAAGTGCGGAAGTGGGAGCACCGTAGAGTGCTCGAGATTGTTGCGTAAAACGAGTGGCATCCCCCCGAGAGCGCAGCAGTTCTATGCGAATGAGCAGCTCCTGCCTCTTCTTTTCCAGCAGAATGCCCAGACCGGACGAGTCTTCTATTCTGTTTTGAAGTTTTCGTTCCGCTTCATCCAAATCGATTTCCGGTTCACGATACTGAAACATGGGATTGTATCTTTTGTCCTGCACCAAACGCGCGCGTTCCTCTTCCAGATTCACAGGTTTTAAGTGCTTTAAAAGCAGCAGATCTCTGTCTATTTGAGAGAGCATTTTATCCAGCGCCCGCACATCTGCTTTCACAGACGCTTTCATGCTTGTGGAAGATGTTATTCCTTTGGAAGGATCTATGAGAAATCCCGTGAGATCTCGTCGTCCTATCATGGCACGTTCTTCACCCCATACTTCTCCGACTCCTATGAGGGTCTGCAACTTCTTGTTGCCCAGAGTAAATTTCACTCTGTAGGTTTTCTCTTTTTCGTCTTCCACTTCCAGTGCACCTTTGCCTTGCAAACTCTCTATGAGTTTGGGTGTGAATACGGTGCGTTCTCGTTCGGGGGCAATAAGACAGGGAACTTCTATGTTTGTGCCGTCGCCGCTTATGACAATCGTTTCGTGTGTGCCGAGTATCGGCTTGGAAGACGTTCCCTCTTTTGTCACAGTCGATATCTTTTCTCCTCCGAACAAATCTTGTCCTATGCGTACACCTTTTTCGGGTGAGCTGACGCTTATGCCTTTTACGCGCTCCAGTCGTGCTCTTAACGGCGCAAGATTCGCTACCTGCACCATGAGTCCGGCACGTGCGTTTACCTCCAAAAGTGCGGGTCCCATATGCTCGTCTATTGTGATATCCACTGCGAGGTATCCTATATTGGTAATTTGCTGAATACGTGAACAGATGAGCAAAATATTATCCCAGTAGGGAATTTGTATGCCACCGGGAGATCCTCCGTGCGGCAGTTCGGCTATCATGCCGTGGTACTGTGCCGCATGCGTGGTAATGCCTTTGGACATATCTATTCCTATGCCTATTCCGCCGAGGTGAATGTTTGCTTTGCCCTCACTTTCTTTGGTGGGTATGCGCAGCATCGCCATGACGGGTACCAAGTTGAACACAATGATACGGATATCCGGAAGGCCAACAGGGCGGAATCGTGCGAAGCAGGTATGTGACGTAAGAATCTGTTCGAAGAAAGCAGTGTCTCGTCGTCCGTTTACGGAGAACATGCCGTCGAGAATATCTTCGATGTGTTCCGAAATTTCCTCATCGGTAATCGGTACTCTTCCGTTCCGCAGAAACACGCCGTTTTTGCGACCTCTGAGAATAAGAATACCTTCTCCGCCGAATCCGTAATTCGGCTTGAGCACACACTCGTTGGGCAACTGGCCGAAGTCGAATTCTCTGAGCTGATCTCTGTTTTCTATTCGTGCGTAAATCTTTGCGGTCGGCACTCCTCTCGCAGCCAGGAATGCTTTGGTTTTCAGTTTGTCATCTGCGAATGCAACCGCCTTGCGGGGGTTGAAAGGTTTCACGTACAACAGATTGCGAGCATTCAGCCCCAGAACGCCGTGGTTGGAGAAAAAGGAGAACATTTACTCTTCCTGCAGATTTTTGAAGACTTCGCGGAAACGGAAGTACTCAACAAGGCGTAGCCCGGTCCATCTGCCGAGAACCGCATCCACTGCTATGGTAAAGAGAATAAGTTCGGGATAAGCAAGAACAAGAGACTGCAGCCACGGCCACTGCACGATGAACACGCAGAGCAGTGCGGCAAGAATAGTTTCGCCTGTTCCGAGCACCGCACTGTACAAACCTTCTTCCGTTTTTACGTTCAGGAAGCTTTCGGCCAGCGTGGACATAATGAGCAACACGAAGATAGTGTCGCGTGCGAGGACGATGTTAAAGAGTGTTCCGAGGCCAAGCAGTAGCAGCAACGTGATGCTCACGACAGTGATGATAATGGCTACCTTGGGGACATAGAGCAGTCTCCATCTGCGCATGAACGACCGCGTCGCGTATCCCGTTGTCAGAATGAACAGAAGGAACACAAGACCAATGGGCCAGCCAAGAGCAAGAAAGCTCAGAGCGACAATGGACGGCGTATAGAGTCCGAATGTCGTAACGCCTATCACCTGTTTTAAGAATGCCAGAATCATGGCGATAACAGGCAGCATAAGAAGCAGTATGACCGTCTGACTGGAGACTCCGTGTGTCAGCATGTAGTTCACGAGAGAGGAGAGCAGATTCCACGGACGCAGCCCTGTGGTGGAGGCATCCACAATCAGGTGATCGATATCTCTTTTTTCCAGTTCCTCAATAAACTGCTCCGTACTTTCAGACGAAATCAGAGGGTTTATGGACGCACGCCGCGTGACAAGAATCTGCTTTGGTCTGAGTACGGAGAACGGTCCGCGGGCCGTGCGACCCAACGTCTGCAGGCTTCTGTCCGTAATGAGAACAATGGATTGGTTCTTTATGCTTTGCATGCGCTCGGTGTCTTCTTCCACCGCCCGCATGAGTGCCTGCAGTCCCGTAATACCCTCGGACCAGAGCACGATGACTTCCGCACCGTTCAGAGCGGTAAGCTGGTCTTTTATCATTTTTACCAACGCTTCTTCCGTTCCAAGAGGCGTCCCTACTATTTCGGGCTGCAAAATTCGAAGGAATACTCCGGCATCTCCGGCAGTATCTTTGTGAATTTTCAGCTTGTCAGCCGGAATAGAGTTGTCGGCTATCAGTACGATTTTGCGTTCATACACCGTGATTGCTTTTTGAATTTCCGCTTCCACCACTTCACCGTCTATCGTACCGCTAATCACCAAGCGAATGAGAGTAATACCGGCTCTCTCCGGCGTATACACGGCTTCCACGGTTCTGCTGATGGGCTGAGGAAGCGTATCTCTGTACCAGCGATATGTTACGTTCTCTCCCATACCGACAGATGCCGAAGCATCCAGCACCAGAGTTCTTCCCACCGCAATGTCCGAAGGACCGCTGATAACGGGAGTAGGGGGAACACTGTCATTGCTCACAACATCTCCTGTCGCGGCGAATGCAGGAAGCGTCATGGAGAGTGCAACGGAGCAGAGGCCGAGACTGGCGATGAATTTTTTCAGCATAGAATTATTTGGCACTGCGGGATTTTTTGCGTCCCACCTGTACGCGTCCTCGCTGAGTATTCAGGTCTTTGTACTTTTGCAGCTGTGGCACCAATTTTTCCGTGCAGCGATCCACCGCTTCTTCCACCGTTGCTTTGCGAGATTCGGAGCGCAAAGTTTTGGATGGCAGTTCCACCGTAATCATCATTTTAATGGTGTCGTTTTGCTTCTTCGTATTTCGTCTTTCCGCTTCCACGCGTATGTAAGAGCCTTCGTCTTTTACGCGTCTGCAGTACGTTGCAAGCTTTCCGATTTTTCGAGCCACAAGGAGCAGCTCTTTATCCGAGTAGTGAAAACCTTTCTCAAAATGTTGGATATTCATAAAAGTGAAAAGTGAATAGTTAGCAGAAACTAGGGTAGCAGAGATGAAAGCATTTTGCAGAGATTTGTTTCAGGAGTTACTTTCTGCTATAATGATAAGAATTTTTCACACACAAACAATATGGACACAGCACGTATTTCAGCTCTTATTTCCGAGAGTAACATTCTCACCTCTGCCGAACGTGAGTACTGGACTCAAAGTCTTCCCAAAATGAATCCTGAGCAGCTTGCCAAGCTGGAGCAGATTCTTGTGAAGGCACAGCAAATTCCATGGACCGAGCATGTGCAGAAATACTTCTCCTTCATTACAAAATCTGCCAAGTCCTACGTAGCGGGTGCTACCAAATAACTTTCGCAAATCTTCTCCCTTTCCTTATGGCTACTCCAAATCGTCCTTCCCAGGGACCACAGCAAAACCCCGAGCAAAATGAGCGCATGAATGCTCTCGAGGGTATAAAAGCGCAGCTCGCCAGCTTACGACAATCGGTGGAGCAGCCGCAGGTACAGGCGGAATCCGCTGAGTCCGCACCGGATGCCACTGCGGCATCTCAGGCATTGGACTCTCTTGCCACCGCTTTTGAAGTTGCACGCACGGCACATGCGAATACGGAAGGAAACGAGAAGAGCGCATGGCAGAACATAGAACAGGAGCTCCTCGGCAGCACGGAAGGAGTACCCGTTTCGCCTGAAGCACTCATACAGGGATTGGAAGACACCATAGAGCAGACAGATGCCGCACAATTGGATCTCGCACATCTTGCGGGAGACATAGCCGACGAGCAGGACGCCGTACAGGAATATTTGGACAGGTTTCGCCTGTCTCCTTTAGACCGTGTCGGTGCCGCGCTGGACAGAGGGCTGGATCGCGCACGTGAAAACGAACAACTCGGTCCTATTGTACAAAAGGCAGAGTCACTCTTTCGTTCTCTCGGCATTAACTTTGACGATGTGAAATCCTTCCTCAAGAGCATGTTCATTGCTCGTCTGGAGGAATTCCCGTTCCGTGTGGGACTGGTGGAAGACGCGCGTTTCCAGGAGCAGATCAAAGGTCTGACGGAAGCACAGCGACAAACTATCGCACAGCTGAAAATCGCACAGCCGCCAAGAGACGTGGAAGTGGAGTACCGCTCCGCATACAGCCAATGGGCGTCTGTTCCCCCTTCGGAACGAAGGGTGCAAGATCGTCCGCGCATCGTATTTAAAGAAGGCGTACCGCAAATAGTACCGGATCCCAACGCTCCTCCCGAGCAACAGCAGCAAGCTGAAATTCAGGAGAATCTCTTCGGCATTTCGGGACTGAACCTCAACCAGCCAATGCGCATGGAAGGAAGGCCCGAGTTCTCACTCAATGTTGCCGGTGCCGGCATAGGCTTGACGCTTGGAAAAGTGACACGAGGCGGAAAGGAGTTTGTTCTTACGGATAAAACAGACCCAAACACCCGCATTACTCTCGATACACTTACTCCGAAGAATGCGACAGATCCCGGCCAAATAGAAGTGCGGTTCAATACGGGTGAAATCATTACACTTGTGGAACTTACGGGTCATCTGCAGCGAGCCATAGCGGAAAATACGAACGGGGGAGACGCCACGGTGGAATTCACCGCAGGTACACGCACTATTCGTGCCACCAGTGGCCAAGCCACGACCTAATTTTTCTTATGGCAACACCAGGAATATCCACGGGCCCAAGCCGCAGTGCTCCGTCTCCGGATCAAGCACAGTGGCTGCAAGACTCCCGTACAAAAATAGAAGAAAGCAGGCCACTGGCACAGGCTCAGAAAGTACTGCGATTTCGTGAAATCGTGGCGGGCAGAACACTGCATGACTTACAGGAACTCGCCCGCGAAATAGTAAACAACCCCGCAACTCTTACGCTGTCACAAATAGAAGAGCGGGAGCTCGCCGTGCGTGTGCGGGAACTTCTGAAGCCGAGCGAACTCAGGGAATTGGTTGAAAGCAGAGATATCAATCGCAGATTACAGCTGCTCGAAGGTCGTGCGGAATTGTTGCAAATTGTCTCTCGTCATTTGCAACCCGGAGTTTCCAATAAAGTGGGCAATGCATTTGAGCGCGTGTATCAGCGTGTGATAAACACTCCAAATGCGGTAGGAGATTTTTTCCGTCGCGGCGGAGATCGCTTGGAACAAATGGGCCCGACCAGAAGTGTGGCGTTTGTAAATCAGCTGAAGAAATTGGCATTACTTGGGCTTGAATTTCCGGCAATGCTTGAGAATTTTTTGCCTATGGCAAACCTGCCGTTTATGCCACGGTTCGCTCCGAAGTTTCGTGAGAAGCGCACGCAGATAGAAGTGGAAGAGCGCATTTACATGGCTATAAACGCAGAGAAGAAAAAAGGAAGGCCGTTCATAGAATTTCAGGGGTTTGATCCTGAGGTATTCGTGGAGCTGAAACAGAAGCACATGCCGAAAGATGCGCAGGGAAACGTAACCTCCGAGGAATTTACGGAGGCGGTTCGTACTGCCATTTTGCGAGATACGGTGCAGTCCTCCTCACTGCTTATCCGTAATCTTACGGAAGCCGAGCACGGCGGAGATCCGGACCTCGGCAAAACGGAACAGAAGAAAATTGTAGTGGCCATGAGAGATCTTATTCATCCGAATCTTATTGTGGAAAACAGAGTGGAAGAGGAAACGAATGCTCTGAAACTGCGTATTACAGGTACTCCCGCTCAGCCGAGTGTATGGGGCGCAGCAGGGACGATAAAGGCTGTGGAATTTGGTACGGCATACAGCTTTGCCAGAGCGGACGGAAAACTGACTGTCCCACGCGACAGCGTGAATGAAAACGGTGACCCCGTCACAGATCAAGGGCGCACATTACAGACGGTTCTTACCGAGTTTCCGTCAACTGTGAAGTCAGTTACCGTGGTGGGTGCGGGTGAAAACCTCGTATTGGGAGATGATGTTTCGTTGCCGCTCAATCGTCCGGAAACCCCTGCGCAAATTGCAGATTTCATCGCGCAGGTGCAGGCGCACCCTCGTGTGAGTATTCTGCGCAGCACGAACAATCAGACGATGCTCGGCCATTTTCGCTATATAGGAGAAGGCGGCAGAGGAGTACTGGAATGGAACAATAATTTGGCGCTTGTAGAAGATGTGAAGAGTTTTTTGGGTACTCCCGCATTGCTTTCCGACGCAAGACCGTTGGATGAATGGAAACCTGCCGCAGGAGGCGGCTGGGAGAAAATAGCTCGTACGTAGTTGTTCATAGATTTATTATTCTTGGGCATTTTCTACCAAGGTAGGAAATACAGTTCCACAAAGGCTTCTTACTTCATGTTTTTCTTTTGCACATAGTAAAGAACACCACATCTGAGTAGAATCTTCACTTCTTTTATTATGGCACTTTTTTAGAAAAAGTGCCCAAAAACTTCGTCAGCCGCACCTGTCTGCCGGCAGGCTCGTGCATGGTTCGAGGCTCGACTGTCATCCTGAGGTGCGAACGGAGCTGCAAGCGAAGAGAGCCTCGAAGGATCAGTCGAGCACCTCACCATGACAAAAGGAAGCACTCTCAGACAGGTGCGGCTGACGGGTTTTCGTTTTGTAATTACAAGACAAATTTTCCTCGCCATTGAGGGCAGGAAAATGCGGTACTGTTAGGAGGGTAAGGGGGATTCAAAGAAAAATTCTTTTCATCTTAGAAAAGTAACAGGAGAAAGTCTTACTCCCAAAAAGTACCAAACAGAAAATGGAGCTCGGATAAGGAAACGTATGGTTTTTTTGTCATTATTATGCTATAATTATTAGGAAAATACCCACATACACCTATGGCTACACCTCCAGAAGCACCAAGCTCTGCTCCGCAGAACGGTGCGGATATAGAGTCTCGCGTTCAGGAAGTTCTGGGAACCCAGAACGTTACCGTTGAGCGCTTGCGTCAACTGCGCGATATGCTGCAGAACGTGGATCGCGGTAAGCTCCCGCGTCAAAAGGAACTTCTTGCCAGAGTGCAGGAACGACTCGATGCGCTTAAGCAAAATCTTGCTTCCGGTTCCGAAACACCTGAGCAGGCGCAACTACGTCTTGAATTGCAGGGTCTGCAAGACCGTCTTGCCGCTTTGGAATCACCGAGCGTTATAGAGCGGGCAGGCGGTGTCTTGAGCGATAAGGCGGATGAAGGAAAGCAGTTTCTGGGCGAGACGGTAGCGGCAGCTCCATCTATTGTGACAAATTACTTCGGACGTGTGAGTGATGAGTTTAAGAAGCATCCATTTAATGGTGTTATGGCCGTGGCCGTGCCACTTTTGAGTGCGGTGGGTATCGGTATTCTCGCGAAAAAAGCCCTGCAGAAGCCAAAGAGTATTCTGGGTAGAATTATGGTGGGTATTCTGGGCGTGGGAGGACTCATAGCTCTTACGAACTATGCGGGTAAAAAGGCACAGGCAGAAAGCATCGACCGTCAGGCTCGCAGACCGGTAGCGCCTCGTGTGCAGGAGATCATAGATTCAGTAAACAATGGTTCCAATGTGGATGTGAACGACCCTCGTCTCATAGATGTGGATTTATTCCAACTTCGCGGTGCCCCCATTACGGTGGGAGGTCACAGCGTGCGTTTGGAGCGAACCACAAACAGCGGACGTCCTGTTATTCGTCTTGCGGTGGGAGGAAGCACGTTTGAATTGGGTGCATTGCCATCTCTTGCCATACAGTCTGTGACTCGTCGCAGAGGTATGCTGGATGTGGCGGTGCTGCTCGGTATTACCACAAGCAGTGCATTTGTCACAGATGCGGAATTCGCACGTATTGCAGGTGAACTTTCGGGTGCCACTGTAAACAAGACCGTGGAATTTGAATACTTTACAGATCCTACCAAGCCGGAAGAAAAGCAGAAACGCTCTGCTCTGTTTACGTATGTGCAGCCTGCTGCCAGCGCTCCCGTGCCTACCACTCCGTAGGCTCACCGTACATCCGACACAAACACACACATGGCTGAAGAAGGAAAAAAAGACATATCGGCAAACGATGCAACTGCCACTTCTCAGTCGGGGTTAGACCGTGTGGCGAGCGGAATTCATCATGTGGATACACAGACAGGAAAGGTTCTTTCAGTTGCGGGGAATTCCACAAGACTCGTCACGAACAATCTTGCCAGAGCAACCGGCCAAGTTTGGCGAACTTTGCGTGAAACAGTTACCAGTTTTCACGATGCATCCGCATCTCCGAACGACGGTTCCGACAAAAAATTAGCAGCCTAATATGCATGCCCGTAGCCAACGAAATATCACCTGCTTCTCTTCAGACAGCAGCCCAAAAAGGGACTGAAGAATTGCGGGTTCTTTTGGAGAGCGTGGAGCAAGGTACGGCGGACCCCCGCGTGGAACGTGTGGGCAGGGTAAAACGTGCTCTTCTTCTTTTGGAACAAGAAAAGGAGCTCCAAGAACTTTCCGAAGCGGAGCGAGGACGAATAATAGAAGCAGGAAGAGTGGTGCTGCAAAACGCCATAGATACCGTCACGTCGGAGCTGCGCACCGCAGCGGGAGAGAAGCTGGCGGATTTGGAGAGGCAGCAGAAAGACTTTTTGGAGGCAAAAGCCAAAGCATTGGAAATGGAAGCGAATCTTGCAGATCTTGCACAGCGTGCGGGTATGGAAATCCGAGAATTACAGCTGGATATCAAGAATGCATCCATCGAGAAAAAGATCGGACTCGGTATAGCCGGTGCAGCAGGCGCAGGCATTGCGCTCGCTATTTGGAACAAGGTGTGGGGAAGCAAAGAAAATCCGGGTGCCGTGCGACGTTTGGGTCAGTTGATTGTCGCACTCGGCGCGGGCGCCATAAGTGCCATCGGTCTCAATGCGTGGCTGCGCAGTTCGCCGTTTGCAAATGAGGTGGTGGATGTTGCGGGCAATGTGGGCAAGGGTGCGGTGGATCAGACAGTGGATACTGTAAAAGAAGGTACGGATGTTGTGATCGCAGGGAAGGATTTACTGATTTCCTTGGCGAACGCCGAAGATCATGGTGGTTTCTTTGAAGTCCTGAAAGACAAAGGCTACATCTTTGTTGCAGAGGGAGGTGAATTTGTTGTCAAAACCGCAACGGACGGTTTCACAGTTCCTGCCAAATTCGGAGCCAAGTTTTTGGAGTGGTCACAAGGCAATGTATCTAACGGAGATCTTGCATATGTCTACGGAGAAGCAGGTGTGGCATACGTGGTTACTACCACGATGTGGCGTGCAATTCTTCGCGGAGAGCTGGCATTTCCATCGTTAAAAGTTGCGATTGCACGTGCAGCCGCGTGGCCGGTAATGCTCACGAGAGATTCGGTGGTGCTTGGGTCGCAGTTGGCTACTCAAGAGGGCAGAGCTGTCTTGCACACTGTAGGGAATCGATGGGGACCTCTTCGTGTAGTGCAGCGTTATCGTGCTCAACTTGCTCTTCGCGGGAATACTCCTGCAGGTATTCAAAGTGCCATAGATCATTGGAGACAACTGGATACCATGCACGGAGTGATGGATAGCCATCCTGAAACATTACGTTCAGGCGGATTTACGCAACGAGACATTGCTGCCATAGCTTCGGAAAGAGACGCATTGGCACGACGTATTCAGACCGCCATACGAAAAGCAAATTTGGAAGACGCGCCCGAGTGGATGCGCGGGCTAAAAGAGTACGAAGGTTCCCGTATTAATGTATTCCAGGACAAGATAGGAGACGCTGCTCCGGTACGAAATGTCAATGCGGCGGTGACGGAGATCAATGATTTGGAAAAACTCATCGCATCGGGAAATGCAAGCATAGACGATATTCTTCGCGTAAGCGGTGCCACCGCAGACGATGCCTTGGCTGCGGGGCACAGTCTCGAAGATGTATGCAGAGCGCTGACTGCTCTCGACGACGCGGACGATGCGTTGCGTACGAAAAATATCGCGCAGCTTCTCATAAATAATACCGCAGACGACCTTGTGAATGCGGGTGCGGATATGGGACATGTGTGTAAGAGCATCAACAGCTTAAGTGACGAATACATGCGTACCATGCACATAGAGTCGTTCCTGGAAAATGGGAAAGATGCGGGCACGTTGTATAAAGCAGGTCTTCGTCCCGCAGATATCCTTTCTGCCGCACCGGAAGCAATAGACGATCTCACTCGTGCGGGAGTGCAGTCTTCCGAGCTTCTTTCCACCGGCAACATGCGCACGGCTATTCGCGCAAGACTTTCACAACAGTATACGGACGAAGCACTGGAGATGGTGGACCGTGCAATTCTTCGCGGAACGGAAGCAGGTTTGGTAGATAACGTCGATGATGCGGTAAAGTTGTTTGGAGATCATGCGGTCATAAAAACATTGGCCGACGGTACGGACGATATTCTCGATGCGCTGCGCGTTGCCGCTACCCACGAACATGGGCTGGAGGCGGTGCAGAGCACAGCGAGGTACATATTCGGTCTCGGAGACACTATTCCAACCAATGCACTTTCCTCGCAGATTCTGGAGAAAGTAGCAGGTATGCACCCGAATGCGGGTGCGCGGCTGGGCGCAATAGTGCGACGGCTTCCGGCAGTGGCACAAAGCCCGCGTTCCATGAATTACCTCATAAATCAGCTCGATACCTTAAGTCGCGCATCTCTGCTGAGTAAATCACTCTACGTCGTGGGTGGCATAGCGGAAATCGGTGCCGTGATTTACGACGTTATGGAGTACAACGCCATGGTGAAGAAACACGCACAGGTTCGCAACGATGTTTCAACGATGTTGCGTGGAGCGAAAGACAGCACCGGACGTTCTATTTTTACGGTGAGCGGCTCGGAAGAGAAATTGGTGTTTACACACCGCGAAACGGAACTCTCCATAGAGCTGAGTATGTTCGAACAGCATCACGATAGCTTGGAGGCATTGCAGACTGTCAATATTGCGGCGAGCTCCGCAGGTGCCCTTGTGACAATTCTCGCTCCCAGCATCAGCATGGGGCCCGGTGGGCTTGTCGTTGCAGGAGCGGTGCTCGCTGTGCACGGTGTTACCGCTATCGGGGAACAGTATGATAAGCGAAAATTTTTGACAGATATTCCCATGCCGGTTCTCGCTATGATGGGCACGGGCAGAATAGTGGACAGTGACGAACGAGATACTGTGGCTGCGGCGTCCAATACACTGGTGACGGATTTGTTCTATACGGATGCCGAATCCAACAAGCGCCACCTTCGTAAGAAGGCCATGCTTACCATGTTCATGCAGGAACTTACGGGACTTTCTCAAACACATCCTGAAATTGTACACGAAGTCATGGGTAACGAAGATCCCTACAGTTTCATGTTGGAAACGAACGATCTCTTCCGAGAGGATTACGAAAAAGTCATCGCACCGTATGTGTATGCGCGCATGTTCGAAGATGCCAACGATAGCGATGCAAAGTGGTCGGAATTCAGAGAAGGTCGTATAGACGAAGGATGGTTCGACGAAACAAATATCGATGAGCCGGTTATGCGTCGCATCATGCGTGAGGCGGCATTTATTTATGCACAGCATCAACGAGAGGGTGGCTACATACAGCTGCAGGAAGAGTACAGGCAATGGAAAGTGGCACAGGATAACATGTGGAAACAACTCCCGAATCTCTCCACATTGGAGCAGGTGCAACTGCGTGCGCAAATGGAGCAGGAAGATGCGAACTGGCAACAAAAGATTTCAGACTTCGGTGGTCTGACAATTTTCAACCAGCGTCTGGATGCGTTGAAGTTGGACGAACATGAATCTCAAACGCAAAAAATACTCGCACAAGCTCGCGGCACTTTGGATGCGCGCAGTACGGGTACTCGAACGCGATACACAGGTGGCTACCACCCGGGTTCATTTTCCGTACCAAGTGGTACCGAGAGTTTTAACAGAACACGTCGACAAATGGTGGAAGGTCAAAGGGGACTCTTTAACGTCGAGCTCCCCGAAGGACTGCTGCCCGAGCAATCGGAACGAAGCGTACCACTGCGCAATCTCTACTACTTGAGTTTGCGTGAACAGATACCGGGAGTCAGAGCCACTCCCGAGGCAGAAGTATTGCCGGAGCAACGAGAAGCGTTGTATGCGGACGTAGTGGATAAAACAGTGAAACTGATTTCTCATCTGCATGAAGCAGATTACGGTTGGGGACCACGGGACGTGGAATACAGAAAAATTGTGCAGTATGGTGATTTCCTCGCGCAGCATACGGAGTTTGACTGCGTGGGAGTCCAAGAAGAAATACGGCAGCTTCCCAGGAGAGGGTGGCTGATTCCGGGGGAAAACTGGCTTTTTTATGCAAACAGTGATTACTACAAAGAAGTGCTGCGACCGAAATTTGACAGTGCTCTCGCAAAAATAAGAGAGAACTACTCCCAGATTCAAGCGCGAAGGAACAGCTTTGTTCCTCTCAACAGGTCGCATGAGCGTTGGAGGCGTTACGCCAGTTCCATAGACGCCATAGAACTGGCTCTTGTGGATAGCAATGACGGTTTGGAAAATATGACCGCAGAAAATAAGCGAAGCATGAACCTTATTCGTCACTGGGTGGATCACTTGAATCTCGCTATCAGCCCTGACGGATCCCATTATACCAGAGAAGGGTATACCGGCAGATACTTTACGCAGAGTGACGGTACCGTGTATTGGGAGGGTGGTACGAGTCCGAGCGGTGTAGAAAAGGGGCCGCATATTTTCAGATTTTCAGGTGAAGGACGACAGTGGAAGTGGTACGAGGCAACGGAGTCCGACCGCAAGGAGGGTATGAACCTGTACGCAAACGAAACAATCTACGTTGTGCTTCCGGACGGACAAGAAATGGCATTCCGTAAAACAGATGCTACGAATGCCAGAAGTCCTTTCCCCTTACCGGGAGGAGGAAGGCTCGTGTATCGGACGAATCCCAATGTGCCGGATCTCGTGGAGTGGAAAATAGAAGGAGCCCCCGCAGGGCATTATTATACGTATCAGAAAAATTTTCTCGGTATTGAGCAGCAAGGAACACATATAGATGTGGAAGATATACCTCCAAGAACATTCCGAGTGTCCACGCTGGAAGATACGTCAAAGAAGATGTTTTTTCCGAACCCGGGTATGCAGGTTCGTATTGTTCTTCGAGATGGGTCTGTAGTGGAAGCAGGGAATTTCAATACGTCAGATCGCAACGCTTTCGCTCCGCTTCGTGAGTATCTTGAAATAGAAAGCGGATACAAATCGGATTATGCGGTCACCGAATGGCAAAATGGAGAGTGGGTTACCCTTTCGCCCATGTCCAGAGTGAGTGGACATGATATTCGTATCAAACCGGAACATTTTAACGACATAGATCACGTTGAATTTACAAACAATCCGTTAACGTCGCGTATTCCGGGAGAGACGTATGTGCTCAATGTCGGTGCGGAGCCTCAGCCACAGCCGACAGTAGTATCGCAGCAAGAGCGTTATGCATCGGCTTACAAGCTCACTCCAATGGAAGGAATGCAAGGTCATTACACTCGAGAAGGAGAAGGATGGGAAGGTACGTTTCAAATTCTTCACGACGGGTCTTTGTTGTGGGAAAAAGAGAACGGTGAAACGCAAGAAATACAACGGCATATACTCTTTGAAAAGAAATGGCACACGTGGGAAGTACTGGAAGGACCGGATCCGTCTCTCACGCTTACAGCACCCATGATGCGAGCGACGTTCTATTACAAAAATGGGCAGACCGCAGAGGCCGTGTTCGATACCACAGCCGATTGGCCGAAAATAGAAGGAGTGACCATAGACCAAGATTATCAGAGTAAATGGATAGTAAAACCGGGTGCGGACATACGGGGAATCTACGTTCGCAATTCTGTGCGTCAAGACGGCGAGTGGGTGCCGGGAGAGAGGGGCAAGTATTTCTCTTTTGTTCGTACGGAGAGTTCTTCGTCCCCATCGGACAGAGAGGCACCGGATGTTCTGCCTATGCAGACAACCGAAACGTCGGGCAGTACACCTGTTTCCATAGATATCTTAGATATGTATCGCCAAAAGACAGTTGTGGACCGTCGAACGATAGAGAGAAATCAGGAAGTGACATTGGCGAACGTAGACAGATTTCGTATTTCATTCACTGTTCCGGGTGAGCCGTCACAGGAGAAAGATATAGTTGTCATACATCCCGAAAGCATTCCGGAAGAACTGAGCGAATACTTTGCAGTATCGAATACGGATGGTGTGTGGTCGTTGCGTCTTACCGATAATCGTATTACGAAGTTCACCGTGGAAGATAGACCTGTAACAGTGTACGACAACAGCTCCATGCCTCCACGAATCGAATTTACGGTTTCGGAAGCCGTGCAGCAGAGAGAAGCTGCCTAACTAACGAAAGGAAATAATGGCATACTTCTTTCGTGGCTATCTCCTATTCGCAATTACAGACCTACGGTCGCTGCCCCCGGCAGTACGAGTACGGATACATAAAAAAACTTCCGCGTCGGATATCCGCACCCGAAAGCTTCGGCTCGAGTGTGCATAATACGCTCAAGAAATGGGGGGATCGGGAGATGGAAGGCAGAAAGCAGAAAGCAGCAAGCAGCAAGCAGTTGCATTTGTTTACGGATAGCGAACCCGCTGACTTCTGCCCGCTGACTTCTGATTTCTTACTCGAGCTCTGGCATTCTTCTTTCATAGTGGAAGGTTACGAGACAAGAGTGGAGGCAGATATGGCAAGACTAAGAGGGGAGCAGGTCATGCGTTTCTTTTTCGATTGGTGGCGGAAAGAAGAGCGTACGGTACTGTGCATAGAAAAAGGTTTCTCACTTACGATAAACGGCACACAGATTTCAGGGAGATTCGACCGCATAGAGCAGACAGAGAGAGGTCTGAAAGTCATAGATTTCAAAACATCTGCGGTGAAGCCGCAGGAAAAAGTGGATGCGGATTTACAGTTGTCTGTGTACGCATTGGCCTGTGCCGAAATTTTCGAGCTGCCATGTGCGGAATTGTCATTTCTTTTCTTGGGAGAAGAAGGTGCGATGGAGGTATGTACGGAGCGTACGCCCGGGCATCTGAAAGATGCTTCCAAACAAATTTTAAATATGGAACAGAATATAGAGAGCGGAAACTTTCATCCCACACCTTCTCGCGATGTCTGCAGATCTTGCCCCTATAAAGGAGTGTGTGATGTGGCGGCGGTATAATGAGCGGTGAGCGATGAGCGTGTAGTGGCCGGACTAATCGCTACACGCTTTGCGCTTTGCGCTGTATACTGTCCTCATGCAACTCCTTCATGACTACATCTTCCTCATACCCCTTGTCGTACTTTTGCTTAGTGAAGTGGCGAAAGTATTGGTCGAAGGTATGCGCGGAGGCATGTGGCACGAAGGACTCTTTCGTCCGGGTGGCATGCCCAGTTCTCACTCCGCGTTTGTCACATCACTTCTCATTGTGGTGTGGAGAAAGCTTGGAATAGAATCCGTCGAATTTGCCATTGCCTTTTGTTTCGCATGCATCGTCTGGTACGACGCCATGGTGACTCGACGTGTGCTGGAAGAGCAGTCCAGACTTCTCAATAAAATGCAGCACTTTAAAAAGTTTGCAGAAAGCCTCGGTCATTCCGTGTTGGAAGTGTTTGTGGGAATACTGTTTGGAGCTTTTATTACATGGATAGGTATCTTTCTCAGTGACTTGCCTGCAAGGTGCAGTTTCTTGCAGCCTGTGGCATGGTTTGTAGGAAATTGCGAAACGCCGTTGTAGCGACAGAAGACAGTAGGCAGCAACGAGAAGGCAGTATAGGCTGTGGCTATCGATATAGCACTGACTTCTGATTTCTGACTTCTCATACTATACTGCCGGTATGTTTCTTTCGCATATTTTTGCCAAAACCACCAAGGAATCCTCCACGGATGCCAGCAGTGCAAATGCCGATCTGCTCGAGCGTGGAGGTTTTATACACAAGACAATGGCCGGAGTGTATTCGTATCTTCCGCTTGGTACGCGCGTGCTCTCCAATATCGAAAATATTCTGAGAGAGGAAATGGACAAAATCGGGTCCGAGGTTTTTCTCCCTTCTCTCGCACCGGTAGAGAACTGGAAAAAAACAGGACGATACGACAATGTGAACGTGCTCCTGAAGGCGAGTCCCGCAAACCCGTTCTCCGCCAAGCACAACGATGCCGAGTACGCCCTCGGTTCCACACACGAAGAAATTATCACTCCGCTCGTGCAGCGGTACTGTACCAGTTATCAGGATTTGCCCTGTGCCGCATACCAAATTCAGACCAAGTTTCGCAATGAACCAAGGCCGAAATCCGGGATTTTGAGAGGCAGAGAATTTCGCATGAAAGATCTCTACAGTTTTCATGCGTCGGAGGAAGACATGTTGGACTACTTCTACAACACATCCATTCCTGCCTATACGTCTTTTTTCAAGCGCATCGGACTTGGCGACATAACGGAGGTTGTTCTGGCCTCCGGAGGAGATTTTAGCAAAGAGTATTCCCGCGAATTCCAAACCAGGTGCGAGACCGGTGAAGATCACATTTTCCATGCGCCTGGTTCCGATACTTTTTACAACAGAGAAATTGCTCCGTCCAAAGCAAAACCTTGGGACAATGCGGCGGAAGAGGAGAGACCACGGGAAGACATAGTCGGAGAGGGAATAATAGGAGTGGAAGATCTGGCGGCATTCCTGAAGATAGAAGTGGAACGCACAACAAAGACCCTTCTGTTTGAGACAGATACGGGGCAAATGGTCGCAGCTGTTGTGCGCGGGGAATACGATGTGAATGAAGAGAAATTGCGCACGGTTGTCGGGTGCAAATCATTGCACTTGGCACCTGCCGCCTCCGTAAAAAAGGTCACCGGAGCGGAAGTCGGGTATGCCGGTCCCATAGGACTGCCCGACAGTGTCCTTGTGATATGGGATGACTCCACTGCGGGAAGAAAAAACTTTGAGTGTGGTGCAAATAAGACCAACGAACATTCCATCAATGTGAATTTCGGAACAGATATACCTGCGCCTTCTGAGTTCCACGATATTAAAGTGGCACGCGAAGGAGATTTGGATCCCGAAACGGGCAAGCCATACGAAGTGTTTCGAGCGTGTGAAGTCGGTAATGTGTTTACTCTCTATACCAAATTCTCAGACGCATTCGGATTTACGGTGACGGGTGCCGATGGGAAACAGCAACCCGTATACATGGGGTGCTATGGCATAGGAACAACCAGAGTCATGGGTGTGTTGGCAGAAGTGTTCCACGATGAGCACGGACTTCTGTGGCCTGCGAACATCGCCCCTGCGCGCGTGCATATTGTGCCCATTGCAAAAACATCCGAAGACAAGCCATATAAGGAAGCGCTCAAGTTATACGAATCTCTTTCGAAAAAAGGAGTGACTTGCCTGTTTGATGACAGATTGAATGCGACTGTCGGTTCTCGCCTTGCGGATGCAGATCTCATAGGTGTGCCCACACGTATGGTTCTTTCCGCTAAAACTCTGGATGATAAGGGGGTGGAAGTGAAAGATCGCAAGACGGGGGACGTGCAAATGCTGTCACTGAAAGATGCAGAAAAATCAGTATCGGCATAGAAAGGAATGTACCTCGCCTTAAAGCCCGCAAGAGAGCAAGTGTTCCTCCTCGCAAAGAAGGCGGTAGGTTTGTAGACTGCAGTCCTACTTTCCTGTTTCTTTATGAAAAAGCTTTCTCTTCTTATCAGTACGCTTGGCGGTGCCATGGGTGGGTATCTCCTCAGCAATAAAAAGCTTCGAGAGGAGCTTGTGAATGCAAAAGATGCCGAGGCTGCTGCCAAATCTCTTGGGAGGCACTTACAGCGAGACGGAAAGAAGATCGCAGAGCAAATGCGTGAATTTGTTGAAAGCGACGATGTGCAAGCAAATTTGACGAAAGCCAAGTCGTTTACAAAAGAAAAGGTGGATGAAGCGAAGGCTGAACTCGGCAAATTGGTGGACAGTGGCACGGCTACTGCCAAAAAAACCGCTCAAAAGACGGCTACAAAGGCAAAAGCAACTGCAAAGCAGAGTGTGGCCAAGGCAAAAACAGCCGCAAGTAACACCGCAAAGCGTACTGCCACAAAAGCAAAGAAGTCGGCTGGGAAGACATCTCGACGTGTGAAAGCGAACACACGTAAGCTTTCCTAGGTTTATGTACAAAACGTGTACTCAAACAGGCTTTTTCAGTTGATTCGATACGGGTAGCCCCTCTAGGATACCTCCGTATTTCACCATTTTTCCCTTTTTCAGCAATGAAGCGCTTCTTTTATTCTTCTCTTTCTGTCGCACTCGGTATGAGTATCGCTGCTCCGGGTCTCGCATATTTCTCTGTTCCGGGCAATGACAGCATGAACACCGTAGACAGAGAGTCCAGACGTCAGGTTATTCGCAGAGCAGAGGCAGTGAACCGTTTGCCAGAATATATTCCTACCGTAGATCGCAGTCGTGGCGAGGCGGTGAGTAACGAGAACATCGGTTACCAACTTCTTCGTCGCGCAGACGGTCGTCGTTACCGTCGTTTGAACCGCACGCGTAAGCCGGGCTCCGACCGTTACCGCACGCTGGATCTGCGCACCAACAAGCGTAGCTTGCGAGGTATGGAGTATGAATCCAGCCTTCCTCTTCCGCGTACACTCGTACAGACAGGAGGTGACGTTGAGCGTCCAAGCCGTCGCGCCGTTCGCGACAATGCGTACTACACACAGGTGAACAACCGTGATCGCAACGTGCTTGAGGAAATGAAGAACGGACAATAATCCTCTTCGGTGTTGCAACCTGCACCGCTCCATCTTTCTCTTAGGAGAACGGGGGCGGTGTTTTTGCGTATGAAATTTTTCGGTGTTCCATTACAATACGTCGGAACTATTGATTTCACCTATTTTGCTTATGCCTATCGACTATCCTTTCACCAGTCCCTTTTCCGTATCGTTATCCGTCGTATTCTCCTGCGGAATACTCGCCATTCTCACTGCGGGTATTTTTCGCATTCTTATCGGAATGCGTAATGCAGGCACGCAAAAAATGCAGGACATCGCGCAGCAAGTGCGCGAAGGTGCCATGGCATTCTTACGGCAGGAATACATGGTAATCACTGCCTTTGTTTTTGTGGCCGGCATTCTGCTGTACCTCTTCTTAGATACCACATGGGCGGGGTTGCAAACCGGCTCATGGAAGCCACCGTATACTGCAGGAAGCTTTGTATTCGGTGCGTTTTGTTCCGTGTTGGCAGGTTACATAGGTATGCGCACGGCAACTGCTGCGAATGTTCGTACCACGCAGGCTGCTCGCACCAGTTTGGGACAGGCACTGCGTATCGCATTCTTAAGCGGTGCGACCATGGGACTTTCCGTAGTCGGACTCGGTCTTATGGGACTTACTGCCACCATGTTGTACCTCACGGAAGTGGCGTCGGTTTCCCTTCTCGATACGCTGACCATTCTCGCAGGATTCAGCTTCGGAGCTTCTTCGGTCGCGTTGTTTGCGCGCGTGGGCGGTGGTATTTACACCAAGGCAGCGGATGTCGGAGCGGATTTGGTGGGAAAAGTGGAGGCGGGTATTCCCGAAGATGATCCTCGTAATCCTGCGGTTATCGCAGATAACGTGGGAGACAACGTCGGAGATGTGGCAGGTATGGGTGCGGATCTTTTCGAAAGTTACGTCGGTTCTCTCGTGGCTGCCATGCTTATAGGAAGCACGGTCGATTGGGGCGTTTCTCCTCAGGCGACCGAATCTGCGATTCTCTTTCCGTTGCTTATCTCCGCTTTCGGAATCATTGCCAGTATCATCGGAACGTTTGTCGTTCGTACGAAGGAGGGGAATGATGATGTGCACGATGCACTGAAGAACGGTCTGTTCTTGGCATCTGCTTTGGTCATTGTGTTTGCCTTCTTCTTTGCCAAGAACATCCTGCCACCGCAAGTATGGTGGGGAGTGTTCGTCGCACTCGTTTCGGGTCTCGTGGTGGGTGTGATAATCGGTATGCTTACCGAGTACTACACATCGGAGAAGTACAAGCCCGTTCGCCACTTGGCGGAGTCGGCTCAAACCGGAGCAGCTACCGCAATTATTAGCGGTCTTGCTCTCGGATACGCATCCACATTCCTTCCTATCTTCTTTATCTGTATTGCTATTGCGGTCGCATTCACGCAGGCAGGATTGTACGGTATCGCCATAAGTGCCGTCGGAATGCTTTCCACTCTCGGTATCAGTCTGGCAATAGACGCATATGGTCCGGTGGCAGACAACGCCGGAGGTTTGGCAGAAATGGCAAAGCTTCCCAAGCAGGTTCGTCAGCGTACGGATGCGTTGGATAGTGCGGGAAACACAACGGCAGCTATCGGAAAAGGTTTTGCAATCGGCTCCGCTGCTCTTACGGCGTTGGCTCTCTTCGCCGCATTTAGCGAATCTGCGGCACTTTCATCCATCAACATCATGAACCCGATGACGCTCATCGGTCTTCTTCTCGGAGGTACGCTTCCATACATCTTCTCTTCTATGACCATGAACGCAGTGGGTCGCGCAGCCTTTGCCATGATCGAAGAAGTGCGACGCCAGTTCAAAGAAACAAAGGGGCTTATGGAGGGAAAGGTGCAAGGGGACAGCGCACGATGTGTCAGTATTGCAACGGCAGCTGCCATTCGAGAAATGATGCTTCCCGGTCTCATAGCAGTTTCCACTCCGATAGTAGTCGGGTTGCTTCTGGGAACAGAGGCACTCGGAGGATTGCTCGCCGGTTCTCTTGTAAGCGGAGTGCTGCTTGCCATCTCCATGGCAAACAGCGGTGGCGCATGGGATAACGCCAAAAAGTACATAGAGGCAGGTAATCTCGGCGGCAAAGGAAGCGAAACGCACAAGGCAGCCGTGGTGGGAGATACCGTCGGAGATCCGTTTAAAGACACATCCGGTCCTTCCATTAACATTTTGGTGAAGCTGATGACAATTGTGTCGGTGCTGACCGTCGGTTTGTATTCCGCGACGGGATTGCTGGGATAATCACTCTTTTCGTCTTTATGCAGAAAGGCGTCCGAATGGACGCCTTTTTTGTGTTTTTCTTGCCCTTCCTTCTTATTTCAGTATCATAAGCAGCGGGCTCCTCCCCCACACAGGAAGGATTGCCCATTTTGTTTATATGATTCCTCCGAAGCAGGAAGCCACAGATCAAAACAAGAACCCATCCGGGAAGGGCAAGGCAGACCCCTGTTTTATCATAGTGACCGGCGGAGTATGCAGCAGTTTGGGTAAAGGGATAGCGACCGCTAGCATCGGTGCCATTATGAAAGCGGCGGGATTTAAAGTATTCGTGCAGAAGTTAGATCCGTACCTTAACGTGGATCCCGGTACTATGAGCCCCTTTCAGCACGGAGAAGTATTCGTAACCGACGACGGTGCGGAGACAGATTTGGACCTTGGTCATTACGAACGTTTCATAGATGAACCCATGAGCAAACTCTCTACGGTGACCACGGGTAGGGTGTATACGGAGGTACTTGCCAAAGAGCGCAGAGGAGACTTTTTGGGAGGAACGATTCAAGTGGTGCCACATATAACAGATGCCATAAAGGACTACATGATTACTGCCGCAGAAAAGAGCGGTACGGATATCATGATGGTGGAAATAGGCGGTACCGTGGGAGATATAGAAGGAGAGCCATTCCTGGAAGCAGTGCGACAAATGAAAGCAGAACTCGGTCCGAAGCGCGTATTCCATGTGCACCTTACGCTGTTGCCATATCTGAAAGGATCCAAAGAACTCAAAACAAAGCCCACACAGCTTTCGGTGCGAGAGTTGCGCCGTATCGGGCTGCAGCCCGATATCATTCTTGCTCGTGCGGACTACAAAATACCGAGAGATCTTCTCGATAAAATAAGTAAGTTTTGCGATGTACCCAGAGAGGCGGTTATTCCCGCGCAAACGGTGCATTCCATTTATGATGTTCCGTTGAACTTTCAGAGGTATGACATCGCACGAATCATAGGTGAAAAGCTCGGTTTCGGACCTCTGCACCCAGATATGAGTGAATGGGCACGCGGAAGTGAGCGCCATGAGAACGCGCAAAAAACAATTCCCATTGCGCTGGTCGGTAAGTATACGAACTTGGAAGATGCGTACTTCAGCGTATTGGAAGCCGTAAAATCAGCATCCGTACACTACGGACGTAAGGCGGAAATCGTCTGGATAGACAGTGAGAAACTGGAGCAAAAAGACAAGGAGGCGTGGGATGAACTGAAGCGCTGCAAAGGCATTGTGGTTCCGGGGGGCTTTGGAACACGGGGTATAGAAGGAAAAATTGCAGCCGCACATTACGCACGTACCAACAAAATTCCGTACTTGGGCCTGTGTCTCGGTTCGCAAATTCTTGCGATAGAGTTTGCTCGTGCAAAACTGAAAGACCCTCAGATTACCAGTGAAGAATTCGATGAGTCGGGTGTCATACCTCGCAGTAAATACTTGGTGCACTTCCTTCCCGGACAACACAAAGGACGTTCCAAGGGCGGAACGCTTCGTCTCGGGTCCTATGATTGTAAATTGAAACCGGGAACCAAAGCACAGGAAGCGTACGGAACCGAAGAAATACGAGAGCGTCACAGACATCGCTATGAATTCAATAACTCATTCCGCAAAAAACTCGAAGAGAAAGGGCTCATATTTTCCGGTGAATGGCCTGAAAGCAAGCTGATGGAAATAGTGGAAATAAAAGGTCATCCCTTCATGCTTGGTTCACAGTTCCACCCTGAATTTAAGAGTCGACCGCATCGTCCACATCCGCTGTTTCGAGCGTTTCTTGAAGCTGCTGTGAAGCAGTAGGGCGATTGTCTTCTATTCCTCTTTTGCCAAAAGAATTGCGTGCGGCATTGCAGAGGTAATACAGCAGGCCGTCCCGTTGGAGCATCATACTTTTGGCGGAGGCCACTCCCGTACGGATCGTATCCAACCACGATGCATGTTTCAGTAAGAACTGCACACGCCGTAAGCGCAATGCCGCGAAAACTTCATCTGCAGTCGGCTCAGAAGCTTTCTGGAGCTTGAAAGTGGTGTGCGTATCCGTGTATTGGCTTCGCAAGTGACTGTCACCACTGGCGATAAGAGGGAGGTTGTGTGTACTCGCAAATTTCTTGGCTTGTCTGTTCTTGGCTCGTCCTACCCTTCCGTTCATTTCCATGAAAACAGGATACTTCGCAACGGCTTCCTGAGCCGATGTATCCAGTACACTGAGTCCTTCTGCAGTGGCGTAGTGAGGAACAACCACATGTGCCTTGCGGTCGAATGCTTCTCCGAGAAGTCGATGTACCTGCAGCCTGGTCGGGCCGTACATCGTATTGCCGGGGTTTGCCGGTACCACTACCTCTCTGAAAAATGTTTCCAGTTCTTCTCGCGTATCGGTGTGCACAAGAAAATCCACACCTCCTTCAGCCACCTTCACTTCCACCCCCGGGATAATTCGGGAGCTATCTACAACGTTGTAGGCATCTATCCTCAGGTGATCTGTAATGCTGAACAGCATATTCTGCGCATCTGCCAATTCCACTATTTCCTGAGGACTCAGTTGGCCGTCTGAAACGGTGGAATGAACGTGTCCGTTTAGTCTGTATTTTTTCTTCTTCTGCAAGTGCAATTTTTCCGCAATGGTATCGAGACTTGGGGGCATCGGATTCATGATGTGCTCCGCGAAGCATGGTGACAAGCGGCAAATGTGCCGTTACAGTGGTTTCCAATGCCAATCTTATCACTTGCAAACATCGGTCTGACCATTCAGGGGCACCACATCCTCAACGGAGTTTCTTTCGATGTGGAAGAAGGGGAGGTCGTAGGGCTTATTGGTCCAAACGGCAGCGGAAAAACCACTCTGTTTAACGTTCTTTCCGGGTTTCTTAAGCCTACGGAGGGGTCGGTGACGTTTCGAGAAGACGATATTACACATCTTATTCCGTCTAAAAGGGCTCAACTGGGTGTGGGAAGAGTGTTTCAGCACTTCGGAATCTTTCGAGAAATGACGCTGGAAGACAACGTTCGTGTTGCATTGGAAGCAATGCCGAAAGAGTTGCGAAACGATATGGGTACCATGGAAGAAACGGTACGGGCAACCCTGGAAATGGCGACACTTCTGTCTCATGCCAAGCAGAAAGCGGGGTCGCTTTCCGGAGGACAAATGCGCCTTTTGGAGATTGCACGTACGCTCAAGAGCGGAAAAGAGCTTTTCCTGCTGGATGAACCCACTGCGGGCGTATCTCCCAAAATGACGCATCAGGTTGCCGATATTATCGGGGCGTTGAAGAAGGAGAAGAAAACAGTACTCATCATAGAGCACGATTTGCCGTTTATTGCTCAAATTTGCGATAGAGTCGTCGTTTTGGATGTCGGACAAGTGGTACTGAGCGGGAAGCCTGATGAGGTAAAAAAGAGCAAAGAACTGCAGGAGGTGTACTTCGGCGCAGACCCAACCACGTAGAGTTCTTGCCATATGGAGAAAAACTCAGCACAATATTTAAGAATTTTCCCTCATTCTTTATGCGTGTTCCTTCTTCTTTCTTCGCACTTTCCACATGTGCGGCAATGGCACTCACAGCCTGCCAGTTATCCGGTGAAGAGGCTGTAAAAATAGGATACATCGGACCACTCACAGGAGACGCCGCCGCGTACGGTATCGATACGCTTAACGGTGTAAAACTTGCTGTCGATCAGCTCAATGCCAAGGGCGGCATTAACGGAAAAATGGTGCAAGTGGTTGCCGAAGACGGCAAGTGCACAGGTAGCGATGCGGCATCTGCAGCTCAGAAGCTCGTAAGTATAGATAAAGTTTCTGTAATTATCGGAGGGCAGTGCAGCGGAGAAACTCTCGCCGCAGCACCTATCGCAGAAGCGGGAGGAGTCGTAATGATCTCTCCTATTTCCAGTAGTCCGGATGTTTCGCAGGCAGGAGATTATATTTTCCGCGACTATCCGAGCGACGCTCTCAAGAGTGTGGCTATGGCGGGATACTTTGTATCCGAAGGAATCGAGAAGGTCGCAGTAATTTCAGAGAACACCGACTTTGCTCAAGCATTTCGTGCTGCTCTTATCAAAGAACTTCCTGAAGGAGCAATTGTGTTCGATGAAGTGGTGGAACCGGGCACGAAGGACTACCGCACACTGCTTTCTCGGTTGTCCGACACGGAGTTCGATATCTTTTTTCCGAATGCACAAACACCGGCAACCATGGCTGCTATGATGCAGCAGTTTCGCGAACAAGGATTTACGCAGCCTGCCATAGCACACGATGTTGCAGACAGTGCGGAGCTCATTACTCTTGCAGGTGAAGCTGTTGCGGGTATGCGTGCCATCAATATTCCTGCTTCCGGTGAGGGTACATCGTTCGAATCCGATTTCATTGCCGCATTCGGCACTCCACAGCAGCAAATCTCGTTTACTGCACATGCATACGATGCTGCGAATTTGATTATGCAGGCTATTGCTGCCGTCGGTGAAGATGGCTCTGCAATTCGCGATTACCTTAACGCCGTGGAAGCGTATAAAGGTGTGGTAGGAGCATTCAGTTTCGACGATAACGGTGATGTTATCGGAATTCCGTACGTACTTCGTGAAGTACAGAATGAGAAATGGACCACCATCGCCGATATTCAATTGGATCTCAACTAAGCTTTCTTTTTCATGCAACTCCTTGTGAACGGACTCATCGCCGGCTCTCTCGCTGCACTCATAGCGGGAGGGCTGGCTTTGGTGTATGGCGTTCTGGGAGTGTTTAACCTTGCTCTCGGGCAAATGGTTCTTTTCGGCGGATACGTTACCTGGTGGTTGCACCAGTCGGTTGGGCTTCCGCTTTCGCTCAGTATCGCGGGAGGTATCGTATTCGGGGGAGTGCTTTCTCTGTTTGTATTCGAAGTATTTATACGACCGTTTTACAAACATCACAGGTTCCTTCCGTTGGTTACGACCATAGCACTCAGTATGATTTTAGACGGAGTGCTCCTTCTCCTCTTTGAGGAGAGGCCACGCAGCATACTTCCGGGTCTTAAAAATACGGTACAAATACTGGGCGCGTATATAAGCATGGTGCAGGTTGTTATGATTGTTCTTACATTTTTACTGCTGTGCTTCTTTGCATACGTGCTGCACTCCACGGCATTCGGTCGCAAAATTCATGCGGTCGTGCAAAATGATCACGCTGCTATGAGCTTGGGTATTCGTGCACCGATGATGCATACGATAATTTTCGTGGTCAGCGGAGTACTGGCTGCTTGTGGAGGCATATACATCGGTATCGATACCAGCCTTACGCCAACGTTGGCTTTCTCACTTACCATAAAGGCCTATGCGGCCATTATTGCGGGAGGAAAAGGAAACTTTTGGGGAGCGATATTCTGTGCGTACCTCATAGCGTTCCTCGAGCAAATCGTCGTAGGTGTGCAATGGTTCGGCATGTTTACGGTGCCTGCGGGGTACCAACAAACGGTGGCTCTGTTCGTCATAATCGTTTTTCTCCTTTTCCGTCCCAACGGCATGTTTGCCTCTGCCTCCCGTCGTGCATAATGTATGGATTTTCTGCTTCACATTATCATCATGGCCTGCCTCACACTGTTTCCGCTTCTGGGGTATAACATCGTATTCGGGAAAGGGAAGATTTTGCACTTCGGCCAAGAGGCACAGAGTCTCATGGCCGTGTATACGTTGTGGGTTCTTGTGGTGCAGTTTCAGCAGCCGTTTCTCCTTGCTCTCCTCGCATCTCTGCTGACAACAACCATGTTGTCTCTTCTCCTTGCGCAGCTGTCTTTTCGCCTGGAGCCGGATGGATTCGGTGTCATGTCCATTGCGTTGCATCTTGCGGTATTGTCCATCATTTTAAACTGGCAGTCGGTTACGCGCGGAGCACTGGGTATTCCGCGGATACCGAGAGGCATTCTGCCCTCCAGCTTGGAAAGGTATGCCCTTGTAGTGGTATTGGGTGCCATTGCATGGTATTTCTTTTTACGTCGTTTGGAACGCAGTTCGTTCGGAAGAAATCTTGTCGCTCTTTCGGAACATGAGTGGCATGCAGAATCTCTCGGGATTTCTCGGAAGAAAGTCCATACCATTGCTTTCTTACTCGCGGGCACAGGTTCCATGATTTCAGCCATTCTATTTCCGCCGTACATTTTTCTGCTCAGTCCGTTGGACTACAACTTCCAGCATATGATCTTTTTTGTCATGTGCGCAGTGGCGGGAGGTCCCGGGAGTTTGCGTGGCGTCACCTTGGCTATTTTTCTCATAATCTTCCTGCGGGAAGGCCTGCGATTCATGGGACTTCCGGCAGATATTCTCGGGCCGGTGCAAATTATGTCATTCGGATTGATTCTCTTCGTTGCGGTCTGTGTGCGTCGAGATACGTTATTTCCAAAGCAGCGCACAGTCTAATTGTCAGTATTTGGGGTATGAGGTTATACTGAGTCTGCGTGAATCTCTCCCAAAAAGTCTACGGCGTCACCTTTCAGAACCCGACCGTTCTTGCATCAGGAATTATGGGTATTACGGCGAGCAGCTGGAGATTTTGCGTGGAAAACGGTGCGGGAGGCATCACCACCAAGTCACTCTGGCTCACCGAGCATATGGGGCATCCCAATCCCACCATCATTTCCACCGAGCATTGGTCACTCAATGCCGTGGGTTTGCCCGACGCAGGTGTGGAGAAGGCAGTGCAGGAAGTGGGGGATTACCTGAAAAATAAGCCCGCTCCTCTCATAGGAAACGTCGTTGCAGGTTCTATAGAGGATTTCGGAAAAACAGCGGAGCACATCGCAAAGCTGAAGCCGGATTTTCTGGAGGTGAATATCAGCTGTCCCAATGTGGAAGACGAATTCGGAAAGCCGTTTGCGTGCAGTGCGCCGGATGCGGCTGCGGTTACCAAGCACATAAAGCAGGTAAGCGGCGATATCCCCGTGTTTATTAAATTGTCTCCCAATGTGAACAACATCGGCGCGATTGCACTGGCTTGTGCCGAGCAGGGAGCGGACGGTTTTACGGCCATAAACACCGTAGGACCGGGTATGGCCATAGACTTGCGCAGTCGCATGCCCATACTCGCCAATAAAGTCGGCGGACTTTCGGGGCCTGCCATTAAGCCCATAGCAGTGAAGTGCATTGCGGATGTGTACGCTGCGACCGAGGGGAAGTTACCCATTATCGGAACAGGAGGCGTGTATACGGGAGAAGATGCTCTCGAGCTTATGTTGGCGGGTGCCACGCTCATTGGAATCGGTACGGCGGTTGGCGACAGGGGGATAGATGTGTTTAAAAAAGTCTGCGATGAAATGCAGTACTGGTGTACCAACGAAGGGGTGGAACATGTGTCCGATATGGTAGGTGCCATGCATAAAGAACTCGCTTCTCGCTCTTAAATTATGTCTTCCATTCAACTCCAGAGTCGGCTCCCCAGAACGTACAAGATCATCGATATCAAACAAGCGACTGAAAACGTTCGTATTTATACGTTCGACGGTTCGCTCGGTGCGAAGCCGGGTCAATTTGTTATGGCGTGGGTTCCCGGAGTGGACGAAGTGCCGCTGAGTGTCGCATACGACGACGGTGCCAACATACAGCTCGCATTCTTTGCGGTTGGAGACTGTACCGAGGCATTGGCCCGTATGGGCGAGGGGGATTTGGTAGGTTTGCGCGGACCGTTCGGAACGTATTACGAATGGGAGCCCGGACAGCACATCGCCCTGGTTGCCGGCGGGTACGGCGCGGCGCCCATGTTCTTTGTTGCCAGCGAAAGCGTGCATCACGGCACAACCATAGAAGTCATAGTCGGTGCTCGTAGCAAAGAACACCTGCTATTTTTGGAGGAACTGGAGTCTTTGCCACATGTGGCACTTCACGTTGCTACCAACGACGGATCCATGGGATTTGAGGGTTTCAACGTCACGGTACTCGAGAACATGCTGAAGCTCACACAGGACTCCAAGACAGAAGACCCTGCCATCGACCAAGTATTCGCCTGCGGTCCGGAAGTGATGTTAAAGGCCACACATTCGGTGTGCGCAAAATACAATGTGCCGTGCCAGCTCTCCATGGAGCGGTATATGAAATGCGGATACGGACTATGCGGTAACTGCGTTATGGATCCTCTGGGCATTCGCATGTGCACCGAAGGACCTGTGGTAAAAGGAGAGGTACTCGCGAAGCTCGATGAGTTTGGAAAGTACCATCGCGATAGCATCGGGAAAAAGAATGAATTCTGATTTTACTATGGCAACGTACAAAATTCTTCTCTTTAACGTCGGCTATGCCAGTGGTATTCAGGGGCGATCCGTTGAGTACCTGACCAAAGGGTATAGGTATTTGTACCAATCAGATCTGCTTGCGGAAGACGTGCGCCATCAAATGGAAAATCTGATAGCACAGGAACAACCGGATTTATGTTGTTTTCTTGAGGTGCACGCAGGTTCTCCTTTCGTGGGTTACATCGCCAATCACTATCCGTATTTTGATGTTCGCAGCAAATACGCTCCCCAGAGTCTCTTGCAGCGTACGCCGTTTCACCGAGGGAAGTGCAATGCATTCTTTGCGAAGACTGATTTGAATTTCTCTCCCGATTACCTGCAAAACGGAAACAAGAAACTTCTGTACGAAGTGAAACTGGAATCCGACACCACGGTGTTCTTTGCTCATTTTTCGTTACATGCGGCTACCAGGCAGAAACAGTTTGCAGAAATAGCCGGTCGCACCAAGCAGTCCGGCAGCTCAATTGTATGCGGAGATTTCAATATGTTTTCCGGAGTGTCGGAATTGAACCCGCTTCTTTCGCAGTCGAATCTTTCGCTGACATCCGAACATCAACATACGTTTCCTTCGCATAAACCTCGCCACCTGTTGGACACGTTCCTCTGTACTCCGGATATAGACGTACGTTCGCTTCGTGTATTGGATTCCGTTCGCATATCGGATCATTTGCCCGTTGTTCTGGAGTTTGCCATATGAAAGAACGCGTACTGTCAGTGCCGAATCTCTTCTCTTTTTCCAGATTGCCGCTGGCGTTCCTTGTCGTCTGGCTCCTCGGAACGCAGTTAGGCCTTTTTCTGCTTATGGTCGGTATTCTTACCGATGGAATAGACGGCTATGTTGCCCGTGCCACAGGTCGGACATCCAAAATGGGAGCCATTATCGACCCGGTGTTCGACCGCCTCTTCGTATTGATCATATTTCTTTCAGCATATGAATTGTATGACTTCCCCGCCTACTCACTTCTTTTCTTTTTGCGAGACGTCATAAGTTCCGTGGCATCTCTGTTTCACTGGTTCGGTCTCTACACCTTGCCCATAGAGTTCAAGGCACGCATGAGCGGGAAGATTATTACCTGCATTCAATTTGCGACGCTTATCATTGTCTTTTTCGGAGATGTGAATTTGTTAGGCATAGCCATATTCTGGCTCAACATTTCTTTTGTGGTGTGGGTGATAGACACGATTGTCGTATTGCACAAAAGCAGCATGCAAAATTGTGGTAGGGGAATGTGATTTCTGTCATAAATTAGCACTCTTATACTTAGAGTGCTAGACATGTGTTTCAAAATGAGTATACTGAGGACGTTCTGTTTATTTCCCATCTTCATTATGTTCACAGATGGTGATGGTTGCGGTTGCGGTCACTAAAGGACCAACCCGACTACTATAAGAAAAGCCCGCGTCATGCGGGTTTTTCTATTTATGCAGATCTATCCAAAACACTTCCATGTACCTGCGAATGCCACCGAGTTCCCTGCTGTCTACTTTGTGTTTCAGGTTTGTGCCCAATGGTTTTTGGTTCTGCACCACCAGCAGTGCGTGCAGTGAACACCCAAGCAGAACGAGAAGCATGCCAATGGCAAGCTCCGGTCCCATATGAGGTATGGCAGGCGCCGCAGCGTGGAATGTTCCTTGTGTAATCATACTCTCTCCTGTGACGTATCGTTCTCCCTGCACCACCGCGCCTTGGCTGTTTAGCGGTATGAGTGTATCTGCCTGCAGGATGCCTCTGGCGCTCTCTGAGAGCATAATCATGCCCGCTATAACGAGTCCCGCATTCACGACGGAAAGAGCCGTATGGTTTTGTGTATTTGACATTTTCTATATATATTATATAACAAAATAAGGAATCTCTCAAGTGTTCACTATACTCCGTATGCAATTTTGTGTATGTTTGGCCCTACGGCGCCATCGTCTAGTGGTTAGGACGCCAGGTTTTCATCCTGGTAACAGGGGTTCAATTCCCCTTGGCGCTGCCACATTCAACGTACAGGAATATTCGTGACTCTTTTGGGCTATGCCGACTTCCAGAGACACGCCTCCTTACACTTTAAGCAGTACTGTTCTCCGTTCTCATGTGCGTCTCCGCTCACGCATTTTGCGCCGCAACATAAGGATCGAATAACAATCTGTTGTTTATCAGAAAGCTTTCTGCGTGCGTCTACGGATATGTGCTTATCGCAGTATTGCCTGCCATTTGTAGCCTTTCCACAGTCTTTTACCGTACAGATTTCGTATTTTTTATGAATAGAAGAAGGTGGAATAAACTGCGTAAATGCATATGCAGTATAGGCTTTATGGAGCCCAACCCACAGAAGAAAGGCTCTTTTCTTTATTGGAGGCATTCTGTACGTGCGTTCCGGAAAGATTATCCCTGCTATTTAGTATGCCTTTTGCGGAGGAAGAGTATAATATTTCTGCATGAATTCCAGTGATGAGTCCCTTACAGCGTCTCCTGGTTTCCGGGAGATCGGCATTATGCCTGCGCTTTTACAAGTCTTGAACGCTCGCAATATTACAAAACCTACGCCTATACAGCATCAGGCAATTCCTTTGGCGTTGGAAGGAAAAGATCTCATTGGTATAGCTCAAACAGGAACAGGGAAGACATTTGCTTTCGGGCTACCCATGTTGCAGAAACTCGCTTCTGGTAAGAGGCGAGGGCTTATAGTTCTTCCTACCCGAGAACTTGCGTACCAGGTGGAAGAAGCTCTCAAGCCATTTGCGTCGGCAATCGGAATTCGTACCGCAGTTTTTGTGGGTGGAGCTCCTATGAACTTGCAGCGAAGAATGATTAAAAGTAATCCGCGTATTCTCATTGCCACGCCGGGTCGTCTCAATGATCATTTGCAAAAAAAGACCGTCTCATTGAACGAAGTGGATGTGCTTGTGCTCGATGAAGCAGATCGTATGTTAGATATGGGATTTAAACCTCAGATAGATAAGATCTTATCCCATGCTCCAAAACTGCGTCAGACACTTCTTTTTTCCGCCACCATGCCGCAGGAAATTATTAAATTGGCTACCACACAAATGAGCATGCCACTTCGCATAGAAGTGGCACCGGCAGGTACGACCGCATCGAAAGTGGAACAGGAGGTCATCATAGTACGGCAGCAAGATAAACTTTCACTGCTTCAATCACTGCTTCAGGAAGATAAAGGACAGGTTCTGGTATTTTCTCGTACCAAGCACGGAGCGAAAAAAATCACTCGTTCGCTCAACGACAAAAATTTTCGAGCAGCGGAAATTCATTCCAACAAATCTCTCGCACAGCGCAGGGCTGCTCTTGAAGGATTTAAGAAAGGTAAATATCGCGTTTTGGTGGCAACAGATATTGCTTCTCGAGGGATAGACGTTACGGATATCGCTTTGGTTATAAACTACGATCTTCCGGATGATCCCGCCGATTATGTGCACCGTATCGGACGTACGGGGCGTGCGGAAAAAGAAGGAAAAGCCATCTCTTTTGCCACTCCCACACAGGCACGAAGTATTCGTGATATCGAAAAACTTATCCGTTCACCGTTGCAGCGTCGTCAGCATGCATCACTGCCCTCTGTTTCAATGGAGGAGTCTGTGGGCTCATCCGACTCTGCTCCTCGCAGGTTCTCAGGAAGACCGAATTCCAGAGGTTCCTCCCGCCGCTCAGGACCGCCTCCGCGATCCGGTGCCAGAGGCAGAATGCGCAGGAGATAAAAAATTACTGCCTCTTTCTTTCATTTTCCTTCAAGAGTTTTTTGCGAAGACGAATGCTTTTCGGTGTGACTTCCAGCAGTTCATCATCGGAGATGTACTCGAGAGCTTGTTCCAATGTCATCGGTTGCACGGGAGTAAGGTTCATGGCTTCGTCGGTTCCGGATGCACGAACGTTTGTCAGTTTCTTGTTTTTTATGGGGTTCACCACCATATCGTCAGATTTACTGGACTCACCGATGATCATTCCTTCATAGACCGCAGTCTGCGGTCCTATAAAGAGACGTCCGCGTTCCTGAAGATTCCAGAGAGAATATGCCATAGTTTCTCCGCCTATCATCGAAATCATAGATCCGCGACTACGACGTGGAATATCTCCTTTTTCGGGCTCAAATTTAACAAAAGCATGGCTGATTATTCCTTCTCCTTTGGTTTCGACTATAAATCCTCCACGCATTCCCAGAAGTCCACGCGTGGGCATCATAAATTCGAGACGTGACTGTCCGTTTTCTGTTCTCATTTCAGTCATTTCTCCTTTGCGAGTGGAAAGCATAGTTATAACTGCTCCGGTGAATTCTTCCGGAACATCTATAGTCACCTGTTCAATCGGTTCTTGTACCTTGCCGTCGATTTCCTGAAAGATAACCTGCGGACGAGAAACCTGTAACTCAAATCCTTCACGTCGCATGCTTTCTATCAGGACGGAAAGATGCAGTTCGCCGCGCCCCGATACTTTGTAACTATCTGTTCCTTCAACTGGTTCGACATGCAGCCCCACGTTTGTTTCACACTCTTTTTTAAGACGTGCGCTGATATGGCGTGTGGTAAGAAGTTTTCCTTCTTTTCCGGCAAACGGAGAATTGTTTACCAGAAAAGTCATGCTGATGGTTGGCGGGTCCACAGTAATAGCGGGTAACGGTCCGGGAGCACCTTCCCCTGCGATAGTTTCTCCTACGTAAATATCGGGAATCCCGGCAATTGTTACGATATCGCCCGCGATGGCTTCTTGCACTTCCACTTTTTTCAGACCCTGAGCCACATATATTTTTGTAATGCGCCCCGGTCTTTTTGTGCCATCGGGTCGCAGTACGGATACGGACTGTCCAACTTTTGCGGTTCCTTCGTAGACTCTTCCTATTCCCATACGCCCAACGTAGTCGTCGTATCCGAGACTGCTTATTTGCATACGGAAAGGCTTATCGACCGGCTGATCTGTCGGTGGAATTTTCTCCATGATCATATCGAAAAGAGGTGTGAGGTCTTTGCCCTTTTCTTCCAACGTATTTTGGGCAATGCCTTCGCGTGCAATGGCAAAAATATACGGGAAGTCCAGCTGTGCATCCGTCGCACCCAGCTTCGAAAAGAGTTCAAATACCATATCAACAACTTTGTGACCGTTTGCCGCAGGCTTATCTATCTTGTTAATGACAACAATGGGTTTTAATCCCAGCTCCAAAGACTTCTTCAGTACGAATTTGGTTTGTGGCATAGGGCCATCCTGAGCATCTACAAGGAGGAGAACGCTGTCCACGGTGCGCAAAATACGTTCCACTTCACTGCCGAAATCTGCGTGCCCGGGAGTATCTACAATATTAATTTTACACCCCTTGTATTGGATTGAAGTGTTTTTGGCGTAGATGGTGATTCCGCGTTCTTTCTCTTGATCGTTGCTATCCATGGCAAGTTCCGGCGCTTCTTCGTGCGCGGAGAATGCCCCGCCTTGTTGAAGGAGGGCATCGACCAGTGTGGTTTTTCCATGGTCGACGTGAGCGATAATGGCGATATTGCGTATCTCTATGTGAGGAGTTGGAAAATTAGACCGCAGAGTACACGATTTTTAAGATATATACAGAGAGAAGGCGATTTTCTTGTAAAAAATAGTGAAGAAATACACCGTGGAAACTGTACAGTCGCAAGCGCTATGCTAGAGTCAGTCGTCCTTTGCTCCCCTTTTTTTTATGCGTGTCTGGATTCTTGCAAAGCGAGAAAAATTTGAAACCTATGAAAATCTTCGTTTTCAAGAAGCTGCTCAGCAGATGGGCATATCGCTGACTCTGGTTGCACCGGAAGACTGTGAAATTCTTGCGACAGGCTGCGGAAGAAAAAGTATTTATATTGAGCAACAGGAGGTGGACGAGCTACCTGACTGCTTCATACCAAGAACGGGTTCCGGCACCACATATTTTGCGAGCGCCGTTATGCGACACATGGAGCGGTTGGGAGTCTTTGTGCTCAATACACACGACAGCGTGGCTTTGGCGATGGATAAAATGGCAAGTATTCAAACCCTGTCGTCCAACTCTTTGCCGATACCGAAAACAATCCTTGCGAAATTTCCGTTGGATCTGGAGCTCATAGACAAAGAGTTTACGTACCCCGTTATTATAAAAAAGTTATCGGGCTCCCATGGTACGGGAATTGCACTGTGTCAAGACAGGTCACAATTGGACGACACTGCCGGGTTCGTTGGCAGGTCATCGAATGCTATTATTCAGGAATGTATAGAAGACAGTATTGGCAGAGACATACGAGTGTTCGTAGTGGGCGGCAGGGCGATAGGAGCTATGATTCGTACGGCAAAAACAGGATCGTTTAAGGCAAATTATTCTGCAGGCGGCAGCGTATGCAGAGTGGAGCTTACACCGGAAATGGAGTGGCTGGCACTCGAGTCTGCAAGAATAGTGGGATTGGATATAGCAGGTGTGGATCTGCTGTTCGACAGAGGTGGATATCGAATTTGTGAGGTGAACTCATCGCCCTACTTCATGGGATTTGAGGAGGCAACGGGCATAGATATTCCCACGGAGATTTTCAATTTCGTGCGCGTTCGTTTGGAAAGATCTCAGCAAGCTATAGTACAACAGTTACCGAGGAGCGCAGTTGCTCCGGAGCCATGCCTCGCATAGAATGGATTCATACAGAAGAAGCGTTGCTTTTTCGATTCATACGTTCCCCCGCTCGGTATGAATACGACTACTCTCAAAAATGATTTTGCGGAATTGCGACGTTTGGTAGTGGAAGAAGGACTTATGAGCAGACAGCCCGTCTATTTCACCTACAAAATTATCTTTAATTTCGTACTGGTGGTTGTGGGACTCACGGTGCTGTTCTTGTTTGATAACGTGTGGATTCAAATACTGAATGCTCTGTATTTTGCGTTTGTGTACGGTCAGCTTGGCCTTCTGGGGCATGATGCGGGACATCATCAGATTTTCGGCAAAGCAAAACGAGATATAGCAATAAGCAGAATATGTTCATTTCTTGTGGGTATCAGTACCGCGCATTGGGTGTCTAAGCATAATGAACACCATGCGAACCCCAATCATGAAGATATGGATCCCGATATCGAAATCCCTATCCTGGCTTTCACGGAAGAGCAGGCTCAGAGCAAGAGGGGCATCGCTCGTTTTATCGTAAAGCATCAGGCATGGTTCTTCTTTCCTGCGCTTTGTCTTACCGGACTTTCTTTGCGCATGGGAAGTATGCGGTACTTGCGTGCTCAGCGGTTTGCAAAGGTCTGGGTCGAATACGTTCTTTTGCTTCTGCACTTTTTCCTCTACTTCACAGTCGTGTTCGCGTGGCTTCCTTTTTGGACCGGAGTTGTGTTTGTGCTTATGCACCAGGCCTTCTTTGGTTTGTACATGGGCTCCGTGTTTGCGCCGAATCACAAAGGTATGATGATAGTCCCAAGAGGTATGAAATTAGATTTCTTACGAAGTCAGGTACTTACCGCACGCAATGTCCGTGCCCACCCCTTAACAGATTTTTGGTACGGCGGACTCAACTTTCAAATTGAACATCATCTCTTTCCGAACATGCCCCGCAATAAACTGCGCACGGCACAGCAAATTGTGAAGGAGTTCTGCAAGAAGAAAGATATTCCGTACCATGAAACGAGCGTACTGCAGTCCTACCGTGAAATTTTGGCGGGTTTGCATGAGGTAAGTGCGGTGCTGCGTCGAAAGAGAAGACTATCGTAATCTTTGGTGACTATCCCCCTTAAGAATAGGATGGAAAGCGATTCTAACGGTACTTTTCAGAGATGAGCTACCTTCTTTCTTTTGTCTGCCTGCCCTCTTTTCTCGCGGTACTTTTTTGACATGAAAGACCGCAGAATGATCTGCTTTTTCTTATTTCTTATGGCACTTTTTTAGAAAAAGTGCCCAAAAACTTCGTCAGCCGCAAACTCGCTCGGGGCGAGACAGGGTTGTCATACCACCGGCTCGAGCAACCGGGCTGGCGAGTGAGTGTTCTCTAGTACACCGGGCCACCCGGCATGCTCTCGCATACAAGCTGCAATCGAACGGTAGCCCCCTCGCTCAGACAGGTGCGGCTGACAGGCTTATTTTATATTGTGGTCAGAGCCCTCGAAGGATCAGTCGAGCATCTCACCATGACAACAGGAAGCATTCTCAAACAGGTGGAACTGACAGACCTTTTGCATTACCAGAGTAGCCTCTCCACTTGAAATATTGAGTCCTTCCTTGGCCAAAAATGCATGTTTGAGCGAAGCGGCACTGCGACCGCTCTAACTTCTTTTGTGCCGCGAACGCGAGTTCTTTTTTGGCCGATTTTTTTACCCTGAGCGTACAGAGCCTGACGAAGTATCGAAGGGTGCGGCACTTTTTTAGAAAAAGTGCCATAGGAAAGCAGTAAAGATTCTACTCAGGTGAGGTGTTCTTTTATTCAAAAAGGTACGTACAGCTTTTATTGTCAAAAATGAGCCTTGTTTTAGTTTCGGATTCTAGCAGTTCGACGGTGCGTTTCGCTATGTCTTCCGGAGAGCACATGATTTTCTGCTTTTCTCGGAAGTCTTCTTCGGAAACTCCTTCACGTGCGAGCGGTGTATCCACCGGTCCGGGACAGAGGACTTTTACGCTGTACTGCGGGTAGGTTTTGGCCACGAGATCCGCAAAATCCATCGTTGCACGCTTGGTGAGTCCGTACAGCGCAGGATCTTTGGGCAGAGAGAGTGCATGACGTGAAGACATCTGCACGATTGTCGCGTGTTCTGTGAGTTTAGGTAACGCGTGTTTTAAGACCAACCAAGATCCTTTCACATTCACGGTAAACAAGAGGTCGAAATCTTCTTCGCTGCTCTCAAGCAGGCTGCCGCGGCGCATAACCCCCGCATTATTTATGAGTACATCTATGGGTTGTTGAATTTGAGCGCATGCGGCTGCAACTTCTTTTCCGTTCGTAATGTCCACATCGTACGATGTCCAGTTTTCCACTTTTTCTTTCATTGTTCTTCTGTCCATTGCGGAGACAAGCGCTCCTTTCCGGAGAAGTAGCAGTGTGATTGCCTTCCCTATGCCGCTGCTGGTGCCCGTAATAAGCACATGCTTTCCTGAGAGATTCATAACACCACACAGTCTACCACTTTCACGGCAACATGCAGATTGAACTCCGTATCCGTTTGAGATAGCGTGAATGTATGACGCTTCCGAACAAAATAACTCTGTTTCGTTTCGTACTTGCCGCAGGTGCGGTTTCGCTTCTTCTGTTGGAGGGAATTCCGCACAGATTCGTATGGGCGTTTGCTTTGTTCGTTCTCGCGTCATTTTCCGATTACATAGACGGCATCTTGGCACGTCGCATGCGTGCGACGTCGGAACTGGGTGCATTTATGGATCCGCTTGCGGATAAAATGCTTATTCTATTGGTGTTTGCAGTGCTGATGACTATGGGGCTGTATCCGTTGTGGCTCTTCGTATGCATACTGGCAAGAGACCTTCTCAACGACTCCTACAGAAACTTTGCAGCAAGCCAACGTGTGATACTTGGTACGAATCCGAGCGGAAAAGCGAAAACATTGCTCCAAATGATTTCCATTTCCGTCATGTTGCTCGTACTGGTTCAGTGGCATGAAATTCCTGCCATATTCTCCGCAGAGGTTTCGTTGCTACTGCTCCAACTTGCCAATCTTATGATGTTTGTGGCATTGGTGGTAGGCGCGGCGGGAACAGTACAATTTAATGGTACTCATTCGCGCATTATTACCGGAAACGAATGAGTACCATCGCACTTTTCTATTTGTTTCTGCCTGCATTTATTTCAAATGCTGCTCCAGTTCTTGTAAAGAATGTGCCTCTTCTTTCGAAATGGAACGCACCGATTCATACAAAATGGTTCGGTGCACATAAAACGTGGAGGGGACTTCTGAGTGGGATACTTTTCGGTGTTCTTGTCAGCCTTTTGCAGTATGCGTTGAGAGAAGCGGGTGTATTTGCAGCAATCACATTGCTGCACAGCACTCCTATGCAGAGCGTTGCTGTGGGGTTTCTGTTGAGTTTCGGCGCACTGGCAGGAGATGCGGTAGAAAGTGCCGTAAAACGCCGCATGGGTTTTGCTCCCGGTACGGCGTTGCCCGTTTGGGACGGCATAGATTACATGGTCGGAGCACTGGTGTGTCTGTCACCTCTGTATGTGCCCGATGTAACGGGCGTGCTGCTGCTCATAGTTTGTGCTCCTCTTGTGAGCTTGGTCAGCAATATCTTTTCCTACGTCGTGGGCTGGAAAGATGTCTGGTATTAGCCTGAGTGCTGTGTAGAGTGTTCGTATGATAGATGTACTGATTGCTTTCAGTGTTTTTCTTACACTTGCGATTGTCGTAACGGCTGTGGCACACATATGGGTGGCGGTTCCGTTTATTCCCACTCCCATGAAGGTCGCAAAGGACATGTTGGAATTTGCAAAACTGAAAGGTGACGAAACTCTCTATGATCTCGGTGCGGGAGACGCGCGTTTGCTCATAGTGGCCAAGCGCGCATATCCGAATATCTCCGCCATAGGAGTGGAAATAGTGCCGACGGTCTGGGCGCTCGGGAAGTTGCGTATTCTGTGTTCGAGACAGGATGTTACTTTGCGTATGCGCAATATACTTTCTGTGAATGTTTCGGATGCCGATTGTATTTTTTTGTATCTCATTCCGAACATGATGAAGAAGCTGGAAGACAAATTTCAGAAAGAACTGAAGCCGGGCACAAAAATTGTTTCGTACGCATTTTCTCTTCCGAATAAAACTCCCGTGAAAGAAATGTCAGTTCCGTGGCTGACGGGAGAACGAAAATTGCGCATGTATGAGTGGTAGGCACATGCACAGGTAATACAGCACAACATATTGTGGACGTACCGTTCCGAAATCCGCCGATGCCACGGGAAGATTCGCCAGAAGCGTTGCTGTTTGTATTATCCATTCCAAACAACCCCAGCCCATGTATGCCACAAGTTGGCCCAGCGGAAAACAGACAAAGCTGAGCATCGTCCCTGTAAATCCGAACAGCATGGCTAGCGGCAGCAGGGGCGCTACGACCAGATTCGCAACGGGTGCTATGAAAGAGAGTCTGCCAAACAGCAATACAATGAACGGTACGGCACTGAGCTGCGCAGCGATCGTCATCTGCAGTGCCTCGCGCATGCCAAGCATTTGAGGCACTCGTGCGAACATCGGTTGTAGCATCGGGGAAAGTTCCACAATTCCGAGAACCGCAAGATACGACAGTTGAAATCCTGCGTCGTACCAAAGGTATTTGGGATTCCAAAGAAGCATAAGTGCCAGTGTCCACAGAACAGTCAGACGCACGTCGGACTGTCTCCCTGTTTGGAGTGCCAACAGCCCCAGTATTCCCATAATGCTCGCGCGTACCACCGCGGCACTCGCTCCCACAAATATGGTAAATATCACAATGGATGCCACCGCGGGAAAGAATCGTATTTTTATCGGAAGCCAGAAGAGCATGCCGGATATCACGGTGATTATGATCGTAATATTGTAACCGGATATCGCAATAATGTGTGTAAGACCCGTGGTATTAAAGTCTTCCAGAAGGTGCAGGGGTATTCCTTTGCGAGATCCTGTAAGAAGTCCCGCCATAAAGGAGGCGTGTGGTTCTGAGTACAGTTTGTTTATTTGTGCCTCAAACCTTTCCTTGAATCCAAAGAGCATTCTCCGAAGAGAGAACGTGTTGTTCGTATGCTGCAGACTGAAACCCGCATGGTAGATGACCGCGTACACATCGTACCTGCTCAGGTATCTGTCGTACTGAAACGTTTCTATGGCACCCGGTGCTTCCAGCACACCGCGGACAAGCACCGTATCTCCGTACTTGTACTCGGGCCATCCGCTCGAATCGGTAGCGAGCACTTTGCCATGCACGGGGTATAGCACACTGCCCGACTGCGTGTGTAACTCATGCACACTGACGGTGTACTTGGTTTGCAGAGGTCTTTTGTCCGGTTCGGCAGATATGGTGCCGAGCAGTTCCACCGATACGGCATTTGCGTAGGCGTCTATATCCAACGCTGCGGGAGTATGCGTGGTGCGTGCGACGGTGCCGGTGGCTAGTGCGATGCCAAAAGCCAAAGCGAGTCCCGCGTATCCTATTTTCTTCGTGAGAGGATTCCAGATTCCAAGCATGACTATGAGAAATAGCAGTGTGAGCAGCTGCCATGCTTCCGCAGGATACGCAGGACGTTGATACCAGCGCAGCGCAGCAATACAGAGTATGAAACTGCTTAACATCGCGTAGGAAAACATTCGTGGCCGCATGTTCCCAGTATGATTTACGCGCCCTCTTCCATGGACTTCTCCGCATTTCTTTCAGGCTCCATAATTATTTAAATGGCTTATAGAAGAGCGAAAACCAGTTCTACTCCTTGGTCGAACGTGCGAGGGTAATCCATTCTTGTATCTGCAGAGTTTCGGGTCTTCTGGTGGGATCTATTCCCGCCGTTTCCAAAAGATGCTCTCCGCCTGGCAGTTTGCCCAGTGTGTTACTGAGCATTTTACGTTTCTGGCTGAAGGCAATCTTGGTGAGGCTGAACACTTTTTGCAGTGTCTTGGCATCGGCCAAAGGTTCTTTATGGCATTCTATGTGCAGGACGGCGGAATCCACTTTCGGAGGAGGTAAAAATGCCTGAGGTGGCACATCTATGAGTATTTCGGGCGTGCCAAACAGTCCGACCAGTATCGTGAGTATTCCCGCATGATTCGTATCGCATATTTTTTCAGCCACCTCTTTTTGTATGAGCAGTGTCATGCAGTCGGGGTGCACGGCAGATTCCAAGAACGCATGTCGCAGCAACGGTGACGTAATGTGATAGGGGATGTTCGCCACTATTTTGTACGGGTGATCGGGCAGGGGCACTCGCAAAGCATTGCCCTGCACCACTTCGAGCTTGGGGTCGTCTTTCACGTATGTTTCCAGTATGGGAATGAGTCGTTCATCCAGCTCTATGGCAAATACCTTCCCCGCTCTCGCAAGCAGTTCCTTGGTAAGAACCCCTATGCCGGGACCGATTTCTACGATGGTATCCGTCCGCTGAATATTCGGAGCTTCCACTATGGTGCTCAGCACCTCTTCATCCGTCAGGAAATGCTGCCCGAGATCCGTATTCAGCCTTAGGGCGTAGGTATTGCAAAATTGCCGTATTTCGTCTCTCAGAGAAGTCATGGACGCAGCTTGACACCGTATGAATGCGGAGTAAAGTGTGCGCAATGTCCTCTAGCACATTTACCTACGGTACCTTCTGGTTTTTCCCTTGCGGGAAGGAGCAGTTGTCGCTGAGGTAAATACGGACCGAACTTCACGCAACTAAGCACCTTCCTCCGGAAGGTGTTTTTATTTCTTCTTACCTCTTTTTTCACCCCATTCACAATGTTAGTAAAATTCGAAAGAGATCATACGCCGGACCAAGTGGAAGCTGTCTGCTCCAAAATTGCTTCGGTTGAAGGCCTGAGACCTGATGTCGATATAGGTGCCGTGCATACCATTATCACCGTTGTTGGTGAAATAAACGGTCGTTGCGAAACGCTGATGCACCAGATACAAGCCATGCCGGGTGTAGCGGCAGCAGAACGAATTGGTAGGCCATACCAATTGGCTGCGCGCAAAGATTCGAGCCAGCATACAGTTGTAGATGTTGGCAATGGGATTGAAATTGGTGGTGGCAAACTGGCGATAGTCGCGGGACCTTGCTCCATAGAAAGTGAAGAGCAACTTCGTACAATTGCAGAAGGTGTTTCTAGGGCGGGTGCACATATTTTGCGAGGTGGCGCGTTCAAACCTCGGACAAATCCGAGGAGCTTTGAAGGCCTGAAAGAAGATGGACTGAAGATGCTCCGTGACATCGGAGGTGAGTTTGGCATGCCTACGCAGACGGAGGTTATGGAACCTGGCAAAGTAGATGTGGTTGCAGACCATGCAGATATTCTTCAGATAGGTACACGAAATATGCAAAACTACGATTTGCTTAAAGCAGTTGGCCAAACTCGAAAGCCAGTGGTGCTGAAGCGTGGAATGTCTGCAAAAATTCCCGAATGGCTCAGTGCTGCCGAATACATTCTTGATGGTGGCAATAAAAATGTCATCTTGTGTGAACGTGGCATTCGTACTTTTGACGACACAATGACTCGTAATACTGCGGATGTGGCTGCCATTCCGGTCTTGAAGCATGAAAGTCACCTTCCTACGATGTTTGACCCCAGTCATGCGGTCGGAAAGACACGATTGGTTTCAGATGTTGCGCTTGCAGGAGTGGCAGCAGGTGCAGATTCCATTCACGTCGAAGTTCATCATAAGCCAGAAGAAGCGCTTTCAGATGGTCAGCAGTCGCTGCGAATAGATCAATTTGAAGCTCTCATGCAAGAAATTCAAATTATGGAGGAAGCACGTCGAAGAATCGTGCAAATGCGCCAACGGTAATATTTAAAGAGTGGGGAAATACGTTCTGAATAAGAGCGTATTTTCTTCGTTTTCAAGTTTACAGGAATCGTTGAGAGCATCAGAATTCTTCACTCATGCGTAAAGAGTGTCCTCATAGGCTGTGGATAATCGCTGTGCTTGTCATCGCGGTGGGACTCTCAGCTATTCCCGCCCATGCACAGGGGATATTTGGCCCCGTACCCACGCTTTCGGAGTACTTCCCGAGCGGCTCGCAGCAGAGCACAAGCAGTGCCGGCGCAGGCGGTGCACAGAGTCCTTTCGGAGACACATTCTCTACCACGGAAGAAGGAGTATTCGGACCCGTGCCCACACTTGCAGACTATTTCCCGAGTGCCAAAAGAGGGGATTCCGTACTCGGAGGTTCACGCAGCGATATTTTCGGAGAGACACCGAATGTAACCTCCGGAGGGTTCGGAGGCACATTCTCCACCACAGAGGAGGGCGTATTCGGTCCCGTACCGACGCTCAACGACTATTTGGAGCGTGGTTCACGCTAGAGGGGAAACAGGTGGTTGACATATCTATATTTTTAGTTATTCTAAGCCACGAAATGAGTATGTGTTTCCCCGTACCGGCACGTGTTCCCACTCCGCCCATGGCGAGGGATGGTGCTTGTGCAGCGAAGTAACTCACTTCATTTGTTCGAAAGCAGCACCTTCCCTCAAGCGGACGGAGAGGTTTTGTTTTCTGACTTTCATTTCACCCATGACAACCGAATCAACATCACAGGAAAAAGAACTGCTCGTCGTAAAGATGGGCACCGATACCGTGACGAACGGTAAAGGATTGGATAAAAGAGTCTTTCATAACATTGCTCACGAAGTTGCCGAACTGGTGCACGAGGGTATGCGTGTCGTCCTTGTCTCTTCCGGTGCGGTGGGGGCGGGTATTCCTCCGAATATTACGGAAGAACAACGAGAGAGACTGCGTAAAATAAAGCCTACCGTTTCCACGGTGGGTCAGCGGAAACTGATGGATGCATTCGGATACCACTTCGACTACCACGATATAGAAGTGGCACAGTGGCTTACCGAACCCCACGATTTCGATTCCGAATCGTCACGTGAAACCATGTTGCAGAATTTTGCAAATCTCTCAATTCTTGAAGAGATATACGGAAGACCGATTGTGCCTGTTATCAATGCAAACGACTTCGCAACCCGTGCGGGATTCGATAGCGATAACGACAAGCAAGCAGGTTCTGCAGTGCGTATTTTCCCGGGCTTTCGTAAGAAGCTCCTGCTTCTTACCAACAAGCCGGGCCTGCTTACGGATGTGAACGACAACACTTCCGTCCTGCGGGAAGTTCGTGCGGGGGAAGATGACTGGCGACAGTACATCTCCGACGAAAAGTCGGAGAACGGAACAGGTAGCATGCTCTCCAAGTGCGAAGTGGCGGAAGAAGTTGCGCTGGAACAAGTACTGGTTTCCATAGGCCAAGGAAAATCTCGCTATGCCATACGAGATCTTCTGCAGAGAAATCAGGGGACTATTTTCCTTCCACCGGGGTATACTACGGAGTGATGAAACGATTGCTTTGCATCCTCGCACTTACCTTTCCCGCTCTGGTTCTGGCGCGCGGGTACTCAGACACGCATGTGCTCCGCTATAACGACACCTCGAAAAATACGAACGGAGCGGTGGCCATAAGCACGCTGACGGACATGGGAATACTGGAGGGAAATCCCGACGGTTCGTTCCGTCCGTATGCGTATCTCAACAGGGCGGAATTTATAAAAATAGTCATGAGCCTTGTACCCGAAGACGGTACGAACCACGGACGGAACTGCTTTCAGGATTTTCCGTCGGATATCTGGTACGCAGCACCTGTATGCAGAGCAAAGGCGTTGGGTATTGTGCAGGGAAATGCGATTCCGGGAGTTCCCAAAGAGGCGTGGAACTTTGTGGCAGAGCGTAATGTGAATTTTGCGGAAGGTGTGAAGATACTGGTTGAGTTGTACGATCTTCCCGTACTTCCGCAGCGGGCTGGAGAAGGGTGGTTTGTACGGTACTTCGAAGCATCGCTTCCCATACTGGGTGCGGATGCGTATTTCGACCTTCTCAACGAAGATATAACGTCCGTAGAGAATGCGGGCTGGCCGCTTACCAGATGGGAAATGTCTCGTCTGGTTGTGAATTTCTTGGCATACGATGCCGGAGAGCTTGCCGATTATTGGCAGGCGGAAGATGGCATACAGCCTGTGGACGAATCCTCTTCGTCATCCGATACGCCCGCGGAGTCTGCGAGTAGCTCTTCTTCCGAACCTGTTGCCGACTCCTCATCGGCAGCTCCGTTGTATACTTACGATTCGGATTCCGATGTGAGTCAGTATTCAAATTTTCTTCGGCTGGGTACGCCCGCAAGCCAAGTGCTTGCTGCGGTGAGTGTGTTCAGTGACTCAGAACCGCTTGTGCTCAATACGATTACGGTGACGCTCAATACGTCCGCATCCTCCATAGATTCCCTGCTTGTCTACGACGAGCAAAAGCGCTTTCTCGGTCGTGCATACCTGAATGGTGGTGCGCAGTATCGTTTGCAGCTGAAAAACAGTGACATCATCATTCCGCAGCGCAAGGACTATTCGTTCTACATTCGTGCAAGTCTCAAGCCCTTTCATGCAGGGGGAGTAAGCGGTGAAGAGTTTCGAGTTGCATCGGTAACGGTGGAGGGTGACGGAGACTGGAGTAACCGTTCCTACACCAAGGCATCGTCCGATACCTTCCCGGATTTTCAGACCGCTCGTTCTCACATTACATCCATTCAGAATGCGGGTGCCGCAAACGAGCCTTTGAGGGCAGGAGAAGATCAGATTATCGGCATGTATAAATTTACGGGTGAGAAGGGCGATGGTGCCGCAGACCTGGCCGTTACTTCGATCGACTTTCAGCTATCGGTAGTCGGGGGGGTGACAGTGACAAATCCTACAATTGGAGTTCAGGGCATAAGTACAAAGCACACCTGCAGTGTCAGTTCTTCCACTGTGACATGCTCGCCCATTCCCGCTTCGGTCGGTTCGTTTGAGGATGCTCCGATCATATTGGTACTCTACGGAGACGTTTCGGTGCCTGCAGACGCTCTGAAGGCGGCTCTTGGTGTGAATATAAACCAGGCGGGCAGCGTGTCGTCTGCGGGGTCACTTGTGTGGACGGACGGCTCCACCAGCTTTGACTGGGTACCGTTCAATGCTCCCGTGGTTCGAGGAACATACTTCGAACAGTAGCAGGGAATTCTACAGCGGTTTCAGAGGTGCGATGCTGAGCGCAAAGTTTTTGGTTTGTCCGGAATCAAATCGCACTGCCGCTATGTCTCCTCTGCGTTCGGTTACGGTACCGTGACCGAATACGGGGTGATCCACACGAGAGCCCTCGGAAAGCTCGGTGTCCTGGCTTGTTTCGTCGTCTTCGAAGTCGAGATCTTGGTTAAACTCAATATCAATGTCACTGCCGTTTTGACGGAACGGTTCCAGTTTCTTTCCGCTTGCCTGTTGCATACCGCTCTTGCTTGCCCATGCAAACGAACTGAGGACATCGTCACTGCGTCTTTCCAGTACCTCTTCCGGCAGGTCATCTAAAAATCTGCTCGGTGCATTTGCCTGCGTTTGTCCCCAGAGCATGCGTGAGCGGGAGTAGAGCATTTGCAGGTATGTTTTGGCACGAGTCATACCCACGTACATAATACGACGTTCTTCTTCCAGCTGCTCTCGGTCGAACATGCTGTTGCTGTGCGGGAAAATTCCTTCTTCGCAGCCGGCTATCATGACGTGTTCAAACTCCAACCCCTTGCAGAGGTGCAGAGTCATAAGAGTGAGAGCATCGTCCGATGCTTCCTGCAGCGAATCCACCTCCGAGACGAGTGCCACTTCTTCGAGGAAGCTTGTGAGAGAGAGTTTCGGCTCGAGCTTGTCGTACTTATGCATGACGGAGAGAAGTTCCTGTACGTTTTGCCAGCGCGTTTCTCCTTCTTCCGTATCGTCCCGCAGCCATTTCTCCATACCGACCGAGGCAAGGAGTTGTTGCGTAAGGTGTGAGACCACTTCTACTTCGGACTTCTCTCGGAAGTGACGTATCTTCCTTACGAATTCAGCTATCCGTTCTTTGGTCGGGTTGTTTATGGCATCTATATTCTCCGCATCTTGAAGGGTCTCCCAGAACGTCATGTTGTTTCCGGATGCGTACGCCTGCATATGACCGATGGTCGTTTGCCCTATTTTACGAGAGGGAACGTTGATGATGCGCAGAAGCGAGAGCGTATCGTTCGGATTCAATATTGCGTAAAGATACGCAAGAACGTCCTTCACTTCACGTCGTGCGTAGAACTTTACGCCTCCTATTATTCGGTAGGGGATTCCTGCTCGCATGCATGCTTCTTCAAACATACGTGATTGTGCGTTGGTTCTGTACAAAATGACCTGATCGTTCAGTGTCAGTCCGTTTGCCTGCTTTTGCTTTGCTGCTTCCACGGCTTCCTGTGCTTCTTTGCGTTCGTTTTCCACTTCGTTAAGGACAATCTGCGGCCCATCTTTTCGTTCCGTCCACATTTGCTTTTCCGGCCTGTTGGGATTTGCGGTTATCACCGCATCGGCAGCGGTAAGAATAGGCTGAGTGGACCTATAGTTCTGTTCCAGTTTAATGCGCAGGGCATCCGGGTACTCTTTTTCAAACTCCAAAATATTGCGGATATCTGCTCCCCGAAACGAGTAAATGGACTGATCCGGATCTCCTATGACACAGAGATTTCGGTACTTCTTCGCAAGAAGAGAAATGAACAGATACTGTGCGTGGTTCGTATCCTGATACTCATCCACATGCAGGTACTGCCACGTGTCTTGGTAGCGCTCCAGTACGTCGGGGCATTTCACGAACAGGCGTACCGTTTTTAAAATCAGATCATCGAAGTCCATGGCATTGGCTTCCGACAATGCTTTTTGGTATTGCTTATACACTTCTATGACCTGGTGCATGTGTGCGGAGTTCGCCTGGCTTTCGGCTTCTTTGGTACTGAGAGCTTCGGATTTAAATCGTCCTATATACGAGAGAGCCGAACGGGGTTTCAGCTCTTTTTCATCTATCGCCATATCTTTCAGTGTTCCTTTTACAAGGCGCTGCTGGTCGTCGGAGTCGTAGATGACAAATCTCTTGTCTCCTCCCATGTGCTCTATGTCTCTTCGCAGTATGCGTACGCATATGGAGTGAAATGTTCCCATGACGGGAAGTTTGCTCTGGTTAAACGTGAACTCCGCTCCGGGCGCTTCGCCTTCCGTAATATGCAGCATATTTACGATGCGATTTTTCATCTCCTTTGCGGCTTTATTCGTAAACGTAACGGAGAGAATCTGCCATGGTGGCACTCCTTGATCTATAAGGTAGGCAATTCTGTGAGTGAGTGCTCTTGTTTTACCGCTTCCCGCACCCGCAAGAATAAGCGCCGGTCCTTTCGTATGCAGCACAGCTTGCTGCTGCGGTTCGTTCAGGCCGTCGAGTGCGGGGTGAGTGGCGATAGGCACGGAGCCATGGTACCTGACTTCTTGTAATGCGTGATGCTATCTTATTGGAATTTTTCCGTGAGCATTGCCTTCGCCTTTTCTATGACATTCTGCGGCACGGAAGCCTTCGGGTTTTCGAGCGCTCGAATTTCATCTTCCTGAATTTCCACGCTACTAGAAAGCTTTTTCATGTCTGCGGTATTCATATTTGGCATGCGCATGTTTTCTTTTCGTGACTTCACCTCTTGTGCGATTTCAGGATCCAAATTACGTGCCTTGCTCAGAATATCCACTCCCAATTTCGACATAAATATATCCGCCGCATTCCGGAAGTAGACGTGGTAGTCCAAATCTGCGATGAGAGACACGATGTTCTCTCTTTGCAGGGGGTCCAACTGCTCCGTAAGTTCGTAGTTGGTAATCTTTTTCAGGCTCGCAAGAATCGGCGCAAGAGCCTCTGGGCTTACCACATAGAAAGAGAATCCGTCTTCATAGAAGTACGTCTTCTTCAGCTGAGAAATCGCATCGGTCGGTACGACGAAAAATACCGTGGGATAAATACTCTCTTTATTCTTCAGCTTCTTTGCTGTCTTTTTAATGTTCTCATTTATGTACGTTTGTATTCCATCCGTACGCTTGGAGATTTTGGAGTCGAAAATAATGTACTGACCCAAAAACTCTATGAGGAAGTCGGGCTTCAGACTGCCATCGAATCCTTCCGGAAGATTGGTGTTATCGTAAAATTCGAAGGAGTGTTCCTGCATTTTACAGAGACTGCTAAGTATGGAGTTCACGTTGTTCTCATGGTCGTTCCACATACGATCTCGCTCTTCCACTTCCTTTTTTATTCTTGCTTCATCATCTCGTATCACACGGGCACGCTCTTCATCGTAGCCGCGTTTGGCTGCCTCAAGATCTTCTATCTTCTTTTCGAAGTCCTGCTGTTTCCGCTTTTGTTCGGATTCGAATGTTGTGAGTTTTCTCGCAAGCTCCTCTTTTACCTTCTCGGCCAGTTCTTTCTCCTTTTCAATTTTGATGTACGCGTCTTTCAGCTGACGTGCCTGTCCTCGTACGTCGTCTTTTTCAGAGCGCTCAGCTTGCAGTTGCGCTTCCAGCTCTCCGACACGCTTTTTCGTGTGTTCAAGATCCGCAGCTTTGTACGCTTCCGCACCTTCTCTGCCTTTTCTGAATTGAAGAGCAATAAGGACGACCAGGGCAATGACAATAGTGATTTGAAGAATATCCATATGTTCACCATGCTAGCATGTGGTGGACAGTTGTCCACTTCATTTCTGTCGCTTGCAGGAGCCCCAAAACAAAGAAATCGCCCAAATACTTGATTTCCAATGGTGTATTCTTAGAATGGGAAGCCGATCACACGTCTTCAGGCGTAACGCTTGGGGCGCTGTGATTGGAGCATTCATTTCTTTCCTGTTCCCTGCTATGGCTATAAAGAGAACCTCTAAAAAGCGACTGATCGCGAAACATTGTTCACACGAAAAAGATACCGGCTCACCGCGCGTTCAGGTTGCTATTCTTACAAAAGAGATCTCTTTGTTGACCAAGCATTTACAGGAGCACGCCAAAGACCACTCCGCCCGCAAGGGTCTTCTTGGAAAGGTGGCACGTCGCAGAACCCTGCTGAACTACCTCAAAATGAATCAACCTGAGGAGTACCAGTCCGTTCTCGAAGCCAACAGCTTGAAGAAGTAACGGTACGACAGTACAATTTGTACGTGCCTGTTCCTCGGGATCATCTTCGGGATTTGTACGAACTTTTTTCACACGTCGACACCACCGACGAGGCGAAGCTTCTTTTGAATGATATTCTCACCCCCCAAGAACTCGAGAGTTTGGCAGAACGATGGCAGCTTGTGCAGTCGTTGCATTCGGGAAAGCCACAGCGAGATATTGCAAAGAAGCTCGGTATTAGCATCAGCAAAATTACAAGAGGTTCTCGTATGCTCCAGTACGGAAGCGGGGGATTTCAGCACTTCTTAAAGAAGCTGAACAAATAAAGTTTTTCGCTTGTCTTTTTCGTACGACCGATGTACCGTTGTAACGGTGCAGAATAACATTCTCCCCCAACGGCTACGGTGGCGAAGCAGTGCTATCGCACCTCTGCGACAGTAGGAAAACCGGTACATACGGTTGTCCTCTGCCAAAGAGGACTTCTTTTTTTCGTACCACCTACCATTATGAATACTTCATCATCCGTCCATGAAACGGCCGTTACCGAAGGCGTGCAAAGCACTGCCAATGTACTCATAGTCGATAATTACGACTCTTTTACCTATAACATTCGAGAAGCACTTGCGAAACTGGGTGTGGACTGCACAATCGTTCGTAACGACGAAATCACAATTGAAGAGGTGGAATCTCTCAATCCTTCTCACATCATCATCAGTCCCGGACCGGGCACGCCGAATAAGCCCGAAGATATCGGCGTGAGCAATCAGGTCATAGAATACGCGGTGCGTGAACACAAAGTACTGCTTGGGGTATGTCTCGGACACCAGGCAATCGCCAAGTATTTCGGAGGAGATATCGTACAGGCAGACGACATACTGCACGGCAAAACAAGCGAGTTGAATCTTGCGGAGAATCCGGGAGATCTGTTTGCCGATGTGGACGATGTCGGAGAGGTCATGCGGTATCACTCTCTCATAGCTGCAGATGAAAGTTTTCCTTCGGATATTCTCCATGTGACTTCCAGGGTGCGAGACGACACGGCGGCAATCATGTCATTTCAACACAGAGAGCTTCCGATAGCCGGAGTGCAGTTTCATCCCGAATCGTTCGCGACTCAGCGTGGTCAAGCCTTGCTTGAAAACTTCCTGAAAATGAATCCCGATGCGTACGAAGAATTACGGCAAAAAGGGATTGCTGATTCTTCCGTTTCCACACATGTAATCGCACTGCCGGAATCTCTTCGCTCCGTCGCAGATACCGTGGATATCCGCGCTTTTCAGCAGATGCCATTTGAGTGCAATCTGCTTCCCGAACAAGTCTACGAGCGATTGCACGACGCATCGGAGCATTCCTACACGTTCGAGTCGCTCGATTCCAACGGCGGAGAGCGCACGGGGCGCTTCTCGTATTTCGGGCTGGAGCCCGAATTCGTACTCAGTGCCACCAATAACAATTTCTTTGTGAATGACGAGCAGGTGGACATAGGAGACTCTTCCGCGTTCGACGCTCTCAATGCCGCAGTCGAACACGTGCGCAAGCAGACTGTGGACGGAGATGACATTCCGCAGGAGCAGCGACTTACGGGGGGATTTGTGGGAGGCATGAGTTACGAAGCGATTCAGTACCGGGAACCGACGGTGGGCGTATCCACTCCTGCGGATCAAAAAACATTTTCATTCGGATACTTTTCCGACGGACTTGTGTACGACAAAGAAACGGGCCGGTACTCGTACTACACCAGAGGTGCAGACCGTCGACATCTCTTCACGGATATTTTGAGCAGAGAATCTTCACAGGAAGTTCCGCGTGTTTCCTTGAAGTCAGAAGGGGAGTCTGCCGAAGACTTTATGGAGAAAGTTCGCGAGGTGCGCGATGAAAAAATTCGCACGGGAGAATCGTTCCAAACTGTTCTTTCAAGAAAGCGCATTTTTGATATTCAGGGATCCATGGCTCCGTTATACACGCGCCTGCGGGACATCAGTCCTTCGGGAAATATGCATGCGGTGAAAATGGGTGACTTTGAAAGCATCGGATCTTTCCCCGAGCTCACGTTGAAGGTGGCAAACGGCGAAGCTGTGACGTACCAAGTGGCAGGAACCAGACCGCTTACGGGAGACGCAGAAACAGATGCCGCCGCCTTTGAGGATTTACGTCAAGATCCGAAAGAATGTGCGGAGCACAGAATGTTGGTGGATCTCGCTCGTAACGATCTTGCGATGTCTTCTCTGCCCGGAACAGTGGAGCTTACGCCCGAAATGCTCATGCATCGCTTGGATGCGGGCAGGGTGATGCATATGGCATCCGAGGTACGCAGTAGGGTCAACGGTATTCCGCCATTGCAGGCTCTGCTTGCCATTGCGCCCATGGGGACCGTTTCGGGGGCACCGAAAGTGCGTTCCATGCAGATAATCCGTGAGAAAGAAGGAGGAGAGGCCAGAGGTCTCTACGCGGGATCGTTCGGATTTGTGGATATGCGAGGGGGTTTGGAGGCAGTCGTGGGATTGCGCTCGCTTATGCGAACCCGCGACGAACTGACCATGCAGGCGGGGGCAGGTATTGTGTACGACTCCGACGATGCCGCTGAATACAGGGAAACGGAACAGAAAATGCGTGTGGTGAAAGAAACGGTGGAACCGTTCCTTCGCAGCGCGTAAGTACGAGCATTGGCAAGAGCCCGAAAATGGCGTCATAACGCTTTTTTTGGGCGTCAAATAGGGATATGATATGTGCAGATCCTTCCTTCCGCCGCCGCTTTGCTTTGCTGGGTTTACGTAAGAATTCTCTCTCCGAATTGGGTTTGAGGGTTGCTATGTGAATCCACATCAGTAAAGAGAAGCGTTGGAGGAAAGGGTATTTGTACCTTTTTCTTTTTCTCTCATGTTTGGAAACAAGAAGAGCGACACAGCTATCGCTCCCAATAAAGAATACACCGTGGAACTCGGTGATCAGAAGCTCGTCTTTAAGACGGGTATGCTTGCTACGCAAGCAAATGCAACGGTGCTCTGCCAAATGGGTGACACCGTTTGTATGAGCAACGTTACCACCAGTCGCCAAGCGCGAGACGGTGTGGATTTTCTTCCTCTTCAGGTTGTGTACCAGGAGAAATTCTACGCAGCAGGTAAGGTTGCAGGTTCACGCTTCCGTAAGCGCGAAGGTCGTCCTGCAGATGACTTTGTTCTTACCGCACGTGTCATAGATCGCGGACTGCGTCCGATGTTTGCAAAGACCATTCACAATGATATTCAGGTCTTTTGTACGGTGCTGTCCTACGATTTCGACAGTGAGCACGACATCGCGTCTGCGAATGCCGCAAGCCTCGCAGTTGCCATAAGCGATTGTCCCGCAGACGGTCCGATAGGAACGGTTCGCGTGGGCATAATTGGCGGAGAGCTTGTGCTCAATCCTTCTCATGAAGCCAGAACCAAGTGTGATTTGGATATGATTCTTACCGCGTCACAGCAGCGCATAGTTATGATTGAAGCAGCGGCAAATCAGGTGCCGGAAGAAGAAGTGCTGCGCGCCATAGAGTTCGGGAAGAAGTGGGCACAGAAAATTGCCGGCACTCTCGCTGACATTCAGAAAGAAATCGGAAAGCCAAAGTGGGAAGCTCCCGTTGATTACGAGAACAAAGAGGCACTGGCATACCTGAAAGAATGGGCCCTTGCCGATATTAACAAGGCAATAAAAGAGCCGCTTGCAAAACTGGAACGTCGTGAGATTTTCAATGAATTTATGAGCGGAGCAGCCGCAAAGTTGGAAGAGAAGTACGGACCTGCAGGCGACAACGAAGAGCTCGTTGCGCTCTACAAGAACGCATCGTCCTTAATGGATAAAGTTGTAAAGAGCGAAGTACGCAGACTTATTCTCGAAGAAGGTTTGCGTATGAGTAGCCGCAAGGTAGATGAAATTCGACCTATCGGTGTTATTGTGGATTTTCTCCCCAGCCGTGTGCATGGCTCCGCACTGTTCCAGCGCGGAGAGACACAAGGTCTTACCACCTGCACCCTCGGTGCACCCGGAGACAAACTCCTTACCGAAGGAATGATGGGTGAAAAAGAAGCTCGTTACTTCCACCACTACAACTTCCCTCCGTTCTCCGTAGGTGAAACGAGTAACCGTCTGTTCACGGGCAACCGTGAAATCGGACACGGAAACTTGGCTCAGCGCGGCATAGAGCCTGTGCTGCCTTCCGAAGAGGAATTTCCGTACACTATTCGTACGGTCACGGAGATTTTAGAGAGTAACGGTTCTTCTTCCATGGCTGCGACGTGTGGTTCCACACTCGCTCTCATGGCTGCGGGAGTACCTATTTCCGCTCCTGTTTCCGGTATTGCTCTCGGACTGATTTCGGACGAAGAAGCAGGGAAGTACATTGTGCTTTCCGATCTTCAAGACGAGGAAGATTTCGGTGGAGACATGGACTTTAAGGCAACCGGAACTGCGAAGGGTATTACTGCCATTCAAATGGATATTAAAATAAAGGGTCTGCCCGACGAAGTATTCGTACAGGCTCTGGAAAAGGCCAAGACCGGTCGTATGCATATTATGGAACAGATGCTTATAGCTATTCCTGAAGTGCGTAAGGAAATGAGTCCGTTCGCCCCTCGTATTGAGACAATAAAAATCGACCCTGAAGACATTCGCCTCGTTATCGGAAAGGGCGGTGAAACCATTCAGAAAATTACCAAGGAAACTGGAGTCGATATCGATATCGAAGACAGCGGATTGGTATTCGTTACTTCGGTGGACGGAGAGTCCATGAAGAAAGCCAAAGAATGGATAGAAATGATTGTTGCCAAGCCGGAAGTGAACAAGGTTTACGACTGTACCGTTGTGCGTATTATCGACGGTGTCGGTGCGATAGTGGAATTCCTCGGCGGCAAAGATGCCATGATTCACATTTCCGAATTGCAGTGGAAGCGAACGGAAAATGTCGAAGATGTGGTGAACGTCGGAGATCAGATACAAGCGAAGTGTGTGGAGTACAACGCAGCAGACGGTAAAACTCGTCTCTCACTCAAGCAGATGCAAGAGCGTCCTGAGGGAATGGAAGATCGCCCACCTCGCCCACATGGCGGCGGCGGCCATCGCGGCGGCGGATTCAGAGGAGGAGATCGCGGTCCCAGAAGGTAGGTATTTTGCTTCGTACGCACAGAGGGGTGAGCTAGACTCACTCCTCTTTTTGCGGTTCATTCACATCATAGCTTATTCCCCCCACTCCTTGTTCTGGATGAACGAGGCAGGAGCCCGCAGTGGGCTCTCGTTCTGCCTTTGCAGACTTCCTCGTCGGGATACCGGGGCAAGGATGCAGGGGAATACGTACCGAACTTCAACAGCATGGAGGCTGGGCCTATGGCCAAGTTCTGGATCCGCGGATTCTTTGCGCTTTTGATGACTGCGGTTGTCACCGGCGCACTGGTGTTCGTGGCTGTCTACGGAATCGACAAACAAGCGGAAATCAGCCGCTTGAAAATCGAAACCGAAGCAGATTTGTGTCGTCATGCATGGGAGGCAAGTGTGCCAACTGCGCATGTTACTATCGAGATGGAACCTGAGTCGGATCGAATCGGGTCGCGAGGTGATGCGCCTGCATTGAGGCGCTTACCACCTCCGCCGGTTATGGCCGAGGAGTACCCGGAGCCGGTTATTGTTTTTCCGCGGGAGTGGGACGGAAGTCCTTCACCGTGGCCGGGCAATATACCGGAACCGCCGCGTCGGGAAAGCCCCTTCGTGGTGGAACCTCCGCTTCCACCACCGGTTTTCAATCCGGCGAAGCCGAAGCCTTACACTCCGGGGTCGACAGACCCCGCACGGCGAGAAGAGTTTCTTCCGCGAGCAACAAGGCCAAGGCCGTCGGTTCCATTGAACCCCGGCAAAGTCGCACAGCTCTAAGGAACGCTGTGCATTAAGCCAAAAAGCTGCAGAAGTACCTCGGTACTTGTATCCCCTGCAGTTTTATTTTGTCTTTTTTATAGGCAATTCTTTTTCTATGCGTGTCATCACACTGTCTTTTAAATGCATGATGTCTTCGAATGCCTCTTTGCAATTGTACGGTGATTTCTCTCTCCAGAGAGGAGTGACTTTTTTTACCACCAGCAGCAGTTCACGGAGTTCTTTCATGCTGTCTTCGTGAGAAATCCAGTTCACATCGTGCCTACTCAGCACATCCAACATTTGGTTTATGCGGTGCAATGTGCGGTGCGTTGCTTCATGGAGCAGTTGCTCACGACGAGCATCCAACGTGTAGAGGTGATTGCTGTTGTCGTAAAAATCCGGAATTTCCGCAATGAGACTCTGCCCTTGTTTGTACGCGATAATGAGCGTATCCCAATCTTCGTCATCCAGCTTTTTATTGTGATTCACATGCTCTATTAGATTGTCAAAATCTTTGCGAATAATATACAGTCCTTCTCGAATATTATGAAACACGTCTTCGAATGTGAGTTTGTGCACTTCTCTCAGTGCCAGTTCTTGTCTGTGTGAAACCAGTTTCGTTACGAACACCGCAAATACAAACAGTGCGCTTATGCTCTGCATACCTGCAAGTGCTTTGGAAAATCCGCGGGGAACAATATCTCCGTACCCTGTGGATGTTGCGGTTATAACACTGAAGTAGATACTGTTAAAAAATCTGCTCCATACGCTCTCTATCGCCACTAATTCCGCAGGTCCGTGATGTTGAATATCTCCTATGGTTGCGAACATAAAGTAGCCGAAGGCAAACAAAATCGCGAGTTCCGCCCATATGCAGAAGAGCTGCGAATATGTCAGGCTCATCAGCTTTTCGAAAAATCGAGCGTAGAGGGAGTGATGTTCTGTTTTTTTCATAGAGTTCACTCCATTATACCCTATTTTGGTTCTTTTTTTGAGTCCTTTTGCTCAGGCTTCGGTTCCGGAGCTTTCTCGGGAGGCGGCGTATCTTGCTTCTTTTCCTCTTTTGGCGCAGCAGGCTTGATTTCAGGCTTCTTTTGGCTGTCTGTCTTGTAAAATCCTTCGCCCTTAAAGGCGATGGTGGGTGCGGCTATGAGCTTCTTCGTTTTCGCACTGTCACATACCGGGCACGGTGGTATTTCGATGCTTCCAAACGGGCGATTGAATTCAAAAACGTGGTCGCACGTACTGCACTGAAAATCAAAAGTAGGCATAGTGTGCGCCGTATCTTACGTAAGCCCGCCCTTCTTCGCGAGTGCTCCGGCAACTTTATACACAATAACTGCACCGATAGCGTAAATCCCCAGTGTAATAAGACCGTGCGTATTAATAGCCGCACCCAGCGCAGGAGTTTCTCCTATAAGAGATGATTCTTCCAAAACCATTAGTTTTGGCTGAACGGAGCGTCGCTCATAGATGCCTTATTCATCCGGGCACGTGTATCCATGGCTTGACTGAGAATGCGCGAGCTCCCTTTTTTTTCGTATGCATGACCAAACACCGCAGTGCCACCATCCAATACCGGGTCGACGAATGTAAGATCCACCAAATCAAAGCCGGTCTTCAAGGCGTTTCCCGTTGCACGCAAGGGGTGCAACGTAAGCACGTTTTTTCCGAAGGCCATCGTGTTATCCAATACGGAAGCGACATCGCGTCTCATGTATTTGAAATTACCCTCTCCAAGAGGAATGGGGTGTGTGTCTGCGCCGAGCGCATTGCTGATATCTGCCACCACGGTATTGCCTATTTTCCCAATCCCCGCACCCACCGCCAAAGGAATGGCGCCCACTGTTTCCAGCGGACCGTCTGTTCGCAGATGGTATCTTTCTATATCTTTTCCAAGTTGCCCGGTGTGACTGATGGCAATCAGTCTCTTTTCGCGTGCGGAAGCCATTTTTAGAGGTGAAAATCGCATCATAACCAGATGCGAAGTATAGTATTTTTGAAGGATTCTGGCAATGTTTTTCACTGGAAAACCTTGCATTACATTTTCTCTTCCTGTAAAAAGTTTCGGCTTCAATATAGAAGTGTCGCTCTTTCTCTCATCTAGCTGACCGCCCACTACCGGCGGTCGCTTTTTTAATAACGTGAATTTCAGATGACTGCTGTGAAAGAACATTTGAAATGGAGAAGAGTTTCTGGACGATCGCACCGTATCTTGTAGACTTTCTGCAATGTTACCGAAGGCATACGATCCATCGGGTACCGAAGACCAACCTTCGTCCAGCTTCGCCGGATCTACGGCTGGCATGCCGCATTTGTCGAAGGTGTATGACCCAATGAAAGTTGAGGATCGTATTTATTCTATGTGGGAGAAGAGTGGTGCTTTTAGGGCAGATAACACCACCGACAAAGAACCGTTTACCATCAGTATGCCGCCGCCCAATGCGACGGGGCAGTTGCACCTTGGGCATGCGGTGATGCTTGCGTTGGAAGACATCTTCATTCGTTTTGCGCGTATGCGGGGGAAAGAAGCTCTGTGGGTTCCGGGTACGGACCATGCTGCCATCGCCACGGAGAACGTTGTTATTAAAAAGCTGAAAGATGAAGGAATACGAGACCCGCGAGAAGAGCTCGGGCGGGAAAAACTGGTGGATGCCATAAAAGAATTCGTCTCGGGAAGCCAAGACACCATTCGTTCCCAAATTCGCAAAATGGGAAGTTCTTGTGACTGGTCACGCGAGGCGTACACGATGGATGCACCCAGACATCGGCTTGTGAACGAAGTGTTTTGCAAAATGTTTGCTGATGACCTCATTTACAGGGGGCACCGCATTGTAAACTGGGATCCGAAACTGCAGACAAACGTGTCCGACGACGAAGTGGAGTGGGAAGACCGCACGGATCCGTTCTACACGTTTCGCTACGGTCCGTTTGAGATAGGTACGGTTCGTCCCGAAACAAAGTTCGGCGATAAGTACGTGGTTATGCATCCGGATGACAAGCGCTACAAGAAGTACAAGCACGGAGATACCTTTGAGTGCGAGTGGATAAACGGCCCCATAACTGCGACGATCATCAAAGATGAATCGGTGGACCCTGAAATGGGAACGGGAGTAATGACCATTACACCGTGGCATTCCGGTGTGGACTTCGAAATTGCGGAGCGTCACGGGTTGGATAAAGAACAGGTCATAGACTTTGAAGGAAAGCTGCTACCTATAGCGGGAGAGTTCGAGGGCATGCGCATAGAAGATGCTCGCGCCAACATAGTGGAGAAGTTGGACTCCAAAGGCCTGCTGGTGAAAATCGATGAAAAATACACGCACACAGTTGCGCTCAACAGCAGAGGGGGCGGTGTCATAGAGCCGCAAATCAAATTGCAGTGGTTCATAGACGTCAACCGCCAAGTAGTGCAGTGGAAGGACAGAAAAATAAGCCTGAAGGAAGTTATGCAAGATGCAGTGCGCTCGGGAGACATCAACATTATTCCCGAGCGGTTTGAAAAGACGTACTTCCACTGGATAGACAACCTGCGAGACTGGTGTATTTCTCGCCAGATATGGTGGGGGCACCGCATTCCTGTTTGGTACAAAGGAGCGGAGGAGTTTTCGGGAGTGCAGCCTCCCGACGGTGACGACTGGGTACAAGACCCGGATACGCTCGATACGTGGTTTTCTTCCGCTCTCTGGACATGGAGTACCCTCGTAGACCCCAAGCTCACAGAGGACTATTCACTCACGCTAAAGGAGATCATAGAAAAGAGTCCCGATATTCAAAAGTTCCACCCCACACAAGTGATGGAGACGGGGTACGACATTCTGTTCTTCTGGGTTGCCCGTATGATTCTTATGACGACCTACGCTACGGGAGAAATTCCGTTTAAGACGGTGTATCTGCACGGCATGATTCGTGCGAGGGACGGGCAGAAAATGAGTAAGTCCAAGCCCGAAACCATGATAGACCCTCTGGACATCATTCCGCAGTACGGAGCGGATGCGCTGCGCATGGCCATGATAGTCGGGCAAAGCCCGGGCAACGACCAAAAGCTCTACGAAGAGAAAATCGCAGGGTACCGAAACTTCATAAACAAATTGTGGAATGCCTCTCGGTTCGTACTGATGCAGTGTGAAGATGCGGGAGTAGACCCGCATTCCATAGCAGGAAGCAAGCAGCAAGCAGCAAGCAGTTTGTCGCTTGCCGACCGTGCGCTGCTTTCCGCGTTGCAAGATCTCATTACGGATGTGACGAATGGCTTGGCAGACTATCGCCTCAGTGAGGTGGGGGAACGGCTCTACAGCTTTACATGGGATTACTTTTGCGACTGGTACTTGGAGCTCTCCAAAGGAGAGGCAAATACAAATGTGCTTTTGTACGGGCTTCGCACGATAGTCGCACTGCTGCATCCGTACTGTCCGTTTGTCACGGAAGAGCTGTGGGGACACATAAAGCCCGAAGGTGCGGATATGCTCTTGCAGCAGGCGTGGCCGGTGGCAGATGCTTCGCTGAAAAATCATTCCGATAAAGAACTGCAAATTGTCATCGATGTTATTACTGCCATTCGCAGTCTTCGCTCGGACCAAGAAATAGAGCCCGCGAAAAAAATCACTGTCATCATTCACTCCGAGCATGCGGATCTTCTGTCTGCTCAGCAGGAGCATATTATTCGTATGGCAAGACTGGAGACTCTTACTGTTTCTAGTGCCACACAGAAGCATGAGAACGTGGCTTCGGTTTTCCTGAGCAACGCGGAGGTGCATTTGTCTCTCGAGGGACTCATAGATGTGGAGAAAGAAGTCGCACGACTTTCGAAAGAGAAAGAAAAACTCGAAGGCTTTATTCGAGGCATTGCTGCAAAGCTCGATAACGAAAAATTTGTGCAGAATGCAAAAGAAGAGGTGGTGGAGAAGGAGCGCGAGAAACTTGCCGTTTCACAGCAGAAGCTAATAAAGGTGGAGGAGCGACTGAAAGCGCTGAAATAGCGGATATTTACTTGTGAGTATCTTTATGTTGTAGCATAATTTTTTCCTTTGCCTCCGGAACTCACCGAACTCGGCGCTTCTGCTCGTGACCCCCTATGGAACAGGGTTGCGGAGCAACTCGGGCAAGCAAGACTGCTTCTTCCCGCAGAAAAGCATTTACTTCTGCCAAGTGGCAGACATGTGGATACGGATTTTCAGGCTGCGCATGAATCTATGCGAGGTCTGCCAAAGAATGCGAGTGCGCTTTCTATGTATAAGCTGTCTGCATATGAGCACATGCTTCAACATGTGTACGGTGCCACGCGCAATGCACTGCGCATTGCACTTACGATGCGCGGTACTGCCGCACTCGATGAACAAAATGAATGTAAAACAGAGCCACTTCCCAACGATACGGATTCTCTTTTGAAAATTGTACATAGAGAACTGGAGTTGATTCACAGGTACTCAGAACTCCTTGGTCTCTCAGATCCCGCAGGGCAACTGATGGAGATACACTCCATTGCACGTGAGACATGCGCCCTTCCCGGTACGGACCCTGTGCTCGTACATGCGAACAACATGGCTTCGGGACCCAACTTGGATTTTGATATAGATGACGTGGATACTACTCGTATTCCGCGATTTCCGGACGATACAAGAGTAACTGCAATGCGGTTGGAACGGTTGTTGACAGAGAATAAGAGGCATAACGAATCCTCCAAAACAGGACCGTGGCTCCCCAAATAATTTTGCTATAAAATATTGAGATGTGGTTTCGCTCCGTTTTTACGTGGCATAGCTGATCCTCGTGTGACGGATTCTCTTCCGTAGCGCTCGTGCAGCTCATCCAGTTTTTCCTGTATCTGTTCGGCACCGCCCGTGCGCACCGCATCCTCGAACAGCGAGTATTGCAGTGCGCCCTTCGGGCGAAGCCCGCAGAGTGCCAATCCCGTTTGTGTGCAGCGCGGTGTTGCTGCGTACAGATGCGCAAAGCATTGGCGTACGTACGGCAGGATTTGCTCTTCGGTATCCATGAACTGCGGTAGCTTTACATGCCTTCCGTCGTGGTGGTATTCGCTGTTTCGCAGCCAGACACTCACTTCGTTGCACGTAAGCTGATGCCGTCTCATTTTTAATACCGTATAACTCAGGTGATCCATGACCGAAGAAACGATGAAACGTTCGTCTGTCGTGGCACGAAAACTCCGGCATCGTGAAATGGATTTCGGAGGTGCATGCACAGTTTCCACTTCTTCCGTACGGTGCCCCAAAAGCTCTTGCTGCATATCGTTCCCGGGTTTTCCAAAGAGGCGACGTATAGTTTCCGTATCGGCATTGGCGATATCCCATGCGGTTTGCCATCGATTCGCTTGTGCATGCAGAGAGCGGCGCTTGCCAATGCCGGGTATGGCTTCTGCGGGTCTGTCTCGCAAAAAATGTTCGATTGTCGGCATATCGACGACCGTGACGCCCGCAGGTTTGCGGTATTCACTTGCCATCTTGGCAAGCAATTTGCTTCCCGCTATGCCGGCAGAAACGCTGATGCCTACACGACGTTGTATGTCCTGCTGCAGTTGCCGCGCCCACTTGGTGAGATCTTTCGGTATACCTCCCTGCAGTGATTTGAGATCTAAAAACCATTCGTCCACCGACATCTTCTCCACTATCGGACACTGCTCTCCGAGTATGCTCGCTATCTGACGAGAGGCGATGGCGGTTTCTTCGAAGTCCGATGGCATTTCCAGAGCTCCCGGGCAGAGCTTGCGCGCATCGAGCAGGCGCATGCCTGTTTTTACGCCTTTGGCTTTGGCTTCATAACTCGCAGCTATCACACATCCTCCGCCCATACCGAGTGCCAGTAAGGGTTTGCCCCTCAGCCGAGGATGTTTGCGTTGCAATACGGATGCAAAAAAAGCATCGGCATCTATGTGTGCGATCATAGCAGTATAGAGTTACATGTCATGGTGAGCTCGTCGAACCATGATACTGGTGTCACCCTTCGACGAGCTCAAGGTGACATACTTTAGTACCGACGTACGGCGCCCCGTACCACTCCCGCCGTTTGCAGCTCTTCCATGGCGTACATATCGGGATAGTCGGGATTTTCCGCTTGCAGATAGTATTTCCCTTTCTCTTTTTTCAGTCGCTTGAGCGTGAATTCTCCGTCGAGCACACCGACGACAATGTCACCGACTTTTGGCTCTCTGCCGCGTTCCACAATAACGAGATCTCCCTCAAAAATACCCGCGTCTACCATGCTGTCACCTCGTACTCGCAGCAGAAACGTCGAAGCCTGGTCTCGTACAAGGTAGGTATCGAGCGTCAGCAGTTCTTCCGCCTGCTCTTCCACCGGCGCCGCAAATCCTGCGGAAATGGGACCGAAAAGCGGGAGTGTCATGGGATGAGGTATGTCTTGGGGTTCCACCATCTCAATAATTTTTATGCGGCCTTTCGGATCTTTTTCCAGGTGTCCTTCTCGTACCAGTACGTTCACTACTTTCGCTATGGCATTTTTGCTGCGTACCCCGAACGCAACGGCAAGATCCGACAGAGAAGGTGAGTACCCGCGCTTGTGTTGAAACTCACCGATGTATGTGAGCACCGTGCGCTGATGAGGAGTAAGTGGCGACATAAACGTATGGGGGACAATCGTCCACCATACTAGGTGTACGAAAGTGCACGGTCAAGATTTTTTCACTATACAAAACAGCCTGTTCACATTTCTGCTATGCAAACAGTATGCTACTCGTCGTCTTTTTCTATGACATCCAAATCTTTCAGCTGACTCAGTTCCATGTATGTAATGGTCCATACGGTTTGCCGGAATACTTCCAGGTACGCAAAGAGATAGCTCGCAAGCACAATGATAACGAGGCCGAGCACGGTGGTAACGCTGTAACTCACAACCGGCGGAAGGAACGTGGCAAGCAAGAAGCCGAGTCCGAGTACGATACCGGGAATAAGAATAACCATGAGGAGATTTGCAATAATACGCAGAGCAATCACAAAGAGGAGAAGCATAAGAAACACCACATGTCCCAAATAACTGATTACCAACTTAAAGCTCTGTTTTACAGCTTCACGAATTCCGATCTTCTTCACCACCACGGCCTCTTCCGCAAAAATCCAGAAGAACTCCAAGATATTGGAAACAAGCCAGAATGTTACAAGGAGCATGACTGCGATGGGCCCGGCACCTCCGCCGTACCGCAACGACAGTGAACACAGTGTGATGGTGGTTGTAATACTGCTGAGAACCAGCATTTCGTGGATGGCAAAGAGCGGGAAGAAGTTGTAGATAGCGAGTACCAATCCTCCTTTTACATCTTCTTTCTTATACGACTTTGCTGCCAGACCGATAATCGCTCCTTTCGCCATGTGGGGGAACAGCCATTCCACAAAGAGCAGCAGAAAGAAGAACACAATAATGCTTATGGCGACTGCCAGCGGAAGATTTTCTATGAGTGTTTTTTCAATCGTAAAGAATCCGATGGGATTTTTCAGAATGAAATACGAATAAATAAGCCATGCCTGAAACAAGAAGAGTTTCGCATTGAGAAGTGTTTTCAGCAGCGCACCCGAAAATCCCCAGATGCGCAGATCCTTCTCTTTTTTGGTAATGGCCCAGGCTTTCGCAATAATGTCTCGCGGTTGCATGTTAGGAAGAGGGAGCAAGAAGGTTTTGCAGAGGGGCGTAGCTGTAATCCTTCCCAAGGATTATCGTAATATCTGCCACTTCTCCAAAAGGAAGCGCATCCGGCTTCGCTGCAAGTTCCATGTGTAGAAGGGAAGCGAAGAACAGTGCGAGTGTATTTTCTTCCTCTTCGGAGGTTTGGAATACCATGGATTTTTCCTGCTCTTGCGGCAGTGTGGCGTTGGCAATGGTATCTACGGTAAATCCGTACCGAATAAGTTCCACGGCAAGTTTGCGGGCAGAGCCGCTTTTTGCACCGTTGTTTAAGATGTTGATTCTCGGATTACTCAGGTAGGCATTGCGTGTATTGAGCAGCAGTTTTACGAGTGTCCTTGGTTGCCGCCACGAAATGGGAAACTCAGGAATAGAGACGGGGAGCAGAACGGACACACCGTCGAACAGAGAACGTGGAGGGGTGTAGAGAAAGCCTCCCTGTTCAACAAATCCATCGTAGAGAGCATTTCTGTCGTTCAATTGCATGGTAATGATGTGATCTCTTTCTATGTCACGTCCGAGTTCGGCAAGGCTGATGATTTCACGGAGACTCATGGTGGTCTCTACGTTCAACGAGAGTGACTGCGCCATTTTTGTCAGGAATCCCGTGTCCTTGGCAACACCCTTGTCTTTTGCTTTCTGTGCGATTGCCCTGAGAATCTGTTGTTGTCTTGCGGAGCGTGAGAAGTCGCTGGTTGAGTGTCGTGACCGTGCGTATTTCAGTGCGGTTGCTCCGTCGAAATGCTGTGGCCCTTGTGCAATGGCAAAGGTTTCGTACCCGTAACTTTCATTGGGGTACTCCGTATCCAGTATGTCTTCGGGTACATCGATATCCACACCACCCAATGCATCCACGGTGTCGGTAAACGCACTGAAGTTTACTTTGATGACATATGGAATTTCCATATCCAACTTCCTTCCCACTTCCGCACCCAGTTCGCGCAATGCTTCCACGCCGGCTGCTTCGGGCTCCATACCCTCGCGGTATCTGAGATAGCTTTTATAGTCGCGGTAGAAACTGTTTATTTTTCCTTTTCCCATTTTTTCCGTTTGCAAGAAGTAGAGATCTCGGGGAAGTGAAAGCAGCACGACGCTTCTGGTGTTTTTCGGATCTATGCTTGCGACTATCAGCGTATCTGTAAGGTCTTTGCCATCGTGATCTTCATCTCCTTGGCCCATAAGCAGTATATTGACGTATCCTTGTTCGTCGTACGTCAGGTCTGCGCCCGCAACAGAGACGATACTTCCGAAGTTCAGTATCTGCACGGACATCAAACCTTTCACCGTTCCTGCCAGTAGCAGGAGTGCGCACAGCACGGAGATGAGCACGAGTAATGTGCGCTTGAGCAGCACGGTGGTGCGCTGATGTTTTAACTGTACTTGCCGACGTTGTTTCCAGAGACCGTACCAACCAACGAGTGGTTTGCCGATCTCGAGCGCGCCGATGAGAAGTTTTCTCCATTTTTCGGAGCGCTTGGGTGTATCTTCAACCCGACGGATGTTGAAAGACATTGCGCATATAGTACGGCATCCTTTTGCGTTCGTCACGGCAATCGCTGGCACTTTTTTCCGTATGGTGTACGATCGTTCTTGGCTTAAGAAAGCACGATACTAAGAATCAGTATCAGTATGGGTTGGTGCACCAAATAGAGAAACAGCGCATGCCTTCCCGGAAACGTAAGAAGAGAAGTGGCGTTACGTTTGCGGTGCGCGTAGGTGTGCATTGTCCGCAGCAGGTACGGAGCCAGTACGGAACCCGCTATGACGACACCTGACCACGGGAGCAGCGGGAAGTAGTCCAGAGAGACGAAGTGTGACGGTCGTATACCAAGCGGTACGAGGAGTTCCGTGTGCACGGTAACGGGAGTCAGCGCGTTACTCAGAACAATAGCAACCAACGCCATGACTCCGCGCAGCATGGGGGACGATGGCAGTATCATGAGCAGAGCCAAGCTGCCGGCTATACAATGCAGGATACCGAAACGAATGTATGTTTCAGGTTCCCAAACGTATGTGACTGCGGATACTCCGAGTGCACAGAGTGCAATGCTGCCTATTCGTTTCCATCTTCTTGCCGCTCCGTTCTTTTTGGAAATGCTCATACTCATGCCGGCAAGCAAGAGGAAGAGAATTGCAGTTGTTCGTGCAAAAATCCATTCACCGTTTCCCATACTGCGGAGAACGGGAATGTTGTGGTAGTACTCCAGATCAAATGCAGTATGGTATGCAACCATCATTGCAATGGCGAGAGTTCGGAGGAGATCTATTTCAAGATACCGCTTCGGAGTGTTTTCCATAGGACAGAAACATTACGTACGCATGGTGTTCTTCGGCCATAGCATGACGGTGCTCGCCACAAGGAGCACGGTGGCAATAATACGTAGAAGTGGAAGGAACGGACTTAAGAAGGCAAGGCTCAGGCTTAATCCGAACAGAGAGAACGGGAGCAGCAGACAAACAGGGCAGAGGAGTGCCAGTGCTCCGAGTGTTCCTCCGATGCCGGTGGCACCCTTCGCTCCTATGGGGCATCCGCCTGTATTTTTTCTCCAGTGGAGCAATCCCACGTTCAAAGAGAGGAGAGCGATAAGAAAAATACTGAATAGAATTTCGGCGGTTGTCGGCGCGGGCCTGGGAGGGCCGGGTATGCGTGGAATCATCCCGAGTTCCCATAGAAAAAAGAGAGAACAAACGAGTGCGGCTCCGCACGCCCAGTGCCAAAACGACCGATTGTATAAAAACTTCCACTGCATCGTATGCATTATGAGTTGTGAGTGCCGCAGTTGCCAGGGCAGTTTGCCGAACACTCACCGGAAGCACACTCCGGTGACGCACCGCAATCGCCGTCTTTGCAGATTTGCTTTGCCGCAGGACATTCCAGTGCTGCAAACGCAGTCCCTTGTCGCAGGGCAACGGTACCATAGCCTACGATCAGGCCTGCAATTGCCAATGAAATCGGAAACCACGGTGAGTGCAAATACTTCTTCATATCTATGTCTTATTCTAGCATTCTTTACCGTATTTGACCACCGTACGCCGCGAGAATGGTGTGGCGTATTGGCAGAAAAGCAAAACACCCCTTTCGGGGTGTTTGAAATGCTGCGTTGAAGCGGGGGTTTTACTTGAGTGTGACCTTTGCGCCTGCCTCCTCGAGCTTTTTCTTCATCGCCTCTGCTTCTGCTGCCGGTACGCCCTCCTTCACGACTTTAGGAGCGCTGTCTACGGCTGCCTTGGCTTCACCGAGAGCGAGGCCGGTAATCTCGCGGACTACCTTGATAACGGCGATCTTCTGACCACCTGCTTCAGTTACTTCAACATCGTAACTGCTCTTTTCTTCTGCTCCGCCTGCATCGGCTCCACCTGCCGGTGCGCCTGCTGCTGCGACTGCCACCGGAGCGGCTGCAGAAATGCCGTATTCAGATTCCATGAATTTTACGACATTGTTGAGTTGTACAACGTTGAGCTTTTCGAGAGCATCGATGACCGCCTTCTCCTCTTTGGAGAGTTCGACCTTCTCAGCTTTTGCTGCATCATCGGACATGGGAATGATTGGGAAAGAAAAAATAAAAGAATTTAGGATTCAGATTTTTCTGAGTCAGAAGTTTCTGTCTCAGCCGCCTCAGTGGATGGGGCGGATTCATCTGCGGTTGTTGGGGCTTCTGCCTCTTCTGTTGCGGGGACTTCGCTTGGTGCTGCTGTGGCAGGAGCCTCTGCTACGGGAGCTGCGGCTTCCGGTGCAACGCCGCCCTTCTTCGATAACTCGCTCAATGCACGGGCAAATCCTGTGAGCGGAGAGTTACACATACCGGCAAAGCTCACCAACGGAGAGCGAATCATACAGACGAATGTTGCAAGAAGAACATCTCTGCTTGGCATTTGTGCAAGTTCAAGAGCCTGTTCTCGTGTCAGAATCTTTCCGTCGAACATGCCTCCGATAATTTCGACCTGCTTGTGATTCTTGGAAAACTTAAAGGCTGTCTGTGCACCGGAGAGGGGATCTCCGAAGCTGAAGATGATAGAAACAGGTCCTTCAAATTCCGCATCGGCGAAATTTTCAATACCTGCATCTTTGGCGGCGATCTTCATCAGCGTCTTCTTTGCTACTTTCATTTCTGCATCCGATTCTTTCAGTTGACCACGCAATTCACTGACTTCGGCCACATTGAGTCCTATGTAATTGGCGAGTATGAGTGAGGATGCTGCGCTCATTTTCTCCGTGAGTTCTTTCACTTGTGCCTGCTTTTGTTCCTTCGTTAGAGCCATGATATGCGTAGATAAAAATAAAGGTCTCCATCCGGGAGACCAGCGAGGCAAACGACACGACGCACTAAGCAGAAGCCGAGTGAGCGATGCTGTGTGCCTCGGAGGGGCTTACCTTCGGCCATCAGCCTAATGCCCTCGGTCTTCGGACGGTACAAGGATTCTACTCAGCAGCTCCCGAGTGTCAAGAATCTGTGCGTGTATTTCCCAGTTAACACACGAAGCGCAAATGACAAAAGTACATATTATTTTATAAATATATTCTTGATACGGTGGATACTCCGCGGTTGCCACGCTACCATATCATCATGAAAATAGTGCTACAGCGCGTTCGTCGGGCTTCCGTAACAGTGGGTACCGACACCGTCGGCGAGATTTCCGCGGGATTTCTTCTCTTCTTGGGAGTCATGCGAGGCGATTTAGAGGAGCAGGCGGATTTCTTGGCAGAGAAAATCATAAAGGTACGACTGTTCCCCGGAGAGGACGGTACGATAAACGACAAATCCATCCTGGAAACAGGAGGTGAAATTCTTCTTGTCTCGCAATTCACCTTGGCAGGCAGGCTGGAGAAGGGAAACAGGCCGGACTTCGTGCAGGCAGAAGCTCCCGACAGGGCAAGAGAACTCTACGAATACTTCGGATCCAAACTTGCTGCCCACGGTGTGCCGGTTCGTACGGGAGTCTTCGGTGCGATGATGGATGTGTCACTGGTGAATGACGGACCTTGTACCATCATATTGGAACGGTAATAAATTCTTTACATTACGCTATTCACATCATTTCTTGAGTGCTACACTTTGGCATTGCACCTTTGTATGATTTCACCCCACGTCAGGACATATGATCATTTGGTAGAGCATATGCGCTCTGCTCGTATTGGTTGTGATACGGAACGCCTGCGACGAGCATGGAATGTGGCGATAGAGGCATACGAAGGACATACGCATTGGACAGGAATGCCGTTGCTGGAACACGTCATGGGCATGCTTGCGACATTACTCCCGTATCAGCCGGATGAAGATGCGATTTTAGCATCGCTTTTGCATCACCTTCTGGATGTGAAATATTGGACGCTGAACGACATTGAGGAACATTTTGGCTCCAAAGTACGTGAGCTTGTCAGTGGTGTGCACCTTCTCTCTCATGTCACCTTACGAGATCGTCGCAGTTCGGTGGGAGACCTTCGTCTTATGCTTCTTACCGTATCCGATGATATTCGTACCGTGCTTCTTACGCTCTGTGATCGTCTCTATCTTCTTGATGCATGCGAACTTCTTCCCAAAGATGAACGCGTGCAAATAGCACAGGATGTCTTACAGCTCTTTGCTCCTGTCGCCGCTCGTCTTGGTATCTACAACTTAAAGCACGCTCTCGAGTCCCGAGCATTCCCCATTGTGTATCCGGATGACGCCGAGCGAATAGGGGAACAACTGGAACAGGTACAAGAGCGCCTTGGCGGATTTTTGGAGAAGGCAGCTGCATCGTTGGAGCGGTACCTGCAAGAGCAACATATCAATGCCCGCGTAGAGATGCGCGAAAAGCAGTCGTACAGCATCTTTCGTAAAATGCGAGATAAGAGCCTTTCGCATGTATCGGATCTTTACGATCTCTTTGCCATTCGCGTTATCGTGACTACGGAGGCCGAATGTTACCAGGTACTGGGTTTGCTGCATAAAATAGGGAGGCCTGTTGCCAACAGATTTAAAGATTACATCGCGTTTCCCAAACCCAACGGATATCAGAGTTTGCATACGACTCTTGTCAAACTTCCCGGCATAGAAGACGAGTCTCTGTTTGTGGAGGTGCAAGTACGTACACAGCAAATGCATACGGATGCGCAGTACGGAGTTGCGGCACACTGGATGTACAAAGAAGGAAGTTCTTCGACTGCTCGTGCGACACACCAAGTTCAACTGCAAAATGTACTGGCAACACAGCAATCCCTGGAAGGGGTGGAGGAAGATGCGCTTGCCGACCATATTTTTGTGCTGACTCCGCACGGCGATGTAATAGAATTGCCCGAAGGAGCAACACCTCTGGATTTTGCGTTTCAGCTTCATACCGATTTGGGTCTTTCTTTCCGCAGCGCACGTGTAAACGGCGTGATAGTTCCCTTGGATTACAGACTCGAAAACGGTGACGTCATAGAGATTTTAAAACGAAAGACTCCGCAGCCGTCTCCGCAGTGGATGCAGCTTCTACGCATGGCATCTTCTCGTTCAAAACTGAAGAGGTTCCTCTACGCACAAGATCGTCCGAGACTGGTGGTACGCGGACGCGAGCTGGTGAATGCGGAGCTACGCAGACACAAGTTGCCGCCGCTGGATACGGCACTTTCGCTCTTGCGACAGTGCGACGGAAGCGTGCTGTCCATGCAACAGCGGGAAGATATTCTTATGAAAATAGGACAGGGTTCCGAACGTACGCAGGCACTGCTGCCTCGTTTGGAGTTACTGAAAGGTAAACTGGAGTCTCAAAGAACTGAAGAGCAGGGAAATGTTGCCGCCGTGCATATTCAAAGAGCGAAGCCTGAATTTGAAGTGGAGGGAAATGTGCCCCTGCCGACGAGATGTGCAAAATGTTGCAAACCACAGGAGTGGCCGCACGGTCCCTTGCGTGGAGTAATAGGGCGAGGAGGTTTGGTGGTTGTGCACCGCAAAGAATGCGGAATGCTTCGTCATGCAAATCCGGAGCGCATGTTACGTGTCTGGTGGTACGGTAACCGGGAAGATACTGCTACGTCGTAATAATCGTATCAAGGAGTTTTTCCACCTTCTTCTGCCACTTCAGTTGTTCGTATGCGTTCTGCCCTTTTGCGTATGCGGCGGCAATATTCTTTCGATCTTCTTCGGAAAGCGGAGAAAGAAGCGTGGCAATGGCGGACTCCATTTCCTCGTCACTTATATCGAGATTGCGCTCCTCTACCAAGGCAGCCAATCCCAGTCGCAGTGTCAGTCTTTTTTCAGCTTGCTCCTTTATTTTCTTGGCAGCCTGTTCTGCCGACTTGCCCGTGTTCTTCAGCCAGTCTTCCATACTCATGCCTTGTCTGGAGAGCTGAGACTGAATATCTTCAAACATCGTTCGTTGTTCGTCTTCCAGCAATTCTTCCGCAAGATCCACCTGCACTGCTTCCCGTATTTTCTCCATCGCCTCTTCTTCAGCTTTTCTGCGCTCTATGTCACTCTCTTGGCTTTTCATGGAGTCTTCCACCTCTTTTCGAAATGCCGCTACGGAATCCGCCTGCATGTGCTCTTGCACAAAGGCATCCGTGAGTTCGGGGAGCGATATCTCTTCCACTTGTTTTACAGTGACATGAAAGGTCACCGGCTTACCACGAAGCTGCTCTGCCTGATGTTTCTCCGGGAAGGTAAGTGTGAAGTCTTTGGTGTCTCCTTTTTTCAGGCCGATGAGCTCATCTTCAAAACCGGGGAGAAGTACTTTGCTTCCTATGACTGCCTGATGCGATTGTGAACGGACTCCCGGCACCTCCACCTGTTGTGCGTCTTCTCCCCAGAAATCCATGGTAATGCGGTCACCTTTTTTTGCGGGTCGCTCCACGGGGTTGCTCTGCTGGTGTTGACCTAACACGTAGTCGATCATTTTATCCACCGCATCTTCCTTCAGCATTGCTTCTTTCATTGTCACCTTTATTTTATCGGCGCCCTTCAGTTTGACTGCAGGTTTTTCTATGAATGTAACTTTTACCGTAAGGGGAGTATTACTTTCTATTTCCACCTTGGGAGCAATAACAGGCTTAATGTCATGCTCTGTCACCAACTGTTCGAATGTGTCTGGGAGCAGACCTCGTACGGTTTCCTCAAACAGAGCACCTTCATGAATTTTTTCTTTCAGCAGATCCACAGGTGCGGTGCCCGGACGAAAGCCCTCTATTATAATAGAGGCACCGAGCTTCCGAACGGCTTTCTCTTGTGAGGCGGTTTCTTGCTCGGGAGTAAATGTCATGGTGCAGACAACTCTGCCATGTGAAAGGCGTTCTATTGTTGGTTCGTTCGTCATGATACGTGAGTAATAGGCTGTTATTTTCTCTGTGCACTTCTCCAGTACACCAAGAGAGGAGTTGCCAGGAAGATGGAGGAGTACGTACCCACCACGGCTCCGGTAATGAGGGTGAGTACAAACCATCGGATACTATCGGAGCCCAGGGCAAACAGAGCAACAAGCATAATGAGAGTCGAGACACTGGTATTAATGGAGCGGGCAATGCTCTGTTGCAGGCTGCGTTCGGCAACCGCTGCAAAATCTTCTCCGCGATCCTGATTGGCAAGATTGTCTCGAATACGGTCAAAAATGACGATGGTATCGTTGACGGAGTATCCCAAAATAGTGAGGAGCGCGGTAACGAAGAGTGTGTCGAACTCAAATGATGTCGTATGACTGATGATGACAAAAATACCCGCAGTCACAAGAATATCATGCAGCAGAGTTACAACGGCTATAATACCGAAGCGCCACGGACTGAGTTTGCGGGGGACTTTACGAAATGCGAATGCAACATATAGCACTATGGCTACGGATGCTATTATCAGAGCCCATATGGCGCGCTCTTTGAGCGTTTCTCCCACCGTAGGACCGATAATAGTGAATTGACGTTCTTGCAGGGTTCCGAGTTTGTTTTCCAAATGCGAAAGAAGCGCGAGGTGCTCTTCATTGCTCAGGCTGCGCATGCGTAGCAGATAACTGGCATCTTTTGTGCGTGAAATCGCCACATTTCCAATCGGCTCTTCACCACCGAAAGTACCGACGGCATCTGCCAGGCTTTCTTTGGTTGTTTCTGCCGATGTGGCAAGCTCCATTAGTGTTCCTCCCGTGAAATCTATGCTCAGAATGGGGCCGGGAACTACGAGCAAAACCAATCCCGCCACAGAAAGTACTGCGGAAAGGGAGAGAAAGAATTTGGCTGGGCGTAGAAAGGACATCGGTGCAGAAGCCTACCGCGTTTTGAACAGGGAATCCAGCACCCGGGAAGATTCTTCCGGGATTTTTATTCCGAATACAGGTGAATGACCGAGAGTTTTCCCTGTCTTTCCAGAGACCACGTGATGTTTTCCCTGAGAGCAGGAGTCAGCACAGCCGTAGAATCTGTGAGCAGCACCGACAGATGTTCTTCCAGCAATTGCTGCAGTGCTGCCTTACGTAGCCAGCCACTTGCCTGCCGTGTGCTTTGCAGCAGATGATCTGATTCTCCGATGGACATGAGAGGGGATTTAGCTTCCATGGTTTGCAGGAGCATGTCTCGATTGTTACTTATGACATACTCATTCTGTCGTACCGCAGTAAAGAGTCCGTTGACGGCATTTGTTTTGTGCGTGGAGCGGATTTGCCAGTTGTTTTGCATAAACATATCTTGCTCCACCGCCGATCTGTCACTGCGGATATTCGTGGTGGAGAATCTGTCATCGAATCGGTACGTTTGCGTTTGAATACTTGGCAGTTTTGTTCGAAATCCCTGATGCATGCGATCCAGTGCCTTTCCCAGTTGTTCCGTATTGTCGACATGACCGTGAATCATACCTATGAGTTGTCCGGAACTTGTGCGGTTTAGAGTGATGACACTGTCTTTTTTCAGGAGAGGAAGAATGTCGTACTCGGTACTTACCGATGAGCCGAATGCCTTCTGAACCAAGCTGTGTATCGTACCCGTGAATACGGTTCGTTTCTCAGGTTTCATTCCTTTCAACGCTTGTGTCCAGAGATCTCGCAGGTCAAAGATTCCTGCCGTAAAAACGGTGGAATCTGTCGGAGCCAGAGGAAGCACGCTTGGTTGGAGCAGTGATGTTTTTTCTCCGAGAACTTCCAATGTCTGCCCCCCGCTGCCTTGCAGCTCCAGTGCCAGCGCGTTTCCCTGTTGCAACATCAGTGAACGCATAAATTGACCTGAGGCATCCTCAGCCGATGCCAGTGCATTTTTACGAACGAATAGCCAGGGCTGCTTACGCTCTTTTCGTCCATGTAAGGCCATATATGCATTGTCGTATGCCAGTCTGCCGTCACCTTGGCGTATAAGAGGCAGTGCACCTTCCTGCGAAGCCACAATCACGTACGTGCCGAGTGTTGCCGTGAATCCGGTGTCGTTTTTCGGTGCGTCTTTCTGTTGGTAGAGAAGCACAGATGCCTGCTGCGTACTTGGTAGCTCCAGTATCGCCACTGCTTCGGGCAACGTGTTGCCGTATTCCATAGTAACATTCGGGAACAGCGATTGCATCAGTGCCAGTTCCGGTTCGCCGGGGTTTTGTACCAATGCGATTGTCTGTTTTGCAGGGAGCAGATCCGCAGCTGTTCTATTGAGAACGGTGAGCATACTTGTGACTGTTGCCAGCAGAATTACCAGTGCTGCGCTTCCGAGTATCGCAAGAAGCACGATGCCTGTTCGTTTAAAAGTGTGTCGTATCATCTGCTCCTATTGTAGCGGGAAAATCCATTGTGTCTCCTGTCGTTGCCGGAATGTTTTTTCTTGAGTTTTGAACGAAAATCGAGTACAATAATCTGATTTGCTTGGGGTGGATACCAAAACAGGATTCGCCCCGAGCACTATCGATTCTGTTCTCACACAAACACCGATTACCGTTCTTGACCGCCGAGAGGAGGATGCATATCCGCCTGGTGCGTATCCTCCTCTCTGCTCTGTGACGTCGTGTTGTACATGGGAGGTTGCTGTACATCATGCCCACATTACTCCCCAGTGTTCACTGACCGCGTTATGGCGAAGTCTAAATGAGCCGGTCCGGGGACCTCGCCGGGTTACGAGGAGAAACAAGAAACCTCAGCAAGGCAGAGAGTCGAGGACACCTCTCCTCAGTCATTCTCCATTAAACGGCTCAGCAATATTACTTTGTACCGTTGTTGATAGTCGAGGAGGATAGACAATACACACACAAAGAAGACCAGAGGTTATATCTGGCCTTCTTTGTTCTATATGATTATTTGGGTCAGAGTTTCTTTAATTTCTCTTCCGCTTCGAGTAAGTACGGATTAATTTTCAGTGCTTTACGCAGTGCGGTTTTCGCCTCCTCCTTTTTATCGGATTCCGCGGCGGTCCACCCCAGCAGATACTGCGCGTCTGCATTCTCCGGCCAACGTCGTACCGCTTCACTAGCCATAAAGTATGCCTCTTCATTTCTGCCCAGCGCAACGCTCGCTGCCACGTATCCTTGGTAGGGTTCCAGTGTCGTATCGTGCTCTTTGGTGAGTGCTTCGTACTGTGAGAGAGCAAGATCCGCATTGCCGTCTGCAAGAGCGGATTGCGCTATTTGCCTTCGTACTTCGGATGCCGGCTGGAAGCCGTTTTGCAGTGCATATTCAAAGAATGTCACCGCAGACCGATGATCACCCAATGCGGCATAACTTCGTGCCAAAAAGTACTGAATCTCCGGTTTTTGCGGATCTAAGTTATACGCCTGCTCCAAAGAGGAGAGCGCCTGTTCGGGTCGTTCCGTTGTCAGCTCACAGTACCCCTGAATTATCCATGCATCTCGGTAGTCATCTTTCACCTGGGTGACTTGTACGAGCAATGGCAGAGCCAGTTCGCACTCTTGCACCTGTGCAAGACTTCTGGCGAGCAGGGTAGTGAGGTGAATATTCGTACTTTCTTCAAAGAGAGCAAATTCTTGGTAGGCAGAAAGTATTGCTCGCGCGTGAGAACGCAACACGGGTTCCCATCCTCGTATGACTTCTTGCAGTTGCAACTGTGCCTGTTCGTGATTGCCTTCTATAATGGAGAGCAGAGCGAGCCCGTACTGTTTCTGCGGAGATTCCTCGGCATTCACCAGGAGCTTTCGTGCCTCAAGCAACTCTCCTGTACGCAGGGCGACAATGCTTTCAAGCAGAAGAAGATCTTCTGTTTTTGCTCCGGCCTTTTTCAGTTGTCTGAGAGTGGAGCGTACGCCGCTTATGTCACGTCTCTGCATTTGCGCCTGGGCAAGCTTGCGTAACGCGGGCAAACCTCCGTCCGCATCCACGGCTTTTTCATATTCCTCCTGGGCATCCGCCCACTGGCCTCGCAACGCAAGCAGATCACCTTGTCGCAAATAAAAGAGTGCGCGGTCTCGGGGGTCTATGGGGGAGTCGAGCAGGGCGTTGCCTGTTTGGGGTGCTATGACTTGTTGCATTTCGGGTACCGTCGCCTGACGCAGTACTTCCGTTGATTGTACGAGCTGCCACCATAAAAATGCCACAAGAGCTGCGGCACAGAGGAAGGCAAAGATTATCGGAGCGGTGATGCGCGCCGGAATACTCATACAGGAAATGCGAAAAAGTTAAAGGACGAAAGATGTTAGATGTCGTCTTCTACGGAGGGACTGAGTTCACCGTCCGTATCTTCGGTGGAACGTGAGTTCAGTGCACTTTTGGAAGCGGCGTCTGCCATTTGCTTCGGTATGACCGCTTCAATAGCTCCCCATTTCGCTTCGTCGTCTTCCGGCAGAAGAATAGTTACCTGGTCTCCCACTTCGGCACGGTAAAACGTAACGGATGCAAGCAGCACGCGGTACACCTTTCCATCCACCAACACTTTGTACTGACCGTCTTCCTGAATAAGCGATCCGACTGCGGTTCGTCTTTTAATGGGCAATATTTGCTTGTAGATAAATTTTCCTTCGTCGGTAATGGTCAGTTTCATGCCGTCGCCTTCCACCAGCTTACTCTTACTGGCGTAGTTGGCGGGTACGGGATACGTTTGCCCTTCGGAATCTATCATGTTCTGTCCGTCGAATATTCCTTCTATTACTTTTCCGCTCACCGCACTTCCCGATGCCATGCTTCCCGCTTTTTCCATATGTCTCTCCATACTTGCGTCGGATACTCCTGTCATAGATCGCAGAAGAGCTCGTGCGGTTTTGAGTGAAGACTCTGCGGATTCTATGAGTTCTTGTACTTGGATGAGTGCGTCGTCTGACATAATGGAAAAAGGAAAGAGGTGGTCTAGAGGAGAGGAGTACTCGTCACATCAAGTGCAGTGTTTTGTAATTGATGTTTCATCTCGGTGTGTGTGAGTAGACCCGCTTGAGCGCCAATTTTACTGACGACGCTCGATGCGTTTATCGTACCCGCTCGCAGTGCCTCAGGCAAGCTTTTGCCCTCCAGCAGTGCCCATGTGGCACCCGTTCCGAACGCGTCTCCCGCACCGGTCGTATCTGTTACGGTGCTCTCGGAGAGAATAGGGCAGTGGTATGTATTCTTGCCGTCCGATGCAATCGTTCCTCTGCTGCCATCGGTGATGCATACGTTGCGTACCCCTTTTGCGAGCAGTGTCTTCATCGCCTCTTCGACGGTGGAAGTTTTCGAGAATTCCAGTGCTTCACTCTTATTGAGCAGCAGCAGATTCGTATGAGCAAGCAACGTGCAGTTGTTGGGAGCATCCACCCCGACATCTATTTGGCATCCTCCGGGATTCCATGTGAGTCCCGGCCCCGTTTCCGCAGCCAAAATACCAATCATATCGTCTTCTATCGCACATGTGTTGGCTTGAATGTGGTTAAAGTAGATCCAGTCCATTGTGCCGACTTGCTCTTTGTCGAATGTCACATCGTGCAGATGGTCGTTTGTTCCCGGGTCATACAAAATCACACGTTCTCCCGAACCGGCAGACAGAATAATCGAGAAGCTGGATACCTCTCCCTCCACGACTGTTGCGCAGGTAATATCAACGTTTTCTTTGTTGAAGTTCTCCAGAAGTTTTCCTCCCCACTGGTCGTCTCCCACCACTCCGCAGAATCCCGCTTGGCATCCGAGCCTGGCGAGGCCTACCGCAGTGTTAGACGCACCGCCTCCGCACATTTCCAGTACTTCCTCTGCCCGAATTTTATCACCCAGTGTCAGCTTGAAAGCCTTGTGGTCACTGTACATGGCTACGGTTTCTTCGCTGAAACGCACGAAGAGATCGTAAGTGGCACCGCCAATGGACATCGTACGTTTGGACATATGAGTTTACTTTTGTTTGTAGCGGGACTCCATTTCCCGAAAGAAAGCTACGGTAGCTTGGAGTTTACGTTTGCGCTGCCAGTAGAACATCAGTCCTCCTGCAGCCAGAGTAACGAGTGCCCACCATCCTACCGTCGGAAGACCCGAGGGTACGGTGTGCGGTGCGTTTCTGTTCATATCCGGCGGAGCTGCGGAACGGTTGACAGTACGAATGCGCGTATCGAAAGGCACAGTGTCTCCGGGAGTCACGGCAAATCCTTCACCGGTGGGAATACCTTCCGCAGTGGCTGCAAGGTCTTCCACCAGTTGTCCCGTTATGTCCACGGGAGTGAGTTTTAAGAAGTATGTCACACCGTTAATGAGATCTCGCAGTGTGTAGTTGCGCAGTTCGCCGTTGAGAATACGTTTCTCGGTAAAGGTGTCCGGCTCCACTCCGAATTCCAGAATAAAAGAGGAGAGCGGAGTATCCGTGACAATAGAAGACCAGTCGATAAGAAGGCCGGAGTGTTGCGGCGAAACATCCAGAAGCAGTCCTTTTACGAGTGCACTTACAACATCGAATTCCTGACTCTCTCTTTCCCCTTGCAGTGCGGTGACAGAGAAGAAGTATTCTTTTCCCGGAATCAAGCCGGCTACCTGTGCTGCGGTAGTCGTGAAATTCGTATCCAAATTAAAATCGAATCTTGTTGCCGTTTCACCGACGTAAATTCGGTAGGCGTCTATTGGTTCCGTGGAGATCGGATCCCATTGGAGCGTCACTGCGTTTGCTTCTCCTGTTGCCTGGATATTTGTTACCTTCGGAAGTCCCTCCAGCTCCGATACAAGAGAGGAAGTGAATTGTGCGGTATTACCTGCGCTGTCTGCCACAGAAATAATCGGTTGATACGCTCCTGCAACAGGTGCGACAAAGAGGTACTGATACATACCCGGTTGTCCGGGCACGGGATCCAACGATACTTGAGCTCCTGCGATATCGGCGGAAATAACAGGAAGATCAGGTTCACTTTTTACAACGAGGAGAACATTTGTTCCCTCAGTAGGATTCGAAGGAGAGAACTCCACGGACTCAAATTGCGGAGGAATGTTGTCCAGCACGACGGAAAATTCTCCGGAATCCAATTGTCCGAATTCATCGCGGACACGGAGCATGTGGTCTTGTTTGCCAGATTCGGAATCCAGCGTAATGGTGATGGCGAATCGTCCTTCTATGTCTGTTTCTCCACGGACATCTTCTTTGCCTCCGCTGACTATCAGGTTTACAAACGGTTCAGTGACACCGGTAATTGTTATTTGCGGAACATTAAAGACCGTACCGATTTCAGGAGAAAGAATCTGAATCACCTTACTTCCCGGAGCAGATCCGTATCCGCCGGTTACCGTGACGTACGCTTGTCCGAAGATCTCGGGATTTTCGCTGTCTTCGACATAGAGAATATGTTCGTCGGCGGTGCGGAAGCGCAGACCGAGTGTCAGTACTTTCTGTCCGAGATTACGGGGTTCGAATCGCACCTCTCCTCCCACCGGCAAAAATGCCATGGGATCCGTGGACGAAATAAGCGCGAGTCCCGTGTAGTCTTCCACTCTGTTTCCGTTACGATCCACTGCGGTGATTTTAATGGTAGTGTCTTCATTAATTTCCAGCTCACGCGGTGCGAACAGTTCGAAGTGATCTATGAGTCCGAAAGAAGAGCCTCCGTTTCCCGTAACGTCTCCGACAAAATTGCTGCCCGCCCGAAAGAGCTGACGGCCTCGTACGGAGTTCACGGTGGGAAGTGGTCCGCCCACCGCATTCGATGGCGTACCGGCCTGTACGTCCGCTTCGGCATCTATCAGTGTGCCACTGAGGAGGTCGATGGCGCGAAGGTGCAAAATTCCCTGTTCTTTTGTGGTGAGTGAAAACAACTGCTCGCCACTTTCATCCGTTTCACTCTCCATGGAACTTATGCGATCTGCCGCGCGGCTTGAAATAAGTTTCAAAGGTCTGTTTGGGAGCGGGTTTCCGTAGGTATCCCGAATGATGACTGCCACCGTGAGTTTGTCCGTTCCCGTAGGCTGTATGGTGTCGCTGCTCACTTGAATACTGCTGTTTTGCGTACTGAGACTGTCTGGCAGTACTTCAAAATGCGCCGTTCCTTCGTATGCAATGCCGGATTTTTCTATCGTTATCGTATAGATGCCTGCGACTTCCGTATCGCGCCCTTTCAGTTGTACGGATCCCGCACCCGATGTGTCTGTTTGCACGGGAAGCAGTATTTCTGCTCCGAGAGGAGGCGATACAACCACGTGAACCGAAGTGTTTGCGGGAAAACCTGCTATGTCTATATCCGTGCCCAAACCTGCGACAGAATCGTCTGCTGAAATACTCGCGGCGGCTGCCGAGAAGGGGAGTGCCAGAAACAGTGCAGTGATGACTACGAGCTTTTTAGACATAAAATCATACTATTGTACCATTCTGCGTTATTTCTCTCAATTCACGAATAGAATCTCGACAACCTTTCACGCGTTTGTCTACCACGTTTGTACCGCTTCCATGAGCCCTTCTTCTTCTCTTTTTTGTACAGAAAGCGTACCATACGGCACATGAAACGATCATTACTTGGTTTGGCAGCACTGCTCTTGCTCGCAGGATGCGGAGGGAGCGGAGAAGACACATCCTGTAAACAAGACTATTGGGATGGCACGTACGGCACGTGTTTGCCTGAAGATTGGGTTACCATAGACAGTGAAACATTGCGTCAGCGCGGAGTGCCCGCAGATACGTTGGTGGCTTTTCAGAGTGACGTTCCGGTCTCCGGTCAGTTTCCGACCGTCGCGGTAACGCGTGAGCCTCTCTTACAAGATGCCACTCCCCAGTCGTACAGCGATGCGAGCATTCGTGCAGTTACCGTTCTGCCCGAATACGAAGAGCTCGATACGAGAGATCTGGTGGTTTTTGACGAGAAGGTAAAACTGCATATTTTCAAAGCACAGCCCGCTGCCAAAGAACCGTTGCGTCGGTTTTACCAGGTGAGCACCGTGGTAAACGGAGTGGGGTACAGCATTACCGCAACCGCACCGGTGTCGGTGGAGGAAGATCTTGAAAATCAGATTATTCTCATACTACGGGAGTCTGTGTTCGCAGATCCCGAAGCAAAAGAAGAGAAAAAGAAGTAGTCTGGAAGGTTCTGTGCCAGATTCTTTTCAATACGATAAAGCTGTTCTATGCTCACCGCACTGTGGTGCCGTAGCCAAGTGGTAAGGCAGGGGTCTGCAAAACCCCCATTCGCGGGTTCGATTCTCGCCGGCACCTCCAATTTCGTGAAAGGAAACCTACGGTTTCCTCTCACGGGCTCTCCTTCCCTTTTAAGGAATCGCTCCAGCGAAAACAAGTTTCCGCTTCGCGAGTTATTTTACTGCGAAGAGCTCTGGTTTTTCTCTCTTCAGATACCATGCTATTCCTGTGGTTATGCGCATCTTTTCCGTGATTTCCGGAGCGATATGGTGAATTCTTTGCAGTGCTTTTGGTATTGAAAAGGCACATGCACATCCTCGAGAAGAAGGGGAGTCAGGTACGTCATCTCAAGACCAAACAAAGTCTTCTTCGCAGAAGACTGTTCCGGTATTTTCAGTCAGAAGCGAACGGAATATTGATTTCTATCATTTTTTATGCTTAAATGTATACAAGTACATATAAATTAACACACCTTTCCCCTTTCCATCATGGCTCAGAGAGAAGTTAGCATTGCCGTGTGCGGTATGGTCGTAGGAACCATGCTTGGCGCCGGCACAATTATTTTCGGTCGTGATGTAACGGCCAGCTTGTTTACGGGAGCTGATGATCAGTTCGTTTCTTACAGGCAGGGATTTATTATGCAGGATGATTTTCGCAGACGTTCCATTATAGATGAAGACCGTCGCACCAGACCTCAGGCTCACATTCTCGAAGATGCGGTTGCACCGACGCGCACGGAGGACACGGAAACAAAACCATCGATTTCCGATGCGGAAGGATGTGCGGATAAAGTTCGCATAGCGGAAGATCTCCGTGCGGATATCGTGCCTCTCATTCCTCTGCGTGGTGTGGACAGACTCGTTCGTCGCAGTATTCATGCCGCATTCGATGCCTATATTGCCGACTGTATGATCGACTATAAGGGATACGAACCGGAGGCAGGTGTGGATTTTGAAATCAAGAAAGCACCTTCTTCTCTGCAGCAAGATGCAGACTACTGTCTGCAATTCAGCGGCTCACGTCGCAGTCGCTGTTTGGTGGAACAGCGCAGCGGAGATCGCTGATAGCAGTACAAGCACTTCAAAAAAGAGATGCCGGAAGGTGTCTCTTTTTTTCTTACGCAAAGGTCAGTAGCTCCGGTGCAAAAATTAAGAGGAGACCAAGGCCGTACATAAGCAGCCCCCCGAAGATGAGTGTGAATCGTCGGTACTTCGTGGTGAGTCCGGTGGCATGCAACGTCAGTACTGCGATTCCGAAGATGACGAAATCATCGATCATATAGAGCAGTATGTAGATTCCTATGTAGCCGTACCGAGCGATGTTAGAAACATCGTTGAACGCAAGAATCTGTGTGAAGATCGCCGGCAGTCCGGCCGTACAGACGAGTTCGATCATGTTCACAGAAACTGCCAAGACAGCCACACCCAGAACCATGGCCGGCCAGGCGCTTATTTGCATGATGCGTTTCATTTCCTCGATTGTCTTCTGTCGGCGGCTCAGGTTCGTCACTTTGCATTGATTCGGGTCTTTCCCGAATGCTTCATACAAGTAAAAGCCACCGCCGAGTATGGCCACAAGTCCTATGGCTTTTTGTACGATGGCATTCAATCCTATGAGCAAAAATACATTCAGCCACGCAGCAATGAACAGATAATACACCGCACCGCTAACAAAGAGGAATGTGCCTCCTATTATCCACACCTTCTTCATGTCGTGCGTATTGATGAGAAGGGTGAGCAGTGTAATGAGCACCCACATGGCACACGGATTAAATCCGTCTAGGAATCCGAGCAGTATCGAGAGAACGGGAAGAGAAAGGAGGGTGAGATCCACCTCTCCTATAAACCACAAATCAAAGATGTATTTATCCAGATTCGCATCGCAGTCTTCCGAGCAGGTTCCTTCCGCCGCACTTTCCAGTTCGACTATCGCATCACTTGCAATAAATTCTTTGTATGAGAGGCATCCTTCGGAGGAATTGCGACACTTTTCGTAGCGCTCTTCTATGCGTTTGCCGGATGTTTCGTGTGTGTCGTACCCCTGCATCACATGACCGTTCAGTACAATTGTAGGTACTCCCTGATTTAAAGAGGGGACATGTTCTTGTAATTCTTTAAACATTTGCTGGCTGTCTATTTGAGTGACTTCGCGGTAGTCCACAATCCAACCTTTTTCCAGGGCGAACTCGTGAAAGTCCGCACAGTGCGGACATCCGTCACGAACAAATACCACTATTTCTGCTCCCGGACTCGGTGCGTACGTCAGTGCACTGCCCATGGAAGGTCCGTTCAGCAATTTGTCCGGATACAGGTATCCGAGAGCCAATACGGGCACAAGGGCAAGACCGAGGAAGACAGATAAGCGCTTCATGAATTGTGTCGCAGTGTAGAGAATTCACTGTCCTTATGCCAGTTTCACATCTCCCACCAATATTTTTTGGCTTTCCAGAGCGCTTTTTATGACATTCGCATAGTTCCGCCATGGTTTTTCTTTGTGCAAAAAATGTATTCGGAGTAGCGTGTGAAACTATGGTGATGCGTCATATTAACGGTGGAGATCTTACCTCCGACGAATTGCAAGACAGAGTGCTTGCAGATGTTGATTTGGATGAAATCCCTGTTGGAGTACCAACCTGAGGACGACAAAGAATCAGCTCGCATTCGGAGTGTGGCAGACGATGCGTTGCACTATGGCAGAGATCGCGCTCCTCTTCCCTACTGGAAGTCCGTTCATGCGTTTACGGAGCGATATGGCAGAGATATGCAGACCATTTTGCACTTACCGACGGCACAAGTACTTGTTGTGGATTTTCAGCGCAGGTTTTATGAGGTGCTTATGCTCACACAGCGTCTGGAAACCACAGAGCCCATTGAGCAATTCGATGTGGAATTTCGGAGATATTTGGCTGAAATTGCACACATGATGCATGAGTACAAACAGTTGGCTTCCCAGAAGCGTTGTACGGAAGTGACGTTAGAAGAAGCGCGCAGTGAAGCACATACTGCCATTATAGCTCGTGCGTGGGATCCGGATCACAATCTCACAATGATAAAACAGGGGACTACGCTTCCGTATGTGCAAGATGACGGATCGGCAGAAGGAAGGTCCAAGCCTGTCATCCTCGAGCTTGGGAAGTTTCGAGTGGAAACGAATGGTGTCGGCAAACACGGGGGGATGAGGTCTCTGTTGCGTGCGAGCTGATTTTCACTGGTCATTGTCAGGTTTTTGTGTACAATACCTGAAATATCATGACAAAGAACCAGCCCATATTGCCGGCTTCCACCAATCCGTCCGACTTCGTCATAGCGACGATAGGAAGTCACAGTGCATTGCAGATTCTTAAAGGCGCAAAAGATGAAGGATTGAAGAGTTTGGCAATTTGTAAGAAGGGTTCGGAGAGAGCGTACGAAAGTTACGGTGTGGCAGATGAGATTATTTTTGTGGACGAATGGTCCGACTGGAACGAGCAGTTGGAAGAAGAGCTCATAAAACGCAATGCGATTGTTATTCCTCACGGTTCATTCATTGCGTACATGGGTCATGACCGTGTGAGCAAAATGCAAGTGATGTACTACGGAACGAAAGAAATACTCAAATGGGAATCGGACAGAACGTTGGAGAGACAGTGGTTGGAGAAGGCGGGTTTGCAACTTCCTCGTGTGTTTGAGAATCCGGCAGACATCGACAAGCCGGTCATCGTGAAATTTCATGGTGCAGGAGGAGGGTTCGGATACTTCATAGCCAAAACTCCCGAGCAGTTTCAGGAGGTGAAAGATCGTAAGTACCCAAAGGAAAATGATTTTGCCATACAGGAATACATCGTCGGAGTGCCGATTTATGCTCATTTCTTTCAGTCACCCATTACGGGAGAACTTGAAATTATGAGTTTCGACAAGCGCTACGAGAGCAACGCAGACTCCATTGGTCGCATACGTGCGGAAGACCAACTGGCGGCGAACATTCACACCAGTTACACCATAGTGGGAAACATTCCCGTGGTTATACGAGAGTCCATGCTGCAGGAATTCTTCGAAATGGGTGAGAACGTCGTAAAGGTAAGCAGAGAACTGTGTGGTAAGGGTCTCTTCGGTCCGTTCTGTTTGGAGTGTATTGTTACCAGAAAACTGGAGATTTTCTGCTTTGAAATAAGCGCTCGTATCGTTGCGGGTACGAATCCTTATATAGAAGGTTCTCCGTACACGGCACTCAAGTACGATGTTCCCATGAGTACGGGTCGCCGCATTGCTCGAGATATTAAGCAGGCAATAGAGCAGGGAAGACTGGAGGAAATATTGGGTTAAAACGAAATCGTCTCTACACTATCGACTATGGACGCAGCATCTCTCCTTTCCGGCTACGATTTCTCCGATATTACCGTTGGGGTACTGGGCGGTCACAGCGCATTGGATGTATGCAGCGGAGCGAAGAGGCACGGTTTTCGTACCGTATGTCTTGCGCGAAAAGGACGTGAAAAAACATTCGATACGTATTACAAAAGCCGTGACGGGCGAGGGTGCATAGACGAAGTGATTGTACGAGACACTTTTGCGGGAGTGCTGGACAGCGATGTGCAGCAGCAATTGCGAGAAATGAACACTATATTCGTTCATAACAGGTACTTCTGGGTGTATTTCGATGATTTCTCAAAAGTGGAAAATGATTTTAACGTGCCCATATTCGGCTCACGAAATCTTTTGAAGATAGAGGAGAGAGATCAGCCTTTTCACCAGTACCACCTGTTGCACTATGCGGGCATTCGCACCCCTCGCATTTTCGAATCTCCGGACGATATGGACGGCAGGCTTTGTATCATAAAGGCAAGTGAGGCAAATCGCGGTTACGAGCGTGCATTCTTTTTGGCAGACAACAAAGCATCGTGGGAGAAAGAGGGATCTCGTCTCGAAAAGGAAGGACTCGTAGGGTCCGACTGGCGTACGGCCACAATCGAAGAATTTGTGGTGGGAGCTCCCGTAAATTTCAATTACTTCTACTCACCGCTTACGAGAGAACTGGAACTGTTGGGTACGGATATGCGAAGGCAGACAAATCTGGACGGCTTCTTGCGTCTTACTGCAAATCAGCAAGCCAAGGTCATGAAGCACGTAGACCTAAAGATGATTGAAACAGGGCATGTTTCCTGCACGGTGAAGGAATCCATTTTGGAAAAAGCATTCGATCTCGGAGAGAAGTTTGTGGCAGAGACACAGAAAATTTCTCCCACCATAGATCCTTCCGCCAAAGGCATAATAGGACCGTTCGCATTACAAGGTGCCGTGGTGGCCGAAGATGGGAAAGAGGACATCGTTATTTTTGATGTGTCGTTCCGCATACCGGGTTCGCCTGGCACGCGTGCCACTCCGTATTCGGGGTACTTGTACGGTGAGTGTATGAGCGTTGGAGAGCGTATAGGACTGGAGCTGAAGAATGCCGTTGAAAAGGAGGCGTTGCATATGTTGGTAACTTAGGAGAAAAGTAGTATTTTACTATAATAAAATTTATGGTATAATACTATAAAATACTAAAATACATATGTCTCCGGATACAAATGCCAATGAGTCCTTTGTACCGCTTCCAGAAAATGAGAACGGCATTATCGATGATTTTTTAGACATTGCAGAAGAGCGTCTCGATATGTTGGATTCATTAGTGAGTCAGAATAATATTTTTGAATCAAATGATGTACTGGTAACACGTTTGCCGACTCCCGAAGAACTTCGGCAGAGAACGCAAGATACGTTAAGCCAGCATCCTGATATTGCAGACCAACTTCAGCAACGGCTGACAGCAGAGGAATTTGCAACATTGGAAGTGCAGGGAGAAGAGAGTCCCGTACAGTTAGATATTTTGCCACCTCAGCATGACGGTAGTATCCGTATTTCCTTTCTTCAAAATGGCGAGCTTGTAACCATAGAAGAGGGATGGACTTTTCGGGAAGGGCCGGATGCACCCCCCTTGCCGGACATGGGTTCGAATATTGTGTTAGAAAGCACAACGAACGGTGCTCCGGATGTTGCAGCAGCACAGGCGGAGTTTGCACGGTATATTTCAGACGGTAAGCGAATTGCACAGCATGAGGCACTTGTAAGAGCACTACGTAGAATAGAACGCGTACAACCGGATGCTGCTGCAGATGTATCGAATCCTAATAATGACCCCGATGCGAATACTCCTCTCACTACTCCTGTACGCAGTACTTCAGATCAGCCGGCATTGTCTGAGCCTGTACTCTCCGATGCTCTGGAGAGACCGGGAAGTAAGTTGGGAGAGCTTCTGCAAAAGATTGGAGATGCAATGCTGAAGCTCCTTCGCACGAAATTTCCAAAGTTAGCTGAAGCACTTGGTTTGGAGGACAACAATGCAATAAAAGTAAGTAAACGTACGGTACGTGCTATTCGTGAAGCAGGAGAAGACGGAGTATTGGAAGACGAGGAAATAATGACGATCGCACGATTGGTACGTGCAGATCCCGCACTGAATCGCGGAACTATAGAGAACCAAATTAGTTTGATTCTTGATTTGCTTAAATTTGAGACGTCGATTACGAATATAGGAGGCACTCAGCGATCTATTTTGAGTGCCGCTCTCAGTCAGGGGCAGGTGCCAGATGCTAATACTTCGGATATAGATCCTCCGGCTGTGTCGGATAAAGAAGGAGATACCCCACCACGTCTGACTGATGATTTGCTCTATCGTATTCCAACATTAGAAGAGCGCAGAGCCCAAACGGAAGAACTGTTGAATTCCAATGCCATGGAGCAAGTGAATCTTGCCATAGATCAGTTGAACCTTTCTGAAACGGAACGCAGCTCTCTTGTCATAGAAGTACAGGAAGGCTTGATTGTAGAAACAGATCCTCCGTTTTATCAGGGAAGTGTGAGTTTCTCTTTTGTCCCCGATACTCCTGAGGATACTGCCGGTGAAGAGCGAAGCCGCATAGGTTCGGTGGTAGGTTGGGAATATCAGGGGGTTCGAAGGCAAAGTGACGGAAGCAATATACTTGCACTTTCACTGGAGAGCAGTGTGTCTCTTCCCGATGAATTCCGTGGTCTCCCACCAAATGAAGCCATAGCTGAAGAAAATAATAGAAAGGATACTGCCATTCGAGACGCGTTACTCAGGGCAATTGCGAATGTGAAGAGTGGCAATACTCAGCCCATAAGCGTAGCACCGAGTTTTTTAGCTGAACCCCCGCTAGACGGAGACGGGGGTGAACCAAAAGAGCCGGACATAAATGAGAAAGTAGATATTGCTCAACTGGAATCGCTATTGAAACTCTTTTTGCAGCGTGCTATCAGGAATGGAAAAGAAAATGAGCGCGCATTGGTGCGGAATGCCATCTTCATAGATCGCTTGCAGGACGGTCGTTGTACGGTACATGTCGATAGAAGCCTTATTACAGGTCGTGTGGTATTAAAGGCAGAACAGGTGCTCAACGACGCTCTTTTGTTTCCGAATTTGAATGCAGCATCCAATATGCGCACATCTACTGCAATGACCGTAGAGGAACTGGAAGCATTTGTAAGTAATCTGGAAGTGCGACTGGGTCAGCAGGAAGCACCTCCGGTTTTGGGTGGAGATTTTGAGCCACCGGAAGAAGCACCGTCGTACATGCCCAATATGACCAATAAAGGGAGGAAGATAGAGAATCTGCGTGATGCCGCACGTTTCTACACCATTACGCCTCCTTTGGAAGGAGACTATAAGACAGCGGCATACGGGCAGTTCCGTGACGGGAAGTGGACAAGAGAAGAGCCGACATACACACCGTATGCATTTACTGCGCCGGATAATCTTCGAGATATTCACACCATAAGCGGTAAAGCAAAAGGCAGCGTGGCAGTACCACTTCCTATCGGATATCGGTTGCAGACGGGCAGTTTACGCACGACACCAAGTACTCCTGTTCGTATCAGCGAAGACCAGCACGGTATTGCTCATTTGCAGTTTGACTCTGAAAGTGCGGTAACATACTCGGTGGATTTCGGGCAGGACCCGGAATACAAACTGACCAGAGAGCCCACGCCCGAAGAGCAGGGTGATATGGTAAATGCAAATGCATTGGGAACAGATACGCAGGGTGAAGTAGCCCGTGTTCGTTCCATGGAAAATGTGAGTAACACGCAAAAGGCTCGAGAGTTCCTGCATTATATCAAAGATAATTTCTACTATTCCACAGACGATAAAGTCAGTGAGTACATTCTTGCTGAAGGCGGAAAAAACTATGTGGAAAGGGTAGATAGCCACGATCCTCGTATGGCAGATTGCGATGTGGCGAATACCTACTTTGTTGCACTCTGTCGTGAGGCGGGAATACCTGCACGGCTTTCTGTCGGATACTCAGCTGATACGGATGGCGAACGTAGCATTCTTGGTCCTGTGAACGGTCATGGTTGGGCAGAGGTATGGGACGGATCGCAATGGGTCAAATTCGATGCTACGCCGGATAAAACATTGGATACCGGCAATGCACCGAATCCGAAAGCTCCGGAAAAAGATCCCGCTCTTTTGGCGGGAGATGTTGATCTTGGGTCTTCGGAATATGAGGATCTTATTCGATTGTTTGAACAAATGAATCAAAAGGAGGGAGTCGTAGGGAACTTCGATTCCGTTAGTCAGCCTCAAATGGAAAGAGGTGAGCTGAGCATGTGGTATCATAATTCGAAGGTACGCGTACGCAATGGAGGAAAATTCTTCACCGTCGCGAAAGTGGATACGTACAAAGATGACGGAAGCGGTAATTTGGTCTACGAGAAAAGTGTGTACTTTGCAACCAACGTCTACCACACGCCGGAGAATTTGCGTGCCGGTCCTTCACTTGCTCAGGCGCAACAATCAGCTCAGAAAAAAGCCCGGAGCAGTGGGTATAGGTCTGTGCGATTCACAGTGTAAACTGCAGATACTCATGACACTCATTTGTCGAAGGGCGGCAACGGAAGATGCTCCCGCTATCGCGGAGCTTGCAAGTACGTTACAACTGCGAGCGGGTGACGATATCGGTCATGCGGTTTCGCAGGGATTTCTGGTATTCGCCAAGCCGCGAGAAGCATATGAATTGCGTTTTGCAGTGTCGCAATACTGCGTTGTGGCTCTGGAAGAAGAGCAAATTGTCGGCTTTCTTATCGCACACGACAAAGCGGAATTGGAGGCTTTGGGCTCGAACCTCGGTTACATGCAAACACTGAAAGACTACCTTTTCAGCCTGTCGTATCCGCATTGGATTTACATAGACCAAATAGCAGTCGATTCAAATTTTCAACACAAGGGGATCGGGCAGAAGATGCATGACTTTCTCTTTGCGAATGCGCCTGACAGCGTGCTTATTGCAGGCGTTACGCACATGCCCGTACCAAACGAACGTTCCCTCGGCTTCTTTACGAAAAACGGTCATATGCTAAAAAAAGAGCTGCAGGAAGGGGAATGGTTATGCGGGATGTACGTACGAGAAACGGGTACTAGATAATCGGTTCCTCAAATTTCTCCTCTACCAACGCGCGCTCTTTTTCGCTTAAAGGCGCGGCTGCCGCTTCGTCCCATTTTTTGAGCATTTCCTCCACTTCCGCTTTGGGCTTGCAGTATTTTCTGTGTGACTGCGCCATGATGGCAGCAGTGTTGTCTTTGGTAATCTTCGGTGAATCCAGTGTTCTGCCGGAAAACGGCTCTCGTATTTCTCCTTTCACAGACATCTTTATATAAAACTCTCGCACACCGAGGTTGATGATATCTCTCTCTTTGAATATGGGAGAAAATTCTTCCGCCATTACTCCCGCGTCTTCGGCTCCCACACGGAAGCTGATCATGGAACCGACGTTTCCAAAGACCGTTTGTCTTATTTTCTGGCTGAGTTGCCCCATGTACTGGTGAGCGATGGTGAGGTTGAGATGGTATTTGCGAGCTTCCGACATGATTTCGTAGAACGTATCTGTCGCGAAGTTCTGGAACTCATCCACATAGAAGTAGAAGTCGGACCTTTGTGCTTCGGGGATATCCGCGCGGCTCATAGCCGCTTGGTAGATTTTTGTAATGATCATTGCCCCCATAAGTTGGGAGTTCTCTTCTCCGAGCAGTCCCTTCGATACCTTCATAAGAAGAATTTTGCGGTTATCCATAACGTCTCTAATATCAAACTTCGTATCGGGTTGCCCCACAACGTTACGCATCATATTGGTAGCGACAAATTGTCCCACCTTATTGAGTAATGGCGTGATTGCATCCGCATCGTACTTCTCCGACCATGCGGCAAATTCTGAGACCCAGAAACTTTTTACGACATTATCTTCTATGCGTGCGACGATCTTCTGGCGATAGTTCTTATCTGAAAGCATCTTGAGAATAGAAAGCACGGTGGTATTGGGGCTATCGAGCAGAGCCAAAATGGTATAGCGAAGCACGTGTTCCAAACGGTCCGACCAGTTGCTTCCGAAAAGTTTTTTAAAGATATCGATAATACCGATTGTCAGCTGCATTTTGTATGCGGGGTCGACTCGTTCAAGCGGATTAAATGCAATAGGGAAGTCGGTATCGGCAGGGTCGAAGACGATTACATCATCTATGCGGTTTTCGGGTATGTAACGGAGAATGTCATCTACTAAGTCTCCGTGAGGGTCCAGCACTGCAACACCGTGACCCTCCATAATATCGCGGTACACCAGCAGTTCCAAAAGCTTACTTTTACCCACACCGGATTTTCCCACTGCGTAGAGGTGACGCCTGCGGTCTTCCCTACGTATGCCGAAGGAGACATGGTTATTGTGGTAGTTGGTCACACCGAATCCGCTTACATTCGGTTCGTCTGCGTGCGGTAAGTCCTGCGGAGGATCTGACTTGCGGGCAAGTACATGGACGATATGCGGTACGAGATCCGCATTCGGAAAGTAGTAAAGAGTGGCCACTTCTTTGGCACTCAAAATAAAGTCAGTGCCGTGTCTGCGACTCTGGTACTGCTTTACAAAAGTGGCTCCCGTAGAAACTTTGCCTGTTTGGAATCCGTTGATATCCGTATCGTTGAAATGATAGAAGCTGTTTATTACAGCTTTGAGTTTTTGTTTTGCCTCGGCATCGTTTTGACCTATGTATGCACAACGAATACTGACGCGGAACGGCTTTGTTTTTTCTTTTTCTTTAGCGGCATCAAATCGTACTTGGTTTATTCCTTTCAGTCCTTCCTTGCGCATACGGTCTCGAATGGAGAAGAACTTCTTCATGCGTACAAAAATAAAGCGCCAGTTCCGGAGAAAGTGGTACTTGGCGGTATCATCGAACGGTTCCACAATTATTTGTACCCATACCTGCTCGCCGCTTTGTATTTTAGATATGACAGAAAACAGTCTCGACATGCTGTCTTCGTCGAATTGCTCGTAGGTACGTACGGGGTAGACATCTTTTTCACGGAGCTTTAACTGCACACCTGCAATTGCCTGTTTTTCAGGATTAAACTGTTTCGTATAGTCCTGAGTTTCGGAAATCTCGGCGTCCGGGAACATGGAATAAATAAGTCCTTCAATCGTTTTTTTAAAGTTCTCTTCCACTGTGACATAAAAGTATGTGTATTGTTCGTTTCCGTAGTATTCGAATGAAAATCGTTCTCCCGTCACCGTATTACGCAAGCTGATGAGCAATTCCTGGAACTTCGGCTCCATTTTCGTATGAGTTTCTTGTCCCTGAGGAATAATGATATGGAGATGGTGCAGGGTAGCCATTGGTGGGATATTGTACAGTAAATGCCAGATTGGTAAACAAATTGGCTATTCATTTCTTTTCAGTACACCTCCTGCTTGTATGCTTCTTCCGCAAAGACAATTTCGGGTCTTTCTGGCGCATAACTGCTCAAAATTTCCTCTCCTGTTTTGGCGCAGGTTCGTTGCCAGAGTCTGTAGGGGTTTTTGTACGCGAAGCGGTCTGCATGGCGCCGGTCCGGATGCCTGCGGGGGAGCGGTAACCGGTGCTCACGGTAAAATTCCAGTTCCTTTTTTACGATCTTGAACGGTTTGCCTGTTTCTTCGCAGAGAATTGCCCAGCTAAGCACGTCTTCCGGGATGTCATTGGCGTTATCGGGCAGTTGCGTTGCAGGGATCGTTTTCTCTGCTGCCAAGGGCATTTCGTAGTCACTCCACTGCCATCCCTTATTCTGTACCTCTTTTTTCTCCAGAGGGAAGAAGGTCTGTGCCATTGTCTCGTTATAGCCGAATGCCGATAATGCAGGCGGAAAGAACTCTCCCCATTCACCGGTACGCTGCATATGTACCATAATGCGCGCGGCGAGTTTTTGATACTCTTCTTTGGAATACTGTGTATTGAAGATGCAGTTACTCTTGTGTCTCAGTCCTATGCACCCAAAGAGGTTGGAGCACTGCCTGCTGCAGTAGATAGAGTACGATATATTGTCGCACCCTTCCGAAACGTAGTAGCAGCCAATCAAATTCCGTACACGCACACCCGCGACACAACAGTTGTAACTGAGCTCCATATTGTCACCCCAAATATGCACATCACAGCAGTCTTTGGCTCCGACAAGGCAATTGGTACAGTACCGGCAGTCTTGCATTCTGTAGCAGTCGAAACAGTGCGACGTATCTTTCGACTGATAGATGTTGTCTCCTGTGACATTGATATTCTGTTCTCCCCGTACGGCTTTTACAGGGTGAGCGAGGAAGAATGCATCAGCTTTTTTCTTCATTTCCTGCACGGCGGCATGCGATGATGTTTCAAATTGCCGTAGAAACGCTTCGTATTCTTCTTTGGTTTTCTGCTCATTGAATACGCAGTACTGCTTCTGTCGCAGATTGGCACAACCAAAACAGTTTTTGCATCCTATGCAGTCGCGCAGAAACCAGCTGTCGCTGCAGTTTATGCTAAAACGGACGTATGTGCAGTTGTAGCAGCGATTACAATGCACGCACTCGTAGCACAGCTCGCAGTCTACGATGGACGTAAAATCCAGGCAGGACTTTATGCCGGCGAATGTGTGGCCATACATACAGTCTTCTGAGCGTTCACCGTCGAAAATGAGATAACTATTTTTGAGAGCTAAGTTGTCATTGGTAAACTCACTGTTTACGTTATCACTCAGCACTGCCAAAGAAAGCATCGGCACTGTTTCCATAAGTTCATGCATCTGTTCAAAGAATGGTCTGTTGAAATCAAACTCCCTTCCGTACTCCAGTGGATCCCATCCGTCGCCATACCATGTTTTGCGTTCGTAGACAGTAAACGGTTTATCCGGTGAGTAAATGGAGACGATTTTTTTCTTCGTGAGATCGCATTTCCGACGGTACAGAGACCGGGAATTGTAGAAAGCGAGCCTGCGCTGCAGTCTGCACTGAAAGCACATGGTCGGCGGTGGCAGTGCGTATGTTTTGCCTCCGATGACGGGAGAAATTTTTTCAAGAAGTTTGAGATCTTCGTCCGAGATTTCAAATGATGCCGAGCATTGGGAACAACTATTTTCCATTGGGAAGTCAGTATACAGCGACTGGCGGTTAGCGTGCCATCCTGAGGAGGCCGCGACTGTGATGGTTCGAGACAATTTTGCTACGTAAAATCCCTCACCATGACACAATCGCGGCCGTCTCGAAGGACGCTAACCGCTATGCGCTACTCGCTCATCAATATACCTCTTTTATGTAGCACTCTTCGCAATATACGATTTCAGGTCTTTCTGGTGCGTATGTCGTTTCCATGCTTGTACCGCACTTATCGCAGGTGCGGCTCCAGAGTGTACGGGGGTTCAGCCGTGCCATACGGTCGGTATGCCGCTGCTCAGGACAAAGATTCGGCACAGGGACGTTCATGTCTTCATACAGTTTCAGTTCCTGAGGGATAATTTTATACTGTTTGCCACTCTTCTCGCATGTGAGAATCTTCGTGCAGATATCCTTGGCATCCGTATCTGCCTTTGGTTCGAGATGGTGTACCGGGGCATCTTCCATGGAACGCCACTTCCAGTTTCTCTTTGCAACTTCCTCTTTTGAGAGCGGAACGAAATCGTTGGCGACTGTTTCGTTGTATCCGAATGCGGAAATTTCGGGAGGAAAAAAGACACCCCATTCTCCCGTTTCTTGCATGTGCAGTATGATTTTCGATACCAATTCCTCGTACGCTTCTTTTGAATATTCTTTGTTTAAAACGCAGTATTTGTGTTTCTTCATTCCCGTGCATCCGAAGAGATACTCACTGTGAAAACAATTCATGGAATACAGAACATGTTTGGAGTACCAAATCAGCGAGCTGAATGAGACGTTATAATTCTTCTCGTTATTACAATTGAAGTACTGCAGTTCACAGTTATCGAAAAAATTGCAGTCCATACAGTCCGTATTTCCCTCGCCGATTTTTCCGTAGATGCAGTTGCGTGATTTTTTGAGTGTGTAGCAATTGCTGCAATCTTTGCATTGCCAGAGCTGATCTCCGGAGACATGCTCACATTGTATTTGTTGCGCAGAGCGATGAGGAGCTTGTGCATGCAGTCGTTCTATATCCGGGCGTACCGCATCGAGATTGTTTCTGATTTCGATAATTTTTCTCTCGTAATCTTCTTTTGTACATTCCTTATTATAAATGAAGTACTGCTTATTTCGTAAGTTGACGCAGCCGAAACAGTCTTTGCATCCCGTGCAATCTTTGCAGAGCACGCAATCGGAACTGCCGTGGCACTGCTCGCAATAGATGCAGTTGTAGAGTTTTGTGGATTCCAAACATTCGTAGCACCTCTCGCATTCGTATAAGTCATAACAGTCGCAAATATCTTTGGAATAAAAAATTCTATAACTGTAGTAACAATCTTCTGAGCCCAGACCTCCCGTTACAAGGTAGCAATTTCTATTTTCTCCAGAGTAGTTGGTATATGTACAATTTTCACTTTTGGCATTGATAATCGCAATTTTAGGGACTGCCAACTCCAACTCTTTATATTGCTCAAAGAACGGTCGAGAAAAATCAAAATCTCTCCCGTACGAAAGAGGATCGAATTCGTCACTCCACCACGCCTGCTGGTCGTAGACTTCGTACGGCTCCTGCGGAGCGTAAAGCGCTATGATCTGCTTTCCTGTTTTGTCACACTTTCTATGGTAGAGCCAACGCTCGTTTCGGTGTGCCATGCGGTGCTGCTCTCTGCAGACAGGGCAGTGCCGAGGTAGGGGAAACGCATAATGTGTTCCTCTAAACTGTGGGGAAATTTTTTCTATGAATTGGATTTCAGAGTCCGTAATTTCAAATGATGCCGAACATTGGGAACAACTATTCTCCATTGGAAAGTCAGTATACAGCGACTAGCGGTTAGCGCGTAGCGACTGGTACTAACCGCTAACCGCTATGCGCTACTCGCTCATCAATACACTTCTTTCACATAACACTCCTCGCAATACACGGTTTCCGGTCTTTCCGGGGCATAGGTGGTCTGCATCTCTTTGTTGCACTTGGTGCACGTACGATTCCAAAGTTTTCGAGGATTTCTCATCGCCAGGCGATCTAAATGGCGCGCATTCGGGCATTTGTGCGGAATTGGCAAATGGAGCTTTTTGTAGAAGTGAATTTCCTGTTCTATTATTCGGAACAATTTGCCGGAAGATTCGCATTCTAAAATCTTCTCACAAAATGAATCATCAATGTTGTGTACATCGGATGGAACTTCGACCACAGGTCCCATGTAGTTTTCTTTGTTTATTTTCTCACTTCTCCAATTCCATCCCTTTTCCCTTATTTCAGTTTCTTCCATGGGGAAATATTCTTGCGCGACGGTTTCGTTATATCCGAACGGAGAAATAGAAGCCGGGAAGAACTCTCCCCATTCTCCGGTTTTTTTCATATGATTCACAATTTTTGGCACAAGTGTTTCATACTCATTTTTTGTGTATTCCTTATTAAGGATGCAATATTTGCCGTTACGTATGCCAATACATCCAAGCAGGTTGCTCGAGGAGTGACATGCATCGCAATACAGTGCGTCGTTCACCAAGTTGCAGAACTTGGAAAAAGAAGTGCGGTTGTTCTGGTATGCGCCCAAATACTCACAACAGAGCTCATTTTCTTCGGTGTAGTTGTTGTCGTAACAATCTTTCAGGTCTACGACTTGTGCACAGAACCGAATGTCTTCACTACGATCCGCATAGTAGCAATCATGCGTATTTTTGCTTTCATAAATATAGTTTCCGGAGACATTTTCCACTTTGTTGCTCTGCATGAAGCGGTGTGGAATCTTGAGACAGAATTTTTGAAGCTCTGATTTTAATTTTTCATGAATGTGCGGAAGGCTGAGATCCAGCTCCGTTTTCATCTTTTCATATTCTTCCTTCGTATATTGCGTATTAAAAATGCAGTATTTCTTTTGCCGCAGTCCGGCGCATGCAATGCAATCACTGCATCCGAGCAGATCGTAGCAATAGAGTAAATTATTGCTGCTGTGGCAATCTTGGCAGTAGAAACATGTGTGCAATTTACGACAATCGATACATTCGTAGCATTGTTCACACTCTCGTACCACAAGAGTATCCATACAATCACGAGAATAGTAGGGAGATCCGTAGTAGCAGTCTTCGGAGTAGACTGATCCAAAAATTAAGTAGCAGTTGCATACATGTCCCACGTAACTGCAATAGTCGGCGTTTTCCGAATTCCATACCGAAAGTCCGAGTTGTGGAACTTCTTTTTGAAGAGCGGCAAATTGTTCAAAAAACGGTTTTTTAAAGTCAAAATCTTTTCCGTAGTCCTTCGGATTCCATCTGTCGGAAAACCATTCTTCTATTTCATATGCCTTAATATCCGCATCGGGAGCAAAGTTACTGATATACACCTTCCCGGAAAGGTCACTTTTCCTGTGGTAGAGCGATCGTTCGTTTCGCCAAGAAAATCGTCTCTGTTGTCTGCATGTGGGACAGTGTGTCGGAGGCGGAATATCCAATGTAATACCTCCGATTATCGGTGATGCCTTTTTATAGTACGAGAGATCTTCTGAGGAAATATCAAAATTTTGCCTGCAGTTGGTACAGTTGCTACTCATCAAATAAGAGAGTGTTGATAACAGGGTTCGCAGTAGATTTTTTCGGTGCGATCCGGCGTGTAGCTCGTGCGTATTGCCGCATGGCACTTGTCACATTTTCTATCGTACAATTTTCGCTTGTTACGCATGGCCAGTTGCGCGCGATACTGTACGAAGAAACTGGTGCGAGGGAGCGGCACATGAAGTTGCGTATGGAAGGCTAGTTCCTGCGGGATAATTTTGTACTGTCTCCCGGATTCTTCACAGGTCAGAATTTTGCCGCAAATGTCGTCCGAGACATCATCAATACTATCGGGAAGTTCCACTGTCGGGCCCATGTACTGGTTTTTCTTTTCCACATTCTCAAACCATTGCCATCCTTTGGCTTGTACTTCTTCTTTCGTAAGAGGGTAGTAATCTTGTGCGATGGTTTCGTTGTAGGCAAACGTTGCCATATCCGTCGGGAAGAATTCACCCCACTCTCTCGTTTTTCGCATATGTTCAACAATCTTGGGTACGAGCTCCTCGTATTCTTCTTTGGTGTATTGCTTGTTGAATATGCAGTACTTCTTTCTGCGTATGCCCACACACCCAAAGCAGTGACTTGAATGATGACACAGCGAGCAGTAGAGCATGTCGCTCATATTGGCGAGAGTGTGGTTGCAGAAGCAGCAACTGTTTATTTCGTATCCTGCAACGGAGCATTCGTACAGTCGTTCACCTTCACCGCATTCATGAATGTCCATACAGTTTTTCAGTGGCATAAATCCCTGATACACATGCCTGCAGTCCCAGAGATCTTCACTATCGAAACAATTGAAAGCGTTTTTGCAGTTTACGAGATAGTCTCCTTCTACGTCTTCATTCTGCACCCCATGCATGTACTTCTGCGGATATTCCATCTTCAGCTTGTCGAAGCGTTCTCTGGCAGATTGCACAGCCGAGTAACTGCCGAGCATTTTTCTGTATTTCTCATACTCTTCTTTGCTTACGGGTTTGTTTTCCACATGGTATTCCTTGTTTTTTAAGTTGCTGCACATCAGGCAGTTTTTACAGCCCGTACAGTTTTTCAGGAACACAGAGTCGGCACAGTTATCGCAGTCCTGAAGGTAAGCGGAGCCGTAGCACTGTACACAGTCGATGCATTCATAACAGAGTTCCGATTTACGAGATCGAAAACAGCCGACACAGTTTACACAGTGGTTTAAGCTGTAGCTGTAGTAACAATCACGATTTTCATCCGAATCGAAAATCAGGTAGCAGTCTTTGTTCTTACCGGCGTAGTTGGTGTAGTCGCAATTCTCATCGAATTCGTACCCCGTCATGAGGTTTGGCCGAGGAACGACCGATACCAATTCTTTCAGTTGTTCAAAGAAGGGGCGAGAAAAGTCATACTCACGCGCATAGGTGTGCGGATCCCACTTATCGCTGTACCAGTCATCTTGAGCGTATACCTTGTAGGGTGCGGCAGGATGTATATTGGAAATTATCTGCGCTCCCGAAAAATCACACTTACGCTCGTAGAGGTTCACATGATTCACATGTGACTGTCTGCGTTGCAGTCTGCAATCGGAGCACATGGTCGGAGGGGGAAGACTGAGTTTCGTGCCTCCGATAACGGGTGAGAGTTGGTCGAGCATTTCCTTATCCTCTGCGAGGACTTCGAAGGTGCCGGCGCATTGTGTGCAAGTGCTCATAATTAAAGGAGGGGATGCGGAAAGGAAGAGTGAATCTTGTGAGACAGAAGCCATGGAGGAGAATCCTCAATGTTACTCGTATGCCATTGCAGATATCCGCGGCAATTCAAAGTGGCAACGACGCATTGGGAAAGAAGATCAGGAATACTCCCTGTCAGTATTCCAAAAATAAACCATCCTGCGTTACCGCCAATACCCATAAGAAATCCGATTCGTTTTTGGTTGCCAAGAAAATAGATGGAGATGCACTGGAGAATCATTCCCGCCCAGTCCGCACCGTGGTAATTGCCGATAATTGAGGAGAAGATTTCCATACGTTTTGCAGTGTCAGTACAATCTCACAGTACGTCAAACCTGTCCAACAACTATTGAAATAATGCACTAATTTGTCTATTTAATTCATAATTAATCAATAGAAAGTGTAGAAAAAAATCTACAACACAGGTATCATTCCTTCATGAAAGCAGAACTTATACAACTCGGCCTCTCCGACGAAGAGGCAAAACTGTATCTTTCTTGTTTGGAGATAAACGGAGGGCCGGTATCTGTAATAGCACGGAAAGCGGGAGTGAACAGAGTATCTGCGTACCACACCATAGAAAATCTTTTGAAGAAGAAACTTCTCTCCCAGTACAACCGCAACGGTGTGAAGTGCTTTGCTCCGGAATCTCCCGAAAAACTCGAAGAGCTTATGCTCGAAAAAGTTCACGTTGCAAAAGCTCTTCTCCCGCAACTCAAGTCGCTTGCGACTGCGGGCGGATTTCGACCGAAGATCCGTTTTTACGAAGGAATGGACGGCATAGAGCGCGTCTTTACGGAGTCACTTTCTTCCGAAGGGGAGATTCTCGGTTATACGAATTTAAAACAACTCATAGAGGAGATACCTGTTTTTTTTAAATCGTATACGCACAAGCGTATGAAGCTCGGCATAAAATCCCGATACCTTTCACCCAGTACGGTGGAAAGCGTTCACGCCATTGATCCGTTTCTTCCGAAAGAGTTCGATGCGAATCTCATGGAAATTCTTCTCATAAACAAAGACCAGTTTCCGTTTGAGAATGACATTCTTATCTTCGGTAACTCCGTTGGCATAGTGTCACTCAATCCGAATGAACACCTCGGTCTCATAGTGGAAAGCCCCACGTTATCTCAGACCATGAAAGCCGTATTCGATTTGGCATGGCTCGGAGCCACGGCGTTCGTTGCGAAGTAACCGGTTTACAGCGGGTAGCGGGTAGCGGGTAGCAGTCAGTAGTCAGCGATCAGCGAGTAGTGCTCTGCGCTAACCGCTTGTCGCTCATCAATACACTTCAGCAAGGTAGCATTCTTCACAGAACACGGTCTCGGGTCGGCCGGGTGCGTAGGTGCTTTGCAGTTCCCTGTCGCACGTATCGCAGGTTCGTTCAAACAGTTTTCGCGGATTACGCTTCATCATACGTATGCGCACGCGTTCATCCGGGTGAATACGCGGAACAGGTAACTGCATATCACGATAAAACTGCAGTTCTTGCTTTAAAATTTTAAACGGGCGCCGAGTCACTTCGCATACTACAGCCCAATTGAGTATGTCATCGGGTATATCTTCCAGTGCATCGGGCACCATACTTCCTGCTATAGTTTTTGTGACGTCGGGAATGTTGTCCTCCGGTTCTTTCCATGACCATCCGCGCTTGAGTATTTCCTCCTTGCTGAGCGGGTAGTACTTCTGCGCAACAGATTCGTTATATGCGTAGGGACTTGCAGTGACCGGAAAGTATTCGCCCCATTCTCCCTGCTGTACCATGGCTGTGATGATGGTGCTTGCAAGCGCGTCATACGTTTCTTTGTCGTATTGCTTATTGCCGATGCAGTACTGCTTGTTACGAAGTCCCACGCATCCGAAACAATTGCGGCAAGAAATGCAGAAACTGCAGTACAGAAGATCGCTGCAGTTTGGCCAACAGCAATTGCAAAAGAGCAGTTTGTTTGCCCCTTCGCCCACACCTCCGCATTCCAAACACAGTTCTGCCGGGTGTCCCCAGTGCGAGATGTCATAGCAGTCATTTCCTCCTCGCATGGAGTTGCAGTATTTGCTATCTCGCAGCTCAGAACAGTCATAGCACTCCGTGCAGTCCTTGCAGTGGAAAAGATAGTCTCCCGTACAATCCTCGTTATGCAAACCGATAGTGGCTTTGCAGGCATGTGTATCTTTAAGAGTGCCCAGAGCTGACTCCATGGTTGTACGTACGGAGTGGTGTGCTGTCTTATATTCTTTCAGGCGTTTTCGGTACTCCTGCTTCTCAAGCTGTTCGTTGAACATGCAGTACTGTTTATTGCGCAGCCCCACGCAGCCGAAGCAGTCCGTGCAGTTCTGGCAATCAAGTACAAATCGACATTCACTGCAGTTGTGACAGTTCTGAGCGTGGAACACTCTGTAGCATTCGTTGCAGTAAACGCACTCGTAACAGAGTTCGAGCGTGTTACCCATAAAGCAGTCGAGTGTGTTTTTGGAATAGTAGATACTGTGGGTGTACATGCAGTCCTCACTGTAGTCCGTGCAGAAGCACAGGTAGCAGTTTTTGTCCCATCCGCTGTACTGTACATATTCAGAGTTTTCGTTGCAGTCCGTGACAAGCGACATGGTCGGAACATCTTGTTGCAGTCCCGCTATTTGATTGAGTATGGATGTATTCTCTGCAAACTCTCTGCCGTATTCCATGGGATCCCAATCATCTTTCCACCATTCGCTCTGTTCATAGACTGTGTACGGTTTTTCTGCAGACAGCGACGACACAATACTCTTTCCCGTTTTGTCCGAATTTCTGCGGTACAGAAACTCGTAGTTAAAATGCGACTGGCGACGTTGGGCACGGCAAGCGGGGCAAAGCTTCGGCGGTGGAACGGTGTGTGTTTTGCCCTGCAGCACGGGAGAGGCTTTATCGTAAAACGCGAGGTCGTCCTCTGTGATCTCAAACGAAGCCAAACATTGGGCGCAGGTCTTTTGCATGGGTATGCAGTATACAACTAGGAGCGTATAGCGCTTAGCGAATAGTGCTACACGCTAATCGCTAAACGCTAGTCACTCATCAATATACCTCTTTTATGTAGCACTCTTCGCAATACACGGTTTCGGGTCTTTCGGGGCTGAAGTTTGTCATATGTTCCTTGCGACATTTGTCGCAGACTCTCTTCCAGAGCTTGCGAGGAAGACGAAGTTTCATTCTGTCATGATGCCTTGCAATCGGTGATTTTCGGGGCAGTGCTATATTCATCTCTTTGTAGAATTTCAGTTCCTGCGGAATGATTTTGTACTGCTTTCCCGTTGTTTCGCACGTCAGAACGCGGGCACACACCGAGTCATTCACCTCCGCGATGGAATCGGGCACCTCTTGCAGTCTCTCTCCTGTAAGAGGCTGTTCCTTTTCATCGTGCCAAGTCCAGTTGCGAGCAACGGCTTCCTCTTTTGTGATCGGGAAGTAATCGATCGCATTACTTTCATTGTAACAAATAGGTGCGAGAGCAGGGGAGAAATACTCTCCCCATTCACCTGTTTCCATCATGTGATCCGCTATGCGTCCGGCAAGTTTTTCGTACTCCTGCGGAGAGTACTGTTTGTTCAATATGCAGTGGGAGTTGTTTCTCATGCCGGCACATCCAAAGAGGTTACTGCAGTGATGGCACTCCATGGAGTAGTACGTGTCGTTGCAGTAATATGCAAGAAATGTAAAAAGCATTCGCTGTCCTCCAAGACTCGAGCATGTGTTATAACTGAGTTCCAATCCATCGGGAGCACTGAAAATTGCATCGTGGGTAGAGATTCCTTTCGGCGTGAAACCGACGTTCTTGCAGTCTTCGCAGTGGTTTATATCGAAACAATTTTCACAGTTCTTACTGTTAAAAATGCTGTCGCCGGTGCAGTTCTCACTCGCGAACATATGGGAACCTCTGTGCGGAGCGTCTTGCTTCAGTTCATTGAGTTTCGTACGCAGCAGAGCGGTGTTTTTGGCATTGATACACCCCAGTTCCGCTCGGTGTTTCTCCCATTCTTCTTTGGTGAGCTGCCGGTTAAAGAGGCAGTACCGTTTTCGGTAGAGCCCGAAACATCCTATGCATTTGCTGCAGGATATGCAGTCTTCCACCATGATGCATTCCGTACAGTCGCGGCAGTTATGGAACTCGACGCAGTCGTAGCAGCGCTCGGACGCTATGCCTTCGTAGCTGCGTTCCGAGAAGAAGACAGAAAGACCGTCCACCATGTCCTTGCAGTAGGTTATAAAATTGCCGTAGAGGCAATCTTCATCGTCACCGCCTCCCCAAATGAGATAACAGTTTTTCATATTCAGCGCGTGATTGGTGTACACGCTGTTTTCCGTATTGCTCTGAAATAAATTCGCACGAGGAGTTCTAAGGCGTAGCTCTTGCCACTGCTCAGAAAAGGTACGAGAGAAATCAAAATTCACTCCGTAGTCCAATGGGTTCCATGCATCTCCCCACCATTCTTCTTTGTCGTAGACCGTATAGGGTTTGTTTGGTGAGTAAATGGTTATGATTCCTTTTTTGCTCAGGTCACTTTTTCGATGATAGAAATTCCTGTCATTTCTAAACATCAGTCTTCTTTGAAATCGACAGTCAGGGCACATTTTCGGCGGAGGGATTTTGTACTTCTTCCCTGCGAAGGTGGGGGAGACACTGTCGTAAAACTGCAAATCTTCATTCATAATCTCAAACGATGCCGAGCATTGAGTGCAGAATTCGTACATGGTAATACGTAGTATACAACGGGGAGCGTCTAGCGTTTAGCGAATAGCACTACACGCTAACCGCCAGTCGCTACTATGCTTCAGCCAACATAACATCTGACATTCCCTATCTCCATAAAGACCGTTTCTTCAGCCGTAAATCGGGATGCAGACGTGGAACGGGCAACTGTCTCTGGCGATAGAATTCCAGTTCTTTCTTCGTAATTTTGTATGGTCTCCCTGTTTCTGAGCAGTGCAGAGCCCAGTTGAGCACATCATCGGGAATATCTCCTATGTTCGAGGGAAGTCTTTCTGCAGGGATTGCCTTGGTTGCCTGTGGGGGTTCATCGATGTTGTCTTTCCATGTGAATCCTTTTGCCTGCGCCTCTTCCTTTGTGAGTGGAAAGAGTTCCGAGGCCTTACTTTCGTTATAGTCGAATGCGGAAACACTAGGTTTAAAAAATTCTCCCCATTCATCGGTTTCCTGCATGTGGGCGATAATACGAGGTACGAGATCTTCGTAATCTTTTTTTGAATATTGCGTATTGAGTATGCAGTATTCTTTGTTCCGAAGGCCCACACATCCGAAGCAATCATGGCAATTAAAACAGAGGTCCGTGTAATAGCAGTTTTGTGATCCGGTTGTGCCGAAGCTGAATGCAATCATCTGCACTTCTTCCACGCCTATGCAGTCGTAAACAACTTGGCTTTCGCCCATGCCGTAACAATCCACGGCATCTTTGCAGCTGAATATCCACGAAGAATATCTGCAATCTTCAAGATCAAGAGCGTCGTAACATTCTTTGCAGTTGCGACTGTTCTGAATGTTATTGCCCGTCACATTTTCCGAATTTCTTAGGAATGTACTTTCGTGCGGAGTGTCTTGAAGAAAGTCAGTCATATCGTTGCGCGCTTTCTCCAGCCCCTCCCATGTATGAAGTGCATATGCCTCCACTTTTTGTTTGTAGTCTTCGGGGCTGCATGGCTGATTGAAGAAATGGTACTTCTGTTGTCGCAGGCCTATGCATCCGAAACAGTGTTGGCAGCCTATGCAGTCGAATACAAAGGAGCAGTCCGAACAATTGTAACAGTGCTCCGCATGTGTGCAGCCGTAACATCCGTAGCTGTCGGTGCTCTCATAGAGCAGTTCTGATTCAAAACAGAAAGAGCTGTCCATGGAATCCGTGACCTTGTTGGCATTCTGGCAATACAGCACTCCATTGCAGTCTTTAATGGCAGAGGAGAGGTAGCAGTCTCTGGAGTCGTACGTTTGGTTTGTGTACTCACTGTTTTGCACATTGCTTACCAGTACCGAAATATGAGGGACGGCACGCATGAGTTCGGTAAATTGCTCGTTAAAACTTTTTTCGAAGTCATAGGTTTGAGCATACGACAATGCGTCCCATGCGTCGCCCCACCACTCTTCGGGAGAGTATACATTCTGCGGTTTATCGGCGGAGTAGATTGAAATAATCGGCTTTCCTGATGCATTGCACTTTCGTTTGTAGATGGTTTGTTGGTTGCGAAAAACAAGGCGCCGCTGCGCTCTGCAATCCGGACAAAGTTTCGGGGGGGCAATACCGTATTTCTTTGCTCCGATTACAGGTGAAATCTTGTCGTAGAACGCGAGGTCGTCCTCTGTGATCTCAAACGAAGCCGAACATTGAGAGCAGGTTTGATGCATGGGAATGAGTATACACCGACTAGCGGTTAGCGCGTAGCGACTGGTACTAATCGCTAACCGCTATGCGCTACTCGCTCATCAATACACTTCGTTCAAATAGCATTCCTCACAATAGATAGTTTCGGGTCGGTCGGGAGCGAACGTCGTTGCAATCTCCTTGCCGCATTTCGAGCAGTTGCGGTCGTAGAAAATACGTGAGGGTCTCAGTTCCATTCGACGTCTGTGCCGCTCGTCCGGGTGAAAGTGTGGCACGGGAATATCCAGTTGCCGGTAGAATTCCAGTTCCTGCTTTATAATTCGAAACGGTCGTTTCGTTTCCTCGCATGTTACCGCCCAATTCAGAATATCGTCGGGAACATCGGCAATACTCTGCGGCAGTTTTTCTGCTGGAATCACCTTTTCCACATTCGGTAGCTCGTCATGTGTGTTTTTCCACTTATACCCCTTTGCCAGCGCTTCTTCCTTCGTCAGCGGAAAGTATTCCGCTGCTATTGTTTCATTGTACCCGAACGGGCAGAACCTTTTTGGCAGGAATTCGCCCCATTCGCCGGTACTTTGCATGTGCTCTGTTAGTCGTTTACAGAGAGAGCGATACTCTTTTTCATTGTATTGCTTATTAAGAATGCAGTACCGTTTCTTTCGCATACCGATGCACCCGAAACAGTCTTTACAGCCCGTGCAGTGACCGCAGTAAGTCAGGTCGCTGCAGTTTGTGGTACATGTGGTGCAGTAACGAAGATTGTAACAATTGTCGCCGCAAGATCCGCACTGAAACATTTTTTCGGATTTATCTCCCCAGCTGGTGTAGTCCATTGCGCTTTTTACACTGAACACTCGTGCGCAATATTTGCAATCTTCGAGGTCCGAACAATCCACACAGTCGTGTGCGTTTTTGGAATCGTACAAGTGATCTCCGCTGCAATTTTGCACTTGTTCCATCTGAACATAGCGGTGCGGTTGCAGACTCCAGAACGCTGTGGCCTTTTTGCGCACAGCTTGCACACCATCATGAGAATGCAAGTTCAGCTCTGCTTTCTTACGCGCGTATTCTTCCTTCGTAAGCTGTTCATTGTATAGCATGTACTGCTTCTGTCTTTGGTTCATACATCCTATGCAGTCGCGGCAGCCGATACAGCTCTTTAAAAAATAGCTGTCGCTGCACGTATCGCAATCTATGCTGTAGCGAAGGCTGTGGCACTTCCGTACGTCTACGCATTCGTAGCAGAGTTCTGAGTTGTAAATATTGCTGCAGTCTACGACGTACTGGTTGTGAAACACGCGGTTACCGTAGAGGCATCGTTCGTTGTAATCCGTCTCGGCAACGAGGTAACAGTCTTTTAAGTACCCCGCACAGTTTACGTAATCGCTGTTCTCTATTGTTCCCGGGCATATGAACTGACCTTGACGGGGGACAGCGTGAAGGAGTTCTTCCAGTTGGTCGAAAAAAGGTCTGTTCCAATCCACTTCTTTTCCGTAGTCATATTCGTCCCATTTGTCCGTGAACCATTCGTCCGGGTGATACACGGGAAAAGGCACATCACTGTACGGAGAAATAAAGTCGCGGCCGGTCAGGTCGCACTTTCTCTTGTAGAGGTTACGAGCATTGCGCTCGTTTAACCTGCGAACGAAACGACAGTTCGGGCACTGCGTAGGTGCAGGCACCTCCATGTCCGCATGGAAATCTTGCTCATCTTGCGAAATATCGTAGCTTGCCGCGCAGTCGGTACAGGCTTGTTTCATGTATCCCAAAGTATACCTGTATACGTCGATACTGTGTGCAATTACCTTTCATATTATAGCATTCGTTCGTTTGGTTCTTTCTTTGCTTTTTCAAGTTTTCATACGTGGGCTGCGAAGACCGCGTCCGGTGGCAGGAGTGCTTGCAGTGCCTCTTTGTATTGTGGGTCGAGCAATGCGTACCCTTTCTGATAAGACGCATTGGTCCAGCCGAAGCCTGCGCCCACTTTCATATCCACTTTGCTTCCCACATTTCCATACTCAGCTTCTATATCCTGCGAACAGGTTACCACGTCGTATTTTTCTGCGATTGCACCGTTGTATTTCAACGCCTCTGAGAGAATCATGTGCAGCCATTTGTATATCAGCCTCTGGGATTCCGTGTGATAGCCATATTTTTCCAGTCCTTCCCATGCCAACATTTGGTGCGGTGCCCATCCGAACGGAAAATCCCACTGACGCAGCGGTCTTTGTACATTTACTTCTCCTCTGGACTCTTCATCCGAAGCTGCCAACCCTCCCGCCTGTTCCAGTTTCGGAAGAAGGTATCGAACGATGCTATCGGCTTGCTCCTTAGTGGCGAGCCCTGCCCAGAGCGGATACAATCCTGTGGCATTGTGATAGCGCACTTGTCTGTTTTGCTTAAAATCGTAATCCACAAACATACCCACCTCGTTGTCCCAGAGTATTTCTGTCATGCGATTCTTCCGTTTCTCCGCTGCGTTGCGCCACTCGTCTGCTCGCTCTGTCTCGCTGTTCCATCCTGCCAGCTCTCCGCCACAGTGCTGTTCCAGCAAATCTGCGATGTCCGTTTCGTACTTATAAAGTAACGCATTAAGATCGGCAGGGTTTAAGTGCGCCGCCCGCCCTACGAGTCGGTTTGTGGTATCGTGCCCGGATGCTCGTCCCGCACGGTCGTGTGCGAAAAAATCATCCAATTCCGCATTCTGTATTTCGTTTCGCAAATACGCCGCTTGGTACTCTCGTAACTCCATGCCTGCTGCTTTCGCATGTATGTGAAAAATAGAGTCGAAGTGTCCTTTTTCCGTTTCCATTGGTATTCCTTTGGCAGACTCGTAGTATCTTGTAAGACCTGTGGGAGTGCTGTGATGTGCATCTGTCCATACACTGCGATACTCATGAATAGCTGCTTGTATTGCTTCTTGCATCCATTCCGGCTCGGGCTTCTCATCGTCGGGAAGTGCCTTGTAGTATGTGCGTAATAAAGAAGGAAAAAGCGGCGGTTGCCCTCGTCGAATGTAGTAAGGACGCGGAGCGTTTATAATCATGTTAAAGTGACGTATCTGATATTTTTGGTGAGTGAGAATATTTCGTACTCCCTCGGTGTTGCCGTCTTCAAGAAGTCCCAAACCCATAAAGTATGAGTCCCATCCGTAGAGTTCATTGAAACGTGCACCTGGAACGTGGTATGGCAAAAGCGTATCTTTTCCATCGTGTGCCATGCTTAAAAGTCCCGGCATTCTCCCCAGTCGAGTCGCTGTTTTATCCTCTATTTCTTGGGGAAGCATTTCGATTGTAAACCGCATGATGTCGGCTGTCTCTTCTTGTAAGAGTTGCCAAATTCGTAAGGCTGTGAGGTCGTTATGCGGTATGAATACCGTCGGAGTTTCTCCGTTTACCTTGTCATCTTTTATGGCGGTAATTACCGCAGCAGGGGTGTCGAATTTTCGCTGCAATCGATTCCAGTACACGCGTCGAACAGTTGTTTGCATCAGTTCTGCGGCATTCTGCGGAAGCGTATCTTCATGTTCAGTCAGCAGTTGCGAGAGATCGAATCGTATGTGTCGTATGGCAGAATCCGCCACTGACAGTTGCGGACGTAGCTGGTCGGCGCCTGCATCGATTCTGTTTTTGGCATCGTGAAGATGCATAAAGGATGCCTCCTGTATAACGTGTCTCTATTTTTAGTACAAGCAACTGGTATTATGAAAGTGTCAAATACTGTATAATGGCTTATGGAAGAGGAAAAAATGCAGCTATCAATGTTATTGGATGTATGACTAGATTCGGTACTCGAGTAATGTTGGTGGAGCCACAGGGATTCGAACCCTGGACCCCCTGCTTGCAAAGCAGGTGCTCTAGCCAGCTGAGCTATGGCCCCACGTTGGCACAGTATGATGAGATGAATGCGGTTTGGCTAGAGCACAGCAGGTGTTTTTTTATTCGCTCGTCTGCTAAAGCAGACTCGACCCAGCTGAAGCTTAAAGCCCCACGTTGGCACAGTATGATGAGATGCATACGGTTTGGCTAGAGCACAGCAGGTGTTTTTTTATTCGCTCGTCTGCTAAAGCAGACTCGACCCAGTGCAGTCTGCATGCGGTGAGCAAACGAGCCGGATGATGCCTGTACCCCGCCTGCCGATAGGCAGGGTCGGGGCTGAAGCGTAAAGCCCCACGTTGGCACAGTATGATGAGATGCATACGGTTTGGCTAGAGCACAGCAGGTATCAGGGAACCCCTCAAAAACACGCCAAATTGTCACAGTGAGCTCGTCGAACTGCAACAATTTGGTGCATGTCATGGTTCGACGAGCTCACCATGACATGCTTTTCTTCTTTTTCAGGGATTCCCAGGTAAAACTTGCAGATACGCACAATGGAAAAATGCCCTTTTAAAACTGCGGAGGTGCAGGCTCTCCCATACTTGGAATGATTCCGTAGATAGGTGCCATAAGAATATCTGTGGTACCTGTCATGCGAGCAACTCCGAAGAAGAACGTAATCACTCCCACAATAACCACAAACAAATACACGCCGCCAACGTAGCGCATCCAGTAGGCGTCTCCGATCATATCTGCGATACGTTCGCGGAATTTAATGAGCGAAAAGCCCAGTAGCATGAGTACGGTGTTGATAATAAAGTTACCCATAGTAGTGCTTAGAGTACCGCATTCAGTTCGGCTTGTACGTCCTCTTTGGACTTGGCGCCCACAAAGTTTGTAACCGCTTCACCGTCTTTGAAGATAATAAAAGTGGGAATACTCATTACATTGAACTTCCCGGGAGTTTCGGTGTTTTCATCTACGTTTACCTTCACAATTTTTACTTTGCCTTCATTCTCTGTAGTCAGTTCATCCACAATCGGGAGCATTTGCTTACAAGGGCCGCACCACGGAGCCCAAAAATCCACCAGTACCGGAATATCGGATTTTAGTACTTCTGCGTCGAAGTCTGCGTCTGTTACCGGTTGTGCCATGATGAGAAGAGGGAAGAGAACAGAGAAAGTATAGCGGGAGCATACGGGGCTGTCAGTGTGATTTTCCGCCAAGCAATTCTTTGGTGATATTTTTCCCTATCTCCACTGCGGGCTGACCGTAGGGATCTATGCGGTAGAGCTTGCCAAGCAGTATGACTTCCACCAAGAAGAGCTCAAAGAGTTGGCCAAGATGATACTCATCCAGCTTTGGCATGGAGATGGTGGCATGAGGTCTTTTTGCGGCAGTGAGTGCTTGGCTGGTGCCTTTGTAACAGGCGTCCAACAGTTCTCCGAATGGTTTTCCGATAATGTAAGAGAACGTAGGTTCCACTTCGTCGGGTACCGCAATGGAGTACTTGTCTTCTTCTCGTATGAACAGGTGCCACATTTTGCGGGGACCTGCCATCCACTGCTGTAGCAGGGAGTGTTGGTCTTGCGTGCCGATGGCGGAGAAGGGGATTGGGTTTGCAAGCTCCGTCTTCCCCAAGCTTTCTGCGATAAGTTGTTGTCCCCATCTCGCTATGGATTCCAGTCGTTGGGAGTATGGCATAATTACACGAACGGGATACCCTTTTCTCGTATCCAGAAGAAACTGCACGCTGGCAAGCAATGCGGCGGGGTTATCGTCTATGCTGGTTTTTTGGCAGATGGTATCCATGTCTTTCGCGCCGCGAATGAATTGATCCACATCGGCATCCAGCAATGCGAGTGGCAACAGTCCGATGGCGGTAAATATGGAGTAGCGACCTCCCACGGCAGTGGGAATAGGAAGCATGGAAATTCCTCGCTCCAAACAAAAACTGCGCAGCAGTCCGCTGTCGGGATCCGTAAGAGCAACAACACGGTCGGCTGCCTTGTCTCCCTTTGCCTTTTTCAGTTCCGCCCAACAAAGGAAGAACACACTCATGGGTTCCAGCGTTCCTCCGGACTTACTGGCCACCACGACCATTGTTTGCTTCCAGTCGATAATGCTGAGGTACATTTCCAACACGGCAGGATCCAACGTATCGAGAAGAATAAATTCAACGGTGTCCGGCCCTTCGAATACTTCTTGAATCACCTTCGGTCCAAGGCCCGATCCTCCTATACCTATCCAAACCACGGTGCGAATCTTATCTGCCTTTGCTCGTGCCGCCACTTCTTTTACCTGTTCCACCGCACTTTTATCGTAAGGATTCATAGACCACGCATGTTCGCCCTTCTGGCGTTCTTTCAGAAAATCTTCGATGTAACGTCTCATACCGGTATACAGTCCCGTCAGTTCCTGATCCGGTATTCCTTTGGATGCGGTGATGGTTTTGGCAAGAGTGCCAAGAACGGAGAGTGTAAGCATGGAGGAGTAAGGAAGTGTGGTTCCCCAGTATAGGGAAGGAATGCCTTGTTGTCAGTGAGGAGAATTACAGACTTTGCAACGCAGCTTTTATTCGTTCTTCGGTTGTCTTGAGATCCTTCGGCGTATTTTTCAACGCTTGAATGCTCGTTGCCTGGTCGTACCCCAAAGCGGTGAGTGCGCCTATGGCGTCTTGGTCGTACTGTGCGGTTACTCCTTCCATCGCTTTTGCCGCCGTAAAAATTGCGGGCTTATTTTCCAGTATGGATCGCAGTTCTATCAGCATTTTTTCAGCTCTTTTTTTCCCCACTCCTTTAATGTTGGTAAGAATGTCCGCATCTTCTTCTTGTATTGCTCGCAAGAGAAGGTTGCTGGGCACGCCGCAAATTTCCAATGCAAGACTCGGGCCGATTCCCGAAATCTTCGTGCATTCCTCAAAGAGCATTCTGTCTATGCTGTCTGAAAATCCGTAGAGATCCAGTCGATCTTCCCGTACGTATGTTGCGATATAAATGTGAGATTCTTCGTTGTCGTTCAGTTCGTCCCATACGCTGTGCGGAACCGTTACTTTGTAGCCCACACCGTTTACGTCCACCGTAATGTGCCCGGGGAGAGATTTTAGTACTGTGCCTCGAAGGTGAGCGATCATATTCGAGAGTATAACACCCTTTCGATGCCCGCCAATCTTGCCGTATTTTCTCGAAAAAAGCTCATTTGGCTGCGCTATTCATTCTGTTTCCTAAAATATGCAATATATGGTATAATAGTATGAAATGCATACTCTGAACAGATGCATAGTAACGGCGGTACTCTTACTTGCTGCAGCACCTCTGGTAGCGGTACACGCGCTCGTAGCCGCAGATGATTCATACAGAGTGCGTGAAGAACTCAATGAGGCACTACATACGGCGGCCACGCATTATCAGTCCAATGCCAGCCTCTACTCCGCGCAGCAACGCAGTGCAAAAATAAAGGAGGAGACACAGCAGAAACTTCCTGTTCTTGCGCGCAAAAAGCGCGAACTCAGATTACAGTTGTCTTCCGCGCAACATGTGCTCTCCGAATTTCAGGAGCGCAATGGCATAGACCCCGGAGATGCGGAGCACATGAAGGAGCTCGTGGAACAGGGAGAAAAAGAATTATCTGCATTCGTACGCACGCTGCATCTGCGTGGGATAACGGAGGATACATCCGGCGGTGTGGGACTGTTGCGCCAGTATCTTTCCGGTTCTTTAAGTGAAAGAACGGAAGAGACCATGCGCAATCGCGCACTTGTGCGTTCTCGCGCGAGGCTCATAGGAATGGTTGCGACCGCAAGACAGTACCGCGAATTGGAAAGTGCGCTTCGCACAGCGTATGAGAATGCGCAGGAGGAGTATCTTGCCGTACTCAGGCAGGAAGAAATCGCAGATCGCACCTTGCATGCGAGTGCGAGCAGGCAGGCACAAATTCAGAGCATTGTACAAGAGGTCCAAGACCAAATTCTCGCCATGCAGTCCGAGCTGGCTCGCATAGATGCGCGGTTACGCAGAAGTGCGGAAAGAACACTCATAGAAAAAGGTCTGCTCTCCGGAAGAGAGGGTGCCTACACGGACGGTACCGTTGTGCGTGACGGTGAAAAATTAAGCTGGCCGGTATATGGTCGAATAAGCGCGGGATTTATGGATTCTTCGTACAGGCAATATTTCGGAGTAGACCATCGTGCCATCGATATCGTGGTACCGCAGGGCACGGCAGTGCGCAGTGCGGCGGACGGTGTGGTGTTCCTTGCCAGAGACGGAGGCCAAACGGGATATTCGTATATCCTTATAGGACACAGAGGTGGCAGAGCTACGTTGTACGGACACCTCTCTGAAATCGGTGTGATAACGGGGCAAGACGTGGTGAGCGGACAAGTTATCGGTCGCAGCGGAGGCGAGCCGGGTTCGTATGGCGCAGGTCCCATGACCACAGGAGCGCATCTGCACTTTGAAGTCGTACACAGCGGTGTGCATGTGAATCCGTTGCAGGATCTTCCGTCCTAATTTCCCGTGTTGTCCGGAGCACTTCCGTTCGGAGTTTCGGGTGGCTTTTTGCTGAGAAGACGCAGCTGAAATGTGCGGTCGGTGTGTGCGGTTCTGAGTTGTTGCATCATCGGGTTCAATGCGGTGGTCACCGCCTGCTTCTGATTCTCCTCGCAGTACACAATCACGCTGACTTGTTTCTTTGTGTCTTTCCCTCGAAATGCTTCTTCTACGGATGTTCGCAGCGCGACGGTATTTTGCAGATCTCCTTTTCTGGCACCGCCGACTACGAAGTCATTGCCCAGAAACTGCGTGTGCACTTGAACTTCCCCGACTGTTTCCACAGTGCCACGCACGCTCGGTGCGAGTTCGCTGTCCTTCGGAGATACCGGAAACTTCGAAACGATGTAACTGGAGAGTGCCAACACTCCCGAAAATTTCAGGATGTGGAACAGTACTCCCTTCTGCTCTTTTTTTACCACGGCATTGGCAACCTTATTTATGGCGAGAGCGGCGACAAGAGAGCCGAGTATCGCGCCGGCACGTCCGGGATTTTTAAGAATAGTACTTACGACCGGCATGTCGTTGTATGCCTGTTGTTCATCCAAAAATTTCTTCAGTCGTAAGAGTTGTTCCTGCACGGCTTCGTTGCTGAGCAGGCGTTCTTGGTTTTCACTGATGTACTGCAATAACTTGCGCGTGTTTTCATAGACTCTCGCTCGTTCGAACGGATTTGCCGACGGGACATCCTGCTCCTGTACTTGCACTCTGCTCTCTCTCAGTTCGCGAAGAGATTCTTCCATTTCGTCGCGAAGGTTATGTACCTGCTCCACAAATGAGAGAGCTTGCGGGGGTTGATTTGTCGGTTGTTCAGGAGAAGCCATATGTATATAGAGAGAAACAATCTTACAATTGTACCTCACAATGCCCTTATGCGGAAGTTGTTCAGCGCATCGGACCTATTACTATCACGAATTCACCCTTCTTGGTGAATGTCGGAACAGTGTCTTGGAGGGTCGCAATGGTGCAAGCAATCAGCTCTTCGTGCATCTTGGTAAGCTCTCTCGCTATCACAATTTCTCTCTCGGGTTGGCTTTCTAAGTATCGTGACAGTTCCAGCAGTGTTTTTTCTATGCGGTGTACGGATTCGTAGAGAACGACGGTTCTTTTTTCTTCTGGTAGCGATGTGAACAATGTTTGCCTCCCTTTCTTTAAAGGAGGGAATCCGAGATACACAAACTGGTTGATAGGAAGTCCGCTCGCACTCAGTGCGGCGAGGAGCGCGGACGGCCCGGGTACCACTTCTATTGTGACGCCTGCGGTACGTACGCGGGAGACAAGCGCGTACCCCGGGTCCGAAATTCCCGGTGTTCCTGCATCCGATACCAGAGCCATGTGTTCACCTGCTTTCATGCGCGCTGTCAGTGCGTCCGCTTTCTCGGGGCTGCTGTATCCGTGCAGACTGATGAGCTCTTTCTTGGGTATGTGGAGCTGTTTGAGAAGATTGCCTGTTACTCGCGTATCTTCACAGACAATGGCATCTGCCTTCGTGAGTGTTTCGATGGCTCGCAGAGTTATATCTCCCAAGTTGCCGATAGGTGTGGCGACGACAGAGAGCATATCTTTCGTATTGTGCAGTATTTTCTCTTTTTTGTGGAGAAGGAAGGCCTTTGAATTTTTTTTAAACATTTCCCTCTTTCCCCTTTGTAATTTTGCGCTAAGATTTGTGGGCTACGCATGTCCGATACCGACGATACAGATACAGGCACAGTTCAGCCGCCGCTTGAAGGTGACGGCAAGAGACTTTCAACCATAGGTACTATTCAGGCTCGTCCGATAGTAACCGAGATGGAAGAGAGCTACCTAAGTTACGCAATGAGCGTGATTGCATCCCGTGCTCTACCGGATGCCCGAGACGGTATGAAGCCTGTAAACCGTCGTATTTTGGTTACGTTGAACGATTTGGGACTTCGTCCCGGCGGTCGTTACCGTAAGTGCGCAAAAATCTGCGGAGACGTGAGTGGAAACTACCACCCCCATGGAGAGGCGATTGTGTACCCGTCACTTGCGCGATTGGCACAAGACTTCTCATTGCGATACCCGCTTGTTATCGGACAGGGAAACTTCGGTTCCATAGACGGAGATAATCCGGCTGCCATGCGTTACACCGAGGCAAAAATGGCAAAGCTGACCGAAGAAATGCTGCGGGATCTCGAGAAAAACACCGTCGATTACCAACCGAACTACGATTCGTCCCGCAAGGAGCCTGTTGTGCTTCCCGCCAAAGTGCCCAACCTCCTTATCAACGGAACAGTCGGTATCGCCGTGGGTATGGCAACCAATATTCCGCCGCACAACCTGACGGAAGTCTTGGATGCAACGATCCACTTTGTCGATAACCCGGAGGCAACGGTGGAAGATTTGCTGCGGTACATTCAGGGTCCGGACTTCCCCACGGGAGGAATTGTGTACAACATGGAGACGCTGAAGCAGGCGTACCTGACAGGTCGCGGTTCCGTGATTGTTCGCGGAAAAGCAGAGATAGAAGAAATGAAAAATGGCAGGTATCACATTCGAGTGTCGGAAATTCCATACCAGGTGAACAAGTCCACAATGATAGAGAAAATGGCCAAACTGGTCACAGATAAGGTCATACAGGGTATTTCCGATATTCGCGACGAGTCGGATCGCGAGGGCATTCGCATCATCATAGAGCTTAAAAAAGATTCGTATCCTCAGAAAGTTCTCAACCAGCTCTTTAAACATACGGATCTTCAAAATAGTTTCGGTTACAACACCATCGCACTGGCCGACGGAAAACAGCCACGACTGTTGAATCTTCGCGAACTTATTGAAATCTTCGTGGAGCACCGTCGTGAGGTCATCACCCGTCGTGTCACGTTCGATCGCGACAGAGCGAAGGAGCGTGCGCATATTTTGGAAGGACTGAAGAAAGCGCTCGATAACATCGATAAAGTCATAGAGACCATTCGCAAGAGCCAAACGAAAGAGATTGCCAAAGAGAATCTGGTCAAATTCTTCAAGCTCTCAGAAATTCAGGCTGACGCCATTTTGCAGATGCGCTTGCAAACACTTGCAGGTCTGGAACGAAAGAAAATAGAAGATGAGCTGGCAGAAAAACTGAAGTTCATTGCGGAGTGCGAGGCGATTCTTGCAGACAAGAAGCGCATAGATACCATTCTGAAAGAAGAACTGGTCTCCATGAAAGAAACGTACGGCGATGCAAGGAGAACCACTATCGTGAAGCATCCGGTAGGTCAGTTCAGTGCGAAAGATACCATTCCCAACGCTCCGATGATCGTCGCGCTGACTACGGGCGGGTACGTAAAACGATTAAGTCCGATGCAGTTCCGCGCTCAGGCCCGAGGAGGGAAGGGGGTAAAAGGTATGACTACGAAGGATGACGATGAAATCCTCTCTCTGCTTCATGTGATGAATCACGATGATCTGCTCTTCTTCACGAACACGGGTCGCGTATTTCGGTTGCCCGCGTACGAATTGCCACAGGGCAGCCGTATCGCGAAGGGGCAGGCGATAGTGAACTTGTTGCAGTTGCAACCGGGGGAGCTTGTTACCGCTATTTTAAAGGCGGATCTGGAAGATAAGACGCACTTGTTCATGGTGACTCGCATGGGAATCGTAAAGCGCACGGAGCTCAGCCAGTTCGATAACATTCGCCGCAGCGGTCTTATTGCACAGAAAATGCCTGACGGGGACGAGCTGTGTTGGGTTGTTGCAACCGAGGGAAATAAGGAGATATTGCTGCTTTCTCATCAGGGAAAGGCAATCCGTTTCAATGAAGAAGATGTTCGTTCCATGGGCCGCAGTGCTGCGGGCGTACGGGGAATAAAGCTTGCAAAAGATGACTTCGTGGTAGAGGCAGATGCTGTGGATGATCCCAAAAAGAGTAAGGTTCTGGTGGTGATGGAAAACGGTCTCGGAAAAATGACTCCCGTGGAGCAGTACCGCTTACAGGGAAGAGGAGGCACGGGGGTAAAGGCGGCACAACTTACTACGAAGACCGGAAAAATTATCGGTGGATGTGTGCTGGAAGAAGGTGACGACGGAGATCTGCTTTGTATTTCCAAACAGGGTCAGACCATTCGCATGCGCTTAAGTGACATTCCTTCACTTGGTCGTGCCACACAGGGTGTGATAGTTATGCGACTGAAGGCGAAGGACATCGTGGCAACCATGAGCGTAGTTATGGAAGACAAAGAAGGTGAAGAGGCCGTACAGGAGGCGGCAGTGGATGTGCGAGAAGAAGAGGTGGAGGTGATTAAGAAAGAGGAGCGCATGGTAAAGAGAGCTGCATCCAGCGCACGAAAGAAGTCGCCGCAGCCTGTTGCTGCCGGTGGTACCAAGAAAAAGCCTGCTTCCAAGAGCGCTCCGACTACAAAGGCGCCGCCGAAAAAGAAGTAGAAATCGCTCCTTCTTTACTTGCATTCAATTTTCCTATCTGTACACTTTTTGGGCTATGAAATCAGCTATTCACCCTCAGGTTTTCTCCGACGCCAAGATCACATGCAGTTCATGCAATGCTGTTTTTGAGATCCCAAGCACCGTTCAGGAGCAAACTGTGGAAAGCTGTCGTTTATGTCATCCGGTCTACACCGGTAAGCAGCAGAAGGAGCTGAAGGGCGGACGTGTGGAGCGTTTCCGCAAGCGTATGGCTGCATCGCAGGAAGTGCAAAAGGAAGAAAAGTAGCCTCATACCCATTTTCTTTTGCTTTTACGGGAATTTCACTCCGTAACTTTTTGGTGCATCAGGTGGCACTCTCGGCGTAAGAATGCTAAAATATGTACATGAATGAGCGACAGAGCAAGCTTCTGGCTGCCATCATCGACCAATTTATCGAAACGGCAGTGCCCGTTGGTTCAAAGAAGTTGTTGGAGTCGGGGTATTTTACCTGTTCTTCCGCAACCATTCGCAATGAAATGCTCCAATTGGAAGAAGAAGGCTTTTTGGAACAGCCTCATATTTCCGCCGGTCGCATTCCCACCGCCAAAGGGTACAGGTCCTACGTTCAGCAGCACATGCAGCCCACAAAGCAGGAGAAGCACGTTCGGAAGAAGTTTGATTCTCTCAAGGAGATGTATTTGCAGCGCAAAGATCAGGAAAGAGCATACGATGCCGTTGCACTGCTTGCTCACATGATTCCGGATGTGGCATTTGCATCCGTACCGCATAAGAAACAGGTGTACTTCCTTGGCTTGGCCAATGCGCTTCGTCAGCCGGAGTTTTTGGCCAATCCCGGTATGGCAAGCGGTGTTGCAGAGGTGCTGGAGGAGCACCTTCATACTATTCTTGCCAATGTAAGCATAGACGAGCAAGTACGGTATTACATCGGCAATGAAAATATTTTGTCACAGATCCACAGTTGCAGCTTCATGGTTACCGAGTACCGGGTGCGCGATCATCGTGGTGCAATAGGTATTCTGGGTCCTATGCGTATGGACTACTCATACAATACGGTCGCACTGAACATGGCTGCCGATCTGCTTCGATCCGAAGCTTAACCCTTATAAAACGCAATTCATGGCATCTTCCCTTTTACGCATTCGTGCCGGCCAAGAAAATGAGCGCGGACCGCTCTACATGGAGCCGGCTATCTCTGCCATCCACTCTTTAAAAGGTGCAGATCAGCTTGTTTGTCTTGAAATTGGCAATGCCGAAGGGAAAATAGGACTGTTTGTTCGGGCGGAAGAAGGGGCTCTGCAGCTCGCGGAGAGTCAGTTGTACGCACAGTATCCGGATGTCGATATCGAACGTGTGCATGAAGAGCTTTTCCCCGTGAGAGAAGGAGAAGAAGTGATTTCTGTCGACCTTTCATTCACCGATCCTGAGGTCTTTCCCATTAAGAGGCATCCGCAATTCGACGACATTCTTACGAGGGTCAACGTGGATCCTCTCGCAGGAATCACCTCGGCATTGGCGAGATACAGTGTGCCCGGTATGCGAGGACACGTGCAGATAATTATGCGACCCATTGGAGGTACGTACCGCCGAAGAGCCATTCGATTCCTTCCGTTGCTCGATAAAGGCATAGCGTCCCTTTCGGAGTCGTACGCCTGTTTCTTTACAAGAATACAACTTGCCAGAGGATGGAGACGACTTGCGTACTTCCCCGTATCCATATTCCTCGGCGGATTTCGCGCTTGGCCGGGATTCAACAAATTCGGTAAAGCTCCGTCCATATTTTCGGGGGAAACAAGTATGTCATCCGATCCTGAGCAGCAGGAAATGGACCAAGCAAGTTCTCGCTCTCACGACAGAGAAGATTCTGTGGCTGCCGCATTGGACAAGGTAAACAGGCTGATGTTTCTCTGCAACGTGCGCATCAGTGTGACGTATCCCGTAGGTCAGAAGACGGAAGCTTCACGGAAACTTTCGGAGATAGCAGGAAGTTTTCGCCAATTTTCCTTGCCGCAGTGCAATGCATTCGCTCCCGGTAAAGTAACGACGAGCACGCAGCTAAATCACAAACTCAATACGTCATCGTTTATCCTTTCGACGGAGGAGATTGCCACGCTTTGGCACTTGCCGACCATACTCGTGCAAACTCCCAACATAGATTGGGTGCTCTGTAAAAAGTTGGAACCACCCATTCACCTGCCAGTTCCCGGTATTACCGACAAAGAAGAAGAACTCACCGTGCTCGGAGAGGCAATATTTCGGGGGCACAGATCACGATTTGGCATACGTACCGATGATCGTCGCAGGCACATCTACTGCATCGGTAAAACCGGTATGGGTAAATCCACATTGCTTGAAAACATGGTATTCAGTGATATTCACGCGGGAAGAGGTGTGGGAGTCATAGATCCGCACGGCGATCTTATCGATGCCATTATGCAGTTCGTTCCAAAAAGCAGAAGTAACGACATTGTTCTCTTTGATCCCTCAGACAGAGATTATCCCATATCGTTTAACATTCTGGAGTGTCCGGATCCGCATCAGCGAGACTTGGTTGCATCGGGTATTATGAGCGTCTTTACCAAGCTCTGGCCGGATGTATGGAGCGGACGAATGGAGCACACGCTGCGAAACACATTGCTTGCTCTGCTCGAAAGTGAGGGGACTTCCATGATGGGAATCATGCGTATGTACTCCGACGATTCGTATCGAAAGAAAATTGTTTCAAAGGTAACCAACCCGACCGTACGAAGTTTCTGGGTGGATGAATACGAAGTGTGGAGCGAGAAATACAGAACGGAAGCTGTCGCAGCTATTCAGAACAAGGTCGGTCAGCTGCTCTCCACACCCTTACTGCGTAACATCGTGGGACAAGTGCGAAGCACGTTGGATATTCGCCATGCGATGGATACGGGCAAAATTGTCTTGGTAAACCTGAGTAAGGGAAAATTGGGAGAAGACAGCTCCGCGTTCCTCGGTTCCATGCTTGTGACGAAGTTCCAAATAGATGCCATGAGCAGAGCGGATATTCCTGAAAAAGAGCGTCGGGACTTCTTCCTGTACGTCGATGAGTTTCAAAACTTCGCTACGGAATCTTTCGCAACCATCCTTTCCGAGGCGCGTAAATACCGACTCAGCCTTACAATGGCCAACCAGTACGTCGGGCAGCTGCTCATCGGAGAGCGCAATACCGCACTGCGCGATGCGGTGTTTGGTAACGTCGGTACGCTTGTAACATTTCAGGTCGGATCCGACGATGCGGAAGTCTTCAGTCTGCAGTTTGAAGAACTGGTTATGCCGAAAGATATTCTGAGCCTTCCGAAGTACCACGCCTATGGCAGATTGATGATAGACGGTATGCCAAGTAAGCCTTTTTCCATTCAAACACTTCCTCCGCCGGATTACGTGCAAGATGACGGAAGAGTGGACGTGTTGCGCAGACTCTCACGTGAACGCTACAGCGAAAAGAGGTCGGTTGTGGAAGAGAAGATCATCAAATGGTCCGAGAGTGCCGCAGAAGCTCGTACGAATTCCGTTGCCGTAGCCAAAGCCCAGGAGAAAGAAGAGGAAGAGATAAAGAAGGCACGCAAGAAAGGAATGAAGCTGGAGGAGTACAGGGCATGGAGAGACAGAGAGATGTGGACAAACGACTTCAACGCATTCCGTAAGCGTGAAATTTTGGGAGAAGAAATTCCTGCGGGAGAAAAGAAGCAGTATGAGGATCTGCAAAAGAAACTGGAAGGCAGTGGGGGAGTTCCGCCTCTCAGCAAAGCGTTGCAGGAGCTTTCGGAAAAAGAGGCAAAGAAGAAGAAGGCGTAGTTATGTGACTATCCCTTTAAGGCCGATACATTCAATTTGTCATCCTGAGCTCGTCGAAGGATGTCAAATTGTGCCGCGGTTCGACGGGCTCACCGTGACACAATGTATGCAACTAGCCTTGAGGGGATAATTACCTACTATAATTGCAAGTTTTACCCGATGATCTTACGCGAGTACCAGACTTCTGTTGGTTACTCTGCAGCCCAGCGCCTGCAGTGCGTTTTGCAGTTTTCTGCCCTGTGGCTTGTGTCGTTGTGAGCCGAGATAGACATGGACGTCCTTCCTGCGTGGGTAGGTGCTTATCCATTGAATCATGGAATCGATATCCGTATCAGGCTTCTGAGACCAGTCGATAACGACTTCCGTATCCTCCTTTTCGAGCCGATGTGTAGCCTCCTGTAATGTCATGAGCGAAGTGTACACTCGTACACCTTGCGACGCAAGTGCAGCGAGGCATCTTTATCTTTACAACTGAAAATAATATGCGTGTTTCTACTTACTGTACCGGAGGCGGAGGACTGCTTTGGGTTTGCTGGGAGTTAGATGGCGCAGGCAGCGGCGGAGGGCCGTCCGCACCCTGGCAGGCGGTGAGAAGCACGGTACTTATGCCTATGGCGACAGTCATTCTCTTCATACCGTTCAGTATACTTTTTTTCCCTAAAACAAAAAGACCGCTGTGCGGCCTTTTGTGTTTTGGTGTCCTTCGGGAGCTATCAGGAGCTTACGTAAGGAAGCAACTGAGCTTCTCTGTGAAGGGTGAGGAGAGGATTCCTCGTTACTCTAGCCCTGCTTTGGTCTCTTATTTCTCCTCGTGACCTTGCGAAGTCCCCGGACCGGCTCATTGAGACTTCGCCATAACGCGGGAAGTGAACACTGGGGAGTAGGGGGTATGCATAACGCTGCGTATCCTCGAGGCGGCGTTACGACATTGCAGAGCAGAGAGGATGATAACCACGACCCGCAATCACGTGCCTGTACTCAGTATGTGTACAGCAGGTGTAGTGGTAGTGGCTGAGAGGAACGAGTGCAGTGGCACATGATTATCATTCTCTCTGCGAGACAGTCGGTGATGGAAAGGAGCGGGAGAAGGGGGTGTCTCCGGGGCCCGGAAGCCCCGGAAACTGTCTGTATTTGTTTTCCCTCCGAAAGCATTAAGGCTGACTTGTCGGCCGAAGCCGAGATTTTTGAGGAGGATTTCTTAACCGAAGGAACGGGGGCATTCTCTTTTCTTTAAGAGCGAAGGCTGATGGCGCAGATTTGTTATGAACAAATCGTGTTATCATATTCGAGGGAATCAAAAGCGCAAGATTTACTGGTAGCCAAGAGCTAAACATATTTTATGGATACATTTTTTACTCAGAATACACGTCTATTCTCTTCCCGCATTTTCTTTCGTATTACTGCGGTTTTGTTCTAGAATTCATCTCCTATGTCTCGCTATTTTTTTGGCATCATCGGCGTTATCTTTTTTGCCATCAGTTTCCCCGCTCATGCAGAAAGTCGTGTGAGTTCTCATACGATCGGCTCCTCGTATGTGCCGGGGTATGGTCGCCTGGTGTATGACGATCCTTTTGTGTCCGTGTATGACAATACAGGTCAATACACCACGCACACTGCCAAGTACCGCTCAAGTCGTCGTTCGGACTACCCCTACGGCAGAAGCACGACAAAAAAGACGCTGACCGGAAGCAAGTATGCAAGGGGGTGCCTCCGTCCGGATCACCATATTCCAAAGTGTTATGTGTACGATAATTGTACGTACGATGAGCTCTATGGAGACGGTTACTGGGAACAGCAGTGTCCTGCTGATTATGATGAAAGAGATGATGTTCGTTACCATGTGAATCAGGAACACTCTCAGGTGCCTCTGCGACAAGGGCCGTCTCACAGATCACGACCATACCCTCTCTATTCCAGAGATAATTACGAGTACCAAAACTCGTTCAATCATTACGATTCATACTGGTCGCAGGACGAATATGGAACGGTCAATGATTACGAATACTACGACTACTAGAGCGGCAGTATTTGCAAAATGACGAACGGAAGCAGGGGGAGAGCGCTGATAATGACAGAGCGCACGTATTTTCCTCTGCGGAAGCTTTGTACCGCTCGTACCAAACAAAAGAGGACAAGTGCGGTACAGAACAGTGCGATACCCGTAAACAGTCCCCACACCTGCAAGCTTTCTGTGGAGCCGGGTGCATCGAACATCATCACACTCATTGCCACTATGACGCTCATTACAGCGGTGGAGCACACGAGGAGTACTGCATCGAGGAATGCCACAACTATTGTAAAAGCTCTTGCATTCATGCATTCATGATACACCGTACGGCACTTTTTAGAAAAAGTGCCCACCCTTCGATACTTCGTCAGGCTCAGTACGCTCAGGGTTCGTCAGCCGCAAACTCGTGCATGGTTCGAGGGTCGACTGTCATCCTGAGGTGCGAACGGAGCCCGCAGGCGAAGAGAGCCACGAAGGATCAGTCGACCACCTCACCATGACACTTTTTCATCCTACGTACTTTTGACTGTCATCCTGCGTGCCGGCCGGAGCATAACCAATGCGGTGCGGAGGCTGGAGGTGCGAACGAAGCTGCAAGCAAAGAGAGCCTCGAAGGATCAGTCGAGCACCTCACCATGACGAGGGGGAGTACTTTTAGACAGGTGGAACTGACGGAGATTTTTGGGTACTTTTCATCTCTGAAAAGTACCGTGAGAAATAGTACAGTATCCTTCGAGACGCCCTTCCACTTTTCTACGTGCTCTGAAGGTATAGTCACCCATTTTCTGACACTACACAAAAAATCGCCAACCGAGTAAAAGGGGTGACGATTTTTGTTTTTGGTCATCGAATTGAGATAGAAACAAGTTCTAATCAACCGGTGACAACTACAGTATAGCAAACTTTACTTTACATTGCAAAGGGAAAATTTCGGTGCGCAGATGGCCGTTCTCGCTTACGAGTCTATTCCCGGTACGGGGAACCGCAGGCAGAACTCTATGACCTCGTCATGCAGCGCAGAGATCACCTTGTCGTCGCCTCTGTTCTCCACGGCTTTCAGCATGAAGTTTGCGAGCGTTTTCATATCGTGCTCCTTCATACCGCGCGTTGTAACGGCGGGCGTACCGAAGCGTATTCCGGAGGGATCCATTGGTTTACGAGGATCGTCGGCAATCATGTTCTTATTCAGCGTAATGCCGATTCTATCGAAGAGTGTTTCTGCCTCTTGTCCGGTCATATCCCATGATTTCACACAATCTATCATCATGAGGTGGTTATCCGTACCGTTTGTTATCAGCTTTGCTCCGCTTTGCATAAACACATCTGCCATGTGCTTGGCATTGGCGATAATTTGATGTGCGTAGTCTCGAAACTCGGGTTTGAGTGCCTCACCGAACGCCACTGCTTTCGCGGCAACCATTTGCATAATCGGTCCTCCCTGGAAACCGGGGAACACAGATTTGTCTATCTTTCTGCCGAGTTCGAGTTCACGACACAAAATCATGCCTCCGCGAGGTCCGCGAAGAGACTTGTGCGTTGTGGTTGTAATGACATCAAACCCGTCATCGAACGGATTTCTCAGCGCTCCGCCTGCAATCATTCCTGCAATATGCGCCATGTCTGCCACTGTGTATGCGCCGACTTCGTCTGCAATCGCCTTCATTTTGGCGTAGTCGAGTTCACGAGGATACGCCGAGAATCCCGCGAGAATAATCTTCGGCTTCTCGCGCAGTGCGACTTCTCGCATTTCGTCGTAGTCTATTTCTCCTGTCTCCACATCTTTCATCTTGTAGCGTACAAAGTTAAATATCTTTGTGATGTATGTGACAGGGTGTCCGTGTGTAAGGTGACCTCCGTGGCTTAAATCCATTCCCATTACCGTGTCTCCCGGTTCAAGCAATGCAAAGTAGAGAGCAACGTTCGCAGGTGCTCCCGCGTGCGGCTGTACGTTTGCATGCTCACAACGGAAGAGCTTCGTTGCGCGTTCTATGGCTATGGATTCCACACAGTCCGTGTATTCCTGACCGCCGTAGTAGCGTTTTCCGGGATACCCCTCGGAGTATTTGTTGTTAAAAACGGTTCCCATTACTTCCAGTACCGCGGGAGAGATATAGTTTTCCGATGGTATGAGTTCCACTCCTTCTTTTTGCCTCTTCATTTCTCCCATAAGAGCGTCGTAGATTTTCGGATCTTCTTTCTTGAGTGCGTCGTAAGTAAACATGGGTGAGGTGGGGAGAGAATCGTACGGAGAAACACCATATCCCGTGAGCTTCCTCATGGGGCGCTTCGCTGTATTCGATGAGGGAGGGGAAGTCGTGTTTGTACCATCAGAGTAGCTAGAGTGTGCCGGCTTGCAAAGCCCACTGAACACAATGATTGCACTTACTCTCGTGGCATCGTCTCTTTGTAACCCCGTGCGGTGACAATCGCATCCATCGGCTCGTCGTGCGATTCGGTGGGTACGCTTCCCACTATCTGGCATTCGAGTGCCACACCAATACATTTCGTATTGGCATGTGCTTTTCGGTGTTTTGCAATCCACCTGTCGTATCCGCCGTTGCCACGCCCCATGCGATTTCCCGCATAGTCGAACGCGCGTCCGGGAACCAGAATGATATCTGCCGTTTCTTTTTCCAGCTCTTTTGCGTTTTGCTTCGGTTCCAACACGCCGAGGGCACCCTTGTGCAAATCGGCAAAATCCTCGATTTTTCGAAAGATGAGTCTGTTGTTTTCGAAACACGGAAGGAAGACGTTATCTCCACGGAGAAGAAGTTCGTCGAGGAGCATGCGAATATCTGCTTCCGATTTCATGGGATAGTACGCACACACCGTGGATCCTTTGGGAATGTGTGGGAGAAGTTCCCTGCAAAGCGTGCGGCTTTCCGCAGCTTTTTGCGCGTCTGTCAGACGCTGCATGCGTTGTGTTATGGAGTCTCGAAGCTGTGCTTTGGCGTCCGCATCGTGCATTTTTAAAGAGGGGAACCCGTTTCAATAATACCATCCGGTGTCGCAATGAGATTATAAGTTCTCTTCGGGTGTACCAATGCAAAATCACGGTTGTATACGAGGCACGTCGGCAAGAAGAGCGCATGGGGAAATTCTTCGTGCCAGTGGTCATATCCGTGATTGCGTGAGTACACGATTTTCTTTCCTTCCACTCCCGGTACCAGAAACACATCTATGTCCTCCGGACTCACCGCAGTGAATGTACCCGGTTTCGGCTCCAGTGCTCCCACTGCGTTGCGTTGCAGATCTTCTTCCCGGAGTTGTCTGTCTATGGCATAAAACACGGGTTCTTCTTTCTGAAATCCCGGTAGTACAAGTCCGTTTCCCGTTCTGTTCCGAAAGAGATGATCGAGGTGCGGTTCTATATCCAACGGATCTCTGTCCGTTTCATTTTGGGCAATGTATCCGCAGACAGTTCTCTTGGCGTGCTGCGTGAGAAAAGCATCGATATGTTCACAGAGACTTGCCTCTCTTCTTTGTCGCTCTTCGGGTGAAAGGAGCAGCACCTCTCGCAGATACAACTGAAATGCTCGCATATTTCTATCGGCAAGCAAGAGCTCGGATTCGCCAGAGCGGTCCGCGCCGGACATCGTTTCGCCAAATCCTATGTGCCCCAAGTTTTTTCTCATATTCCTAAAATATTTCCGCTGCCGCTTCCGCCAGACTTACGGACGTATTGTCGTCGTCAATTTGCATGGGAGTGGCTTGGTCCAATACGCATTCCAATCTCATGGATCTCTTAAAGAGTGTTTCCATCACTGCTTCCACGGTTCTGCAGGCTTCTGTTTTGGCAACGGTGTCTCTGTGAAAAGCGGAAGAGAACGCCAGTGTTACCTTCGTATCCTCCAGAGCGGTAAGGCGTCCGTTTTTCAGGGACATTTTTACCGAAGACGGCGTTGTCTGCTTCACGATGTCGCCCCACGCAGACTGCAGGCTTTCCATGGAAAGTTCGCGTGCTTCTATGGCGGCACTCGCTGTTGCCGTTGAAGCTTTCTCCGGCGTAGCCGTCACTGACGGAGATTGTGGGTTTATGCTTGCCGTAGTTTCCTTTGCAGGCACACTTTTGTCGGATTTTTTTTCGTGTATTGCCTCTTTCTTCTTTTCCGAGACGGCTTTGAGCTGCGTTGTGTCCGTTACGAAGAGCGGTGCACTCTTCTCCGCCTGTTCGTCCCTGTTGCATATGGAGAGCAGGGCGGACTCCAGTACCAGCCCGGGCAGAGGAGAAATACGCATGTCTCGAATGGTAACAAGGAGGGTATTGAGAACGGCGACGATATCCTTGGTGGGTTTTTTCTGCTCAACGGCAGTGTGCAACGAGTTGCGAACATTTTTTAAGAGCTGACGAACGAAGTTTTCCAGCGAAATTCCGTTATCTTCCAATTTGTGAATGGTCTGCAGGAGTGTCTGTGCGTCTCTTTCTTGCAGGGCGGTAAAAATGGAACCGACGTACTCATGCCCCGTGCTTCCTATGCGCTGTTGCACATCTTGCAACGTGATGGATTTGAGGGAGCGCATTTGATCCAACAAAGAAATGGCATCTCTCAGCCCTCCTTCCACATGGTGTGCGATGTAGCGAAGCGACTCTCTGTCGATGTGTATATGCTCCTGATCCGCTATGAATTGCAGTCGTCGAATAATGTCTTCTTCCCGAATAGCTCTGAAAGGAAAGCACTGACAGCGGGACTGTATGGTGGATGGAATTTTATTGAGCTCCGTGGTTGCGAGTATGAAGTGTGCGTATGGCGGAGGCTCTTCGAGTGTTTTTAAGAGTGCGTTAAACGCTTCCTTTGTCAGCATATGCACCTCGTCGATTATGTAGACTTTTGCACCTGTGACGACCGGTGAGAACTGAATTTTTGCCACCAGATCTCGAATATCGTCTATGCCGCGGTTGCTGGCGGCGTCTATTTCCAGTAAATCAACGATACTGCCGTCTTCCACGCCTTTCATTATCTGCTTGCGCAGCGCGTCGTCTTGCACACCCCGTATCATCAGCATTTTTGCCAGTATGCGTGCCACGGATGTTTTCCCCGTTCCTCTGCTACCTGCAAACAAATACGCGTGTGCCAGCTTATCCTGCGCGGCAGCCTGTTCGAGTGTTGTGACAATATGGTCCTGACCGACCACGTCTGCGAATGCCTGAGGCCGATACTTGCGGTAGAGAGACATAGAGAGGGAGAAAGAGTACCACGCTTGGACGTCTGAGTGAATTGTTGCATCTATTGTATTCACCTGCCAAGATATGGTCATGAAATCCTCACTCTCCCTCCCACTTATCGGTTTCGTGTTACTTTCCGCATGCGCTCCGGGCTCATCGGATGTTTCCAGCCGTACGCCAAAAGGTAATCCGAATGCAGTCGTAGTCGTGCAGGAATTTGCAGATTTGCAGTGTCCGGCTTGCCGTGCGGCACACTCTTCCATTTCCACTCCTCTTATAGAAAAGTACGGAGATACCATTCGGTTTGATATCATGCATTTCCCGTTGCGCTCCATTCATCGTTTTGCGCTGGAAGCGGGAGAGGCAAGCGAATGTGCGGCAGATCAGGGAAAATTCTGGGAGTTTGTGGATCTCGCGTACGAAAAGCAGCAGGAATTGAGCTCCGAATCGTTAGGCGTATGGGCAGCCGAACTTGAGTTGAATATGACCGCATTTAACAGATGCATGAGTTCACATGCGAAGCGCGATATTGTGCTTGCGGACTACGAAGCAGGACGTGTGCTGGAAGTGCGGGGCACCCCCACCTTCTTTGTGAACGGCCAGAGAGTGCAGACAGGATTCGACACCATCAGTGCATCCATAGATGCCGAACTGGAGCGTCTGACTCAGAGACTGTAGTTCTCCTATGAACATTCCTGTTTCCCATGCTTGCATAGAAGAGCATATCGGCTCCGTTACGGAGCCGTGGGATCCCATAGAGATAGTACGGTACAATGACTCTGTCGTGCGTTTGGCGAAGTTTGAAGGGGAGTACCATTGGCATGATCACGAGCAAGATGAACTCTTCTATGTCTACAGAGGTGAAATAGTGATTCAGTGCAGAGACAGAGAAGATCTGAACGTGAAGGAAGGGGAGATGGCGGTAATTCCACGCGGAGTATTCCATTGCCCGAAAAGCACGCAGGAATCCTACGTGCTTCTCTTTGAACCGCTCGCTCTCGATGTGCGAGGAGGGCGGTAATGTAATTACTTGTTGATCTGCGCGAAGCCGAGCAGACGGCTCAGATCATTGTCCCAGACAACCACAGTACGGTAGGCCTCCGGATCACTCACGGGGGTAACTGCATACTGCTGTGCACCGTACGCAGACTGCACTTTTCCTATGTCTATGGCGCTTTCATCCGGAAATTCCACGTCTCGGGGATCTATGATGCTCGAAAGGTACAGGTGCACGTTCGGGCCCGGAGCGATAATGGCAGTCGTATCCAGATAGAGCGTATCGTCGACGTACAATACTTCTCCTTTAATGGGCTCGTTGATGGTAATAAGGAAACCGCGCAGTCCTTCGCGCTGCTTTTTGCGAGCATCGCGTGCCACTTCCAGCCATTTCTTTCTTGCTTCTTCCACTGTGTTCGCCTTGGACTCATCATTGAGTAGCGGATCAGCTTGAATTTTATATTCAACCATTCTGTCTACCAGTTCTTCGGCGTAGCGTTCCGTGTAGAGAGGGTTTGTGAGTTGTTCTTCCAGAGATAACATGCCTTTGTTCGAGTTTTGGGCATTGCACCCTGCAAGGAGAATACTGCCGAGGGCAGCGGTTGTGAGGAGAGAGGTTTTCATAGTGTGCACATTGTAATGAGCAAGCGCTGTCTCACAAGTAAATGCCGTGCCATTTAGTGTATGAATTCAGGTGGCCCGTTAAGCGTAAAGGCCACTCCTGCCGCTTGCAGCTTTCGCATGCCTCCTTTGAGCTTCCAGTTCACATTTTTTACGAGATACGCCTGTTTCTCGTAGCTGATATCTCGGATTTTGAGCGTGGACCAGTAGTCTCGAGCGACGTTTTTGCCCTGCAATTCGTTTAAGTAGCGTGCTCTGGCGCTGCCGTCCGAGCAGCTCATGTGGTAGAGCGTCGGTGCCCATGTGGTGCGGTACGGACGCATGGCTTCCGCCTTTTTATTGTCATCCACGGCATTGAGATTGATATTTTCCAGTCCGTACTGCCTGTGACCGTTCTCCACAATGTCTTCCGTTTCGTCGAAAGATTGCTGATACAACCGTTCTTCCTTGTCTTCATTCAGGTATCCGTGCTCATGACACCATACCAAGTTGTACATCTGCGTGGAGAGAGCAGCCATGGTGGTTGCTCCCCGGTTCAATGCGTCTATATACAGCTGTTGTACGCTGGAAGGAGCTTCCGAAAGCGCCTCCCGCATGGATTCCAGTGTTTTGGTAACGGATTCAATAGGTGCGCTTTGCGTGCGTTCTCCTTTGCGAAATTGCTGCAGGTAATTTTCCATGGAGTTAAGCTCCAGCACATCTTCTCCTTCCGCAATGCCACGAGCCTGCCCAATTAGCCTGCCGGCTTCTTCCCAGTCTTTGGTTTGCAGATTGTGTCGAATCTCCATTTTCATCTGATCTATCGGCTTATCGCTCGGACCGTTTAAGCCGATGTTCATGCTGCGCTGTGCTTCTTCGACGTAGCTTTCACGCTGGAAATAGTCCAAATCCAAGAACTTTTGGGGAGAGAGCCTGTTAAATCCTTGCGGGACTCCTTGGCTGTCCATTTGGCGCTCTATACGGTCGTACTGGTATCGCAGCTTTGTCCACGATCCGATGTAGTCTTTCAGTTCTCCTTCCAGTATCGCCTGAATTTCTGCCGGAGTTCTCTCTGTTTTAAAGAGGCTCTGCATCCATTTGCCGACTTTCCGTTTGCTCATTGCTCCCGTGTCTATCGCTCTGTCGAGAATGCCTTTGGCCTTACTGTAGAGCGCAGGCATTTTCTTTGCCGCAGTCGCAGCGGCATCCACCGTAAGTACCAGATTCTCTTTGTCCAAGTAGTGGAGATCCAAGAATGCATCTTCACTTACAAATTTTGCAAGGTCGGGGACCATATTGCTGTTTACGTCCTTAAACTCTTTCATTTTGAGAATCTCTTTGCGTTTGGTTGCCAATTTTTCCGCTTTAATAAGCAGTACCGGCAGTTCCAAGTTCACGAATTCTATTTTGACAGATGCGCCGTGATCCTTATTTTTAAATCGTTTAATCCAACGGTCGCGTGATTTTTCATTGATCCCTTTGCTTCGTACGGCGTCTTCCAGCATTGCGTTCATATTGTCCCATGCGGATTCAATTTTCTCGCGTTGGCTGCTTATGCCCCCGTCCATGGAAAGCCACTGAAAATGGTTTTCTATTTCCTCTTTCTTCGCCAGAAGGTCTTCCGCACTTAAACTGCGCAATTGCTCTATCGTTTGCGCCGTCGATGCGGCTTCGTCCGATGAGTGCGCTCCCAGCTGTTGGTAGGTGTAGCGGTTGTAGTCCGTCAGCCCGCGTATGACAGCTTCTTTTTTGGCTTCCAGGGCAGCGACACTTCCATAGGATGCGTACTCGGTTGTCGCACCGTTATTTGCGGCCGTATCTTCTATGGTAGCCATAGCCGCACCATTGTAGAGAGCATTCAGAAGCCCGCAATTTTCTTCTCCCCCTTTTTGTGTTGTATGCTACTCTTCCTCTCCAGAAGATTCTTTCCCACTTTTCCTGTGATTCTCTCAGACCGCGACATTAAAAAGGCCATAGAAGAAGGACGTATAACCATTCAAACCGCGCAGCCGGATCTCTCCACTCCGCAAGATACCACCACGTTCATGCATATTCATGCCAGCAGTATGGATATGAGACTTGGCAGTACGTTCAAGCTCTACGAACATAGCAAGTTTGCGATACTGGACCCAAAGCAGCCTGAAAGTTTTGCGGGAAATATGCGCACCATCACCGTTCCTGACGGCGAGGCGTTCATCGTGCAGCCCGGGGAATTCGTACTGGGTGTGACGCAGGAGACTCTCACGCTTCCAAATGACTTGGTTGCTCGTGTGGAGGGTCGCAGTTCACTCGGGCGACTGGGTATTATAGTGCACTCAACTGCAGGGTTTGTAGACCCCGGCTTCAGCGGGACCATCACATTGGAAATAAGTAATCTCAACCGTCTTCCCGTTGCGCTGTACCCGGGTATGAGAGTGTGCCAACTGGCGTTCGAAGTCATGAGTTCCGCAGCCGACATGCCCTACAACTTAAAGCCGAACAGTAAGTACCAGGGTCAGGTTCTTCCGGAAGAAAGTCGTTTGTCCATAGATCCGGAGTTTATTCTGAAGAAGTAGGTGATTGTCTTTCCGCATGATTCCACTGCGATTCCACTCCTTTCGGGAGTGAAAGCAGTCCCAGCACAGTGGCAAGACCGTGGAGTTGCCTGTTCCATACGGATTGCACCGGGAATACTTTGAGCAGAGATTTGTCCCCGGGTTTTTCGAGATGCACGGCAAGAGCGTCTCGTAAAAATTCCATGAGCAGGAATGCGATGTAGAGTTTTACCGTACCGAGCAATGCAGTGCCTGCAACAGAGCGGGTCAGTACCGCCTGTGCGATGCGAAATACGATGAAGATATCTGCCCACCACATCACAAGCGGAAGCAGAGCTTGCACCGATACAACGTGCAATCCTGCGATAAGATCTTTGAAACTTGTGCTCTCTCGCATCAGATTTTTCCCGTGGCGCTTCACAAATTGCCACTTTTCCGCTGACCATCGTTTCCGCTGGGAGATGACGGAAGCAGTATCCGACGGTACGTCGGTATGCGCACGCGCTCTCTCGGCGAAACGCACTTGTTTTCCTCCACGCAGTGCACGGAACGTCAGCTCCACATCTCCGGCGATGTTCGCGTCTCCCAAAGCGTGCACGTAGTCGTCCTTCCGCCATGCACCTATTGCACCGGGTACGACGGACACGCAGCCAAAGAGGTCCAACGCACGACGATCCGCATTGGATGCCATGTATCCCAACGCTTGGTATGTCGCTATTTTTTCCGTGCGATTACGCACGGCTATGTTGCCTGCCACAGCGGCAACATTTGCGGGTGCAAGCTTCTTCATAAGTTCTCCGATTGTCTCGGGATCAACCGTGGTATCGGAGTCCAGTGCGATGACAAATTCAGTCTGAATATACGAAACACCTTGCAGCAGTGCTTTGAGTTTTCCTTCATGTGCCAGCGAGAGTACGTACACTTGGGAGTTTCCTGCAAACGTTGTTTGTATCTTCGATACGGTAGTGTCGGTAGAGCCGTCGTCCGCTATGAGAATATGAAATTCGGGGTAGTGCGATGCAAGCACGGATCGTATGCATGCTTCTATGCTTTTCTCTTCGTTGTGCGCTGCGATGAGAACGGTGACGGGAGGCGTGTACGGGGACAATTCTTTTCCCGTATTGCGCCACTCTCGCAGTGCGATGCACAGCATGACCAACGTGTTGCGGAGCATGCCAAGACTTACGGCTACAACGAATACCATTGCTCCCACGACAGATACGATGGCGTTCAGAAATCCAAGCATGGTCAGAGTATGGAGGAGAGCAATTGTTGGTAGGCCTTCTTTTCTGACGCAAGGCTGTGATGCGCGTCCACATACTTCCGTGCGTTCGAAGTCAGCGATTCACCCAGTTCGGTATTTTTCAGAAGCGCTTCCGCCTGTGTGCGAAATGCTGCGGGGGTTTGAAAGAGCAGTCCGGTAGAACCGTGTCGCACTATGGCACTGTTGCCGGGAATATCTCTGGCAATCACAGGGATGCCAAGATGCATCGCTTCCAAAATGCTGTTTGGAGAGCACTCACTCCGCGATGTATTGAGCACCGCATCCGCTTCGCGCATGGCAGCGAAGAGATCTCGTTGCGGCAATGCATCCGTGTACAGAATACCTTCGTGCTCCCGAATAAATTTTTTCACTTTTGCGGCGTATCTCGCATTGCGCTTCGCCCCTGCTATTACAAGATGAACGCGCGGGTTTTCCGTATGCCACTTCGCAATTTCTTTTGCGAGGAAGAGGGGATTTTTTACATCTCGCAGTCCTGCGGGTAACAGAAAGACGATGTCATTGTGCCGCAGTCCCAGTGTTGTGCGCAGTGAGTATTGCGACGGGTTCGTTTCCACAGCCTGCGGAATACAATGCAGTTTTTCTTTGCACTGCGGCCATAGCTTTTCCGCACGCTCCAGAAAGTCATCGTTGAATGCCACGAGTGCTTTTGCTTGTTGTACAACCGCAGTCATCACCTGCATGTTTTCCGGGTCTTTCGGACATTCATTCAGGTCTGTTCCTCCGAATACAATGACGAAAGGTACGGAAGAGTGTTGCAGGAATTTTCCCGCACCGTAGGCATGTATGCCTATGGCGGCGTCCGCATGTATCGGCGTATCTGTTTGCAGTGAATCGACGGGAAATTGCGTAACGGTATGACCTGCTTCTTCCAGATGTTTTCGTATGCGCTGAGCCGTGGTGGAGTTACCCGTGGCATCCTGAAAGAGAGCGAGTAGAGCAATGTTCATAGGTCTGCGTAGGAAACAAGTTCTATACCTTCTTCTCGTATCACTTCCATAATCCGCGGATGTGTGAGAGTTGTAAACTCCTGCGTGCGTCCGGCGGTCTCCGCTCCTTCCCCTATATCTTCCGGGTGTGCGAGATGCACCATGTATTCGGTTACTCCCTCCGGGAGACCGCGCAGTTCCTCTTCTAGTCTTTGAGGTGTGCATTTCTCCCATCCGAAATCGAGCCCGATAAAATGGTCGTTCGTTCGTATGCCATGTGCGTCGCATATTGCTTTTGCTTCCTGCGCACCGGGTATGCCGTAGGGAATGCGCATACGTTCCACTCCTTTTTTCACCATAAGTGGCGCAAGAACATCGAGCACGGGGCGGAGAATGTGGACATGATGATGACCGTCTATGTGCGTGGGCGTTCCGATGCGCTCTGTGAACCATGCCAGTTGTGCCTCCGCTTCCTTTGTTATTTCTGCGGAATCCATACGGCCTTCTTCCAGTGCCTGTCGGAATGTAATGCGACCGAAGAAAGGTTCTCCTCCCGACAGGGGAGCGCCATGCGTGAAGTTAAGGTGCAGACCCAACGGGAGACTGTGTTTCTTCGCAGAGGCGATGGCGTCTTCTGCTCCCTCCGTGTTCACGAGAACGGTGGCACTCGTGAGAGGGCCATTTGTACGGGCTTCCAGAATACCTCGGGTGAACGGTGCGTCCCCGAAGTCGTCTGCGTTAATGATGAGTTTGCGCATGGGAACAGTGTACGCAAAAAAACGGGGGTCTTCACAAGTAGGCAAAGAAGACCACCCCAGTCACACAGCGCCAGATGCGTGACGTTTATTGTTAGCTACCGCTCAAGAAGCGGTAGGTTGTCGCGAAAATGTCGAAGTAGTTCGCCACAAAGAGACATGCGGCCAAACCGATGTTCATCGGAATGACCAGTAGCGTGTATGCCACTGCCTCTTGGACGGTTCCTCCGTTCTTCTTTCCGCCCAGCAGAGCAGCCACGGGCTTCATGAATGCCGGCAAGTCCATGTAGCGAATCGTGTCCCGAAAGACGACGATTGCCACGAGTGACGAGCTGACGAACATGGGAGCCCCCAGCATAATCAAGCTGAGATTGCGGTAGAAGAGACTGAGGTCATCGCCTGCGCCTTGGACCATTGCCCCGGCGAACGGCGAACTGATCGACGAGAGGACCCACACGAGCGGACCTTTGATGTTTGCTCCGCACCATTCCTTTGTACCGGGCAGGTGCAGGATGATCATCGCAATCAGGATCAACCCGATCGCGTTGGCAGCGCCGTGCTGCAGCTCGTGCAACGTTTCCTTAACGAGCTTGACCGTTCGACATGTGAGAGCGCTGTACAGGAGTAGCAGTGCCAAACAGAAGAACGGACGGTGCGTCAGGATGATCGCCGTGAGCATCAGGGTGATCTCGACGGTTCCGATGATTTGCTTCTTGGTGAACGGAACAGGTTCGATTCTGACGGGGTACCAATATGCCGCTACGAGCGACATGATGCAGCAGTACGGCGTGAGTACAAGCAGGAGTGGGAGACCTGCAAGCGGGTTGGCCATTCCCGAGGAAATGAAGTACGGCAAGCCCCACAGCTCGCCGATGTAAAATCCGCCGCCGACGGTCAGGGCGCAGTACGCGCAGATCGTCTTAAAAGCGAATGCATTGAACTGGTGGTCGTACTTTGTGGCAGCCGTCGTGAACTTGTGGATTGTCAGGCCGTTGAGCAGCAACACGACTGCGAAGCTGTCGAAGAACAGGCTGACGTGCCCGCACATGAAGACCATACAGAAGATCGACATGCGGGGGCGGCTTCCGAAGAAGGTGGGCAGCAGGAAGTCGCAGAATGCGACGACCATTGTGAGGTAGATTGCTGTCCAGAGCGTTTCACCGATTGCATCGTGCACCAAGTGGTGCCCGTGCATCCACGTGTGGACGGAAAGGACCATGAGAGCGGCCCCGAGAAGTCCGCCAAGAATGACAGATTCCGTCGTGACGAATTTCAGTTCGGATCGGGTGGCGTCGGGTGTTTTCAACTGAGAACTCCTTGTCTATGGCGCGGGTTTAGGGTGGTTTGAAATGCCTACTTGTGAAAGACCGATCTCCTTTTGGCACTGGCGTTTGAATGGCCAAAAGAAGAGAATTTAATACCACTATTTTTAATAAAAATCAAGGGTCTTAGACCTCTGATTTGTCTTTCTGAAGCCGACAGATACAAAAAAATCTCTCCAGGCACGATGGCGAGGAGAGAGTCGGAATTGGTGTAGTGTTTAGGCCGTTTCTGTACCTATGCGGTTCGCCGTCTTGAGTCAGGCTTTGTGAGAATATACTCTTCGAAGTCGTCCGAGCGATGCAACGCTTCGACGGACAGCACGGTAGGAGAGTTGTAATCCATTTTCACAAATGCTTCGACCATACCGGCATCTGCGGCCGCGTGGTAGGCCGCGAGAACCGCAGCCTTCATATGGTCGCGGAACGCCGCATCCACCGGATGGCATTGCTCCGTCCTTCTGTTTGCGCGCTCGCCGCGGCGAAGACCTACTCGATCCTCTTCAGGAGGGAGCAGGCAGTTACACCATTGGCAATTGCGTCTGCGCAGAGGATTCTCTCCGTTACATTCGAGACATTCCGTCTGATTTTCTATGCTGGGGTTGTAAATGAGGAGCCTTCCGTCTCCTTGAACGATTTTAATTCTTCGGATGAGAAACTGCTGTTGCAGAGCAACGTTCGCAAATCCACGAAGTGGCTCATCGAGCTGATCGATGTGCACACGTTGAATGCGGACGGAGCTGACAATAATTAAAGGTAGTCCCATGACGATATTCCTCCGAGAAAGAGTGATGCGGCCAAACGCGAGTGATTCGGTCGGTGACGCTGACGAAAAAAAGCCGATGGCCCAAAGATCTACACCTCACCTATTGTTTAAAAAATTCTAAAAATAGGCAATGCACTGACAGATATTATTTGTCAAATACAGAGAAAGTCATTGAATGCCGTTATTCTTCACCGTACACTTCTGCGGCTTCGGACGATTAGCTCCCCGCACCAGTCGCTCCGCTCTGCTCCGGTGCGGGGCAGGCAGCTTCCAGCTTCGCTTTCTCTTCTGATCCCAATAGAAGCTGGTATCCTTCACATCTTGGACGATTAGCTCAGCTGGTTAGAGCGTACGGTTCACATCCGTAAGGTCGGTGGTTCGAGTCCACTATCGTCCACCATTCGACTCGGCACTGCGGTGCCTCGCTCATGGTAAACCACGGATCTGTTTTCGGGCGAATCGAATGACTCTGTTTACCATGAACGAAGTTGAATGGAGCGAGTGAGCGGAGCGAACTTTATGTGTCACGTGGCTGCGCAGCAGCTTTAGGTGGTTTCTTGGGCGTTCCCACGTGGCGCGCCAATAGTGACTTAGCGAAGTGCGTGCCCCTTCGAAGCGTTTGCAGTGCGTTTTCATCTTCGGCATTCTGGGCATATGTTGTAGTGGGTGGGTGAGATGCATTTTTTCTTCGCTTTGGGGGCGAGCATACGGTTCCACCGCACCGCTGTGTTGTAGCATGTTAAAAAGCCTCAAGGCCGAAATGCCGGCTGAAAGCGTCCTCTTCCCATAGGTCATGATGACCTCAGGGAGTGTAAGATTTATCTGAACCTATGCGGTGATTGTATTGTTTTCCACGCCTCTGTAGAATGCGCTCGATGATGGTCGCAGTTACCAAAGGCGTCATGCCGTTCTGCGTGATATCGCTTCTCTGTGTCCGATTTGCACCTGTCGCGCTTGCATTCTCGGATATTAATGCGGGAAGCCCGTTCGGTCAGGCCGCGGAGTATCTCCGCGATCATGGGATAGTTCAGGGGTATGCCGACGGATCGTTTCGACCGGGAAAGGATGTCAACCGCGCGGAGTTTGTGAAGATCGTCGCCGGAGCGTCACTAAAGTCCGAGGACGTTTCGGGTTGCACCTGGATCAATTCGTTTAAGGACGTGCCCAGCGGAGTCTGGTACGAACCATACCTGTGCGCAGCATTTCAGTCAGGCATCATCCGCGGCTATGAAGACGGCACATTTCACGGTGAGGCGACGGTGAACATGGCGGAAGCTTCCACGATTATCGCACGGTCGTTTTCGCTCCTTGTTCAGGAAGATCCGAATGTGTGGTATCGCGGCTCCGTCGCGGCGGTTGCCGCGGCCGAGGCTCTGCCGCCGACGATCAAGTCACCAAGCAACAACGTGCGCCGTGCAGAGATGGCGTACATGATCGCGCAGGTGCTCCGTGCGGGGTATGCGCCTCCGACAGGGAACGCTCCGCAGAATTCCCAGCTACCTTCCGCCCTCCCTGTCAACGACATCGTGTACTCCGCCCACGCGGGCAGTGAACCGGAGATGACGAGCCTGGATGTCTATGCACCCACAGGCGCCCAAGATCTCCCCGTTGTCGTCTGGGTGCATGGAGGCGGATGGACCGAAGGGGATAAATCCGGCATAGCGCAGCGTCCGCACTTTCCCGAATTCTTCCTGCGGCAGGGGTACATCCTCGTCTCCATCAATTACCGTCTGATGCGCGATGAACGCTCGCCGGAGACGACCTATAGGGAACAGGCCGAAGATGTCGCCGCGGCAGTGGCGTGGACACGAAAGAACATTGCTAAATACGGTGGTTCGCCAGATGACGTGTTCCTGCTTGGCCATTCCGCCGGGGCGCACCTCGTATCGCTCGTCGGCGTAAACGAACAATACCTGCTGCAGGCAGGCGAATCGCTTCTGTCGCTCAAGGGCGTCGTTGCTTTGGATGTCGTTGCCTACGATATTCCGCGCGCCATCGACACCGCCGCCGAACTGGGGTATCCGCCTTCCGAGAAGAACTTGCCGACCTTCTTCCCTGGAGAAGCGGCGCAGGTAGACGCATCGCCGGTCCTGCATATCCGGGATGGTGCGCCGTATCCGCCGTTTCTGATTGTCTATGCGGAATACAAGAATGGCGCGAATGGCGCTAAGGTATCGCAGCAGCTCGGCGCAGACCAGTCCGACCGTTTTGCCGCAGCGCTGCGAGCGGCTGGGGCGCAGGCGCAGTCATTCTACGGGGAAGGTCAGACCCACATCGCGCTCATAGCGGAATTGGGCGAACCGGGTCATGCGGTTACGGACGCTCTCGTCACCTTCCTTGGGTGCAACACGCAAAAGGAACGTCCCGAAGCGGAGGCGCGATTGCCCAGCCGGTGTCTCTAGGCCATTCAGTTGCTCCGGGCCGCGTTCCCGCTTAGCCTGGCTTGGTCGGCAAGAATGTCGGCGAAGCGCCCGATGTAATTGCTCATCAGCGCGGTCGTATTCGAGCGATTAACGGACTTTCCAAACAGCACATCAGAACGCCGGTCTGTGGAATCGACGGCGTTTCGCTCGTCCGACCGAAGCGTTCTTTTTGAATTTTTTGAGAAAATCTTCATCGAGGGATATCAAAGATATTATACCATACTATGAGGTTTGAAGAAGGTCTGCTATAATTTTGTCGCCCAGACACCACCATTCGGCTCGCTCCGCTCGCTCATGGTGAACCATTTGCAATCGTGAGCCAATCTTTGGAGTTCGAAGGGTCTTGCATCGCCCGCCACGTATTAGCTTCGGTGATGTATTTGCTGCCACCGGGGTACGACTATCACCTGCCTGTCGTCTGGATCAGAAAGCTGCGCCAAAATCCGTTGGCCATCTGCTGTTCTTGCTTTGCGTACTCCTACGGCATTTGCAGGTAAGACGATGGTTCTGTCTCGCATACGGTCTCTGCAGTCATCAATTGTTTTTATAATGCAGCTTGTGGTCGTGAGTCCTTCTATGCCGTAGAACTCATTGTCGCCGATGAGCTCGTCAAGATCCGCATCTGCAGAGAGGAGACTGTTATCGAACTTGCATACGCTGCGAGAGAAACGTCGCGGATCTATGACCGATTGTCGACCCCAATCCGTCGTACATAACTTCTCGAGTCCGGGTACTCCGAATTGATCATAATCGTATTGAGATCTGCAGAGAATAAGTTCTGCTTTGTCCTGCCATGCTGCTGTCATGGTGTCTAGGTTCGCCACCACATCTCGAATCGGTTCGGTATCTTTTTTTCCGTAACAGTCTACGAACGCACCCTCTGTAAAATCCAAGAGAGGATCTACCACAATGTGTGGTGTGCGCTCGGGAAGTACAAGTGATGCATTGGAAATCTTCATAACGATACTACTCTGCACGTACAGTATTGAATTGATCAATACCGGTAGTATACGTTTACCGAGTGAATATTTACATTATATAAACAATATTTTATAATACTAATATGTCTCCTCTCTCTCCGCAGGAATTTGCAAGTGAAGTTGCTTTGCAGGCCAAGCTTGAGCCGTACCATGCCTCACGTATTGCATCTCGTATTGAGCACCCGGGTACTATGAGTCTCATTCCTGTGCGTCCGGATTCGCTCATTGCTCAAATCCCCACTGTTGTCTACGCCATGGAGCACGGAGAATATTCCGCCGGCCCCGATGTGCTTCGCGCACAAGTCACGGCGCAAATCGAGTCGCTTTTTTCGGAAGACTGGAAACTGCAAACGCTGGGAAAACATGTCTTTCGATACGTTGAACTTCTGGAGAAATTTGTGTCAAAAGATCGCCTGAAAAAATGGTTGGAGGCATACGTAGATCGTATTTCGGAGAATGGACAGTACGGAGGCTCGAATACTTTCCGATATTTTGCAGCGTTGAATTTGGATAGGATTCGGCATTTTTTTGCGGATGATCCTGATTTCATACGGAAACTTTCTGTATTTCTGGGGAATGATTTTTGGGTTCCTTCGCATGCCGTGCTTTCCGGAAGTGCGCATCCGGAGGAGATGCGCTCGCCGAGAGATCTTTCTGCGGATGCATCCGTTATCGTACCAAACGTACGTACTGCCAGAGGAGTAACTAGGGCAGCCACAACATGCAGTCCGCAGGCTGAGACTTACCATGGCTGGACGTCGTTGAATACGGACGATCTTCATGCGGAAGACAGAAAGTATATCGCTGTGGAAGACAGACTTATCGGAAGCATGAAGTGGGGAGACACTCGTGAAACGAAGCAGCATTCGTTTCTTTCCTTTCGCACTGTTCACGATGAAGCGACTGATTCGTATCCTCTCATAGAAAATGCTCTGTATCTGGCATCTTCCGATGTGCTGAGGAAAATTCAAGAGACCGCCGGGAATGTCGTACAACTTTCCGCCGAAGACGATGTAGCTTTCATGCCACAGCGTTCCATGCAAGATTCTGCCATAGGGAACACCAACTATTTGCAGCGTGTTCGCACTGTTCGTTCAATTGTGGAGCAAGAATTCGGGTTTTCCACCTAAACAAGCTACTCTGTTGCCATGCCTGTAAACCGCGATCGCATTCTGTTTGAAGACGAGTACCTGCTTGGCGTGAACAAGCTCAGTGGTGAGCTTGTGGTAAAAGGCAAAGGCAAAGTGGAAAAGCTTCCGTTGTTTGATTTTCTCAAACAAGACTACCCCGGCCTTCGTTCCGTGCACCGTCTGGATTTCGAGACATCCGGCGTGGTGATGTTCGCACGTACCAAGGAGGTATACGATCGCATTCTTGAGACGAATTTCGAAGAGTGGACGAAGGTCTATACCGCACTTGTTATGGGGCGAATCGGGAGGACAATGGGTATTGTTCGCACGCCTCTTCCTGCTCGTACGGGGAAAGGAATGGTGGAAGCACATACCGAGTACACAGTATTGGATCGCTTCGCAAACTCCAGTCTTATAGAGGCCAAAATAAAAACTGGCAGACATCATCAAATTCGAAAGCATTTGGCATCCATCGGACATCCGCTGGTGTTGGATTCACTGTACGGACACGAGAAATTCAACCGTCTCTTTACAAAGGAATTTGGTTACAGAAGGTTTTTTCTGCATGCGACTCGCATAGAAATGAAACATCCCGTGACGGGAAAAGATATTTTCATAGAGGCACCGCTCCCGAAACCGTTTACTGCCATTGTGAAACGACTGCGGGAAATCTAGTACGCCGCGGCGAATCTGGTACACTCGACTCATGCGTATTCTCACGGGTATTCAACCCTCCGGCACTCCGCACCTCGGAAACTACTTCGGATACTTCAAACAGAACATAGATTTGCTTGGAGAAGAGGAGAATTTGCTTATGATAGCAGACTTACACGCACTCACGACCGTACATAACGCGCAGGAGCTTCGTACGTTTCGTCAGGAGCTTTCGAAAGACTTTCTCGCCTGCGGATTCGACCCGTCACGGGGAACGCTTTTCTTCCAGTCGTACGTTCCCGAGCACACGGAACTGTCGTGGATACTTTCGTGCAGCACACCCATGGGACTTCTGGAGCGCGCGGTGAGTTATAAAGATAAGGTGCAACAGGGGCTGGAGGCCAATGTGGGACTCTTTACGTACCCTGTGCTTCAGGCTGCGGATATTCTCATCTACGATGCGGATGTTGTTCCCGTAGGGAAAGACCAGAAGCAACACATAGAAATTGCACGCGATATCGCGCAGAAATTCAATCATCGTTACGGCAGTGATCTTCTTTCTGCACCCGAGCCACGTATCGTGGAAAATGTAGCCGTTATTCCCGGAACCGACGGGCAAAAAATGAGCAAAAGTTACGGCAATACCATTCCGATGTTCGGTGAGGAAAAAGTCATAAAGAAGGCAATTATGGGCATCGTTACCGATAGTACGACTATGGAAGAGCCGAAAAACCCCGAGAACTGCGTTGTGTATGCACTACATTCTCTCCTGTTGGATGAATCGGAGAAGAATGCACTGGCGGACAGGTACAGAGCGGGGGGACTCGGGTACGGTGATGCCAAAAAGCTGTTCTTTGAGGCATTCATGGATTATTTCGGTCCTCTGAGAGAACGAAGGTCGAATTTGAAGGAGAAAGACGTCCAAGATGTCATTCTTCAGGGGTCCGCTCGTGCCCGAGCGATCGCAGGAGCGACCATAGAGAGGGTACGCACAGCCGTGGGATTGCGATAAAGTGTGAAATTTGGTACAATAATATGAAAATTCCAACACACACATATGAAAACTGCTGTCTCCCCACGTGTCTTTGCCGTCGCAATTCTCGGCATGATGACCGTACCGGTCGCATCTCAGAATATTCTGGGACAGGTGGTAACAAACGATGAGCGTTACGCGATATTTCGGTCGCAAGATGACGATGGTCGTCTGATGCACGGAGAAGATATCCGAAAGGATGTTGCTGCATACAAATCTACTTTGAAAGCACAGAAGCGAGCATACACACGTGCCGTAGAACGTTGCAGAGATCGTCTGCGAGACGGTGAGGAGATTGAGTGTCCTGATTTCAATGATACCGATTCCTATGATTTTACAGCTCCTGCCACACATGCGGCAGCACCGGAACCGGCAGCAGAAGACAGTGAGGAGGCACGTTCCGCACCAAATGTCAGTTCGCGCAGTGTAGTACGTCAGCTCACCACTGCCGAGCGTGAGCAACTTCGGACATACACACGTGCAGGGTATTGCAGCAAAGTGCTCAGCGATATTCTCTACGACCTCTGCATAGCGATTGTGGGAGACGACGCAGCCGATACAATTCCGATTGGCATCATAAATGACAACGTCTATTTGCACGGTAAAAATGCCGCTCCTCCGACTTCTCTCAAGCTTCGCTTACAGATGATGGATGAAGCGATTTCCGGAATACGCGGACGCAGGCCGGACCAAGTGCGATACAAGTACAACGGAAGTCTGAGTCGCTAACTTTCAAGCGCTTGCATCTGCAGATAGTATACGGTTATGACTTCTCTGCAGTTCGTATTGGCATCGGCAAGCCCTCAGCGTAAGACACTGCTTGAGGGTGTGGGCCTTTCGTTTGTCGTGTCACCCCCGGAGACAGATGAGTCGCTCTGCACGGAGAAAGACCCCGTACGGAGGGCTATCGTTCTTGCTCGTACCAAAGCGGAAGACAGAGCGTCGGCATTTCCTGATTCCTGGATTTTAGGGAGCGATACATTGGTTGTTTCCAGTGCGGGAGAGCTGTTGGAAAAGCCCGCAGATGCACAAGATGCACGGAGAATGCTTTCTTTGCACAGCGGCTCATGCTCCATTGTGCATTCCACACTCTGTCTTCGTAGTCCGAGCGGAGAGTGTTTTGAGGGGCTTTCCACTTCATCGGTGTTTTTCAAGGAATTAACCGAAGAAGAGAAGGACTGGTGGATACGTACCGACCAATGGAAAGACCGTTCGGGAGGATTTCAAATAGACGGAAAAGGTCAGTTCCTCATAGCAAAAATAGAAGGGGATTGGTCGAGTATAGTCGGCTTACCTGTTTTTCTGCTCGGGGAACTCCTGTCGGAGGCAGGGTTGTCTATAGAAAGCTTTCGGTCTGAGTAATCATGGAAATCAACGTAACCAAAACAATAAAGGATCCCCATCTTTGATTTTCTTGATTCCTTTGATTTCTTATCAGGTGAGCTTCTTTTCAAAAATGAAGTCACAAAGTTCATCGAAAATCTTCTCCGTAGAAGCCACGCAGAGAAGCCCCGACCTGTTGTTGCCGGGTTCCAGATGTTCGTACCTGTACTTGCCACCCATCTCTTTCACCATCAGGCATCCTGCTGCGACGTCCCAGAGTCGAATGCCCCGAAAGAAAGCGCCGTCATTTTGACCAAGAATTATTTCTCCCATTTCCTGTGCCGCATTGCCGTAATTTTCCACTGAACCGCAGTAGGGCATGGAGCAGTACCATGCTCCATCTTTGCCCTCTTTCGCTCGTCTCATAATGTTCGTGGAGAGTACGGCATCGTTCATTCCTCCGGTGTTGCGAAGAACGGCCTTTTTGCCGTTGACGGTGACCGCTCCTCCTTTTGCTCCTTGGTAAAGGAGGTGTAAGAGAGGCATCCAAATTACTCCCGCCAGCAATTCGCCGTTTTTTTGAACGGCAATAATGGTCCCGAAATTTTCTTTGCCATGAATAAAATTCGTTGTGCCATCCAGAGGATCAATAATCCATTCGTACGGAGAGTCCGGGTTTCCGAGGGTATCTGCTCCTTCTTCTTCGGCTATGTACCTGTGCTCCGGAAACTTGTTTTGAATCACTGCGATAATGGCATCCTGAGAATTGCTGTCCGCCTCCGTGACAAAATCCGTAGCGGAAGATTTCGTGTCCACATGCAGAGAGCCCGTCGCATTCTCTCCGAACACATCTTTGTGTTTCGCCACCAGCAGATCCGCTCCTTTTTTGGCAGCTTGCGTTGCTGTTTCCAGTAGTGATGAAATTGAAACATCGCTCATGACACTGTGTCTTCTACGGGATCATGTCCTTCGCCCACTCTCTCTCCGATATCATCGGGGAGGTTGTAGTCACCTTCTCCTTTCTTCGTCTGCTCTTCCTTCTTCTCATCGTCATCACCGTCGTATCGCATGGGTAGAGGGGGAAAATATCTGTTCCATTGTAGGCTCGCGTGCGCAGATTACAATGTTGGCAGTCTGTACTCGTGCAGACGACTTCGTAATTCCCTGTAGTTTGGCAGTACGCTTTCCACCACTCTCCAATATGCGGGGGAGTGATCTGCTTTTTTCCGATGCGCAATTTCGTGGATAATGACGTACTTTAACACCGACGGTGGTGCGAAAAGGAGTGCCGTATTTATCATGATGACTCCTTTCGGCGAACAGCTTCCCCATTGCGACGTGGCAAAGCGAAGTTTTACTTCACTCACATGTGATTGCAGTGTTCGCGTGTTCAGTGAATCCACCAATGTTTCTATGCGAGCAAGTTCTGCCTCTGCAATGAGTTTCCAGAGCAAGCGATGCAAACCGCTTCTTCTGGTTTGCGGACTGACGGTAACCACCCACCCACCGGGAATTCTTTTCGCACCGAGTTTGGCACCCGGTTTCAGCTGTATGAAGTATTTCTTGCCGGTGGCGAGAGTGACAGTGTCGCTTCTTGCCCCGTTGAGCAGTTTCAAAAAAGGTTGAATGGTTGTTTTCTGATTCTGTTCTTCCAAAAGTTGCCTCGTCATACGACGAAGCAGGTCTTCTATGTGTTCTCTTTCCTCCAGCCTCGAGAGATTTCGTGCGAGGCGAATGACGATCGTTTCCTCACGGAATACCGCACGGGAATGCTTATTGCGAGTTCTTTCTACCCGGTGGCGAAAGGGGATTTTCTCCATGAGGCAAGTGAGTATAAATCACAGTTGCTCTGTGGTGGAGGATAGTTGCATGTATATTCAAATATGTTTTTATAAATATAATAAAACACAAAATAACCTCCATTCGGGCTTTCTGTGGAAAATTCTACTACTCCTCTGTGGGGGTCATTTGCTCAAACTCGCGCTGCAGTGCGTGAGTTGCTTCGAGAAGATCTCCGCAGTCGGCGAGGTGGGAGCGAGACTGATTTGCGGCAAAGACGGCGTTTTCGTACCGTTCCGATGCCAATACGGCCTCCAAATAGCTTTCTGCTTCCTCGTAGCACCCGAGTGCTTCCGAGGCCTTTTCGAACGCTTCAGGGCCCATTTCCGTATTCTGAGTAGTTATGAGGAGACGCACCATAATATGCGCCACCCACGTACGTGTCCTGTCTGCTTCCAGTCGGCTAAAGGACAACAAAACAGGTATTCCGTACGTTTTGTGGAGGTTCTTCTTTGCTTCCAGCAGCTCGTCTTCGTCGCGGAAGACATCTCTGCTTATTCCTGTGCTTACCGCGTCCATCGCTTCCAGCAGCTCGCCTGTTACTTGAAGCACTTCCGCACGTCGCAGTTCATCCACACCTGAAATACTTTCTGCGAACTGCTGCTTCTTTTCTGCCAACTCTTTTCCCAGCTGCAGTTCTTTGCCAAAGCAACGTACCGTGGTTGCAAACTTCGTGTCTCGGTTTGCTTTGCGTAAATCTTCCCTGCACTTCTTTCGGTTCGCCATCACCTCGTTGCGATTCTTTTCAACGAATGCATGGAAGAGTTCCATGCCCCGTATTGTTTGCAGCATTGAAATACGAAAACCATCGGTGCGCGCAATGCGTGCTTCCCAATCCAATTCTTCCTGAGAAAGCTCTGCAGGGGAAGCAGGAGTTTCCGGTGCGGGCAGCTCTTGTGCGTAGGCAACCATTGCCATGCTAAGCAGCGTACCGACGCCGAAGAGAGTGAACGATGTTCTGTGCATAGGGAGGGGGTTGCGAGAACTGTATCACAAGCTTTCCGTACAAGAAGCGGCTCCGCTTGAGTCCGAACAGTCTTGTGCCCTTATGCGTGTTTATGAAAGTTCCGATTCTTTCTCCAAGTATTCCAATACCGTCTCTACGAATGTGGCGTGGCTCCATGTAAGAGGTGCGACCGAAAGCGGTTCACCGGTCAGAGGGTTCAGCTGTTCCGCCAGCATCCCCGAAGGCGATGCGTATTTCACCACCCATTCTATGGTATCGCGTACTTTGTGCAGCTCTTTGAGATTCTTTGCTCTGCGAATGTACCACTGTGCGTTCCAAAGGGTTGTAATAATCCACGGATTACCTGGAATGTCGGCGGAAGGTTCTGTGACCGAGTGGTAGAAATCCTTCGTGTATCGTGCCTGCCCACCCACCTCTGTTTTTACCCTCAACATACTTTCCAATTGCTCCATGGTGGAGATGGTTCGAGGGTCATCGGCGGAGAGAATATTAAGTTTCCACAGTACGCTGATGCTGGCATCCGGTGTGTCATCTCTCTCCGTAGTTTCGCCGTTCTTGCGTTTGATCTTCTTTAAGAATCTTCCCTTCTCTTCATCATACAAATGGAAGAGTAATGCCTGCTTCATGGTATCTGCCGCACTCTCGTACCGTTCGGAATGCGTGTAGTGCCCGAGGATATGGCAGATTCGCGAAGCCGCCTGCAGCCCTGCGATTGTACAGGCTGTTGTGTAGGTAAAGATTCCCTTGTGCTCTTCCCACGGATCATAGCTTGGCAGGGGAAGGCCGGTATCGATTTCTCGGTAGTCACAGAGAAACTGTGCCGCTTTCTTTATGAACAGTTCGTACATGCGCTGCAGGAATTCAAAGTCCTGTACGGCTTCGAAATGTTTCCAAAGTGCGTAGAGCACTAGTGCCGTTTCGTCTTCCTGAATAGGCAGTTGCGCCTCGCCGTCTCTAAACCACGGATGCCAAGAAGATCCGAAAGATCCGTCCGGGTTGTACTTATGCAGCATGTAGCCGTCAGGTTGCTGAATCTTGCAGCAAAATTCGAAGAATCGTCGCGTTACTTCCATGTATCCCGCTTTATCGAGAGCGAGAGATACGAACGCACCGTCCCGTGGCCATACGTAGGTGTACGTGTCTTTGTTAAACATCATGATGTCTGCGTCCGCCGCAGCCACTATCCCTCCGTTATTATCCGCATGCATCCGAATGGTCAGGAGACTTCGCTTATAGAGATCCACCGTTTTGGTGGAAAGTGAGCCGAATGCTCTATGTGTTTTGTTCACCCAACTCTTCCAGTAATTGTGACAGTTTCGCTTCATGCGCTCCGGAGTTTCCTCCAGCACAAACTGTTGGTTCTCCACCACTTCCTCCAACGATGTTCCAAGGCACAGCCAGAGATGTACCACTGTTTCTTTTTCGGGCGTCACTTTGCATTGTATGCCCACCGTGGAGTCCACGGATCCCTGGTCTATGGTGGTGCCCGAGAGCACTCCGTCTTCGGCATCTTTCCATGTGCCCACGTACCCTTGGTATTCGGTTTTTCCGATGCTGTATTCATTTATGCCACAGCTTTGTATTTTCTTTCTGCTGTGCAGTACGGACTGGTACTCATTTGCGTTGCCTCCCGTGTGGCAGGAAATGGGTTCGGACGTTTGCCCTCCCACGAGGAAGTACCTCTTCAGGCGGTAGTGGATGACCGTATTGGTGTAGGGTTCGTAGAATGCTGTGTCTTTCTGCTTGTCTCCGTATATGTGGAAATCATGATGAAAGAAGAATTTTACGTCTTTCTCTTTTCCATCCGTACTGATAACCCTGAACTCCCGCACGAGAATGTTTCGTACCGGATGCACGTAGTCTTCGGCGGTGATGGTGAGTCCCATCTTTTCATTGCGTAGCAGCGAGTGACCCACGAGTGTTTCGGGTTTGTAGTTCACTTGTATGTTCCAGTCGTCATCGCTGAACCATGAAATGCCTATCCCATCTATCCAGACCCCCACTCTATGTACGTCTCCGTATGCGGTATGGTCTTCCATTCCGACATATGGGTAGTAGAGATCCCGCATTTGAAGGTCATTATCGAATGTTGCGAGCATGGAGCCGTTTCCGAGAAGAAGAGATCTTGGCATTTAAGAGAGTCGGGAACGTAAGTCGTGAATGGCATGACTGAATCTTCGGTACGCTTCGTACGGAGAATCGTACGGACTGAAGTACTTGTGCACATCGCCGTCACTCCAGTACTTCGTGCACATGTAGTAGAAGTGATCCGATGTCTGCAGCTTGCGCCACTCTGTTATGAGCACCGGATCTCCGGTTGCTTTTACGGCCTCTTCCATCTCGTAAATTGCTTCCAGTGAGGCATCTTGAATTCGATTCCCTTCCCACGCGGAGAGATCTCGCTCCGTGTCCGCCCACGAAACAGGCAGATGCGCGTCGAACTCCTGTTCACGGTATGTCATGGGAGACGGTACGTGTGCAGGTCTCTTCCAGATTGCGGAGAGCGCTTCGAGTATGGATGAGATGTCTCTGCCCACATGCTCGCGTTCTTTCGGCGCTATGCCGATTGCTTGGTTCGTGTTGTGTTTCCAGTCTTCGAGAATAGCCGAAGGTGTCAGGGCGCGAATACCGCGTTCTTCCCACACTTGCGGAAGTGCACGAAGAAACTCAAATATTCCTGTGTCTTCCCACTGATGTTCTCCGAATGTTTCGTAGTCCATGAAGAGATTTATATTGTGTCCGCCGCTGCTCATGACCCAATCGGTGAATGTTTCTGCTTTCAGGGGATAGCCTATCCAGCTTTTATCGGAGAAGCGGAATGCGACGTCGTCCGAGAGTTTGTAGTTCTTCAGGAGTACGTGAATTTTCTCCGCCGGATGCGCATTCGGGAAGTTCTTTTTTATAATGTTCCAGTGCGTCTCTTCCGGAAGGTAAAACTCGGGAGGTACGTACGGTTCGTTGGGACTCCTTCCGTGCAGCAGGTGGTCTGCGCCTTCGGCCAGTATGCCGACAAAGCCCATCATGCGCGCAATGTGCGCTATCTCATTGTTGAAAATAAGTTCGGTATTTCTAAAAACACGCGGCTGTACTCCAAACAGATCAGAGATTTTTTCACTGTGCATTGCCACCTGTTCACAGAACTCCGGCAGCGAGTGCATGGAGCTGAGGGAGTGATAGTACGTTTCTGCCAAAAACTCCACTTTTCCCGTGGCGGCAAGCTTCATAAAGGAATCTAGCACGTCCTGTCCGAACTCTTCGCACTGCTCCAGAAATACTCCCGAGAGAGAATAGGCTATGGAGAAGTGCGCATGTTTTTCCAAGAGTTCCAGCATCAACTTATTTGCGGGTAAGTAACACTTCTCAGCAACCTTACGGAAGATATCGTGATTCTTTTGCGTATCGAAGTAGGGTTTATGCTGTCCGACGTCCGTCGTGCGCAGATCATCCAGTCTGTAGGGCTGGTGTACCTGGAAGTAGAGGCAGATGTGAGGGTGCATAATAAAACTAGGTATGAAGTATGTTGTGGTAGAGAGAACGAACGGCCATGGCCTGATGTTCCCATGTAAGTTGTGTAACGACTCGTGAGGCTTCGGAGCTCAGTTGCTGTGCCAGCGCATCATCCCGAAGTATTGTCAGTACGCAGTCTGCCATCTTGGCTGTGTCCCAGAAGTCCACGGCGAATCCGTGACTTATAACTTCGCTCACTCCCGACTGTTTTGAGATGATCACAGGAGTTCCCTGCGCCACCGCCTCCAGAGCCACCAGTCCGAACGGTTCCGAGAGAGAGGGCATAACGAAACAGTCCGCTTGAGAGAACAGTTTTTGCGCTTCGCCGTTCGTCACTTTGCCTGCGAAAATAATGGAATCTTTGAGCCCGAGGCGTACGGATTCGTCTATGAGTCCGCCGAGCATGTCGCCGTCTCCTGCCATGACAAATTGCACATCCGAACGTGATGCATGCACCTTGGCGGCCATATCCAGGAATTGATACGGTCCTTTCTGTAACGCCATGCGACCAAGAAAGAGCACCATTGGCTGCTTTTTGTAGCCGTACTGCGAATGCATTTTGTGCGATGTTTCCGCCACGGGGAACGTTCCTCCGTTGTGTACCACATGAATTTTGTGTGGCGATATGCCGTAGTGTTTCACCAGTATATTTTTCGTGTAGTTACTGACAGCGATAATTTTGTCTGCCATCGTAAATCCCTTGAGCTCTCGGTTGTAAATCCATTCGTTCGGATGAAAATGTGTTCTGTCCAATTCGGTTGCATGAATGTGTGCCACCAGAGGTTTCGCATGGTATTTGGCTGCGCGGGCTGCCGCTTCGTATGTCATCCAGTCGTGACAGTGCACCACATCCGGATGCACATCTTTTGTCATCTCCACGCTCGCGGCAGTGTACTGTGCCACCGCCTCACCGAGATCCGCTCCGTAGATGTGCTGTCGTCCGGCAGGAATGGTATGTATGCGCATGCCGTAGGAGTCGAACGTGTCGTACGGAGACAGAATGCTTTCGATATGCACGTGATTCAGCATTTCCTCCGTCGGGTATAAGACATCCAAATCTCCCTCCCTTTCGGCGTCCGGATTCGGCAGAACGAGCGTCACTTTCACTCCGTTGCTCATGAGTCCGCGTACGAGTCCTTGGCATGCCACACCCAGTCCTCCCAAGTGAATGGGGGGGTATTCCCAGCCGAACATCAGCGTATGTAGTCGCTTCATTGTTCTTTGTGTGTTTGTTTTCGAGAATTTGACCCAAAAATCCTTCAATTATAGCAGAATTTTGCATCTGAGACTATGGACAGAACAGATTTTTATGCAAAACAGTCATCGTACGTTTTCCATATGATATTCATGTTGATTTTAGCCCCTTTCAGGCTGCAGAACGTGCCCTTTCAGTGCTTGCAGTACGGTGTCGAGATCCTCATTAACCAGAATGTGGTCGAAGAGCTCTTTTCGCTCCTCGAAGAAGTCGAGATCTCTTTCGGCGTTCTTCATGCGGTCTTGAATGTGCTTTTCCGTATCGCGACCGCGACTGCGCAAGCGGTGCAGCAGTTGCGAGAGCATGGCACGCCTGCTTTTTCCCGGAGGCAGCAGGCCAAACGAAAGCACAGATCGTCGTCCGTAGTGACTGCTGAGTTCTTGCAGCAGATTTTGTTCGGTAATGACCACGGGAATCTTTCCAGCTTCCCAAATACTCAGGATGTCCTTTTCTCTGTAGCCGTACCATCGATTTTCACTGCGAGAGGGGATTTGCGTTGCGGCAATTATTTCTTTTTTCCGGCACATCTCTATGAATTTTTCTTCATCTATGTGCTGATATTCGCCGTCATCTCCTTTCTTCTTCGAGCGTGTTGTCATAATTGGTACGGTGCCGACGTACTCGGAAAGCATGGCGGTGAGGAGATTGCTCACTGTGGATTTTCCCACACCCGAAGGGCCGTACAATGCGATGATGTACCCGGGGAATTGCGAAGTACTCTCCGTAGTTTCCGCCGGTTTCTTTGTAAGCAGTTCGTAGGCGGTGTCGTACAGGTGCAGCCCCTGTGCATTGGTACGTATTCGTTTCATGCGTGGTATGACTTCCTGTCCTATGGCCAATGTCGCATTGCCGGGCACTATGAGTTGTCCCATAGCCTGCGATCCGTCCTCCAGCTCCACCATGCCGATGGTGAGCGGCTCCGAACCGAACCCCTCCGGGGGATGAGAAACAGTCGTAAACGACACGATCTTCCCCGCCTGCATTTTCTGCTTTCGGTCTGCTTTTGCGCGGTGAGCAATGGAAGGATGAGACATGGCAGTTTATGAGACGGGAGTATGTTCGAGTATATGTATACCGCAACTGGCACATGCTCCGCCAAAATTCTGTGCAAGTCCCCAGCGATTTCCCGATGCTCTGAGTTGCTTGGATACGTCTGTCACCTGCTTGATACCCGTGGCAGCCACGGGGTGGCCACAGGCTTTCAGTCCTCCGCTGGCATTGATACTTGGAACAGATTCAGTTTGCTCATAGAGTTCTATTCCTTTTCCGGGCTCAGCAAATCCGAGGTCTTCGACATTGATGAGAGCTGCTATGGAGAAGCAATCATGAATTTCCATATGAGATATGTTCTTTCTGTCCGTGTCCGCTTCTTCCAGTGCCTTCTCCATGGCGGTTTTGGTTGCTGAAAACGACGTGATGCTCTTGCGATCCGTCAGGCTCACGGCATCCGAAGCCAGTTGGGAGGCCACTATTTTCATATCACTTTCGTGTGTGGTTGAGAGAATGCATGCGGCTGCTCCGTCGCTTATGGGAGAGCAATCGAGCATACAGAGAGGTTCTGCCACGTTCGGACTTTGCGAGATTTTCTCCGCAGGTATCTCCATGCGAAATTGTGCGAAAGGATTACTGAGAGCATTGCGGTGGTGCACTGCACTTACCGTATTGAGTTGCTCTCGAGTCAGTCCGTGCTCGTACATGTATCGCTGTGCGATGAGTCCGAAAATTCCCGGAAATGTCAGGCCGCTCGGTGCATCTTTCTCACTGTCGGCGGCTCCCATAAGTGCGGCGGAAACTTCCGATACCGGTACGTCTGTCATTTTCTCCACACCGATTACCAAAATGTTCTTCGCTCTCCCGCTTTCCAGCATGCCGCATGCGGTGTGCAGTGCCACGGCACCGGATGCACAGGCGGACTCCACCCGCAGAGCGGGAGGATTGTGAGGAAAGAGCGCGGAGGCTATGGCTCCGAGATGCGCTTGTCCGTTCGTGCGTTCCGCAATCATGTTTGCCACGATGACCATATCGATTTCGGACGGTTTGCACGGAGAATGCTCCAGCGCTTCGTATGCCGCTTCTTGCAGCAGGTCGGAAATACTTTTGTCCCACCACTCGGCGAAGCGAGTTTGTCCTGAGCCGATGAGGAAAATATCTGCGTTCATACTTATGCGGCTACGGGGTGACCTCGTTTGCTGTATTCACCGTACGAGATGTACTGCGTCTCTCTCGTGTCTGTCGGAAGCGGAGCGCCGTCGCGCAACATGGTCATGAGGAATGCATCGGAACCGGCGCCAGATCCGTACGACACAAGTAGAATGGTTTGCCCTTCTTTGGCTTTCTGCAGCACGTGCATGAGCCCGAGAGGGGAACAGGCGCTGTAGGTGTTGCCGATGTGCGGCACAATGAATCCGTGTTCCATTTGCTCGCTTGTAAATCCGAACTCTTTGGCAACCCTGCTCGGGAACTTGGCGTTTGGCATGTGCAGTACGACATGGTCGATATCTTTCGTGTTGCAATCCGCCATTTGCAGTATGCCTTTCGTTGCCTCTCTCATGTGCAGAAAGTACGCGGGCTCCCCCGTAAAACGACCCGCATGACTCGGGTAGGCATCGCGCGCACCGCGCCAGAAATCCGGAGTATCGGTGGTGAATGACAACGTGAAATCTATTCTGCACAGTGCGTTCTTCGCTCGCTCAGACCCTATGACAACCGCTGCCGCCCCTGCAGCCGCCGTGTATTCCAACGCATCGCCGGGAGCTGCCTGTGCGGTGTCGCTTCCTATGGCAAGGCCGTAGCGGATCTGTTTTGCTCGTACCATGGAGTCGACTATCTGCATGCCTGCGGTTCCAGCTTTGCAGGCGAACTCCAAATCCGCACAGTGGCAGAACGGGTCTGTGTTCAGGGCGTCGGCTACCATGCCACTTGTCGGTTTCACCGCATACGGGTGGCTTTCGGAACCGACAAAAACCGCTGAAATTTGCGATGCTTTAATATCCGCATCGTCTATCGCTTGCTTGGCGGCTTCGTAGGCCATGGTGAACGAGTCTTCACCCGCACCGGGTACGGTTTTCTCACGTACGCCGAGTCCGCTCTGCATGGCACGGGCATCTTGTTTCCAGTACTCAGCGATATCTGTCGTACGAATGCGTTCGTAGGGTAGGTACATGCCAAACCCGATAATGGCTGACTTGCTCATTGGCGGCATTGTAGCAAAAAACAACCAAAAAATAGCTATCTTGCATGCTTTTTGTGGGCGGATGCAAGGCTATGATTCGCCTGTGCCGCAAGCAGAGAAATCTCTCCCGCCAGTACGGCGGCACCAATAGTTTCAGCCAACTGCTTTTTGGGGTGCAGCGATGATTGCTTGCCGAGTAACAGCTGCAAGCACTGGTGTTGTGCGGGCAGTGCCGTGCCTCCTCCGCGCACTCCCACCAGTACCGCGGGGAGCCGCACCTTTACCAGGAGGTCTTCGCCTTTGCGCTCCACTGTCGTGTCTGTCAGAGATCCTTCCACGGTGTGTGCGGCATCCTGACCTGTGGCCAAGTAGAGTGCGGCGACAATATTGGCGGCATGCAAATTACTTCCGATCGCACCAGCGATAACCGATCCCTTTTCCAGCTTTGCTTCCGCCACTGCTTTCATGGCTGTCGCGCTTGTCTTAAGTACGTCTCGAATGAGTGCCGCAGGCAGCAGTGCTTCCGCCGTCACTTCGTACCCGCGACCTTTGTCGTGTGTGCGCTTGCTCGGTTTTTTATCGCTGTCGACATTGCCCGCAACGGTAAGAAGACGAGGGGAGTGCTCGGTCATGTGTTCGACTATCCATTCCGCTACCGCCTGTGCGGCAATGGTTGCCATGTTCATGCCCATGGCTTCATCCGTATCGAATGCGAGTGTGAGAAATACGGTGGAATCCCACGCATCGACATCGTGGCTAATCACACGAAGGTGATTGCTGGTGGACTGCGCAATTTGCTTCCATTCTGTCGATTTAACACCTAATTCTACTATGAACGATCGTACACCATTTGCACTTTCATCATCGGTTTTCGGTACATGTGCATCTGCGTTGTCGCCCACCGCAAACGCGAGTGATCGTGTGATGCCATGATGCACGGAATCGGTATGAACGTTCGTCTCAGACAGCACCTTGCATCCGCGATTCACACTGGCGACTAGTGCACCCTCAGTCGTTGCGAGCGGAAGGTGTACGGTCGTTTTCTCTCCCGAGCTTCCCGTGAAAGTAAGCGGGCCCGCATAGCCGACGGGCAACGGGACACTACCAAACATTTGTTCACAGTTCTTTTCGTCCGCCTGTCCTATGCGCTCGTCTTTTTCCTGTGTGAAAGAGAGGTCCGCACCCGACTCCTGTTCTATTCGTCTTCGTCGTTCGTCACATCGCTGCTGCGGAGAGAGGCCGTCGGGAAGAGAGCGAAGATCCATTATACAAGATGAGTACCGGGACCGATGCTCGCTTTAAAAATGGTGCAATCGGCTTGTTCATGAGCGAATTCAACTATCCTGTTTCTGGCTTCATTCGTGCAGAAAAGATGTACCGTTGGCCCCGCATCCATGGTGTAGAGCACGGGAATGTGTTCGGCTTCTCGTAACTGTTTCACTTCTCCCACGATGCGCAGTGTCTCACTCGAAAGGTAGTGCAACGGGGGTTGCTGTGTTTCCATGCACCTGTGCATATCCATGCAATCTTCTTCCGCGATGTGTTGCAGCTTCTCAAAATCTTTTTGCTCTATGGCATCTATGCATTCTTGTTGTCGGTACTCTTTTATTGCCCGAATACGCTCAGCGAAGTGGGGGCTTGTTTGTGCGAATGCGTGTCCTTCCGAAGAGCCCACTTTTTTCTCCTGCGTACTCGGTACGATAATTATATCGTGCAACTGCCAGTGATGCTCGTCGACTATCTGCCAGCCGACGGCGCTGTCTATGTCGTTGCCTCCGGTATTTCGTATGGCACTAAATCCTCCGAATATGCTTCTGGCAGCGGAGCCGGAGCCGAGTCTGGCCATCACTGAAATCTGCTCATCTGTCAGATCCGCGTCGAGCAGCCCCGCAATGGCTTTGGGGAGGGCGGAGAATACCGCGGAAGACGATGCCAGTCCTATGGACGGTGGGATTTCCGAGTCGATTTCTATGTGCAGTGACGCAGGAAGCGCCCGGTCGTACCCCAATGACCCAAGGTACCCCCGAATGAGTCGAAGTGTTTCTGCGAAGCGCAGCGTGTCTTTCTCCGTCATCTGCTTATTCAGGGAATGCACAACCAATGTGTCTGCATGCGCAACGCTCACGCGTACGCCTGGAATATTGAGTGTCATGGAAGTGGAGTTTGCCGCACAAAGCCTGTATGTGTCGTTTCGGTTACCCCAGTATTTAATGAGGGCGATATTCGGTGCGGATCGTGCAGTAATGCTCATGCGTCGATTGTATCGAAATGCGTCGGAATAGCAGTGCGAATTGAGTCGATATTTTCTCCGATTGCCACCACCATTCCCGCTCCTCCCGCCCTTCCTCCCGCTCCTATCACTTTTGCCGCTCCTCCCGTGCGCTCTATTGCCGCAATCATTGCTTGCACTTCCTCGGGCACGATACCAAGGGTGACTTGCGCACGATGGTGGTCTCGTAGCACCGTTACGGGACTTTCTCCCGCTATCAGACGCTCGGTGCATGTGCCTATGGCATGAATCGCCCCCTCAATTTCTTCGTGTTTTTCGCGCATCCAAGACACGAGCTCGGGAGTTGCTTCGCTGGGTGTGCCGGTATCGATAAGAATGGCATTTGTAAGCAGGTCATACTCCAGACGCAGCGTTTTCAGCTCTTCTCCTTTTTGGAATTCCACAGGCATCGCATGCCAGACGGTGGCGAAATCTATACCGCTGTGACCGGGGTTTAACGTGTCTTCTATGTGCAGCGCCGTCGCCTTGCAGTCTTCTCCCAGCAACGCGCGGCATACGGCAACAATGGCGGCGGTGGAAGAGCCCATTCCCTTTCCCATGGGGAGCGTACTTTTCAGATCCAACGTTCCGAAGAAGTGATCTTCTCTTTCCAGACAGAGTGTCACAATCTTGCCGATGTATTCCTTCCATAGGAGATGAGATTCGGGCCACCGTATGGCAAGAGCAGTGGCGCGCAGGTCTTCGGTAAATGTTGCCGTGAATCCTCTTTTTGTCGGCACCGCTATACCGGGCTTTCCGAATACCACTGCGTACTCTCCGGAGAGTATTATTTTTCCGGGTGCGAATGCCGTGCGCGTAACACTGTGAGTGGGCATGAGGAATACGGAGATCAATAGATGTGCAAATACCGTGTCTGTTCTATGATAGAACAGACCTATGGCAGAAAACGACGCATTTACGGATTTTGCAGAGAAATTCAGACCGCATATCGATGCGGCACTGGAGGCATATATGCGCTCATTTGGCGACAGTTGCCCTTCTGCGCTGCAAGAAGCAATGAGGTACAGCCTCCTTGCTCCGGGCAAGCGCATTCGCCCTCTGCTCGCCATGGCGGCGGCAGAGGCGTGTGGCGGCAGTGCCATGCAGGCACTGCCCGCAGCGTGTGCTGTGGAAATGGTACATGCGTACTCTCTCATCCATGACGATCTCCCCTGCATGGACGACGACGCCATGCGTCGAGGGCGCCCCTCGTGCCATATCGCATTCGGCGAAGCGGAAGCACTCCTTGCAGGTGATGCGCTTCTCGCACTTGCCTTCGATGTGCTTGCCAAAGATGTGCAGCCGGCAGACAGCGCAACCGCGTGCATACGCACACTTGCAACAGCCTCCGGACCTACGGGAATGGTCGGCGGACAATCCGATGATCTTCGCGGTGTAAAAGGAGGGAGCGGCACCGAGTACCTGGAATCCATCGACAGAAGAAAAACAGGCGCACTGCTGGAAGCCGCTTTGCTCTGCGGAGGAATAATTGCCGCGGGCACTTCCGAGCAGCTCGCTGCGTTGGAACAGTATGGATGGAGAATAGGTCTCGCGTTTCAGATACGAGATGATTTGTTAGATACGCAGTCCACTCCCGAAACACTGGGCAAAGCCACCGGAAAAGATGCGGCACTCAGCAAACTTACGTACCCGTCGCTTCTCGGAGAGCAGGCCGGAGCGAAGCGCATGCATGACCTGGTGCATGAGGCGAGCGACGCAATTGCCCTGTTTAGAGACTCGGCAAATCCTCTGCGTGCATTGGCGAAATTTACCGTGGAACGTCAGAGCTGATTTAGGATCCGAATCGTCGTGTGCGTTTTGCGAAATCTTCCAGACACACCGAGAGATCTTGCTCCGTAAAATCCGGAAACAATTTCGGATGAAACACCCACTCCGCATATGCAGATTGCCACAGGAAAAAGTTGCTGGTGCGCTGCTCTCCCGACGTGCGGATAATAAGATCCAAATCCGGCAAATCCGGCTGATCCAACTGTGTTCTCAGTTGCTCTTCGGTCACGGCAGACGTGTCTTTCAGTTTATGCATTGCTCGGAGGAGCTCGTCTTTCCCACCATAGTCTATGGCGAGGTGCAATGTGAATGCGTCGTAGTCTTTTGTTTCTTCCTGCATGGTTTGCAGCAAATTCCGCAAGCGTTCGGTGAACCTGTCGGTGCGACCGGAGTGTACGAGCCGCATGCGGTTCGTATGGAATGTGGGTCGCTCTTCCTTCAAATACTCCTCGAGCATCTCCATAAGCTTCTCCACTTCCGCGGCGTCCCGTTTCCAGTTTTCGGTCGAAAAGCACCAAATTGTCAGTGTGCTTATTCGAGGATTTTTGGAGCACCACGTAATGATGTCGCGAAAGTTCCGAGCCGACTTCTCATGACCTTTCCAAGGACTCAGTTTCTGAGCCTTGGCCCAGCGTCTGTTACCGTCCGGAATGATTGCGATATGAAGAGGGGTGTCTTTGGGTGACATATGTTCAGAGTAACTGTTTCAGTCCCAAATGAAACCAGGGAGCATACTTTTCGGGTGTGTCAGCCATTTCGCGCAGCACATCGTCCACGTTTATCCACCGTATATCTTCTATTTCATCCGGGTGTGGGTTTGGAACGGTTTGTGAATCCATATACCCCTTCAGTAGGGTGACATGTTCGTGCTCCACTCCGTTCCCATTCGGGTCTTGTGCTTTATAAATGAGCGTACCGGCTTCCTCGAGAGTACAACTCAGTCCGCACTCTTCCTGCAGACGACGCATTCCCGCTTCCTGCGCACCTTCGCCGGGAAACGGATGACTGCAACATGTGTTTGCCCATACGAGAGGGAAGAGCATTTTTTTGCCACTGCGCTGTTGTATGAGTATTTCGTTTCCGTTCGTACCAAAGATGTACACAGAGAATGCCTTATGCAGTTTTCCTTCACCGGTATGGGCATCTATGATCTCTGCAAGACCTATGTCGTTGCCCTGTGAATCCGTCAGTATTACTTCTCGCATGGAGGTGATATGGTCTGCCACTTTGCCTTTCTATGCAAGTTCGTACTAGTATTGATTCAATACCTTCCCCAGACAGCTATGGAAGCAGCAGCCACAACATCCAATTCGATTGTTGCCGATATTGCAGAGGCAGCGGGAATTGATAAATTTGCATTCTTATCCGAACAATTCTTCGGAAACAGCATTTTGGATTGGCTTGCTGCCCTGCTTATTTTTGTTGCTGCTCTGGCAGTAATGGCTCAGTTGCAGCATAGGGTGTTACGGCGTGTCAAAATGCTTTCAAAAAAGACGAAGTCCACCATGGACGATGCAGTCATCGCCTTCTTTGAAAAGGTAAGCGGGTTCTTCTACGTGTCGGTTTCTCTGTACGCTTGTGTTCAGCATCTCGTACTGCCGGATTTGGTTCACCTACTTATTAAAGGCGCATTTTTCATAGCACTTGTGTACGAAATGATTCGTCTGGCTGAGAGTGTGCTGGCGTTCTTTGTTGCTTTGAAACTCGGCAAGCTCGGGCAGGAGGAATCCAGCCTTTCTTCGGCACTGTCGCTGATGTTGCGCGTCGTACTGTGGACAGTAGGTATTCTTCTCATACTGTCCAATCTCGGGTTCAATGTGACGTCGTTGTTGGCAAGCCTTGGCATAGGAGGCTTGGCGGTATCGCTTGCTTTGCAGCCTCTCTTCTCCGATATCTTCAGTTCATTTTCCATCATATTGGATAAGCCGTTTGAAGAAGGAGACTTTATTATTTCGGGCGATTACAAAGGCACGGTGAAGCGTATAGGACTGAAAACAACCAGATTACAAGCGTTGCAGGGAGAAGAAATCGTCATTTCCAATGCCGAACTTACCGCCGCAAAAGTACAGAACTTTAAAAAACTCAAGAAGCGTCGCATAGTCTTTACTATCGGAGTGACGTACGACACTCCTCCGAGTAAATTGCGTAAAATTCCGAAGATCATTGAGGACATTATCACCGAGAAGGAGCTGTCAGATTTCGACCGTGCACATTTCTGGGAGTTTGCGGATTTCAGTTTAAATTATGAGATCGTGTATTACATTAACAGTTCAGAATATGCGGATTACATGGAAACACAGCAGGGTATTAATCTGGAAATACTCGAAGCCTTCGAAAAAGAAGGCATAGAAATTGCGTTTCCGACTCAGACGGTTCATGTGGTGAAAGAGGGAACTGCTTCACAGTAATTTTACTTCTCGCACCCCGAAAATTCCTTTTTCCGAAGCGGAGATTCGCAGATTTTCTCACTTCGTTTTCTTGTGAGTTGCCCGTTTACACACGTCCCATTACTCTCCCTTCACTTCATTATTCTTCATTCGCATCGGATGTCTCAGTATCACCCGCTTGCCACTCAGCTCAACGAGACCATAGAAACACATCACTCCGTTCTGTATTCCGCACTTTCTCAGAGGGGGAAGCACATTTTTTTCCCGTTTAGCGGCATACTCGGGCAAACGGCGGAGGCAAAGGGAAAGAAATGGAATGCAACCATCGGTATCGCATTGGAAGAAGACGGTTCTCCCATGCGACTTCAGTGCATAGATTCCCATACGGATCTCGCACCGGAAGATGAATACACCTACGCATCCAGTTTCGGAAAATCAGAACTTCGCGAGTTGTGGCGAAAGATGCTCTATGTAAAAAACCCTTCTCTTCAAGCCGAAGTCAGCGTCCCTGTAGTCGCCTGTGGCCTTACGCATGCACTCAGTGTCGCAATGTACTTGTTCATAGATCCCGATGAATCCCTCATCGTGCCTGACCTGTACTGGGGTAACTATAATCTTATGTTCAAGTATGTGTACGGTGCGCAATTCCAAACATTCTCCACATTTGAGAATAGCGGATTCAGTGTTCGTTCTTTACGGGAGTCTTTGAGTGGGAGTGTCGGCAAGAAGGTTGTGTTGCTTAATTTTCCGAACAATCCTTCGGGTTATACGCCGACCAAAGAAGAGGCGGGTGAGATTGTCTCTGTTATCAAAGAGAGAGCGGAGGCAGGTGACACTCTTGTCGTGCTCTTAGACGACGCATACTTCGGCCTTGTGTACGAAGACGGCGTATATGACGAGTCTTTGTTCGCTCCGTTGGTAGATCTTCATGAGAGAGTCATTGTTGTAAAAATAGACGGTGCGACCAAAGAGGATTACGTGTGGGGGTATCGCATAGGATTCATAACGTGCGCTGGCAAGGGTATGAACGCGCAGGTGCTGGGTGCGTTGGAAGCAAAGCTTGCCGGTGTCGTACGAGCAACGGTTTCCAATGTGTCTCATATGTCACAGAGTATTCTCATACAAGCCTATAAAACTACGGACTACGAAGCTCAGAAGAGAGAGAAATACGCCCTGTTAAAGGCGCGATATGAAAAGGTGCAAGAAGTACTCAGAGAGCCGAAGTACAAGGAGGTATTTACCGCTCTGCCCTATAATTCCGGTTACTTTATGTGCGTGAAGCTACGAGAAGGTCTGGATGCCGAAGCGCTGCGTACACAGCTTCTCAAAGAGTACGATACGGGAGTCATAGCCATAGGAGACATGTTTCGTATTGCTTACTCCTCTTTGCCAATCGCCGATATTCCGTCTTTATTCGAAAATCTTTATTCAGCCTGCACTTCTTCCCTCCGTTCATCATGATACCTTTGTTCGTTTCCGTCTCATCGAAAGAGGGCATAGACGCCCTGCTCTCTTCTCACACAGGATTGCAATCCAATCTCTCCCGAGAAGAGCTCATTGCAAAATGCGTGGGAAGAAAAGAGGCGTTCATAGCGCAGTCCGGCGCACTTGCCGTGTGGAATCCCGCTCATTCCACGGGTCGTATTCCGAAAGATACGTACATGGTCGAACATGCGGAGTCGAAGGGAACCATAGACTGGAGTGCCGAAGCGTGCATACCCATGCAACCTGCGCTCTTCGATATGCTGCTTAAAGATGCGCTGGCAGTACTTGCCACCAAAGAGGAGGCGTTCGAGCTGGACAGAGTGATAGGTGCGGATTCCGCATACGCGCTTCCTACGAAGCTTCTCACAGACAGTGCGGTCTCCACTCTGTTTGCAGATACCATGTTCCGAGCGATTCCACAGGACTTGGAACGCAGTATTTTTGCGGATGAGGAGTTTACTATTGTTGCGTTGCCACACGATCGCATAGATACCTCGAAGTATGAGGGGGTGCTGCGCAGTGTGAACGGCAAGACGGTCGATATGCTTTTGGCGATGGATTTCGACAGAAAAATCGGAATTATCTACGGTTCGTCGTATTGCGGATGCATAAAGAAAATGATGTTTACGGTGCTCAATCAGTTATTGCCCGAGCATGGCATACTCCCGCTGCATTGCAGCGCCAATGAAAGCGCCGACGGTGAAGTGGCGTTGTTTCTCGGTCTTTCGGGTACGGGGAAAACCACAATCTCCAACGTTCCGGACAGAAAACTGATAGGTGACGACGAGCACGGTTGGTCGGACTCCGGAATCGCAAACTTTGAAAACGGTTGCTATGCCAAGCTCATTAATTTGGATCCCGCAAAAGAGCCGCAAATATACGAAGCTGTTTTCAAGAAGCGTCCGTTTCTAGAGCACGGAAGCATCGTGGAGAATGCGCTTATGTATCCCGACGGGACATTCGATTTATCGGATAGCAGACTTACGGAGAATTCTCGTGTGTCGTACCCGCTCAGTGCGATTTCCAACGTAAAAGAAGGGCACTGCGGAGGGCATCCGAGCACTATCATCTTTTTAACCGCGGATGCCACGGGAGTGCTGCCTCCCATTGCGAAGCTCAGCAGCGCGGAAGCGATGCTGTGGTTTCTTATGGGGTACACCAGCAAGCTTGCCGGTACGGAACTCGGTATTACGGAACCAAAAGCTGCGTTTTCTCGTTTCTTTGGCGCACCGTTCATGCCAAGACTGCCCGAAGACTACGCATCGCTTCTCGGTACAAAAATGAAAAAGCACGATTGCCAGGTGTACTTGGTGAACACGGGTTGGACAGGCGGCCCCTACGGAGTTGGCAAGCGTTTCGACATCCGGCTGACTCGCGCAGTGGTGGACGCGGCGCTTTCCGGCGTGTTGCGTGATGTTGAGTACGAAAGAGATGAGCGTTTTCACCTCAGTATTCCCGTCTTGTGTCCCGGTGTGGATTCGGTACTGCTGAAACCGAAGAGTACATGGGCGGATGCGCAGGCGTATGAGAGCGCCGCGGATGCACTGGCTGCACAGTTTGCCCTCGCTTTCGAGAAGTCGTACGGAAATGCACATTTAGATCCTGCGGTACGCAGCGCATGCCCGGGACTCTAAATCTTGCAGTTTTTCCTGCATCCGAGCTTCGCGCAGGTATACTGCGTTCCACTCATGTCAGACGAAAGTGTCACTCTCGGCAAGGACCTTGCAGCAATGCTGAAGGGGGGAGTAATTATGGATGTTATGAGCGTTGAGCAGGCGATTATTGCCCAGGCAGCAGGTGCGTGTGCCGTGATGGCATTGGAGCGTATTCCATCGGATATTCGGGCTCAGGGAGGAGTGGCTCGCATGAGTGACCCGCAGCTTATCGCAGATATTCAAAAGGCTGTTTCCATTCCCGTTATGGCAAAAGTGCGAATAGGGCACACTGCGGAGGCCAGAATTCTGGAAGCTCTGGAAACGGACTTTATCGACGAAAGTGAAGTACTCACTCCCGCAGACCCTTTCGCACACATAGTGAAAAAAGATTTTACGGTTCCGTTCGTGTGCGGTGCCACCAATTTGGGTGAGGCACTGCGTCGCATAGAAGAAGGCGCTGCCATGATTCGCACAAAGGGCGAAGCAGGAACGGGGAACGTCGTGGAAGCCGTGCGTCACATTAAGTTGATTGCACAGGAAATCGAATCGTTACGTGCAATGAATACGAAGGCTCTTGCGGCATTTGCTGCCGAGGAGAGAGTGTCTGTTGCGCTGCTTACGCAGGTGAGAGACGCAGGCAGACTCCCAGTTGTCACTTTTGTGGCAGGCGGAGTTGCCACGCCCGCAGATGCGGCACTTCTCATGGGTATGGGTGCGGAGGGAGTATTCGTGGGTTCGGGTATCTTCCGTTCGCAGCACCCCGAAAGAATGGCGGAGAGCATTGTGCAGGCAACTGTGCACTTTGCAGACTTCAAGAAATTACTGGAGGTTTCCACCGGTCTCGGTGCCGCCATGAAAGGAGAAGAAATCAACACACTGGAAACTCGTATGCAGGAACGCGGCTTATGACTATGACGGTAGGAGTGCTGGCATTGCAGGGGGATTTTGCAGAGCACATCCGTGTATTGTCTTCCATCGGTGTGCGGTCTTTGGAGGTGAGGAGTGTGGAAGATCTTACGAAGGCAGATCGTCTCATTCTCCCCGGAGGAGAAAGCACGGTCATGGCAAAACTTCTTTTTCAGTCCGGCTTGGGGCAAGCCATATCCGACAGATTCTCTCGGGGAGAATTACCAATCTATGCCACATGTGCGGGAGCAATTCTTGTTTCTCGAGAAGTGCAAGACGGCAGCGTTTCCACGCTTGGTCTTTTGGATATCACTACGCAACGCAATGCATATGGCAGGCAGTCGCACAGTTTTCGCACGGCACTTTCTGTTCGGGGAATACAGACACCTGTGCAGGCATCTTTTATTCGAGCACCGCACATAACTCGCGTGGGTGAGGGGGTCAGTGTTCTTGCGAATTACGATGAGTCACCTGTATTGGTACAGGCGCGCAACATTATTGCCGGTACTTTTCATACCGAAGTGACGGGCGACCCGTCCGTGCATAAACTATTCGTTGTATAACGCCTCCTCTCGCTCTCGTACTTCGCTGCGAATACACATCACACGCTGTGACCCTCTCTGATTTCGGCATTCCACTTCAGCTTCTTTCCGGAATTGCTCTTTTTTATCCAACTTGGAACGAATATTGCGTTCTTGTGCACGCATTTCCACTCTTCTTTGTGACCTGACTTCCGCGTAACTGCTTATTTTTTGCGCTGCCGTACGAGTGTGTTGCCCGGTTTTTGTTCGTGTGTTTTGACGAGTTCTTTTTTGCAGCAGACCCGTATTGCGCTGTATTTGGAGTTGGGTTCTCGGCTGTATGGCACGCTGAATTCGTGCAGCTTTTCTTCCCTCTCTCCTTTCTCCCGTTATGCGATTTTCTTCTCCCTTTTTCATAGTGTTCAAACATCGGCGTACCAGAAAGCGCAGAGGATTTTCCACTTTCCAAAGGTTCCCCATATTTCCCGTGTACAGACGAATGGATTCGTTATCGAAACCCACTGCTTGCATGCATGCCATTTCTGCTTCTTTCGCAGATGCAAACGGTCCTTTTACTTGCATGTATCGTTGCGTTGCCGAGTTGCTTGCATGCGATGTAAGCGGCAAGACCATAGCAAGAAGTATGCCGATGGCGGAAGATCGAAGTACATTCATATATGCACCGGTAATACTGCTCTCGTTCCTCATTCTTCACAAATGCATCGTGTTGGCACTGAGAACGAAAGCTGCCATAGCATATGGCAGACAGTGTCGTTGCATAGTACACTGCGTCCGTATGGTTCGTCGTCGCATTCTCGGGCTTGGTGTTGTTTCCGTTGTGTTTGTCTTTACAACACAGTGGCTTGAAGTACGGGCTCAAATATCCAATCCGTTTCCCGATACCAGTCTTTCCACATTGGAAGGTGAAGCGGCGGCAAACTTATATGAGCTCGGAGTTATCAGCGGGTTTCCTGACGGTGAGTTTAAAGGGGCACTGCCTGTAAATCGCGCGCAGGCTGCCAAAATTCTTTTGAATGCCGCAGGAAAAGATATCATTGATCTGCCAAATAACGGTCGATTTTTGGATGTGGCAAACGGACAGTGGTACACCTCGTTCGTGATGTCTGCTGCGCAATACGGCATTATAAACGGGTACCCGGATGCAAGCTTTCGTCCCGACAGAGGTATAAATACGGCGGAGTTTCTGAAAATGATTACCCTGGCTTTCGATGCCGAGAAAAATCTTTCCTACACATATAAAGATGTGCCGCTGAATGAGTGGTTTGCTGTCTACGCAGGACTCGCACAGAGATATACACTGTTCCCTTTGCGCAGCGCATATTTGGCACCATCTGCGCAGCTATCGCGAGGAGACGTGGCGGTCGCCATTTATCAGTTTCTGAAAGGCAAACAACTTCTTTCCACCTCTCCTCCGCCACCCCCTCCTCCTGCGGCCAGCACGGCGCCCGCAACCACTTCGGCGCCTCCGCCTGCTCCCGCTCAGCCACCCCCTCCCGCACCCGTTGCCATTCCACCCGAGTCCACTGCTCCACCTCCGCCTCCGCCATCGTTCCCGCCACCTCCGCCTCCCACTGCACCGCAGTCCAATATTATAGAAATAGAAGCGGACAACTGGTCTTTCAGTCCTTCATCTATTACGGTGCAGCAGGGGCAAAGCATTACACTGAGGATACGAGGCAAAAACGGAGTGCACGGATTTACCGTACCGACTCTCGGTATTAATCAATCCATCGCACCCGGGCAAAGCGTGGATATTCGTTTTCCAACAAACGTAGCGGGTATCTACGATTTCTTCTGCAATATTCCGTGTGGTTCCGGACATGGCGATATGCGCGGAAGCATAGTTGTGAATGCATAGTTATTGCATATCCGATGCTTGCAGTTGAGGCAATATTTTTTGAACCGATACCGTCTTTTTCCCTTTGACTGCCGTAATCCATCGCAGACAGATTGGCACGGCAATGTTTGTTGTTATGGTGAGAGTGACAATTGCTGTTACCAATGTTTCATCGAAAATGCCTGCCGTCGTTGCCGCATAAGCCGCAGCTAAGGTTGTGGTGAGCTGAGTGGCGGACACAGTTCCAAACAGCGTGGAATCTTCCGAGGAGAGCCGAACTATTTTTCCTGCAATGAATCCGCTTATAAATTTCGAGGCTATCAGCCCCGTAATGACAGTAAGAATCAAAACGTTTTTAAAATCGAATCTGGTAAAAATGGTTATGTCCATTTCCATTCCGACCACAAAAAAGAATATGGGTACGAACAGTCCGTAACTGAGAGTGTGAATCTTTGAAAAAATCTCTTCGGAGGTCACTTGGTCTGCGAGTAGTATTCCCACAAGGAAGGCGGCAAGAATGGGGTGTACACCCAGTGCGGAGAAGTAGAGGAGTACTGCTATGAGTATGACCATGACGAAACGAAGCTCATCTTCGTATGTGGTTTTTCTGGTAATCACATGTTTGCGCATGAACAGCTTAGCAAGCGGCGGAATACTCAAATACAACATGGCGATGGAAAAGAGCAGTATCATGAAATAGACAGGCAGCGGAAAGGTAGATTGAGGATTGATGCTCTGAAAAATACTGGCAAGCAGAATCATACTGAGAAGATCTTCCATGACAAATGCGGGCATCATAAGATCTTTTGTGTTTTTACTGACAGTTCCGGATTCGATGAGAGCAATTATTACCGCTACGGAAGAAGAGACAAAAATTGTTCCCAGCAGCAACGATGTGGTCCATCCGTATCCGAACACTCTTCCTATGACCACGCCTGTTGCAAACGGAATGGACGCATTGACGAACGCAAGAATGCTTATGGTCGTTATGGATTTCTTCACATCATTAATTCGGGTTTCCAATCCTGCCATAAGCATGAGGAATGTGAATCCGAGAAACCCGAAAAATTCAATGATGGCATTGGATTCAATGACATCAAATCCGTATGGGCCAAACACAGAACCGATGATGATTAAAGAGGTTACGAATGGCAGCTGCGCCGTTTTCTTAAAAATTTCAGGGATTATGAGCCCCAAAGCCAGAATAGTCAGCAGGCCTATCATGGTTTCTGTTTCTGTGTGCATAATTCAAAGTATTATAGCATATTGTTTGAATTATGACCATATGGGTGATTTGGTTACCGATTACTTCATTTCAAGCATACTCATGATGGTTTTTGCTCTTCTGTGCGGGTGGGGAACGAGTTCAATGGTTGCCGATTTGTCCATTCCGCTTCCGCCGGTGTCGAACCAGAGATTTCCGTAACGGAAGATGTTTTGCAGAATTCCGTGTTCCTGTGCTTCAACGGCACGAATGCGTTCAATATTCACCTCATGCATATCCTCACAGAAAAAGAGGCGATCACGCATGGAGATGATTCGTTTATTGGTAATGAATATGTCTACCATTCCCTCGCTCATAATACTGTGGAAGAACCAGTGATGTACGATGAGTATGAGGATAAGAGCAATAAAAAATGCCACATGGGAAAATCCTTCTGCCGTATGTGCGCTCATGCCGGCGATCGAAAAGAGCAGAATACTGGTTCCGGTAAGTAAAACGTACAGAACTACGGGCACGACGTATTTGATCCAGTGCGTACTGAATATGTCTATCAGCCGTTCGCCTTCGGGGGTACGAGGAGACATCAGAGAAAGTCGGGACGGAAGAAAAAGAGCCAGTTCGAAACGAGGCTGATGCCGATTGTCATTCCTGCATAGAGTACTATCAGAACGAGGCGCTGCAGTCGTTCACTTTGTATTCGTCTTTCCAATTTTCCGTTCTCCTGAAAAGTGGAAAGAAGTGTGAGGCGTTTATGATGAATGCGCCAAAATTGAAGCACCATGATGATCATTACGAACAGAGAGATGCCATTTATAAGAACGATTGGTGACAAAAATGCTGTCATGAGCGCTTGAGAGCAGGGAGGTCACAGATAATGTTCGGAGGTGCGATTTTATGCGCAGGTTCTTCACCTCTTTTGTACTGATCGATGGATTCGAAGCAGTCGGTGTACATATTGCGCATGCTGTCATCGGCATAGAAGGCAATATGTGGTGTGGCGATGACATTCGGATGTGTTATAAGCGCCTTATTCTCTTCGAAATTCTGTTCGTGCTCCAAAACGTCCAGGAGTGCGTGCGATACCTTGCCACATTTCAGGGAGTCTAACAGGGCGGATGAATCTATCAGTGTTCCTCTGGCTGTATTTACCAAGACGATTCCGTCTTTCATGGCACCAAACGCCTTCGCATTTATGATATGCGTGGTTTCGTCGGTGGCGGGAATATGCAGTGTGATGATGTCGCTGCTAGAGAGGAGTTCATCCATGGAAACGTAGCGCACTCCGAGCAAATCTGTGAGTTCCATTACGCGACATTTGTCACAGGCGATTATGTTCATACCGAAACCGTGTGCTATTTGGGCGACCCGACGACCTATTTTTCCCGTTCCCACTATGCCAAGCACTTTGCCTCGTAGTGCCATGCCGCGAAGTCCGTGGTATTCGAATGCGCCCTCTTCCACGCGTTTGTCTGCTTCGGAAATATGCCGCAAAGCACTCAGGAGAAGTGCGAACACATGCTCGGCTATGACGTGCGAACCGTAGTCGGGAACGTTGCATACCGTAATGCCGCGCCGCTCGCATTCGTCGATATCTATATGATCAAATCCCACCGATCTCGTACAGAGAAGTTTAAGATTCGGGAGCGCATCCAGCTCTTTTTTGCCAAACGAAGAGTAGATGAAGCAGGAAAGAATTTCCGCATCGGCGCATTGCTCCGCCACTCCGTTGTCTTGCAGCTTTTCTTCCAGTACCAGGCTCTCAGGATATTGCTCCTGAATTTGTTCCCTGTCTGCTTGTTCCACTTCGAGAAAGACAATGCTGCCCATAGCTGAAAACCGGAAAGATACATCTATCTTCTTGCAAGAAGATACGTTTGTGAAGGGGCTCTTTACTATTTGAGCTGTCTTTAATTAGTAATAGACAAATTCTTGAACATTTTTATGGTATCAAACTATGATGACGGTTGTAATCTCACTTTCTTTGTATGACTGCTATACGCACGGTATTGTTGGGTGTTTTTGCTCTTCTGTTGGCTCAGTGCACCGGACTATCTGCGCCTTCAGAGGAAGTACGGTGTCCATATCCTACCATTGCAAATGAGAGTTGTCAGAAGGTATGTGTTGGAACATGTGTAGAGTCATTTCTGCGCAGTGATGGTGTCCGATGTTACGAGTGTTTGTCGGAAGAAAAGCCACCATGTCCTATCAATGCTGTTTTACACTGTTCAGATTGTCCGGGATCCACCACATGCGCACCTTTGTCTGACTTCTGTTTCTCCTGTGAACCCGTCGTGGAACACGGACCAACGTGTGTAAGTGGTACTGTTGCAGGTAAAGGATCTTGCGAATCACAGTGCGGTTCGCAGGGCGGTGTCTGCTTGGATGAAAACAACGACGGCTGTTTTGAGTGCACAGTTATTAATTGCCCCAATGGCACATATAAGAATGAGTGTCCCTCCTCTTGTTCCAACGGTTGCGACATCGCTGCGCAGCAGAGTGGAGTGATATGTTACCAATGTAAACAAAGCTGTGAAGATTTCTGTGCGAGTGTCGGATTACAACCTGCGCAGGACTACGGCAGTTATATTTTGGGTGAACTGAACAAGTACAGCTGCGTATCGGGTGCCGGCATCAGCGTGCAGTCTGCCAGCAGAGGGGATTGCAAGTGTCTCTCCGTACCGGAAATCAATGTGGATACCACCAAGCCTATCTGTAAGGCCACCTCCTGCGGAGACGTTCCCTGCGGTCAGTCCGCCTCCTGCCCCGGCGGAGAAAACACCACGATAACCGTGACGTGTAATTGGGGAGGATGGGAGCAAATAGATGAATTTAAATTCCGTCCTGTTCTTGGTCAATAACCCATGCAGCATTTGACTGTTTGCACCACATGCTCCCCCTCATTATTCCAAGGCCTTCGGGACTTGGAGAGGGGAAGTTTGTGTGCGGTCTGTGACTTTTCACATGCGCATCTTTCCGACATCTTACGTCGCACCGGAGAGAGTTATGCGGAGCATGGTTGCCAGGTGGCAAGCGTGCTCAGTGAAAACAGCGCGGATGTTTCGCTGTTAAAAGTGGCCGTTCTGCACGATGTTCTTCTGCACAAAAACGGTCCTGCGCTCTTAAGTAAGTCGCCCTTATCCAAAGATGAGAGAGAGCTTATAGTGCAAATGCACGGACTGCGCCGACTGCATATAGATGAAAGCACCAAAGATCTGGATACGGTAATTAACGCATTCATGGAAGATACGCGCCTGCTTCCTTTGCGTATGGCGCATCGTCTGAACGACGTACGTCATTTGCAGCTCTTTCTGCCCACTCTCCGTAAGCAGATTGCCAAAGAAACGCTGCATATGTACACGGCCATAGCGGGGCGTCTTGGTATGCATGCGTGGCGTTACGAAATGGAAGATGCTTGTTTCCCTATTGTGCAGCCAAAAGCTTGTGCGAATCTCCGTGAGAAATTTTCGCAAATGGAGGAATTGGATAAAACATGCCTCACACACACGCAAGAATTCTTAATGAAAAATCTTCAAAACGAAGGAATCTCATGTCATATGGATGTTCGTGTGAAAGGCCTGTATTCCACCTACAGAAAAATGGTGATAAAAAAGAGAAGGTTTCAAGATCTCACAGACCGTCTTGCGGTGCGCATTGTGGTTCCGGAGGTTATGGATTGCTACAAGACTCTTGCCGTAGTGCATGCGTGCATGCATCCCATTCCGGGCAAATTGAAAGACTACATAGGAGCTCCAAAGGAGAATGGATACCAGTCCATTCATACGGTTGTGTACCCGCTTCCCGGTGTGACGGAGCAGCCAATGGAAATTCAAATTCGCGCAGAGGAAATGCACCGAATCTGTGAGCATGGCCATGCGTCGCATGCCGAGTACAAGACACTGATGTATGCACTGCATGCACGTTCGGCTCGTGTGAATCTCTTCAGAAATCTTCAGAGCCTTCGTGAAGAGGCACGTTCTCCTCAACAATTTCAGGAAGCCATGCGAAAGTATTTCCGAGAAGACCACGTCGCAATTTTTGACGGTGACGATAATCTGTATCACTTCAAACAGCCCGTATCTGCCATGGATTTTGTTTGTACGGTACATCCATCACGTTGCGATAAGTTAAAAGAAATACGAATCAATGGCCGTAAAATGCAGCTGAGTTCTCGTTTGCAAGACGGAGACATAGTGGAGGTACGATTTGCCAGAGAAAAAACATTGCAGGCAGATTGGTCCCATGCCTGTTGCCATCTTGCCAACAAGAGAAAACTGAGTGCTCTTTCGGCTTCCTAGCTCAGGCTGTTTAGCAGTGCGGCTATGAGTACCACCTGGGGAAGAGTGATCAGCGGAAGGAAAAATGCAATCTTCCACGATTTTGTTGTTTCTTTCAGGGCGAGTATTTCGGTGTAGTCGGTGGAAACACCGGCCATCAGGAATGCGAAGGAGTTTCCCACTGAGCGCGCGCGTGTGAGCAAGTCTGCCGCAACGGGAATGGAACCTTCGGAACATACTTCCAGTATGGTGGCGAATATCAATGTGAGGCCGAGGCCCTTCATCGTCGGACCGAAAAGAACTGCGAATGTTTCCGGATTTACAAATGTTCGTATTGTCGCAGCAAGGATTATTCCGAAAAATATCCATCTGAGAATCATCGTTGAGCCTCTCAGGCCGTTTGCAATTATGGTAAACGGCAGGGAAGGTGTAATTTTTACTTGTTTGAGTTGGCTGCGGAATTCTTTCCAGAACTCAAAGCCGTTCAAATCCGTTTTGTTCGGATTTTCAGGAAGCACTCCTTTCTCAACAAGTCGGTCAAAAATAAATCCTGAGATAATGGCGATGAGAAAAGAGGTGAGCAGAAAGGTGATCATCCATTTAAATCCTATGAGAGCCCAGAGAATGAGAGTGAGAGAGAAAGAATTCCACGGACTGGCTATAAGGAAAGCCATCACTTGCCCCAAGCTCGCTCCGCGCTCGTAGAGCTTCGTACCCACCAGAAGAATACCGTGCGAACAGAGGTCCAGCAGCACTCCCGCTGCAGTGGCCCGTAAGATTCCGGTAAATGTTCCTCCTTTGCCAAGGATGGACATAATGAACTCACGAGGGATCATATCCATAATTCCCACCGCGACGACACCAAGAATAATACCCCATGACATTTTTAGCAGCAGTTCGTACACGCTGAGATCGAACACTCCGAGGAGGGGATTGATTGCCGCTGCTCTGGGGAATAAAAGGTGGATAATGACAGATGTCGCAATCACGACCAGTGTTCCTATGAGTATAAGGTCGTGCTTTTTCTTTGGTGCGCAGCAGCTGCTTGCGACTGTGCTACCGGAATGTGCCGTGTGACTTGTGTGGTCGTGATCGTGGTGTTGCATATGTATCAGTCGGATACTTGGAACATGCCCATCATACCGTTTGTGAGGTGTTCTGCGATATGGCAATGGAACATCCAGTTACCGGGATTGCTCATATCGAACAGGAGATCTGCGGTAGACCCCGTGGGAACCAGTACCGTGTCTTTCCACACGAGATTGTTGTTCGGTACTCCGTCCATGGAGAGCACGAGGAATCGCTGTCCGTGGAAATGAATGGGGTGTTGCATGGGGTGCGGAGAGTTTTTATCGTTGATTATTCTCACTTTTGCTATGTCTCCGGTTTTAAATTTCCACAAGAAATCCATATTTTCTTTGCCTGATTGTTCATCTACCAGTTTCCACTTCACTTGATCTCCTGTCATCATGGCGTTCATTTGAGGCATGGAATCTTCCCACTCTATGCCATCATTCGTGTGCTCCATCATCATGCTATGATTCATGCCACCCATTTCAATGTCCAGCCTCAGCGTCTTATCCACGGCTTTGTCGAAGAACGGTCGGTACTCGTCCATATCCGCTATGACATCGCTGTGTGACCGAAGGACGCCAAATTCTTCCATGTACATGAATGCGGCAGGTGTTTCATCCACAGAGACGGTGCCAAGGTTATAGGTGGCCAGAGGGCTGATATGCGAAAGCGAATACGTACCCGGATTATCGAACAGTACGTCCACGATATAACGCTCGGAAGGGGCAATGGTAATGTCTTTTACCCACTGCTCTTTCTCGTATCTGCCGACATCGGAGCCTACAAGCTTCATTTGTGCCCCCCCGAAGTTCATGCGGAAGGTGCGGGTACTGGCGACGTTGGTGATGTAAAAGCGTACCACAGAGCCTTGTTGAACCTGCAGGGAGTAGTTCTTTGCCGATTGTCCGTTTATCAGCATAAAGTTTCCGAATCTTCCCATGAGGGGGAAGTTCGCATTTTCCTTTCCATACGCAACGGGGGCACCTTCTGAATTCAGAAGAATATCGTCGAGCACCAACACTTCTTCTTTGTTCACAGGAGCATAAGCATCCTCGTTTGCCGGAGTGACGATGTAATTTCCATACAGTCCCATATCTTGCTGAATGTCTTCTCGCACATGTGGGTGGTACCAGTAGACTCCTTCATCCGGGAACCTGATTTCATATCGGAATGTTCCGTTGGGAAGAATGGTTTCCTGTGTGACTCCCGGCACTCCGTCATTGGCGTTCTCCAGACGTATTCCATGGGAATGTACCGTGGTGTTCATATCTATTTTATTCGTCGTTATGAGTGTGATGGTCGCACCTTGCGGAACTTTTATGGTCGGACCGGGAATTTGACCGTTGTATCCGTACATAGCCACTTCTCTTCCGTTTACGGTGCTTCGTATGAGTGTCGGGTTCAGCTCCATGGTGTCACCGTCACTCATAGTAATATGTTCGGTCGTCTTTCGTTTCGGAAGAGATTCCAATCGCACCTGTTCTCCCGGAAGGAAGCCGCTTTCATCTCCGCCCATCATCATTCCATCTTCTTCATCCATCATCATTCCATGTTCTTGGTTCATCGTTCCGTTTTTCTTCAGCATCATTTGCATGTGTTCTTCAGGTGTTTGACTGCGCAGCTCTTCCACGGAAATGCCCATCATTTCCGCCATGCGAATTTCGCCCGTACCGGCATCCGACGGAGTTCCCGATTGTGCGCATGCAGAAAGCGTTAGCACCGATAGGGAAAGTAGAATCTTTTTCATGTCGTATGGGTGGGAGTGCATCTTATAAAAGTGAATCAAATACTCGTGAAAGTGCTTCTTCAGCCGTGCAAGAAGATTCTTGAACCTTCAGACCTTCGAAAGGTTGCAATGCAACGGAGGGCAGCAACGCAGATACGTGCGTCTGTCCGTTCTCTTCTCGTAAGACCACATTGCAGGGGAGAGCCAGAGCTACGTCCGGGTTTTCCTGCAGAGCGTTATAGGCGATCTGCGGGTTGCATGCACCCAGTATGACATGAGGCGGATGCTCAACACCCAGCTTTTCTTTTAGCTTTGCCGATATGTCTATTTCGGAGATGATGCCGAACTTTCCGTCTCGGAGGGCCGATACCACTTTTTCCTTTGCTTGTACCAGAGGCAGAGGAATTGTTACTTCGAAGCTGTAGGCTGTAGTTGGTTCCATGGTAAAGAGGGGTGAAATTATTGCATCATCATGCCGGGTCTGTTGCCTGCTTCATTCATCATGTCTCCTCTGTTTCCACCGGTGTCGTGCCGGGGGCTCATCATTTCTTGCATCATTCCCTCCATCTCCCTGTGTTCTTCGTCGCCATTTCCTTCATCATGCTCCATCATCATTTCCATCATATTTTGCATCTTGACTCCGTTTATCATCATGTGATTGCCATAGCTCCCATTCCAGCTGTATGCCATTTGCTGAAAGCCACTGAATGCAAGCGGAGCAGTAAGCAGCGTACCGACAATGCCGATAACCAAAAGCCATATGGTAAAGGACTTCAATTTTTCATCTGAGAGTTTTTTTACGGCCCATACGGTGAGCAGTATGAAGCCGACGATGGCAAAAGCGCCAAAAAACCAATGGAGGTGAAGCCAGAACATTGCTGCACCCGGTTCTGCGAAGCCGTTGGTGGTAATGTCGTTCATCATGTATGGAGGAGGGAGGAGATAAAAATTATCGTTTTGAAAGTCCAATGACTTTGAGAAGCTCTTCAATAAATGCCTTTTCGTTTTTGGACCCTAACTTTTTTGGCGCACACGTGTGCAAGTGGCTCTCCAGTACCAATCCTTGGATATGTTTCGTGTGTCCCTGCATAGCGAGAAGTTGTTCTAAGATATCGGGACAGTACGTATCTTCTTCTATCATGGATTCCAACTTTTTACTCAGTCCGTTTAACCTCTTTATTGCTGCCATAGCCTTCTTTTTATGGTCGGGGAGCATTCATATTAGGGGTAGGGGGTACGGGTACATTATCGGTATTCTTGCGGAGGGTCAAGAAGCCCGGCTATACTTCAGATGATAATGTACATTTGATGCCAAACTTTATTCCACCCTCACATTGGCCGGAGCAGTACGATGCATCTTCTCTTACTATTGAGAGAGAGAATGATGAGTGGAGAGAAGCACTTTCACCTGAGAGTTTCCATGTACTTCGTGAAGAGGGTACGGAAAGACCTTTTGAGAACGCATATCACAGTACGAAACAGAAAGGAGTGTATCGCTGCGAAGGCTGCGGGCAGAAGCTTTTTCTGTCCGATACCAAGTATGATTCCGGCACAGGGTGGCCAAGTTTTTTTGCTCCTGTTCATGCTGCGTCCGTAGAGACTACGGAAGATCGCAAGTTCTTTACCACTCGCACGGAAGTGCATTGCTCCGGATGCAAAGGGCATCTGGGACACGTATTTACAGACGGTCCCGCGCCTACCGGTCAGCGATATTGTATGAATTCAGCTGCCTTGCGTTTTGAACCCTTTACAGCATAAGAGAAGGAATTTTTTGTTATCTTGCGTTACAGTTTCTGCGTGACCGTGCATAGAAATACAGTGGCGGCCGTTTCTGCACTGCTTGTACTGAGCGCATGGCTGTTTCAATCAACTCAAAATCCTCTGCAGTTACGGGCGACCATTTTTGATGATGTAGACGAAACACACCCTTACAAAAAGGCTGTTGCCTATATGGTTGCCCACGGTTTTATGCAGGGATACGAAGACGGTTCTTTCCGACCACAGAGTCCCGTAAACCGAGCCGAGTTTTCCAGAGTGGTTGTGGAAGCTGCGTATCCCCGGACGTCGGGAGATGTGTGCATGCTTGAGATGCGGAAGTCCGCTCCGGAATCCGCACCGTTTTTTCCGGATGTTCCGCAAGGCTCCTGGTTTGAGAAGTATGTTTGTGTGGCATTGGTCTATGATCTTTTGACCGGATATGACGACCACACGTTCAAGCCGTCACGTACGATTAATGTGGCAGAAGCATCTAAGGTTCTGGTCCTTGCTTTCGGCATGGAACTTGCCGAAGGTGCGGGGAAGCAGTGGTACGTACCCTATACGGAAACTCTGGTGCATGCGGGTGCCATGCCGAAGAGTGTCCTCTCACCGAACTCCTTTCTGACAAGGGCAGAACTGGCAGAAATGATTTATCGGCTTCGTGAGGGTGTTACAGATGCACCTGCCATTTACTCCGCGGAGGCATTTCATGAGGCAGCCGCAGAACCGAATGAAGCCGTGCAGGGAATGTATGATCTTATTAATTCTGTCCGCGCGGACATGGGACTCAGCCCCCTGCGTTACAGCTCTCAGCTGGAGGCTGCTGCTTTGTATTTGGCAAAAGATATGTATGAAACGGGAAATTTTAATCACGTTTCCTCTGACGGACTGGTGCTGGAGCAGCGGGTATTCGCAACCGGCTACCTTGCCGATGCACCCTTTTATAACCTGTCGGAAAATTTGGGTAGTACGAACGGGTCCAGCCAACTGGTTTTTGATTTGTGGATTGCTTCTCCTTTGCACCGCACAAATATGCTCTCTCCTCTCTACAGAGATATGGGCGTTGCCAATGTGGGGACATTTTGGGTTGCGGTATTCGGCAGTAGGCTTCTGTAAATAGTAGCGGTTGTAAGACTTGTGTATCTGCAAGTTGCGCTTGGGAAATCCTGCGTTACTGTATCTCCCGAATGACACATGCGAATCCTCCTCTCTCGGTTTCTTGGCGAAAGCCACACACTGTTGTTGTTGCCACTGCTTTGTTTCTGTTAGTTTTTTGGATTCCCTACGATCTTCACAGTGGCAATACTCCTTTCCCTCTCCAGGAGTGCTTGGCGTATCTTTCGGGAACAGATAACGACAGCATCGTACATTTCAGTAAAGATTACGGATATAAGGTGTCAGTTCCAAGGGAATGGATAGGTCGTTCACATGTGTATAAAACGGCATTGCAAAGCTGCGGATTTTCACCGGTTGCACGGAAGGACGCCCCCGAGGTAGTAATAGCCGTGCAGTCCACACCACGAAACGTATCCATAGAAAGTGTTGTCACACCGCGTATTCACAAAAATACTTTTGCAAAGCAAGTACGGGTGGGTAATACCACGGGCCTTTGGTACAGATCAACAGATGACAGAGAGATGGTCTCTGCTCTGTATCGCGGAAGAGAGTATGATATTATTTTGAGCAGCTCCAAAGCAGACAGGGAGACCAGAGATCGCTTCAAAAAAATAGTGAGAGAGTTTCGTTTTGTAGAGGTATAAATCTTACAGTTTATTCCTCCGGTCTGTTGTGTTCAAATCGTCCGGTTTGTTCCGTAATAATCACTCTGTAGGCAATGGGGAGCTCTTTTTCTCGCAGCGCATGTTCCAGACGTGCCGCACTGGCGAAGGGGAGATATGCTCGTACTCCCTTTTCCAACGCTACTTCAGCGGTTTCTTGAAGACGTAGCATGACTTCTTCATGTTTCTCCCGTGGCAGTTCTTCAAATTTCCCCCATGTAATCACACTGCGCCATGAGTGCTGATTTGCAATATCTTCGACCTGGAAACACACTTTCGGATTCTCTCGCATAATGTCTATTTTCATTCCTTCGTTCGTGTAGCTGTAAATGGCACCGTCTTCGTAGTAGTACGTCACAGGAATAAGATACGGCTTGCCGTCTAACGTTGTGCAGGCGAGGTGACCTATGGCTTGGGAGCCCAGAATACTTTCTATTTCCGGCGATGTAAGTTCTCCGACCATACATGCATTCTAGTGGGAAAAATAAAGAGAGTACATGATTATGATTTCACAATTGTCATCTATGTTTTACTCGACTCTTTTGCAATACTTCTTAAGTGAATTAGCGCTGGTAGCTCGTAGACTTTACAATTTGTCTCCTGGTATTTAAATCCGGAGGAAATTCTGAGAAGATCCGAAGTCTTTGTCCAACCATCGAAGATGGTTGTTGCCGGATACGGCAGAGAATTGCCACATAAAGACCGGCTTATCCATTGATTTCTTTCTGAAAAAATCCCGAAAAGCATGAATGAATGCCGAAAGAAGAACAAGGGCAATAGCAATTGTATTCACAAATGTAGTGTAGCAAAGATATGTATTTTTCTGGAGCGGGTGCAGTACCACAAAGTCATGCACTGTACTACGTGTGCTGAAGGTTATGACAATCATGATGGGGAGAGCTAGAAGTTTGTAACCATGATTGCTATTATGTGGCAAATGGTCAGATCACACATTCTTAAGGGTCTTTTGGCAACAACAGTCGCATCCGGTGTTTTTGTACTGAGTCCCTCTGCTCTCGCAACGACCGGATGCAATGCAATCGGTTGGGACTTACTGCATTATGACGTTCATGGCTGCGACCTGTATTATCCTGCGATTCAGTGGATGTACGACGAAGGAATAGCTGAGGGTGAGCTTCAGGAGGTATTGCAGGAAGAAGAAAGGCGTCTGTTCCATCCTGAGCGACCGATTAATCGGGCGGAGTTTACGAAGCTTGTGCTCCTGGGGAGTGGCATAGTTCCGTTACCCTGCGAAAATGATCCGTTTCCTGATGTCCAAAAAAGTGAGTGGTATGCCCCCTACATCTGTGCGGCAAAACAGAAAGGTATTATCAGTGGATTCCCGGATGGGACATTTAAGCCGTCGCGCAATATCAACTACGCAAACGGCTCTAAAGTTTTAGTAAAGTCATTTGGGGTAGCGACCAAAGAAAGTGATTCCACGGCCGTCGACGGTCTGGAACTTTGGTATAAGCCCTATGTCCTCGCTCTTACACGGGAAAAAGCCGTTGCACCCACTGTCAGCGCATTCGATCATCTCATTACGCGGGGAGAGATGGCCGAAATGATCTACCGGCTTGTAAGCGGCAGACCGTCTTATGTTATGCCTACGCCGGAAACGGATGGGGAACCACTGGGTATGGGGTACACCTATCCGTTCTCGCTCGAGTTCAGCCTTGGTTTGTGGGTGAATCCTCCCGATCCGCCGTATGTTTTCGCGCCGGCGATAACCACTCTGTGGCAAAGTACACCGCCTTTAAAAGGATACAGATTTTTCCATTCGCTTTCGGACATCCGTTGCACGGAATCTGGTATGTGGGAGCATTGTGACCCCGTTTTTATAGACTGGTCCATCCGCCTGTTCGTGACGGATGAATCCGTTGCGACCGCAAAAGAGAAGATGCTTCTTCCCGATGATCAGCAAACCCTCTATTTCGGAGGCAAGCCCGGGCAGTGTTCCACTTTGGGCGTGGAGGGTGAAAATATCACCTTCTGCTTTGTGCCGCTGGCGGAGGGCCGCACATTGATTGTGGAACGGGAATTTATAGACACCAATGTCGTCTACATGGATATGCCGGGCATCACTCCGCTCAGTACATCCGATGCGTGGTTTGCTCGTATTCGAAGTTCGATGCGATTTGTTGAATGAAGAAGAGTGAGTTGTATTTCCGCTTACCGGTACAAAATAAAATGGCTTAGTTAAGCCATAGATTACGCTGCCTCACGCAATGTCTCCTTTAGCATCACTTTCAACATTTTTCTTCCCACCGTTGTTTTCAGATATTTTTCTCTACGTACCGCATCACCTTCGTTGATGTAGGATTCAAGAAAGATCAGCTTGAGAGGTCGTCTTGCTTTTGTGGAAATGACGCTGACTTTATTGTGTTCTTTCAGGCGATTTTTACTATTTGTTGTGTAACCGACATACAAGCCGTCATCTTTCTCACTATGAAGGACGTAGACATGGAACATAGTGGAGTGGAATGCCCCAATAGTAGTTGCTTCGCAACACTATGGGGCAGGCTCCAGTAGTAGATGCGCTTACAAGTTAAAAGCCGCAGTAGTAGATTTCGTTGCTTCGCAACTCAATCACTACACGGCACTCCGTACACGTCGAAAAAGCCACACTGAGCATTGTGGCAGCGCCACGTAGTCACGGAGCGAAGCGGATTTGTTAATGAAATAGCCGCGGTAGTACTGCCTATGGCAGACTACACGGCACTCAGTACAGCTCTATGTAAATTTTCGAAATCTTGTGGCAGCGCCACGAAGTCTGCGGAGCGAAGCGGAGCAGTACTTCGTGGAGCGGGTAACGGGAATCGAACCCGTATGTTCAGCTTGGAAGGCTGACGTACTAGCCATTGTACTATACCCGCAACCTTCAAAAGATCTTGGGGCAGCATACTCATTATTACACTGCGAGTGAAGAACTTATCTGCTCAAAACTGAGAGAATTCGTTTCTCACTCGGCTTCTTCCATGGATGGCAGGAAAGCAGTCGAAAGCAGAGCAGGGGAATGCCCCGCAGTACTCCTTTGGAGAGCATTACCTCCTTTCCGTACTCGCTGCATGTGGGCTCATGTCGGCAGTATCCGTATATGTACAGGCTGCGAAGCGGTCCATGATCCGGAGAGAGGGTGGCTTGGTACAGCTCTATAAGCACAACAATGCCCTTGCAGGGGGCAAGCCGGATATGGTGCAAGACGTTGCGCATGGAAGAGTGGCGTTGTAGTCTCATTGTACTCTTTCTTTCGCCCTATGGTTCTTACTGCAAATGATATTCTCATCGGATTAGAGATAGCCGTGGCCATCATGATTATAATCGTGTTGTACCATGCACTGTTTATTGCCGTGGATCTTCGCAAAGTATTGCGCAGGGTGGAGGAGATTACGTCGCAGTTGGAGGAGGCTTTTTTAAAGCCGATTTCACTTGTGGAGCATGTGATGGAGTACGCCATCGATCTGTTTGAAGAGAAACATGCCGACGGATCGAAGAAAGAGAAGAAGAAAGAAAAGAAATCTTCTTCCAAGAAGAAATAATCATGTCAGCAAAAAAACTTTCAAACGAAGAGCAGCTGCGTAATTCCATAGACAGATTGGAAAAGACAATATCATCTCTTCCTCAAACGTATCCCGTTTTGTTTCAGCCCGGCAAACGAATGTTTGCACAGTTCATGCATGGCATCGTGTACGGTCTCGGAATGGTGGTGGCGTTTGCACTTGTCATTCCTTTTGCGATTTTACTCGTAGACCAAGTGCAGTGGGTACCGCTCTTGGGAGATTTTCTTACCGAGGTGGTCACACGCATGGAGCAGGTTCGCTCGCTCAGATAACCGTCTGTTTATCGACAAATATTTTCACGTAGAGACGCTTGAGAACTTCGTGCGAAGCTTCCAGTAATTCCGCTAGGAGCGCATTGAGTCTTCGCATACGTGCGTACAGAATGTTCATCTTGTACGCGGAACCGGGTTTCGATGCCCTGCGTGCGGCGTGCTTCACCTCTTTTTGCAGCTTTGAAACTTCCTTCTCTATATGTGCCTTCAGCTGCTTTTGCATTACCTGCGCATCGGGCAAGTTTGCGATCGCTTTTTCTCGCAGAGAAATCTGTATCTGATCATCATCTCCTTGTGCAGTTCCTCCCGTGCCCCCACCACCCATATCTCCGGAGCGGTCTTCTCCCATTGTTTCACTTACCTTGTCTATAAGAACAAGAGTTTCGAGGAGACCCTCGAGCTTCTTTGGTTGTGAAACTATCAGTGTTGGTGTTTTTTCCACTGATGCCTCCATAGTTCTACCCGTTTCTGGCGACATGTCTGCCACACGTATATTTTCTCTTTTTTTGGCCAAAAAGTCAATCTAAGCTCACATTTGGCATCGTGGTATGCTTGGTTGGACTGCCCATTTCCCTCTTCGTTTTCATGGAAGAACAGACAGTGTTTCATAAGATTCTAGCCGGTGAGATACCGGCCGATACGGTGTATGAGGACGAGGAAGTGCTCATATTTAAAGATATACACCCCAAGGCCCCCACACACCTGCTCCTCATACCAAAGAAGCCCGAAGACTTCGTGCCTTCCATTGCAGATCTCTCGGAAAGTACACAACATGTGCCTGCCATGCTTATTTTGAAGGCGAAACACTTTGCGGATATGCATGATATAAACGGGTACAAACTTACTTTTCATGTCGGGAAGGGCGGGGGACAGGAGGTGTTCTTTCTGCATCTTCATTTCTTCAGTCAGCAGATACTCTCTGCACACTAAAACGGTGCCACTCTTTATGCGGGAGTGACACCGATAGAAGCGATGTAATACTTACGCGGAGAATCCTGCTTTTTCCGCTTCCTTTTCATCTTTGAAGTACACACGATTTTCTTCTTTCACCTTCTTTCCTTGTACGGAGTCTACGGGGTAGTACTTCTTTCCGGATTTCGAAGCGACGAAGGCGGCGTCTTTTGCGGGAGTCTCGTCTGCGGCAAAGAGCGTTTGTGGTTCACTGTCTTTGGCAGGTGCTTCCGCTTTTGCTTTCTTTGTAGGCTTCTCTGCCACACTGCTTTCTTCCAGCGCTTTTTGTGCTGCCTCTTCCTCTTTCTCCTTCTTAATGCGTTCCATGGTTTCCTTATCTATGGGCTTGAGAGCTTTTACCGAGAGACCGATGCGTCGTTCGTCGATATCGATATTAATAACCTGTGCGTCTACCTTCTGGCCTATTTTCAGGACTTCGGAAGGGTCAGTTACCTTGTGGTGAGCCAGTTCCGTAAGGTGCACGAGTCCGTTTATGTCCTTTTCAAGCTTGAGGAACGCTCCGTAGTCGGCAAACCGCACCACAGAACCTTGTACCTTCTTACCAACAGGGTAGCGCTCTGCAATCTCTTCCCACGGATCTCTGGTGAGCTGCTTAATACTCAGGCTGAGTTTGTCGCTGTCTATACCTATTATTTTCACTTGTACCTTGTCTCCTACTTCGGCGTACTCAGACGGGTTCTTTACGTGTCCCCATGCGATTTCTGAGATATGTACCAGTCCTTCCAGTCCTTCGAATGCCACGAAGAGACCAAACTTCACCACACCGGTAACAAGACCTTCTTTTGCTTCACCGATTGTCAAAGATTCCAATGATTTGGAACGTTCTTCAGCCATAGCTTCACGCTCCGAAACCACTATCTTGCCGGCTTCTTCGTCCATGGTGATAATTTTTACGGTGAAGTTGTAGCCGACATATTTTTGCAGACGATGAATAATTTCACCCGCATCTGCGTTGTTCACGCGTGGGTAGTGCATCGGTGCAAGTTGGCTTACCGGAAGGAAGGTGCGAATACCGTCAATGTTGGCAAGCAGTCCTCCTCGGTTTGCTTCCTGCGCTATGAAGCTCATTGTTTTATCTTGCTCGATCATCGTATGAAAACGCTCCCATGCTTTCTGCTGACTTGCCATACGCAAGCTGAGCACGTACATCCCTTCTTCATTTTCTTCTTCCAGAACCATGGCGGAAACTTTGTCTCCCAATCCCAGTTCACGGAATGTGTGGAATGAATCTCGCAGTTCACGACCGGAAATAATTCCCGTAGCGGTACCGCCGATATCTAGCAGCAGCTTATTCTTGCCGCGGAATACCACCGTACCTTCTATAAGTTCTCCGGGACGCACACGCACAATCGGCGGGCCGTCCTTCAGGAGGGTTTCCATTATTGAGGATGTCTTTTTGGATGCTGTACTTGCCATATAAAAAGAGTGGTGCAAGCGGAAGGAAAAAGAGGGGAGAATCGGTAACCCTTGCACGAGCAATTACCATTTCTCTGCGCATACTTTCTCAGGAGCGTGTTATTCTGTCAAGAATTCTCTCCTTCTTACCACACGAGAGGCGCGGTGTTTATGCCACCACCTTGTATCTTCTGTTCCTGGCTGGTGTGAGGGTTGTAGCTTTGGTAGTACAGCTCTATGAGTTCGCTGGTCGAGAGTCTCTTTGTAATGAGGCCGATGTTGTTCAGGCCCGATTCCACCAGGTTAATGCGGTCTTTGAGTTTACTGTGCTTCTGTACGAAGTAACGGTAGCGCTGAATTGCCTTTGCTTCGCTGTCATCCATTCCCAGCCACTTAAAGAAGTTGGAAAGTGAAGATTTCTTTTCCTGCGAGTCGTCCAGCGGAACAATGACATAAAACTTCTTCGTCATAATGTCTGCGACATCCACGATTTTTTCAATGAAGTTTGCGTATGCGATGGTCTGATCTCGGAGAAGATCGTTCTCCTGCTTTCGTGCGATGTTTCGAATTTCTCCTATGTAGGGGTCTATGTTTACCTTGCGTGAACGAACGACTATCTGCAGTGGAAAGCTGAGCGTGTTTATGAATGATTGGTATCCTGCAATAATACCCGATTGTTCGGTCTCACTCTTTAGGTTAAAGTTCAGTGCTTCCACATCCAGCACTGCGCGAAGTCCTCCACTTTTTAAAATGACGGTATCGTTTCGAATTTCTGCGATAGGAAGAAACCGCTGCGAGGATGCCTTTGTGTTTCCTTTACGCTTGCGTACGGTATCCGGTTGTTCGCCGCTTAATGATTCTTTTTCTTTCTTAGGCATTGGAAGGTGTGGGTGTTATGGTCGAACTTATTGCGACTGCAGAGTCGGATTTCTTATCCACGATCGGACCGGAATCCAGTACAGAGCTCAGCGCGCTTATTTCTCCGTACTCTTCGTTTGCCAAGTCTCCTTTCACATGCTTTTTAATTTGCCGCGGCACAAAGCTGCTCGGGCTCATGGAAATACCCTCACGAGGCTGCCAGTATCGAATCGCAGGTTTCTGTGATTTCTCTGCCATAAGCAGCATGAATCGAAACAGAGATATTCCGTTGATTTTCAAAAATGCGAAGGCAACCATAATCACGAGCGGAGCCCAGGATGCGATGGCAGTAACAAGCGTAAGGTTCCCCGTTTTCTTTACCGCGCCGTATATGGCGTAACTTACTCCTCCTCCTCCGAGGGTAAGGAAGATCTGTCGCAGGGTAACGGGACCGATAATGCGGTCTTCCACGTAGACGTTCTGCGGAATTTTGACAGGGTCGAGAGCCATAGAATCCTTTTATTCTACCACAAAAAGCCCTCTTTTACCAAGGGGGCTTTGTCTGCTGCGCTTTTTCCGCTTCTACGAGACAGATACGGACTGCTTCTTCGGGGCGCTGCTTGATTGTTTTTCGGCTTTGCCACGCAAGAAGTCCAGTCCGTCCTTCCCTTTTTTCACCACATGAATGGTATCTCCGTCGGTGAAAATATCTTTGAGAATATGTTCGGCAATTTCGTCCTCCACACGCTCTTGAATCACCCTGCGTACAGGTCTTGCACCGTATTCGGGGTCGAACCCTTCCTGTGCCAAGAGGTTGATAACATTCTGATCCACATCCAGCTTGAATCCCTTTTTCTTCAAACGGTCGGCAAACGTACCGAGATGCAGTTTTACAATCTTGCGAATGTGTTCTTGGTGGAGGGCATTGAACACCAGAACGTGATCGATACGGTTGAGGAACTCAGGGCGCACATTGGACTTCAGTTCGGAGATAACCTCCGCACACTTCTCTTCGTAGTCATGATCTTCTTTGGAGGTATCGCCTTCCACGCTGAATCCGATTTTTGCAGCCTGCTTCGTCAGTTTTTCCGCACCGATATTACTCGTCATGACAATAACAGTGTTGCGGAAGTCCACTTGTTTCCCGTGCCCGTCTGTCAGCACGCCGTCTTCCAGAATCTGGAGGAGAATGTTAAAGAATTCCGGGTGTGCTTTCTCTATTTCATCGAAGAGCACTACAGAGTACGGCTTTCTTCGAACCATCTCGGTAAGCTGACCTCCTTCTTCGTACCCTACGTATCCCGCGGTGGCTCCGATAAGACGTGAAACGTTGTGACGTTCCATGAACTCAGACATATCGATTTTAATGAGCGCATCTTCGCGGTTGAATACTTCTTCTGCGATGGTGCGTACCAGTTCGGTTTTTCCCACACCGGTGGGTCCGAGGAAGAGGAACGAGCCGATAGGGCGCTTGCTGTCTCCTATGCCCACTCGTGAGCGTCGGATAGCCCTGGCAACCTTCTTAATGGCTTCGTCTTGTCCCACGACTCTCTTTCGCATAACCATTTCCAAGTTCTGCAGTCGTTTTTTCTCGGTTTTGAGCAGTCTTGTCACAGGAATTCCCGTCATACGTCCGATGGTATGTGCGATGTCATCTTCCGTTATCTGCAGAGGAGTGCGACGATCTCCGTCTTGCGATGCACGAAGCGCGTCCAGTTGTTCCTGCAGATCCTGCTGCTCTTGCTTTAACTTCAGTGCCGTGTGGTACTTTTGCTCTTTTACTGCGTCTTGCTGCTTTTCCACCAGCTTTTCGAGCTTATCTTCTATCTTCTTGAGCTCGGGTGATTGCTCGGGGTTTTGCAAGCTCTTCCCTGCGGCTGTTTCATCCAGCACATCTATTGCCTTATCGGGCAGGAAACGATCTGTAATGTATCGCTTTGAAAGCTGTACCGCTGTTTCGAGTGCTTCGTCGGTAATGGTGAGACCGTGGAATTCTTCGAATCCTTTGCAAATTCCTCTTAGAATTTCGAGGGTATCGGGGATACTTGGTTCTTCCACCAGAATAGATTGGAATCGTCGTTCCAGTGCGCGATCTTTTTCAATCGTTTTAAACTCATCGATCGTTGTGGCACCCACTACCTGTATGGCACCGCGACTGAGTGCGGGCTTGAGAATATTTGCCGCATCCAGAGAACCTTCCGCAGATCCTGCTCCCACAACCGTATGCAGCTCATCTATGAAGAGAATGATTTCGTTCTCACACTGAATAGCCTCTTTGATGATGTCATCAAATCTCTGTTCGAATTCTCCGCGGTACTTTGTGCCCGCAACCAGTGAACCCATATTCAGTATGAGCACTCTCTTATTGCGCAGGCTTGTCGGCACGTTGCCATCGGCAATGCGCTGGGCAAGACCTTCGATTATCGCAGTTTTTCCTACTCCCGGTTCTCCGATGAGTACGGGGTTGTTCTTCGTTTTGCGGTTTAAAATATGAATGACACGCTCTATTTCTTTGTCTCTTCCTATGACCGGATCCACTTTTCCCTCCCTGGCTTTCTCTATCAGGTCGTCGGTGAAGTAATCCAAAACGGGAGTTTTGCTCTTACCGTCAGCTTTTCTTCGTTTTAGGTCGTCTGGTTCCATGGCATTGGCGCCCTGCATGCCCACTATTGCGCCCTGCAATCCCTGAAAAAAAGATTCCAACGATTGCTCCATATTTTTACTTTGCTGCTTGAATTGATTGATCTGTCCGAACATTTCTTCCACGTGCGTTTTCAGGTCGTCGGGGTCCACCTGCATTTGTTCAAGCAGAGACGTGCCTGCATTCTTTCCGGAGGACACCAGTGCATGAAGCAGATGCTCCGTTCCCACGTTGGCATGTCTGAACTTATGAGCGGTAATAACGCTTTGTTCGATGACGTTGTGCAGATACGTGGAGAGTCCGTGCTTTACATGTTTTCCTTCAATATCCTGTGACTTCATCGCCTTCAGGAGTATGCGAACATTCTCGAGAGTTACTCCCGCACCCGTAAATATGGAGAATCCCAAGGACTTTGGAATACTGAGAAGACCGAGAAGCAAGTGCTCGGTTCCTATGTAGCTGCTCTTCATATTCTTCGCTTCCTGTTCTGCAATCTGCAGAGCAAGTTTTGCATTGGGCGTGAATCTATCGAATGGATGCATGGACAGAAGGGGAAGTAATTGGCACTCTACCACGCAGAGTGCTGATCAGTCGAGGGATCGGAATAGTTTATCATATTTCCGTTTTCCTGTGGAGTGACAGGAATACAAAAAAGCTGATAAGTTCTATTCTATTTGTACACTAAGTTTGTTCAAAGAATTCTTCTTGCACATGCTGAAAAACCGTGTTTGTTACGCTCAGATGTCGCACAGGGGTTTTCTTACTTTTCCATCTCGTGCGCTCTCCAATCTTCCAGGAAAATTGTGATGATTGTTGTTGTTGGTATGGCAAGCATGACACCGAGAATCGGATGAATGGTATCCGGGAAGCTGATTCCAATCAGCATTGAAAACAGAATGGCAATGGGGGACAGTCCGACCGCTCTGCGCATAATAAGCGGAACAAGCAGATTGTTCTCGCACCACTGAATCACGTAGTACATGCCTACAAGAATAAGTCCCCATATGAATCCTCCTTGTGTCAGTCCTATGAGGACCGCAGGAATGGCGGCAATGAACGGTCCGACTGCGGGAATGAATTCACAGAAGCCCGCAAGTACCGCCAGTGTCAGTGCGTATGGCATACGCAGTATGAGCAATGCGATGAGGGACAGAAGGAAAATGCTGAAACACAGAATGAGCTGCCCTCGTGCCCACTGAGCAATTTTGCTGTGTACCGCCTCGGACTTGCCGGTGACGTACAGGCGATACTTGTGAGGGAAGAAACTTAAGAACCAACGTACGACATTCTCTTTCTCCAACTGCATGAAGAAGGCAAGAACAAGCACCACTATCGTCGTAACAAAGAAGTTCGCTACCGACCCTGCCAGCTGCACCGCAAACGTAACGGATTGCTGTGCCGCCCGAGAGAGATTTTGACCGAGCTGCTGCAGTGCGTCCGTAAACTTATCGATGGAGAGATCCTGCAAAGTGGTTTGTACCATTATTGTCAGATGTTGATTCAGCGCATCTGAAATCAACGGGAGAGAAATTTCGGGATTGGCGAGGAACGTATTGATTTTGATACTGAGCAGAAGGGCAATTTCCTGAATCTGCATCGCGATGATAGGAATAAGAGATACGATGAGAAACAGTAACAAGAAGAGCGCAACAAAGTACTGCACTAACACCGCTAAGCCTCGCGGGAAGCCTATTTTTTGCAATGCTTCCACGCCGGGGTCTATGACCGCCGCGACGAACATGGCTAGGAACAGGATAATCAGCTTATCGCGTACCTGAATAACAATCCATGTACCTGCGATCACCGCAAGAATTACAAACGCAGCCTTTACAATACTTTTACTGGATACGTGTACGACGATTTCATCGCAGTCTCCGCGTTTCGGAAGACGTGTTTTTGCACTTGTATTGCTATTGTCATTCTTGCGCGCACCTTCAATGATTCTCTGTGCCTTCTTGCCGATGATGCGCAAAGAAGTGAAAGAGGCCTTTGGATGTTTCTTCTTTGGGTTCATGAGTTCTATCCGAATGCGAGTGATTGTACGATGAAGTCTACTATAAACCAGGAACATGCACAGAGAATAAATCCGACGACAGCGACGCGCAGTCGCGTGAACCCTTCGCTTCGGTCTCGGTTAAAGACTTTTGCCAAGGCTATTTGGTACCCCGCTATCACAATCATAATCACTGCGAATGCTCCCGAGAGCCCGAACACAAACCGAATGATGTGCGCAAGAAACGCGGGTACGCATCCCGCATTTATTTGACCGGTATCAAACGAGCAACCCGGCACCGCCGTAATAATGGATTGCTGTGCGAGTGCGGCATGAGGAAGGAGCGCCATGAGCAGTGCTGCCGATGCGATGTGACGAGGTCGAATGTGCATGCAAGCCTATTGTGCGTTAAAAACAGGTTCTATTGGATACATGAAATGGTCTTTTGGCTCGCATTTCTTATAAAAGTATGGTCTTCTATGTGTTAGTTTTCCTCTTCCTCATGCCGTTTTCTTGGCAAACCACCCAAAGGCCCATCGTCGCACTCGCACCTATGGCGGGAGTGACAGATGCGTCGTACCGACAGCTCATTAAAAAATTGGCTCCCGAAACGGTGGTGTATACCGAATTTTTGAGCACGGATGCCATTCATTACGGAGCGAAGAAAACCATGGGCATGCTTCATTTCGATGCCGAAATCGAACACCCTTTTGTTGTGCAGGTATTCGGCAAGGAGCCAGAGCACTTTCTCAGTGCCGCCAAAGTCATAGAAGAAATGGGAGCGGATGGCATCGATATCAATATGGGCTGCCCTGCTGCAAAAGTTGTTTCCAGTTGCCACGGATCAGCATTGATTAAAAACGCCGACCTTGCAAAGCGCCTTGTGGAAGCTACGAAGAAAGCGGTTTCCATTCCCGTCAGTGTGAAAACACGTCTCGGATGGGATTGCATGGATTCGCTCATTCCGTTTTGCCAGGGTCTCATAGATGCGGGGGCGGATGCCCTTGCCATTCACGGTCGTACGTATCAGGGGAAATTCGGCGGAGATGCAAACTGGGACCCCATATACGAACTGAAACAGCACGTCTCTGTTCCCGTCATAGGAAACGGAGACATTAACTCCGCTCAGGATGCCGTGGAGAAAATAGGGAACTTGGACGGAGTGATGATAGGCAGGGGAACATTCGGAAATCCCTGGCTTATGAAGGATGTTGTCGATGTGCTTGTATACGGCAAAGAGCCGGGAGTGCCTACCGTGCATTCCATCAGCTTTGAGGAGAAAATTCCGTTCATTCTTTATCACTGCGAGCTTGCCGTGAGGGTGAAAGGAGAGAAGAGAGGCATGTTGGAAATGCGCAGACACCTTGCAAGTTATGTGCGCGGCATAGACGGCGCATCGCATAAACGCGCACAGCTTGTGCGCGTGGAGCGAGTGGAGGATGTGCGAGAAATTCTCTGTGCGTAGAGCTAGAGCTCCACGTGAATTCCCGGTCCCATACTTGGGGCGATGTGCACGGAGAGAATGTACTCACCCTTAATGCCGGATGGCTGTGCTTCCTTTATGGCAAACAGAAGAGACTCCAGGTTTTCCTGCAGTTTCTTCGGACCGAAAGACAATTTTCCGAACACGGTGTGAATAATTCCCTGTTTGTCCATTTTGCATTCTATGCGACCTTTTTTTACCGCTTCAATCGTTCCTTTGATATTCGGTGACACAGTTCCTGCTTTCGGGTTTGGCATGAGTCCTTTCTGACCCAGAGTTTTTGCAATTTTTCCAAGGTCTTTCATGATCGAAGGATCTGCGATGGCAATATCGAATTCAATGATTCCTTCTTCCACTTTCTTTATAAGATCTTCGTTACCGACAACGTCCGCACCTGCCTTCTTTGCTTCGTCCACTTTCGCATCCGGTACGAAGGCGGCAACACGCACGTGCTTTCCCGTGCCGTGTGGCAGGGTAACGGTCGTACGTACGAGCTGATCTGCTTGCGTGGTATCCGCGTTGATGCGGATGTGTACCTCTGCGGTGGCATCGAATTTTACGGTGCTGATTTTTGTAAGGAGCTCGGTGGCTTCTTCTATGGAATATATCGGCTTTTGAATAAGAGCCGACTTCTCGGCGTAGTTCTTACCGCGCTTGCGGGCGAGAGGAGATGCTTTTGACATACAAAAGGGGGGAACGTGGTGCAAATGTCCGAAAGGACTCCCACGGCCGGTAGACTACGCAAATTTTCACGATGTGCAACGCTTTCCTTATCTTTTTCTCTTCTTCACTGCTGCCTTTTTCACCGGTTTCTTCGCAGAAGGTGAAGCGGAGCGCTGATTCATGGAGATGCTCTTAAAGACACTCAAATGAGGATCTGTGGAGCCCGAATGTGTGCATAGCGACAGCAGGCTGCCGTACACAATCATGACGAGGGGCATTATCCACCATCCTGCCTCCGCGGCAGTACCGCCGACAACTATCGTAATCACGGAGAGACTCCAGAGGATGATAATCAGGTATCCGATAATCTTAATGGTGTAGAGAAATATCGCTCCCGGCACGGCGCGAGATGCCGAGTCCACCGTACGAACAGTGTTGTCGTGCCACAGGAACAACACGCCACCCGCTGCAAACACCAGCAGCAATGTGAAGTACGTGGCTCCGGTAAGTTCCACTCCCGCGAGAACGCTTGTGATAGTCGGCAGCGCACCCGTGGTCATAAGCAATATGCCGAGACCTTGCATGACGTAATGAAACACGGCGGAACCAACGCCGTATGGCTTGGCTCCGGGGTGAAGCATGCTTGCGATAAAAACCACAGCAAGCGTGAGTGCTGTCATGAGCGGGACAAGCAGTCCGTAGAATACGCTCACAAAACTGAACATGGCTGAAACGAGTGGGGCATCTGTCATGATGCGTTCGGGTTACGGGATAGGGTGAAAATAATCTTACGCATTTCTTCCGCTTCGCGCACATGAAAGCCATTGCGTCGACAGCAGAAACATTCCTTCTTACTGTTGTGAGCTTTTTTCCTTACTCAACCGTAACACCCATGCTTCTGGCAGTTCCTGTGATAATTTGCATAGCAGCTTCCACACTTCCTGCGTTTAAGTCCGGCATCTTAATTTCTGCAATTTCCTTCACTTGTGCCTTGGTAAGGGTGCCGACTTTGTTCTTGTTGGGTTCGCCGCTTCCTTTCTTCAGCTTCGCTTTTTCCATGATGAGAGAAGCTGCGGGTGGTTGCTTTAGAATGAAGGAGAACGAGCGATCTTCGTAGACGGTAATTTCTATCGGAACCACCTGACCCATTCTGTCACTGGTCTTGTCGTTAAATTGCGCGCAGAAAGAACTGATATCTATACCGGCTTGTCCGAGTACGGGACCGAGCGGCGGAGCAGGGTTTGCCTGTCCTCCACGTGCCTGCGCTTTGATGATCTTCTTAATTTTCTTTGCCATAGCCGCGACACTTTATAGAGAAAAGAGGGGGTCGGTCAACGAATTTAAAGCATTTTCATGCGAATCTTTCCTATTGTGTAAGAGATTCGATGAGATCGTAGATGCTGTCATCTCGCCCGGGGGCGATATGGAACTCGTAGAGTCTTTCCCGTACGCGTATGAATACAACGCGCTCGGAGTTTATGGCGGGATCTAGGAATGTCAGCAGATTCCGTGGTGGTCTGCCTTCTCTGGTTTGCACTTCATCCACAAGATCGCGCATTTCAGGGGAGAATGTGGTGTGCAGTGCTTCTTTGAGTGCCAAGAAGTAGATTTTGACCTGCGGAGATTCGGTCCAAGACATCAGTCCCACTCTGTCACCTTGCTTGAGGAGTATTTTCGTGTGAATTTCGGCAATGTCGGCAGGAATCACCTGTTCTGTGAGACTGCGCTCTTTTTTGGGTTCCGCTGTCTCAAATTCCAGTGCGGCAAGAACATTCATGACATTCGGGCCCTGCATTTTGGGCGTACCTGTCTGCTCGGTTGGTGCGGTACTGCTTTGCTGTTCGTGCTCCGTGGGAATCGGAAGTCCTTCTTCGGGAGGGTTGCTTTGCATCAGCAGACGCTTATTTTCGATACTCAGAGCATCTACGGCAACGAGTGCGACCAAGACCGTAAGCAGTCCGGCAGTGAGAGTGGTGGTATTCTTCATGCGCATGTAGGGTAGTCTACCCGATAAATTGATTCCTCAGAACTCAACTTGCTCTGCTAAGATACTCGTATGGCACTCAGTCGCTCCCAAGAACCACAGGCTACACTCAAGCCGACCAAAACGGCACGGGATTCCGATGCCTTCGAGCAGACGCTGCGTCCCGCCAGACTCTCTGAGTACGTGGGGCAGGCGAAGACCAAGGAGCACTTGCTCATTCATATAGGAGCGGCGAGCAAACGAAACGAACCGCTCGGTCACACGTTGCTGCACGGTCCTCCGGGACTCGGTAAAACGACACTTGCAAACATCATGGCCAAGGAGATGGGTACACAGCTGCGTATTACAAGCGGTCCTGCCATAGAGAAGCCGGGAGACTTGGCATCGTTGCTGACGAACATTGAGCAGGGAGATGTGCTTTTTATAGATGAGATTCATCGTATGCGTCCGGTCATAGAAGAGGTGCTTTATAGCGCCATGGAAGATTTTGCATTGGACCTTGTCATAGGAAAGGGGCCGACCGCGCGTTCCATGCGATTGGATATAAAGCCTTTTACTCTGGTGGGTGCCACGACCAAAGCAGGTTCCATGAGTGCGCCGCTTCGGGATCGTTTTGTGCACACGTTTAAACTTTCGTTCTATTCCACGGAAGAAATGGAGCAGATAGTAGAACGTTCTGCGGGAATTCTGGAAATGAATCTGGAGCGGGGAGTGGCGCAGCACATCGCAGGGTGTTGCCGTGCGACGCCGCGTATTGCAAACAGGCTGGTGCGTGCGGTACGAGATTTTGCACAGGTAGAAAATGAATCATGTATTTCGGCCTCTCGTACCGCCAGTACGTTGGAGTCTTTGGGTATAGATGCACGCGGGCTAGATTCGACAGATCGTGAAATACTGCAGGCAATCGTTTCGAAGTTTGGTGGCGGCCCCGTGGGTCTTTCCACGCTGGCAACCGTGATAGCGGAAGAAGAAGACACGCTGGAAGATATGTACGAGCCGTACCTTATTCAGCAGGGGTACTTGCAACGAACGTCCAAGGGACGGGTGGCAACACAACGTACGTACGAAGCTCTCAACATGCAGGCGCCTGAGAATGTGCAATCTCCTCTCTTTTTATCATGAGCAGCCAAACACTCGGACTCCTCATTGGCGGACTTGTTCCCGCCATTGCGTATACCTTTTCCAATACTCTTGCCAAAACGAGTACGCAGGCGGGCATAGGCGTAGGGCCGTATCTGCTGTTTGTCGGTATGGGTATTCTGATAATCGGAGTGATAGTTACTGTTATGCTTCCCGTCGGTTCCGTCACGGTTCGTTCGGGGGGAATGAGTTTGGTGATGGGTGTGTGCTGGGGAGTGGGAACCGGTTCCGTGGCATTGGCGCTTTCGCAGTATCATGCGCCGCTCGGAAAACTGGTGCCGCTGTTTAATATGAATACGTTGTTTACGGTACTCATCGCTCTCTGGATTTTTTCCGAGTGGAAGCAGGTAAAAGTGCCGCAACTTCTTTTGGGTTCTGCGCTCATTGTGGTGGGAGGAACCATGGTTGCAAAGGCGTAGCTACACATTGCACTCACGTTCTATCGCACTGCGTACGGAGCGTTCGAAGTGTTGTCTGCGGAATGTTTGTGCGTGCTCTCTGCATACCAAGGGATCTATGTTCATAGAGCGCGTTTGGTGCAATGTTTGTTCGAGTGATTCGGCACTCGGTTCCGCAAAGAAAAACCCGGTCTCCCCTTCTTCCACTGTTTCCAGTGCGCCTCCTTCTTTCAGGGCGATAACGGGCGCACCGCATGCCATGGCTTCCACAGGTACGAGTCCGAAATCATCTTTCCCGGGAAAGAGCACTGCTTTTGCTCGAGTGTACAAGTCTCGTACGGATTCGTTGGATTGGTATCCCAGCATTTCAACTGTCGGACCTGCCATTTTTTTCAGTCGTCCGTAGTCTTTTCCTTCACCAACTATTTTCAGCGGCGCTTTCAGATTGTTACATGCTTCTATGGCACGCTCTATTCGTTTGTACGGTGTGAGCGTGGAAACAATGAGGTAAAAATTTTCCTTCTCCTTTCGTACGTCCGCTTCCAGCCAGAAGTCTTCTATGGGCGGGTAGAGAACGGTGCTTTCTCGTCTCCAGTAGAGCTCTATTCGTCGCCGTACTTCTTGTGAATTTGCGAGCAGTAAGTCCGGTCTTGCGGCGACTTCGCTGTCCCACATACGAAGTGGGTGGAGTGTACGACCGAGATGCCATTTCTTTATATGACCGAACGGTCCTTGCCCCGCTCGTTCCAGTACTTCGTGTGTGGCGTCCCAGAGATAGCGAGCAGGGGAGTGCACGTAGCAGATGTGCTTGGGGTTTCCGTTCGTGATGATGCCGTGTGCGAAAGCCGACGAACTGCTGAGCACCACATCGAATTCCGAGAAGTCCCAAGATTCGACCATTGAAGGGAATGACGTAAGGTAGAGGTGGTGGTTGTATTTCAGACGAGCGGGTAGCGGGTAGCGGGTAGCGGGCAGTTTTGCCGCTCGTACGCGCTTCTTGGGAAACCACTGCCCGAGTTTCTTTTCGTCGTAGAGCAGTGTGTATACGGGGGCGTCGGGGAACATGTCGGCGAAGATTCGCGCGACGCGCTCCGCGCCGCCGCGCCTCGTGAGAAGTTCGTGAATGAGAGCTATACGCATGTGTGTAGTGTGCCTGCCCTGAGCGAGCGACGCGAGTAGAGATTCTCGTCTTATTACTTCTCACTGCTCTTTAGCTCCACTACCATTTTCTGCCCTCCTATGGCGTTAGAACTATTAGATGTGGCAGAACCGTCTCCCGATGAACTTGCTCTCGAGGAAGATGAAGTGTGCACCGGAGAATTACAAAAGCAGCAGTTACTGACAGGACTCGGTAAAGAAGGGCGTATGGACGATATACAGTACATGCTTCAGACTCTTTGTAAGCCGAAACCTCTCTCGATAGAGAATGAAAAGACCGTTACTGCAGCGCTTGCAGAAGCTCGCAGCAGGTTTATTGCTCTGCTTGCGCAATCTCCGTTTGCCGCAAGGTATCCCGAAGGGCCCGTGGATTTGAATACGGATCCCGCAGTGGCGTATGCGTGCTATAAAACATTCAAAGATCATGTTCGATTGTTGCAGACCAAATGCCCGGAGGGTGCGGATACAGAACTGTTGGGGGAAAGTCTTGGTGCCGCAGAAGAGAGATTTCATGTGCTGAAAGGTGCTCACGCACCATACAAAGAGAGGCAAGATCAGCTCTCTCATCACAATTATCGCTTGGTAGTATCCATAGCCAAGCGTTACAGGGGACTCGGGCTTTCATTCCAAGATCTTGTACAAGAAGGAGGAGTGGGTTTGGCAAGAGCTGTCGAGAAGTTTGACCCCACGCGCGGATGCAAATTTTCCACATATGCGACATGGTGGATACGACAAGCTATTCTACGTGCACTCACGGATGGCACAAGAGACATCCGTCTTCCCGAACACATCGTGGGTATGCTGTACAAAGTGCGAAAAGCAGAGCAGCAACTGCAAACTCAGGGGGTGCATAAGCCGAGTGTCGCCGAGGTAGCGGCTTTTTGCGGGCTCACCGAGGATGAAGTGAAACAGATGCGCAAGGTACGAAAGAAGCCCCAGCGCCTCGATGATATTCTCGGAGAAGGCGGAGACACCACACGAGGCTCTCTCATAGCAGACACCGGTGCTCCTGCAGAAGATGCTCGATTGCAGCAGCAGGATATTTCCGACGCTTTTACCAAAGCTCTGCACGCGATGGGCGGCATTCCGGAGAAATATATTCAGGCATGGCTTCTCAAGACTGGGTTTGGAGAAAGGGATCCGATGAAAGTAAAAGATGTGGCTCGACAAATGGGAATCGGTACCACGCAGGCCAAAGGATATATCGGGGTGGTTGAAAGGCGATTATCCAAAAATAAGGCACTACGGAGTCTGGTGGAAAAGCACCGGGAATAGTCTTTGTTCTCTCGTGAGAATACGAACGGAAGGTAGCACAGCTTTTTCTTTCCGCTTGTTTGTTCTTTCCCTACAATGCCGAAGCTATGGGTCGGTAGCTCAGGGGTAGAGCAGTAGGCTTTTAACCTATTGGCCGTGGGTTCAAATCCCACCCGACCCACCAACGCATGAGGGAAAGCTATGCTCTCACCAACGGACAGCTCAAACCCGAAAAGTACCCTCCCGATCTTTAGTGGACTTTTTTCAGTGATGTTTGGTTTATACTCACATCATGCCCCACTACTTCTACCTTGCTCGGTGCAGTGACAATTCTCTGTATGCGGGAACATGTATGGATATACAAGATCGTGAAGCAAAACATAATGACGGTACGGGGGCGAAGTACACACGGAGCAGAGGACCCGTACACATTATCTACAATGAGGAATTTGCAACACTCTCGCAAGCACGCAAACGAGAAGCGGAAATAAAGAAATGGAGCAGGCAACAGAAAGAAGAATTGATTTCCGTATAATGCAGATATGTCGGATGCAAATACTCCCATAAAAGATCTGCCGAATCTCGGCAGAGCATGCGAAGAGTGGTTTGCACGTATCGGCATACATACGAAAGGGGACATAGAAAAAATCGGCATCGTACGACTGTATGCGATGATGAAAGAAATCAAACCCAATGCGAGTATTGTGCTGCTGTGGGCACTCTTCGGAGCCATGAACGATATGCGGTTTGATGAAGTGCCCGATGAAATAAAAGAAAAGCTCAGGGCGCAACTTGCCGCACTCTGAGGTATGCTGTGACACATGACTGTCGATGCTTCTCGTTTTGCCCCCCTTCGCAATGTCGGACTCTTCTCTGCGGCGTACCTTCTGGCTGCGTCTGTTTTCGCACTGCAATTGCACAACTGGGAGTTTGTGTACTACATCGCCGTGGTGCTTATTTTGGCATGCGCCGCCATTGCCGTGCATCTGCGTGTGAAGCTTTCTTCGGGAGTGGTGTGGGGGCTGAGTATCTGGGGTCTGCTCCATATGGTCGGTGGGTTGGTACCCGTACCGCTAAGCTGGCCCGTAAACGGTGTAAATCATGTGTTTTACAGCTGGTGGTTGATTCCGGGTTTCCTGAAGTATGACCACGTTGTGCATGCCTATGGGTTCGGTATTTCCACGTGGCTGTGTTGGCAGGCATTGCGCTGCGCTCTGAAGAATGTGTATCCGACGTCGGGAATCCTTGTGCTTTGTGCCATCGGAGGCATGGGGCTTGGAGCGCTGAACGAGGTGGTGGAGTTTGTGGCGACGCTGGCCATTCCCAATACGAATGTGGGCGGATACATCAATACGGGATGGGATCTTGTGGCGAATCTGGTCGGGTCTGTGACTGCCGCTTTTCTCATAGGAATCTTCGAAGGAAAGAAGACACAGACAACGTGAGTGGTATGCTGCTCGTATGATCGATTCCCATTGCCATCCTTCGACAGGCTCAGGATGACAATTCTCTCCCTCATTTTTATTTGTTTGTTCTATGATCGATTCTCATTGCCACCTGGGCGACACTCAGTTCGAAAAAGATCTTCCCGCAGTCCTGCGTCGTGCTCGTGAGGCGGGAGTGGGCAGATGTATAGCCATAGCCGATTCTTTGGAGGAAGGAGAACGCTGCCTGGAAATATCGGCAAGGTATGACGAGGTCTTTTGTACGATCGGCGTGCATCCGCATGTCAGCAGCCGATGGTCGAAGGAAAGCATGAGCCGCCTAACCGATATGATTCGCAGCTCAAAGAAAGTGGTGGCGGTGGGAGAAATAGGCTTGGATTACTTTTACGATAATTCGCCGCGCAGCACGCAGCGAGAAGTATTTCGTGCGCAACTGCTCCTTACAAAAGAGCTGAACCTCCCCGCGGTGGTGCATTGCAGAGAGGCAGTGGAGCATATACGAGAAACGATCGCGGAGGTGAATCCTCCGAGTGTTGTCATTCATTGCTGCACTGAAAAATGGGAAGATGTCGCCCCGTTGGTGGAACGTGGCTACCACCTTTCGTTTACGGGCATTGCAACCTATACCAAGTCCGAAGAGATTCGCAGAACCATAAAGAAGTGTCCCTTGGAACAGATGATGATAGAAACAGATGCACCGTATCTTGCCCCCGTTCCGCACAGGGGGAGACGCAACGAACCTGCGTACGTAGCGGAGGTCGCCAAGTTACTTGCGGATTTAAAAGGTGTTTCTCTGCAAGAACTGGACGAAATTACCACCCGAACCACGGTGGAATTCTTCGGGTTGCCTGCTTAGTATTACCGCAGTGCCCCCGTAGGCTAACGGATAGACTGTCAGCTTCCGGCTTTTGCCCACCGAAGCACATCATGCGCCTGTAGCTCAGCTGGATAGAGCGTCAGCTTCCGGAGCTGAAGGCCACAGGTTCGAATCCTGTCAGGCGCACCACTATATAGCTACACTACTATAAAACGATACAAAACGTGTCATGGTGAACTCGTCGAACCATCACGTTTTGGCTTTGTGTCGCCCTTCGACGAGCTCAGGGTGACACAAAGCATATGCCAAATTATGGTTGTTCAGCTATACAAGTGACATGCGAAGGTGGGAGCCGAAGATACAGGTTCGATACCTGTCGGGGGTACCATTATTGACAGGAATCAATATACTTAATATAGTACTAATACAAGTTTCTCAACCTAATCATGTTTAGAAATACTCAATTTGAAAGATTTGCTGCTCAAATAGAAGACCTTGACCAAAAAGTGCAGTTTAAAGAATTAGTAGATACCTTTGAATTTGATGAGCAAGGAATGGTTTCTGGTGCAGTTCTTGAGTTATTTAATGGAACGGGTCTTGAAGCTCTCAGGGATGACTTTAATTCAAGGCATATTCAGTTCTTACAGCAGAGTGACTTTGAAGTTCTTATGGGAACAAGCAATGAGGTAGATGATGGAGTTGATGATTCAGGCTTCGAACCCGATGCATCAACTGACAATGGTGTTGCTGAGTACTAATCACTCTCGAATAAACTCCCATAAGGAGTACCATTTTACGGAGAATACAGTAAACTTCGTTGTGCTTCGGTACGCTGTCTGCGAATATACGCTGCGCGTATGAAGATACTCGGACTTACACATCCTTACAGCTGGAACACGGCTGCGGCTCTCCTCGTAGATGGCAAGCTTATCGCATTTGCCGAGGAAGAGCGTTTTACGCGCACCAAGCACGCACCGCGTTCTTTCCCTCGCAAGGCGATGGAGTACTGCCTGAAAGAAGGGGGGATAACCCTCGAAGAGGTGGACCACATTGCCATAGGTATGGATAGCAAGTGGTCTGTGGTGTTACCGAACCTCTGGCCGCCGCAACCTCCGCGATTTGCGTACGGGAAAATTCGACGCACTCTTGCGGAGATTTCCCGCGGGAACGAACTCTTTCCATTTTCACCCCAAGATCCGCGAGTGACGTTTTGCAATCATCACCTCTCACATGTCGCAAGTTCCCTGTATCTCTCGGGGTTTGAGAAAGCGAACTTTATCTCTCTCGACGGAGCAGGCGGAGGCGAAAGCGGCATGCTGGGGTGGGGAGAAGGGACAGACTTGCACATCTGCAAGCGTGTGACCAATGCGGGTAGCTGGGGTGCGCTGTACGAACGCATGACCAAAGTGCTCGGATTCCAGCCACACAGTCACGAAGGGAAAACCATGGGTCTTGCGGCATTCGGTACGCCAAATCCCGATCTTTTTGATTTCATAGACTGGGACTGCCCCGTTCCGCGCATAGACCATACCAAGCGTAACAAGTTTCTGGCTTCACTCACTCCGCGAGAGAAAGGTGCGGAGATCACACAGGAATACAAAGATCTGGCCGCCACCGTGCAGCATGCACTGGAGCGCGCATTGTTGCAGATGGCGAAGTATCTTTCAGAGAAGTCGGGAAGCAGAGCCTTGTGTATGTCCGGAGGTGTGGCGCTGAACTGTTCTGCGAACGGAAAGTTACTGCATAGCGAGTACGTCGACGACATTTTCGTACAGCCTGCATCTTCCGATGCCGGTGTGGCACTGGGCGCTGCAGTATTTCAGCATGTGCAACTCACAGGTAAGCGTCCGAGTTTCGTGTTTGACCACGCCTACTACGGACCTGCGTATTCAGATGAAGAAATAGAAGCGGTGCTCAGGGAATCGAAGCTCGGTTACGAGCGATGCGATAATATAGAGCGTCGTACCGCAGAACTGATGTCGCAAGGAAAAGTAGTGGGGTGGTTTCAGGGTCGTATGGAAGTGGGACCACGGGCACTCGGCGGCAGAAGCATAGTGGCGGACCCGGCATTGGAAGGCATAAAAGACAAGGTGAATGCCGAGGTGAAACACCGAGAAATGTGGCGACCGTTCGCACCCTCCATGCACTACGACGACATCGGAGAATACGTGGAAGGTCCGTACAACAGTCCTTTCATGATTCTGGCATTTCAGGCACGTAAAGACAAAGTGGAGAGTTACAGAGCTGCCGTGCATGTGGACGAAACGGCACGCGTGCAGGGAGTGCGAGAAGAAGTGAATCCGCACTACTTCAAGCTCATCTCTGAGTTCAAAGACATTACGGGCAGGGGAGTGATTTTGAACACCAGTTTCAATGTTGCGGGTGAGCCGCTTGTATGCAGCCCGACCGACGCGCTTCGCACCTACGCCTGCTGCGGAATGGACGCGCTGGCAATCGGCAGTTTCCTGTTGCGGAAAGATTCGTAAGAACAATGCGGCGTATACATCTGTTTATTGCGCTTCTTGCACATGTGTGACTGCGATAATTCTGGATTCGGCGTACCCCCACTCCACAGTGCCTTGCATGCGTACTTTTTTTCGTACGTACGGAGCAAGGTCTATGTCCGACTCCTTCGTCGGTACGGTGACAAATTGGTACACGATGGGATTCCCCGTTGCATGCAACGGATCGGAAACCGGTTGTGAGAGTCGGAGGACATAGCGGTATCCGATATCTTGCGCAGGAGGAGACGCAAGAAGCTCAAGCGTCCCGATGAATTCGTACGACACTCCGGCATCTCCCACGTGTCGAAGTTCCTGCTCACCTGAGAGCAGTGTTTCCAATTGCCATACACGCTCCTCAAGCGTTGTGACGCGCTGTGCAAGCTCGGTATCCGCTCGGGATTGAACCGAAGAGCTTTCGCAGGAAACCAGCAGCAGTGCCACCATGCACACGTAGAATTTGCTCATGGCAGCATTCTATAACCTGCATGAGAATTGTAAAATAGCGGAGATATTTCTAGGGGAAAGAGGGAAAGTAGGCTATACTTCGTTTGTAAGCTTAGTTTTGAAAGAGGTAGAGATGCTTCTCCCAGGGTTACGATTACATTTCTACTTCATTTATCCTATTTTTTATGGATACAGGTACTATCAAGAAGCTGCTTAATGGCTTCGGTTTTATTTCCCGCGAGGGTGGTGATGATCTTTTCTTCCACTCCGCAGACCTCGTAGATGTGGCCTTCGACTCTCTTCGTGAGGGTGAAGAGGTGCAGTACGAAGTTGGCTCCGGTCCGAAGGGTCCGAAGGCAGGAAACGTTTCCAGAGTCTAATTCTCTGCAATCACAGAAGACACACGACCTCAAAGACCGTGTGTTTTTTGTTGGTGATTTCAATGGTGTACATGCGCCGTTTATCAGCTTTTCAAATGACTGATACACTTTGCATATGAGTGCCAATGCAATCAGAAACGAGCTTCTGGCTCTGGCGGACAAAGAGAGGGCACAGCTTTCTCAGCGGTTTTTTAAGTGTGGCAAGGGGCAGTACGCAGAAGGCGACATATTCATCGGCGTGACTGTTCCTGCCATGCGATCCGTCGCCAAGCACCATGGCAATGCCACGATGAAAGACGTGGAAGTGTTGCTGAAAGACCCCGTTCACGAGTGTCGTTTCCTTGCCCTTATTTTGCTTGTGGCTCTCTTTCGTAAAGCGGACGAAGAGGGAAGACAAGCCATTTATGATTTCTATGTGCGGCACCTACGGCATGTGAATAACTGGGATCTTACGGACTCTTCCGCGTATCAGATAGTGGGTGCGCATCTGTTTTCCGGCGACCGTTCTGTCCTTGATTCTCTCGCACGATCAAATCATCTCTGGACGCAGCGAGTGGCCATGGTGTCCACATTCGCATTCATTCAAGAAGGGCAAACGGCAGATACGTTTCGCATAGCGAATATATTGTTGTCCCATTCGCATGACCTTATGCACAAAGCCGTGGGATGGATGCTTCGCGAGGCAGGGAAGCGTGATGGCTTTGCACTCCGCAGGTTTTTACAGACTCGGTACGAAAAGATGCCCCGCACCATGCTTCGGTATGCCATAGAGAAATTCCCCGACGAGGAACGAAAGCGGTATCTTGCGAGAACAGTATAAGATTCTTGTGGAGCGGGATACGGGAATCGAACCCGCCTCTCAGGCTTGGGAAGCCTGTATACTAGCCACTGTACTAATCCCGCTTCTTTTCAAGGATTAAGGGGGTATTTGGTGTATTTGGAGCGGATGACGAGATTCGAACTCGCGACCTTCGCCATGGCAAGGCGACGCTCTAGCCAACTGAGCTACATCCGCAGCGAACGAATGCTACGAATCTTCGCAGGGCTATGCAAGTGCATGATCGACTTCCTTGGAGTATCACTGGTACGGAGGGGCATTTTCTGCTACAATAGTATGATGATTGTACGGAAATTACGTCGGCTTTCTCTGACAGCGGCATTCTGCGCATTTGCTCTCATAGGGGTTGTGCAGGCCGCATCGGTCTCACAAGATACAGGTTCCGTGCCACTGTTGCAGCCTCTGTCTCCGGGAGTTTTTAGTATTCCGGTAATAAGCGGAGGACTACCTGCCGCAACCTTTATTGAGTATTTCAACCAATCTCGATCTTGGATTTTTCAGGTTGCCGTGGGTTTCACGGTGGTCTGGGTTCTCATAGGGGGATTCCTCTACATGACATCCGGTAATAATCAGAGCAGGCGTACCGAGGCTATCTCTCGCATGACTTGGGCAATTACAGGACTTCTTATGCTTTTGTTTGCCGGGTTCCTCCTGCGTACACTTAACAATCTCTTCTTCGTAGTATGAGAAAAATTCTTTCCTTTTCCATCTTCTTGCTTGCGCCGGTACTTGCGTACGCCGCACCGGGGGTGGACCCATGCGGAGTGTTAGGTGTGGGATATTGCGACGCGACAATGGGGCAGACGATTATTAACAACAGCATTTCACAGACAGGACTTTTGTTTGCAGGTATCGCAGGTGGAGCGGCCGTACTCTTCGGGGTCATAGGAGGAGCACAAATGCTTTTGAGCCTCGGTAATGAGAGTCAGGTGACCAAAGGTCGCAATGCGCTTATTTTTGCTCTCGGTGGTTTTGCACTCGTGCTTGCGTCGCAGGCAATCGTGTCGTTCTCCATTGCAAATGCACAATCTGTGGGACTGAATACATCGACCAATCCGTTTATTACGTTAATGTCCGCCATTGTGACCATTATGTTGCGCATCCTGAATTCCATCTTTGTTATCGTTATGGTTGGAGCCGGTATTCGAATGATTATCGGTCATGGAAAGTCAGATGAATTCAATAAGGCAAAACAAACACTGATTTTCGCAGTCGGAGGCGCATTTGTTATCAATGTCGCACATGCATTAGTACGTGGTATTTTAGCTACCGGTTTCGGTGCATAGTATGGAACTTCTTTCTTTCATTCACGACACGCTGATACAGACCGCGCACGCGCAAGATGTGTGGCAGCAGTACTACGCTCCCTTCGGAGGACCCGGCACGGGACCCGCCTTTATAAAAGTATTTGCATGGCGTACCGCAAACCTTGTTCTCAAACTTATTACGGGAGGTGCGGTCCTTGCCATTATGTGGGGAGGTCTGAAAATGATTACGTCGGCGGGAAACGAGGAGGGAAAAGAAAGCGCAAAGAAAATAGTCATGTTTGCGATAGGAGGCTTACTCCTGTCTATCTTGGCGGAAGCTGCCATCGTGTTTACGCGCGACTTCGTAACCAGCTTTACAAACTAGTATTCCCCGCACAGAATTCTTCTGCTTGTGCTCCACATTCGCTAGTCTGTCTTCGCTATGGCTCGTCACTACGTTACCACCGCGATAGATTATCCGAATGCTCCTCCGCATATGGGGCATGACAGCATGAGGGGCAAACCTGCGGTTTTCCCCTCATGGGCACCCCTTTCCCTTCAGTGGAGTCGCTCCAGTGCGGGAAACCCCCACTTCGCGACACATTTCCCTATTGTTTGAAATTTTCTTCACCCATGCGTCACTACGTCACCACCGCGATAGATTATCCGAATGCTCCTCCGCATATGGGACATGTGCTGGAGAAAGTGCTTGCCGATGTGGTGGCACGTTGGTTTCGTCTGCAGGGACATGAGGTTCGGTTTCAAATAGGGACGGACGAACACGGTATTAAAATTCAGCGCACTGCGGAAAAGGAAGGGGTGACACCGAGAGAATTGGTAGACCGTAATGTGCCGTTATTTCAAGACCTCTACTCAGGACTGAATGTCTCATACGACAAATTCATTCGCACTTCAAACGAGAAAGAGCACTACCCAACGGTGCAGGCACTCTGGAAAAAATTGGAAGCAGCGGGCGTTTTGGAAAAGCGTTCGTACACGGGTCTTTACTGCAGCGGTTGTGAACGCTTTATGACCAAGCGAGATCTGGAAGACGGGAAGTGCCCGAATCATCGCACCGCCCCCGAGGAAGTGACGGAAGAGAACTGGTTTTTAACAATGAGTGACTACGGGAAAGAGCTGCGAAATCTTCTTACCAAAGAGTGGGACGGAGAGTCGTACCGTATTGTTCCGGATTTTCGTGCCAAAGAGACACTTTCACTCATAGACCAAGGATTGGAAGACGTCTCATTTTCCCGTCCCGGTACCAGTCTCTCTTGGGGAGTGCCCGTGCCGGGAGATGAGCAGCAGACGATGTACGTTTGGTGCGATGCCCTTACAAACTATATTTCAGGTCTCGGGTTCTTTACCGACCACGAAGAGAGTGAATGGTGGAACGATGCGCGCATTACGCATGTTATCGGGAAAGATATCGCCCGTTTCCATGCACTCATTTGGCCGCTTATGCTCAAGAAAGCAGGCGTACGTATTCCAGATGAACTCCTCATTCACGGCTTTCTCACCAGCGAAGGGGACAAAATGAGCAAATCGCTCGGGAATGTGGTGGTGCCGGACGACATCTTGCAGAAGTTTGCGGGTAATCCCGACCCTCTTCGTTTCTATTTGAGCCACGAAGTGCCCGTGGGCAGGGACGGAGATTTCTCGTGGGAACGATTTGAGAAACTTTATGATGCAAAACTGCGGAATAATCTCGGCAATCTTCTTAATAGGATACTAGTGATGTTGGATAAGGAGGGGGGCTCTCTTGTTCAGATTAATAATAAGAGCGAGCGAGGTTTGCATGAATTGATCCCGCACCAGTGGGAGTTTTATGTTGAGAGTATGGATTCATTCGAGCTTCATAATGCAATTAATATCGGAGGCCATAATCAAATTGTTGATTTCTGTAACCAGGATATTTCGTTGATGAAACCATGGGAGATGGATTCTGAAAGCAAAATGAGATATCTCTCTGAGCTATCAGAGGCTATGAGACATGTGTCCCTCATGCTCCTTCCCTTCATCCCAGATACCGCTTATCGTATTTCCAAGCAGCTCAATGTGCCGTACGCAGAGGCTATGCTTTCCAAAGACTTTGTCATTACAAACGACATGAAACAGTGGGGAGGATGCAAAGACTGGAAGACCGTGGGAACACCCGAAATTCTCTTCGCTCCGCTTGAGGACTCTTGTTGCTCGGGGTAGTGTGGAAGCGCTCTCGCAGCTGAAATGACCGAAGGCGTCTGCTAAGGGAAAAGAGGCGAGGGGAGCAGCTACTTTTTACTTCATTCACACATTGTAACATGTTTGATCCTATGTCTGAACTCAGCGGCGGTCAGTCCGACGACCATGCTTCCACGGACGATGCGCGACCTGCGCCATCCGCAGGCGGAAACAGCGGCGGCGGCAAGGGTGCGTTTGCACAGGAAGTGCACTCCGTCACCATTCATGCTCGTCAGCGCACATTCTATATCGACCTGAAAGAATCCGGTCACGGCAAGTTCTTCAAGATTTCAGAAAAATCTCGCGGAGGTCAAAAGACCACCATCATGTTCGATGCCGAAGACCTCGACCAGTTCATAGATGCATTCCAACAGATGAAGTCTCAGCTCTAAGAACGCTTTTTTTCAAAAGCCTCGGTGTATGCCGGGGCTTTTTTAATACCCCAGTGGAACAACGTATCCGTTCACATGAGGATTGCTCACCATCATCAGCAGTAAGATTTTTGCCGCTTCCGCCCTGGTAATGTGTCGGTCCGGTCGGAATGTGCCGTCTTCGTACCCTTCGACGATGTCGTATTCCACTACCCTGTTCACGTAGTCAGCAAACCAGGAGTCTTCGAATACATCTGAAAATGTTCGCTGCTGAAACGGGCTGTCGAGAGGTTCCAGTTGTGTTGTCTCCAACAGAATCTTCAGTGCCTCCGCTCTGTTTACGGGAGCATCCGGGCGAAAGCTTCCGTCGTCGTAGCCTTCCACAATGCCGTACTCCAGTGCGGTGTAAATGACCTGCCTTCTTCGTATTCTGTCTTCAGATTCTCTCGGACGAGTGCGCACAGGTACATCCGTAAACACTGGCAGATCTTCGGGAATCTCATCTAGAAGGGGAATGCAGCCGGTCATCAACGCAATTTTTAACAGTTCGTACCTGGTGATTTCTCTGCTTGGGAGAAAATTGATAATTCCTTCCATATCGTACCCGTCCACAATTCGTGCATACGAGGGCAGCACTTTGGTGTTATGCAGGTGTTGCACGGCGCTTTCCGCCCAGTGATTTTCCAAGTCGGCAAAATGTTTCCCGGATTCCGCGTATAACAAACACGGGTTCTCGGCGGGGTCGGTACCGTCTTCTATTTCTTGCCCATCTTTTACGCCGTCATTGTCCGTATCTTCATCCAGAGGATCTGTTCCCTGAATAAATTCATCCAAGTTGCTCAGCTCGTCGTTATCCGCATCTTCCGAAGCATCGGACCGCTTCTCTCCCGAGAGGTTATTTTCCGCTTCGTATTCATCGGGTATGCCATCGAGATCTTTATCTTCTTTGTACTCTCCATCCAACGGAAACGGATCTTCCGCATCCCCTATGCCGTCTCCGTCGGTATCGGGATTATCCGGTGCGGTTCCCAGAAGTTGTTCGGTTCCGTTTATAAGCCCGTCTCCATCGAAATCGTAGGTGAAGTCATCTGTTTTGTTAAAAGGATCACGGTTATAGAGCACTTCAGATCCGTCGGCTTCTCCTCCTCTGTCCGTATCGGCATTCATAAGATCCGTTTCATCGGGATCCCATTTTCCGTTACCGTTTTTATCTTCCTCAGTATCGGGTATTCCGTCACCGTCCGTGTCCGAAGCGGTGGGAGTTTGTGCAACTGCAATGCCAATGCTCAGGAGAATCACCAAGAGAAATTTCATCGTCATACAGTATGCACCGATGCATACGTCGGTGCTACTGAATGCCATTCGCCCATGCGGTTGCAGACATTGCCTGTTTTCCCGGGGGCTGCAACTCTTTCACGAAGAGAATGGTATTGTGCGCACACTGCAATGCAATACTTTCCGGTTGTTCCTGCAGCGATGTTTTCAGCAGTTTTACTGTGTGCCCACGAATGGGACACGTAACACCCGGCCATGGCACGAGTGCACGTACGGCACGGTCTATGTGTTCCGCTGTCATTTGCTCGAGGTCTGTTTTTCCGTCTTCTCTGCGTAACTTAGAGCAGACGGTTATGGCGCCTGTGTCTTGCGCGACCGGGTGCAATGGCTTTTTGAGCGTCTCAATGAGAAGCAACGCCCCCTGCGTTGCCAGCTTGTCGTGCAGTGTTTCTATTGTTTCACGTTCCTCTATGGGGACTGTGCGTTGCGCGAGAATATCTCCCGCATCCAGTGCTTTTACCATCTTCTGAATACTGACTCCCGTATTCGCATCTCCCGCCAGCAGTGCGTGCTGCAACGGCGACGCGCCTCGCCAGCGGGGAAGAAGCGACGCATGCACATTCACCGGAGCTATTTTTGGCAAGGCAAGCAGTTCCTCTGAGAGGATTTGACCGTACGCAACCACCACGAGGAAATCGCATTCTATGCTCTCGCCTGGCAACTCTTTGTTAATGTTGCGTGGCTGAAAGCAGGGAATTCCCTTCGTTGCAGCGTAGGCGGAAACGGGAGGAGGAGTAAGAACCTGTTTTCGTCCTACGGGCTTATCCGGCTGCGATACGACAAGTCGAACATCAAACGACGGATCTTGTCGCAGTGCCTCCAGCGACGGGATGGCAAAGGCAGGTGAGCCGGCAAAAATAACGGAAAAGGTTTGAGGCATCTCACTCCAGTGTACACTGAGATCCCATGTCCAAGAGACCAAAAATGCTGGCATCTGTCGTGCGCGATATCATCGCTCCTGTTTTGCGTGAGTGCCCGAGCGAATGTGGGATGGTATCCATTACCGAAGTGGAGGTTACGGATGATTTTTCGTATGCCACCGTGTACATAAGCGCATTGAAAGAACCGGAGTTGGCGCTGAAATTTCTGGAAGGAAAACTCTTCGAACTTACGCGGTCACTCGGGCAACTGTATCGCAAACGCATACCAACGCTCCGCTTCCGGTTGGACTACAGGACAGAAAGGGGAGGACGCATAGATGAGCTGCTACGGTAAGTCAGCTTTTCTCTACAGAGTACTGTAAGAGTACACCTTGCATTCCGTGCAACACCGTAGTGTTGCTGTCGGATTCCTTTGCAAATTAGAATTCTACCCTTATGTCCATTTCAGCAAAAGACGCACAGAAGGTACAAATTATTTTCGAGAAAGCGAAGCGTGTTTTGTGTGTATGCCATCGCAATCCGGATGGCGATGCCATAGGTGCTCTGCTTGGTATGGGCTTGCTTCTGGAGCAGGCATACCCGAGCAAGAAGATTCTTCTGCACTGCGTGGATCCCGCACCCGATACGTTTCATTTTCTTCCCGAAAGCGGCCGTATTCTGGGCACACCGGAGCTGGCCGATGGCGATGCGGTTGTTTTTCTCGACTGTGCGGAGCCGAAGCAGACGAATTTGCACGAGTCTCATGCGGAATTGTTTACCAAAACGTATCTCACCATCAATATAGATCACCACCCGACAAATACGCTGTTTGCAGATGTAAATTTTGTCGTTCCGAATGCTGCGTCCTCCTGCGAGATAGTCGTGGAACTGGCTGATCTGCTGGGATGGCAACTCACAAGTGATATCGCCACCTGTCTCCTGACAGGAGTATATACGGATACCGGCGGGCTTCTGCACAGCAACACCACTGCCAATGTGTACAGAACGGTCGCGCGACTGTTGCGTGCGGGTGCACGTCGCCAGGCAATAGTGACTGCGGTGTTTCGTACCGCAAAGCCAAGTACTCTCAAGCTCTGGGGACGTGTGCTGGAAAAAATTCACCTTACTCCGGAAGGTGGCGCCATTTCGGCTCTCACGCAGGGGGATTTTCGGGCAACGGGTGCGGATTACAGCGAACTAACAGGTGCGATAGACTACGTGAATGCGGTTCCCGGCATGCGATTCTCTCTCATTCTTTCGGAGCGGGACGGTATTGTGAAAGGGTCGCTGAGAACATTGCGGGACGATGTGGATGTGGCTGCCATGGCAAGTAGATTCAGCGGAGGCGGACATCGTAAAGCGGCAGGCTTCTCGGTGCTAGGTACGCTGCAGCCGGAAGTGCGATGGAAAGTAGTGGAGCCCGCTGCTATGCAGTCGGGTCCTTCTCATTCGGGGGAGTAATCTCTTCTTCGTTCCTCTTCTTTATCTTTGTAGGTTCTTTTGCCTTCTCGGCAACAGGTGCCGCAGGCTGCTTTACCTGTCGTGACGAAGAGGCGTACATAGCGGGAACAGATATATCATCTATCGGATCTATTTCATCGAAAGGGTCTACGGGAGGTGGAGGCGGTTCCGTAGATGCCAAGGACGGAGGTGGTGGTGGTTCTACGGGTGCAATGAGAGGCTTCTCCTTCTCTGTCTTGGGTGCTACCGGAGTTGTCACGTCTTCCACGGGGTCTATGGAATCGAAAGGATCTACCGGGCCGGTAGACACCTCTGGTGTTGCGGGCTTAGGAGCCGTATCGGCAACGGCAGCATGTTCTTTTTCCGACGAAGTTTGGATATCAGTACTTGTAGACTCCTCACTTTCTTTCTTTGATTCTGTAGCCGACGCTGTTTCCTTTTGCAGTCCGGTTTTCTTTGTTTCTGTTCTGCCGAGAGCAGTATCCAAGGCCTTCTTGTGTTTTTCTGTTTTAAACATTCCCTGAGAGGATTCTCGTTCCTCGGGCGGCTTACCCTTTGCGCGTTCTTCTTTTTCGGAATTGGCAATCTTTTGTTCTGCGACTCCGTCGGCAGTATCTTTGGCGTCCGTTTTTCCGGACATCACTTCTTCGGGCTTGGTGGTAATAATTGCCGCTTCTTCGGGGCTCGCCACCACCTGAATAGCCACGTGTTTGTTACCGGCGAAGAAGAGACCTTGTCCCACGTCTGAGTTCAGCAGCAAATACTTTTCACCGTCAGTGAGGTAGAAGAGTTTCTGCAGGTTATCCACCGCAGTGGGGGATTGCTTCAGAAGCACCTGCATCTGTGCGTTGGTCACAATCGGTTTGCCGTACGGTGAGTTCACGAAGTCTTCCACGTCCTGCGTAATTGTCGTGACACCGAGATAGTACTTTCGAGCACGCTTAATGAGCCCGTAGAGAAACCGTGCCGAGTCATCGTGTTGCATCAGGTTCCATGCCTCATCTATGACGAGGAACCGACGTTTCATATCTGCTCGAATGCTGCTCCAGAGGAAGTTGAGCACCACGTACATGGCAACAGGACGAAGAGATTCCTCCAAATCACGAATCTGAAACACCACCAATTGGTTTTCCATTTGCACACTGGTGTGCTTATCAAAAATTCCTGCGTACGCACCTTCCGTGTATTTGGTGAGTGTTTGTGCCATGTTTTCTCCTCCGTTCGTTGTCATAAGAACATCCACGAGCTCATGCATGGTGGGAGGTTCTTTATCGGAGTAGTCCTTGGTATCCAAGCTGATATCCTTGAGTGCGTAGGTGTCCAAAATGGCTTTGTCCAAAATACCGTCTTCTGCGGGAGTCAGCGTGCCAAGCATAAGCTTAAACAGTCCGTGCAGCGTAATAACTGCCGCACGCAGCACCTCTCCCGGACGTGCCTCTTCTCCGCGTATTGCCTTTGGTAAATCGAACGGATTTATGGAGTTGTTGCTCTGCAGCGAAATGGGAATAAATGTTCCCCCCACTGTCTTGGCGAGGTTCACGTATTCATTTTCAGGGTCGATGATGAACACTTCCGTTCCAAACATCATGGATCGCAGAATTTCCAACTTCACTGTGAAAGATTTACCTGCTCCGGATGTGGCGAATACGGTCGCATTCGCATTGGCAAGGTCGAATCGGTCGAAGATAACAAGGCTATCGTTGTGACGGTTAATACCGTACATAATTCCATGATCGTCCGTGAGGTCCGAGCTTGTAAAAGGGAAGCTGGTGGCAAGCGGACTGGTATTCATGTTACGAGTTACTTCCAATTCGTCTTGGCAGAAGGGAAGCGTGCTCAGCCATGCGTGTTCCATTTGGAATACGGCGGGCTTTGTCATCACCAGTTTTCCTCCGAGGAGGGACTCCAAGTCTGCTTCCATCTTTTTCAGTTTCTCTTCGTCTTCGGAGTATACGGTAACGTACATACCGAATTGGTAGAGCTTTTCTTGTCCGCGGGCCAAGAGATCTCTCAGTTCTTCGGCGTCCTGCAGAGCCGCTTCCAAAGAAGGATCTCGCACCACTCCGCGTTGCTCAAGCATTCGGATGGATGAACGCATTTCCGCCACCTTCTTTCGCAACATTTTCATAATTGCTTTGTTGCTTACGGGGTAGATGAAATGGGCTATATCCATTTCCGCATCGTAGTTGATGGTAGGGGAGAGCCAGTTCGGGAATATGTAGCTCGGCCAGTTGTACACGAAGTACGTACGGGCATGCAGGTTGTTGAGTGTCACCTCGTTTCGCTTCACTTCCATTCCCGCAGGAGCAATAAGATCCAGTGTTTTCTGAATTCCTTCTTCGTAATGCTTCAGTGCAAGCCGCTCTTCGGGTGAAAGACTGCTTTTGCTTATGTGTGAGCGTGACACAACGGCATCGTTTTGCGGCGGAGCCTTAAGCCCCAGCAGTTCATCCAACGCCAGCATGAGCGAGCTCTTTCTCTTCTGCTGCTTCGATTTCTTCTGCAGCTGCTTCTTGACGTTCTTTGGTGGTTCTTTTTTGACCATGAAGAGGTGTACTTACAATCGTAATAAATCTCTCCATTGTAGCAGAAAATCAGTTTTTGAGCAATGTATGAGCCGCTACTCCCGAATGTATTCGGTGCCGAATATATTGCTGGAATCCTCACTGTTCGAAGAACGTCTGAACGGCTTCTTTTCGTCCAGAATGCCCAAATTCTCTATTCCAGGTACTTCCAAAACTTTCAATCCCGCTATGAGTACCTCTCTGTTCTTCTCAATGGCGCGCAATCTCTCTTCTGCAATCTTCAGCATTTCCTCAAATCGTTTGAGAATATCTTCCGTCTGATTCAGTCGCGCTTCCGTCTGCGCCAAGTTGGATTCTGCTTCTGTCAGCTGTTCCTGAATGCCCGCAGAACGACCGTAGTCCTCGTTTTTCAGCGTGCTTCGCAATTCGGATTCCAATTCCCGTACGACTGTCCGCCTGTCTTTCTTCTCTGTCTTTAACGTTTCTACCTGTTGGTCCAATTCCTTCTGTTTTCGCAATGCGATACTGCCGACACTTCGCAGAGAACCGAGATATTCATCCAGTGTTTTTCCACGGTTGTCAGATCTGTTGAGTGTGTCTGCAATGTCCACTTGCAGTACGGTTCCAAATTCCTGCAGAAGCAGGAATGTTTCACTCGTAGCCGGCAACGATTGTCCGATAAGAAGCGTGCGCTGGGCTTCTATGCCCAGCATAGCAGCTTTGACAGACACGAACGCACCTTGCGCGAGATAGCTGCTTATAAACATTCCCAGAGGAGCACTCGGTCGTATCTGCTGCATGGCATTTTGAACCCGCGTAGACGTAATGGTCACTGCGGCAACGCCGCCGCGAGAAGTACTCGATTGCAGCTCTGTTTCCTCCTCATCAGATCCGCACCCCGCCAGGAGAAGAGGGAAGAGAAGAGTAACGACGAGAAATGTCTTATTCATCACTCCATTGTACCTTTTTTGGCCTTGTATAACAATAGAGTTCAATATTTGGCACTTATGAACACAATATTTATAGCAAAATATGGGTGGACAAACGTGCACACATTTTGTGTTCAAACAATGAGTATAATCTGTGAGCAAGATCAAATTTTGTTTTCAAGTAGCAATACGTGCTTAAGGTGCTACATTCAGCCATGTTATCTGAGTATCACTTTTGTTCAACGTCGACTTTTCGCACATGTATGAGACCCTGACAGAGAAGGCAAACGATGTTCTAAGCGAGACATTTTCACTCTCGAATGTCGACCTTGATTGGAGGCGTCCGCAAGAAGCGATGCACGGAGATATTTCCACCGCCATCGCACTCAAGCTGAGTAAAGAGGTGGGGCAGAGCCCGAGAGATATTGCAGAGAAGCTCATAGAAGGCCTCTCTTCATTGGAAGATGTATCGAAAGTGGAATTGGCAGGCCCCGGGTACGTAAACGTGTGGCTTACCCCCAAAGCGCTCATTGCCGCACTGGCAGATACAAGAGAAGCATGTACCGCGAGAGTAAAGAGAGGGGGTGCACCTGTTATCGTTGAGTATTCTCAGCCAAACATTGCCAAGCCTCTTGGGGCACATCACTTGCTTACCACCCTTATCGGGCAGTCCATTGCGAATTTATACGAGCATCAGGGATATGATGTAATCAAGTGGAACTACATCGGAGATTGGGGAACGCAATTTGGAAAGTTGGCGATTGCAGTGGGAAAATGGGGTGATGACAGAAAGGCTTCCGAATATTCCATCGATGAACTTCTCGCCCTGTATGTACGATTTCATGAGGAAGTAGAGAATGACCTCACGCTTGATGACGCGGCAAGAGAGGCATTTTTGAAACTTGAAGAAGGCGATGCACATCTTCAGTCTTTCTGGGAAGATATCGTACGTACAACGAAAGCGGATCTTGCGGCGTTGTACGAGACACTGCACGTTTCGTTTGATTTGGATCTCGGAGAGTCTTTTTATCAGGATAAAACAGATGCAGTTTTACATGAAGGAAGAGAGAAGCATGTGTTCACCGAAGGGGAGGGCGGATCTCTCATTGTACAATTTTCGGAAGAGTCTCATTTGCCTCCGTATCTTGTGCAAAAAGGAGACGGTGCCACGCTGTATTCAACGAGAGACATTGCGCAAATGCGCTACAGAATTGATACATACCATCCTCAGGAAATCTTGATTGTCACGGATATTGCGCAGAAATTACATTTTGAACAGTTGGTAGAAACCTGCAAGCAGTTGCAGTGGAAGATTCCCGCCTTCGAGAACGTTCTTTCCGGACGCATGCGATTTGCCGATAAAAGCATGAGCACAAGAAAGGGCAATGTCCTTAAGCTCAAAGATGTGCTGGAAGAGGCGGTAAGAAGGGCGGAAGAGAAAATAGCGGAACACGAAGAGAGTATTCAGACGAATGATCTCGGAGCACTGGCCTCCATGATGGGAGTCGGAGCCGTATCCTATGGAATTTTGAGTCAGAACAGAAAGCAGGATATTATTTTCGACTGGGAGAAGATGCTGAGTTTCGACGGCAACAGTGCGCCGTATTTGCAGTACACCCATGCGCGCGCGAAGTCCGTTCTCCGCAAAGCGGAAACGGAGCACGCAGATATGCCTGCGGATATGGCGGACCTGATGGAAAAAGAGCGCGTGCTCATGGGCACGCTTCTGGAATTTTCCCGCGTACTCGAAGAGGCTCGAGCGAGCCATATTCCTCATATTCTTGCCAATTATCTCTTTCAGCTGTGTCAGGATTTCAACTCTTTTTACAACGACACACCCATTCTCAAAGCCACTGAGCCAGAGCGTCAGTTTCGACTGGCACTCACACACTGCACCGCATCTGTACTGAAAACAGGCGCGGAGCTCCTGACGATTAGCGTACCGGATCGTATGTAGTCATTTTCCCTTCTCCCTTCTCCTTTCTCCTTCCTCCCATGTCCCCCTCCCGTTCCCGCCGCCGCGCCGCCGTCCGCTCTCGTCGTCGCTCTCATATATCCGACAGTCGTTCGACCGTCGCCTTCCTTCTCATAGCATGTTTCGGCATCCTGTTTGCAGGTTGCGGAGGAGGAGTGCAGGAAGACAAAGAGCCTGCGGAGGAATTTGCATTTACGGAGCAGGATGTGGAGAAGTTTCGAGAACTTGTTATGGGAGATACCGGTTCTCAGGCAGTACGAACACCGCATTTGGTAGTGGAAGGATCAAATGAAGGTGATTTGCCGGTGTTGGATCTTTCGGAGGTCGCACGGTTCGATGCTGTGCGTTCCGTTACGTCCGGAGAAGAAGGAATTTATCGTGTGACCAATGATTTTTTGAACATGCGCACAAGCCCGAAAGTCACGGCAGAACAGTTGGAACGGTTGGAGCGCGGTGACACATTCACCGTACTCAAGTTTCATGACGCCGCATGGGCTCAAATTAAACTTGCGAACGGAAGAGAAGGGTACGTTTCCACGCGGTACATCGCGAAGATGACTTCCGAAGACAAGTTGCCCGAAGAGAATGCTGCGTTCGAAGGACAATACTTTGTGAACTTCGGATTCTTAAACGTTCGCAAAGAACCCGATGCACAGAGTGACAAAATCGGAGAACTGCCCGGTCAGGCCATCGTTAAACCGTTGAGTATGGACAAAGTCTGGGCACGGGTGCCTTTCGAAGGAAAAGAGGGATACGTAGCTGTACAGTATTTGCAGCCGTTCCTTCCGAAATTTCTGGTACGACAGGAAACATACGCGTTGCCTGTGCTGCATTACCGAATGGATAAAGACGGCATGCAGGACCTTTTGGTAAAGCACATCGGTAAACTGCAGCAGAGCAATGTGAACATTCTTACGTTCGCAGATTTCAAAGATTTTCTCTTCAAACAGGAAGAGCGTGACGTACGTCTGGACCCAAACAGCGTGCTTCTCGGTATTTCCGGTATGACGGCATCCAACTACAAAGATGTGTCTGACATCCTTCGTGCAAGCGGCGTGCGAGCAACGCTGTTCCTGCAGACACGAGATATCGGAATCGACGGCATTACGGAACAGGGCATTCTTACGCTGCTCGCGAACGGCCACGATATTCAATCCGGCGGTCACACCGGAGATGACCTGCGCTCGTACACGAATGCTCAGGTGTCATTGGAGTTGGCACAGAGTCGCCAGATACTGGAGCAGAAAACCGGGAAGACTGTTTTTGCCATTGCATACCCCGGCGGAGGGGTAAATGAGCGTGTGGAGAAAATGGCTGCCGAAGCGGGATACCTTCTGGGTGTCGCCTCCACTCCCTCGTCATCATTCAACCGTGCACAACTTCTGCGTATGCCAAGTTACCAGATCACCACGGGTATGACGGAAGACGACGTTCTGAATATCGCACGGGGAGATCAGCTCTAGTTTTCCGATCCCGGAAACACCAGTTCAATCTGTTTCATAAGGTCCTGAGCGCTGTTGCTGGTCATGGCAGCAGCCTCTTGTGCCGCTTGCTGCGTAATCTTCTTTAACAGTTCATCTCCGTGTTCGTAGATGTACCACACGCTTACGAGCATCAGTACGAGAGGAATGAGTCCCAAGATACCGCGGAAGAATCCTCCCCACGTGCGGAGCTTATCGCGCTTATCCATGCGTCTGAGGTATTCCACAATCATGTCGATTCTATCGTCTGTTGTGAGCGGTGCTTCGGCATCTGTCTTTTTGCGTGGCATACGGAGGGAGTTAGAATCCGCGGCGCCACTTGCGGATACATTCGAAGGCGCGAGTTCCATAGTAGCGAGCAGAAACAGGTACGTCCATGCAGTGCGTAAGCTCCAGCAGATTGCCGCCGTATCCTGTCTTAAAGGTTGTCACTCCCTGAAACGGGTGATTCTTTACTCCCTCGGGTGCTATTCCCCAGAAATTGTAGACGTGGTCTCCGCGTGCGAGTGCGTCCGATATTGCAGTCCATTGCAGAAGGTAACTTGCAGGAATCTTGGGGTACGCGTGCGTGCTGGCGCCATGGTGATAGCTGGTTTCACCGGCAATGTGCATATGAATGGAAGATGCCAACACCTCTCCGTTGTATTTTGCGATGTACAAGGTGCACTCGTTGCGTGGTGCGAAGTGTGCGACCTGTGCCCGAAAGAACGTGTTGGTGTACGGGGTAAACTGGTGCCTTTTTCTGGTTTCGTCGTGCAGTGCGAAGAATAGCGGCAGGTCATCGAGAGGATGTGACGAGGCTTCCACAGTCACACCCTCTTTCTCGGCACGGCGTATGAGGTTTCGGGTGGTTTTGCGAAGTTGCATGAATATTTCTTCCTTCGTGCGGGGCGGAGATTTTGCATCGTTATTCTGCCATGCATCTTCCTGTGTGAGTGGCAGATACCACAGGTGTTCTGCGAGCATGTGCATGGGAGCGGGTTTGGATGCGGGAAGAGTCGTACCCTGTTTCCAAAACGGACTGAGGCGCACGAAGCTGCACTTGTGTTCCGCCGCCCTCTTTTGCAGTTCTTCGAGCAGGAGAGGAATCGCGGCCTGCGTGGAAAGAAGCGGACCGTACGACACACTGAGATGCCGTCCTCTGCGAGCCGGTACCACTATTGCCTGACATATCCCCTTTATGTCTCCGTTCTCCCGCACTTCCAGTCGAATGGGTTCTTGCCCTATTTCTTTGTACACTTCTCCCATGGTCCAGCTTTGCAAGAACGGTTTGTACTGTTGCTTTCGCAAAAAGGTATCCCACTCTTCCTGATGTTGTGCGTCGGTTACTTTCATGGGAATTATGCTAGCAGGGAAGTGAGGTGATGAAGGAGTGAGTCCGCTTGTTTCTGTGTCATAGTCGGGTGTGTGGGAAGAGTGAGGATCTCTCTGGCCACTCGTTCCGCGTGCGGACAGCTTCCCGAAAGATAGTTCGTTGATTCCTGATGTACCGTACGAGGACACACCACCGCACCGGTCCAACTGTCGTCTAAGTAGATGTTATATTTTTTCAGCGCCGCGCGTATGTCATCCGCATGTTGGACGAACAGAGGGAACTTCTGCAGAGGAAGCTTTGTGAGATGCGGGAGTATTTTCCAGCGCTGTGTGTCCGCATAGCGAGCGTAATACTGCGTCAAAGCTCTTCTGTGCGCGTTAATCTCTCCGAGGCGAGACAGCTCGGCACGCACGAGAGCAGCGCAGGGAGGGGGCATTTTGTGGACATGAGGAGGCATATCTCCCTGTTTCTCGGACGCACTCAGCACAGGAAGAAGCAGTCGTAACTTTCCTGCGAGGAAGAGCAGTATTTTTCCTATGCCGAACAATCCGTAGGTCATACGACCTTTGTGGTACAACGCAGGGTACAGCAGCGCACGGAAGACAGTGTGTATTGCAAGCGTATGCGCATTGCTTTCTTCCTGCCTGAGAAGCGCACTCGTGCCATCGTTTCGTGAGAGTATGGCACCGCCCAGAACACCGGAAATTGCTTTGTCTCTTCCGAAGCTCAGCAGTACGTATTCTCCGTATTTGCCGACAGTGCCGGGACCCTGTGCATCCGGCAGCATGTGTGCACAATCTTCTATGAGCACGATGTTGTGTTGAGCACACAGGTGGCTGAGACGCTCCGTATCTGCGGGAATACCGAAGGTATGCTGACAAATGATTGCTCTGGTACGAGAACTTATTCTCCCTTGTATGGCATTGGGATCCATATTCAGAGTCTGCAGATCTATATCTGCGTATACGGGAGTGTATCCTGCCGTGTGAATGGCATTGGGCAGTGCCACACATGTGTAACCCTGAATGATAATCTCAGATCCTTGTTCGAACCGAAGCGACCGCAGCAACGCAAGCAGTGCTTCGCGTCCCGAGCCGAAGAGATGTGCGGAAGCACTGAACTGTTTCTCCAGTTCATTGCGAAGCTCATTGGTGTGCTTGGTGTTGTTCCATGTCCACGGACTGAGCAACAGACGATCTGCATGCAGTGCATATTTTCGTGAGACATGCGGACCGAACGTGTGATGGATTGGTCGAATACTCATGATAGCAAATGGTGTATTGCTCCGGACGGCACTCGTCCTATGCAGACGAGAAGCGACTTGTCTGTGAGCGGAGGCAGCGTGGGACTGTAGATTTCAATGGGTTTTCCGAATCCTTTTTCAAAGAAGCGTCCGCTACGTGCGTTCATAAAAATTACACGGTCGAACGTTTTGGTCGCTACTTCACCGAGTTCGGTGTGAATGAGATCTTGTTCCTGACCCAGTTCTATCAGCCCCGATGTCAGCAGAACTTTCAGCGTTGCAGGCTGCATGCGTGCCCATGACATAGCGGCTTTAAAGCTGGCAGGACTGGCGTTGTGTGTATCATCAAGAATCTGAATTCCTTTCTCTGTTCGTACCGAAAATGTGTGGCTTGGAGGAACGTAGTGTGTGAGTGCGCTCGCAATTTCCTTGTTGTTCATTCCGAGTTCACGTGCAATTGCGATTGCCAGAAGAACGTTGGTGACATTGTGCGTGCCGTGCAACGGTACGGCGAAGCGGGTATCGCCTTCTCGGAACACGATGCCACTGGCAGTCTCTTCGATATCGAACGCTTCCACGTCCGCATGTCCTCCCGTGCCTACCAGCACCACGGGGCATGCGGCTTTCTTTGCCACGGCAACAGACGCGTTGTTATCGGCGTTGAGAAATGCTTTCCCCTCCACGGGGAGTGATTCCAGCAGTTCTGCCTTCGCCGCACTGAGAGTTTCCTGAGAACCGAACAGCGCCATGTGCTGCTTTCCGATAAATGTGATTGCTCCGAGGGTCGGTTTGGCTATGGCACAGAGTCTGGCTATTTCTCCTTTGCGGTATGCGCCCATCTCCACAATGAGCAACTCGGGTGGAGATTCTTTTCGCAGAGAGAGTTGCGAGAGCATCCAGTTTGCCACTCCCATTTCAGAATTGACGTACGCAGGCGTGGTAAGAACGTCACGGGAGGAAAGGACGCATGCGAGCAATTCCTTCAGGGTCGTCTTTCCCGCACTTCCGGTAATACCGATGACGGTGAGATCTTGAAACGTATCTCGCAGAGCACTTGCTCGTTGCATACGTCTGTTTTTCAGAAGGCTGTCTACGGGCAGAAATATCACCCATGACAGACCGAGTATCCAAGACTGTATCAGTGGAAGAACGACGAGGAGGGTGGGGTGCGAATATTGCCACACATACGCGATAAGCAACGTGAGTGTCAGAGCACACATGAAGAGCACTTTTGCTTTCTGAGTCCATACGGGAACGCGTTGCCGCTTTGTGGCGAACTGAGCAAGTCCGAGTATTCCCAGAGCGGCCAGCGCCAGTAAGTGCCACGACTGTCGTACATGAGGAAGAAGTATGCCCAGGACAAACAGCGTCAGTACCGTTGCGGGTCGCACCGGTCCAAGCAATTGTCGGAAACAGCCTTCGCTGCGCAGATGTTCACGTAGCCTGTCTATTCGCCACTCCTTTATCTGCCACAGCCACGTAAGCGTGAGTAGCGGGGAGAGCGATGCCAGGAGAGCAAGAAGTATTGGTACTGCCGTATTCACAGATCTCTATCCTACCGAAAGGGGACGAACAACAGAAACGCTCCGTAGGCATATTTACACTGGATAAAAATCCATAAATTTGCTACAATGATGTGATTTATTCACAAAAACTATTATGATCAGTCGAAACACATACCACACCCATACCCACAGTTTTGCTGCCGGGTTCATTACGGCTTCCGTATTCTTCATGATTCCGGTACTACTTGTGCCAAATATTCGTGCGGAATTTATGTATTCCGGAACCATGGATTATACGACACAGGATATCGATATGGACGGTATAGATGATGCATTCGATACCAGTTTCAGCAGTGCTATGCCCGAGATGGATGACGGTGGTATGGACGCCGGAGACATCGGCTCATCTTCCAGCATGATGCCCGATATGAATAACATGGAAATCAACGGTGATACAGGTGGAGACGCAGGAGGAGATACAGGCGGAATATATGAGTATAACTCCTCTTCCAGTGCGGCCATAGAAACAGGGCTTGATTGTGACGGAGACGGATACATGGACGACCCTTGTTCGTATGCATGTTGGGACGACATGGACGGAGATGGAGTGATGGATGATCCGTGCAGCGAATAACTTACATATAGCCATAGGAATGCTCAGGCTCGCCTCACCGGTGAGCCTGTTTTCTTTCGCGACTAATTTGACTAAATAGTCAAATATTTTATATTATCTATGCATTTTACTATATTTGCATACAATAGAGCAAGATATGAATGAACAAGGGCAAGATCTGGCCAGTCAAAACGCTCATCCGGCGGATCCTGCAGGTGCCGAGATGGCTGAAACATATCTTACTTCTCAAAGGCAAACCCCCACGGAGAAAGTCGCGAGTGCTTCCCGGGCTCACATGCAAACAAGTGAAGCCGCACTGGAGAGGCTTCGTGCCGTATTTAAAGGTGTTCCGGGCGCAGACGATGCGCTCTCATCCCTGGAAATACGGGAATCCGATAGTGACGATACAGATCCTGTTATCAACGAAGTGGTCAACAGACTCATGACATTGCCTGTAATCGAGAAAATCGTACATGGGAACAGGGCGCAAGTTGAAAGAACGGTAGGTCATGCGATGAATGGAGGCATGCGCTCCGTGGGGGGAACAACATTGAATATGTCTGTTCTTTCAGATCCCCCGAATGAACGATTCGGACTGCTCACTCCAATCGGCAGCGGAGCATTCGGTTACGTAGCGGATGTCGCACTGGCCGAAGATCTCATTCCGGAAGATGAAGACGATCCGTACGGACATCCGAGTTACGCCGTAAAAATGCTCATAGATACGGGTGTGGATCAAAAGATATTTGAGCGATTTTGGTCCGAGCGAACGACGTTGGGTGCCATACGAGGCGGTGCTCCGCAGGTGTATGCGGATGGCATGTCCAACGGACGGCCGTATTTCATTATGCGCAACATTCGCGGTATGAACTTTCGCGAGGTGCTTACGTCTATCAATTCAGCCTTGCAGCATGACGCCGGTACCAAACATTTCGTTCCGAAGAGCGAGAGAGAAATAGTGGGAACATTACCCGCTCTTGGAGTTGCGGAAGACGAGGTTGTACAGGAGCAAGAGCAAAAGGCAGTACAAGAACCATTGGCGAATGAGGCGCAGAACCAGCCCGTCCTGTGGCCGTCACAGTGGATGCATCTCTCCCTCGCATCCATTTGTCAGACTATGAGCGAAATTCACTATCCCAAAGGCGCGACGGAAGTGGTCACAGACGACGCTCGCTTAAGTCAGCTTACCGCCTCCGATGAAACTGCGGATTTTAAGAAGCGTCCGGTGGGCGTGGTGCACAGAGACCTGAAGCCTGAGAATGTATCCGTGGATGAAGAGGGTAGAGTGTGGATTCTGGATTTTGGTCTTGTACGATCCATGGGAGAAGGCGAAAGGGACGGTCTCACTATGACAGGGCAGGTGATGGGAACTCCTCACTACATGGCTCCCGAGTATATCAACGATTCAAAGCGTAATACTTCCACAAAAACAGATGTGTATGCGCTGGGTTGCATGGCGTTTCAGATGCTTACTGGCATTCGTCCGTTTGAGTACACGCAAAAAATTATTCAGGTGCTGGAGGACCAGAAAAACAGGTACCCCAATTTCGATCTTATTCGAAACCGCAAAGCAAGATCTCTCATACAGAGAATGCTGGATAAAAATCCGGCTCGTCGCCCGGAATTGGCAGAGGCAGCTGCCGAATTTCACCGCATATTCTTAGAGGGGGTTACGGATGAGCAGGCAGAGCAGTACAAAGATTTTCTCACACTAGCACATCATGAAAGAAAGCTTCCCGTGCCGCTGCAGCTGAAATCTTTCGGCGATGTCACAGCAGCGAAAGATCCGTCCTCTCAAAAAGGCATCAGTTTCACTCGTTCAGTATTGGAGTTGGGTGGAGAAGAGCCGATGGAACACGATCCTGCTATGCCCGAAGTGTATGTTGTCGGCCGAGGGGGAAGGCCCGTAAGGCTCACACCGTCTGTCAGACTACAGCGTTGGTTGAAAAAAAATCCTGCAGTCACCGGCACATTGGCTGCGGCAGGCGCACTTATTCTTCTGGCATCGGGATACATGGCCATCGCTTCCAAATTGCCATGGAACAAAAGGCAGCAGAGCTCAGGAAACACAGAGTTGGTGGATGCGGGCAGTCAGCAGAATGTCGTACGCATTACCGAGCCCGAGTTCCGTTCCATTTTGCGGGAGGTGGCACCGAATGAAGTTGCGGAACTGTTGGACATAGAACACGACGAAAGCGGTGCCATTTCAAAAATTGATCTTCTCGGTATGGCCATAGACGGCGAGAACATCTATCAGTTTGCCGGTCACACTGCACCTGAGCAGGCGGAGAATTCACCTCCCGATTGCAGGTTTGGTTTGTGTTATTTAAGCGAAGAGGATCTTGCCAAGTTACTCGGAGTTTCGGTGGAGCAGCTTCCCGACGATCTGAAGCTGAAGAACGTGGCGGCAATGCAAAATGCGGATGGCACGGAACGCAAGACACAGGTGAGCGGTTCGTATGCTGCGATCTATGAAATAGGAGGAAATCAGTACGCAGTGGTGCAGGGGGTGGGAGTACTGACGCGCAGAGGCGGGGAGGTGCATATTTATTCTTCACTACAACAGGTCATTGCATCACAAGAAGGAAAAGGGGCAACGGTTCATGGTCATGAGACCGTGCAAGATGCCCTGACCGAGGGGTACAAGGCTGCAAGCGCAATCGCAGATTTTCCCGCCCGTATGGAACCACTGAGTAATGTCGATAACTTCAAATACATGCCAACATCCACTATGCCCACCGAAATGTGGGCTCAAAACACTCTGCGAACACATAAAAGGGGAGTGCAGCGTGCGCTGGGAATCGCACAGAATCAGCGTGGCGCTCCTGCTAGAGCAGGAAGTCAGCGATAAAGTGCGCTATCTCTTCCGCTCGGTCCTTATGGACCGCATGACGGGTGCCGCCGTATCCGTGCAACTCACTTTGCGGAATTTCCCTGTCCATTATTTTGGCATCCGAATACGGAGTCATGCCGTCTGCCGTTCCCCAGAAGATATCGGTCGGTTGCGTAATAAGCGGCAGCAGAGGGCGCAGGTCTTCTCTTGAAACTTCTATGAGCGTCTGTCGCATACTATCGGATGCTTTTTCGTAGTCATGAACGCGCACGAGTTTGTACAGCAACTTTTTGCCCAACGGTTGCAAACTGCTGAGACCTGGTATGGAAAGGAAGAACTTGCCGCTTTTTGCGAGTGTGAGACCTACAATGCGTTTGAAGTGTCGCGGGTGTCGTATGCCTGCAGCCGCACAGAGAATGAGGTGCTGAATAGGGAGCGAATGACGTGCAGCCAGTTTGATGCTTATGCGTCCGCCATGTGAGTGCCCCAGCAGTATGAACGGACCGTCCACATTCTTTCGGATGTAGTTTTCGGTCCACTGCACGTAGTCGTCTGTGGTCCATGCTCTCTCGGGCTCCGGCTCGTTTCCGAACCCCGGAAGATCCGGTGTGAGAATGCGAATGTTCTTATTCGAAAGTTCTTTGCGAAGCTCAGAGAAAGATTCTCCCGAGCCACCCCATCCGTGCAGGCATACGAGTACAGGCATAGTCATGACATCTAGAATGCAGTGCGTCAGCTCAGTCTGCAAGCATCATGGATATGCTTTTTGGTAGAGTGTGCGCATGCGCAGTGTCTACCCTCTCATGTTTGTCCTCTTGCTTTCCGCTTGCGTGGAGCAGCCACAGAAGCCGGAAGTCACACAAGTTCTCATAGGGTCCGACGTGAACGAGCGTCAGGAAATCATCAAAGAAAAGAGTGTCTTTAGTGCCAAAGATACGACATTTCATGCGCACGTCTTTACCAAGGGTCTTACGGAACCCATGAAACTTTCGGGTTCTTGGTGGTATGTCCCGCAGTCTCGCAAAATCTTCGAAACCAAGTCGGAGGTTACTCCGGAGTTTCCGGTGGCGAAGTTTCTCCTCAGTAATTCAAAAGGATGGCCCGCAGGGGAGTACCGTTTCGAGGTTTCGGGTAACGAGGGGCTGTTGTCCGAGAAAACCATACAAGTCCAAGAAGCGGAGTAATTTCGTTCCCTTTGTACGGTTCCTTCCCTACGATACGGTCGTATGAATTACAAAGACGATCTTTCATCGGGAAAGAATTTGCCGGAGACATTCAATGTCGTGGTGGAGATTCCGAAAGGATCTCAAAATAAGTACGAATACGACTCGGATTTGGGTGCGTTTAAGCTCGACAGAGTGCTGTTCTCGCCACTTCACTACCCCGGAGACTACGGTTTTGTGCCACAAACCCTCTTTACGGACGGCGATCCTCTGGATGCCTTGGTGCTCGTTACATTTCCCACGTACCCGGGTATGGTGATAGAAGTTCGAGCCATAGGACTTCTGGAGTTTAACGATAACGGAGAGGCGGACGACAAGGTGCTCTGTGTGCCTGTTCACGATATTCGTTTCGAAACCGTGCACGATATCGCGGATATCCAGGAGCCTATTCTCAACGAAATCGCTCATTTCTTCATGGTGTACAAACACTTGGAAGGCAAGAAGTCAGATGTGCAAGGCTGGCACGGCAAAGAGCGCGCCAAAGAGATTCTTCTGGAATCCGTGGAGAGGTATAAGCAGAAATAACTCTTACAATTGTTGCAATGTTGCCACGGCGAACGGCACTTTAAACGGTACGCAGTAAATCAGTACGCTCTTAAACTCACCGATGTCGATATCGGCAGGTATGTCGTAGTTTTGGTTCCCCTTATTTCCTTTCAGAGTTCCCAAGTCATAAGCCTCTGCGTCTTTTGTTCCGTCCGTATTTTTTGTAAGAAACACATGCAGGGCAGGACCGTTGGTTACGGAGAAGTTTTCGAACCGGAGAATTTCGGAGGCATCCGGGAATGCGTAAATCGTCGCAGTACCCGATCCTTTGTGAATGCTGTCGGCATCTGCAAAGGATCCCTGTGCGATGAGTGAAAATTGAAGCGGTTCTTCGGCAGAAGATTCCGGAAGTTGCTCGTGCATGACCGTGTCTTGCATCTTTTTAGACAGTACATCCATTGTGTTTTTCATGTCCGTTCGTGTTTCTTCCGGCATGGCATCCACTTCCCGTACTGTGAGATTTTGCATCATTTCCAATGTTTCTTCGTCGCTTTGTTTCGTCGTATTCTCAGTCGAGGGGAATGCTTCTTCCACAATCTCATTGAGAAAGAGTGGCGAACCGAGATACCACGTCACACCCGCGAGAATGACGATGCCTGCCGTTATCAAAACTTTTTTCATACTCGTATTGTAAGAGATGGAGTGCATATGTGCCATGGGAACGTTTTGAATCCCAAAGGTAAAAATTGGTGCATCGTATGTCTGTCGAGTGACGTCGATTTTCAGTGGCATCTTTGCCGGAAAAACCTTTGTAGAATCAGTAACGAAATGAAAGATACCGGCAGAGAAATAATGGCTGTTTCGGGAGTAAGAGTATTCGTTAGCAGCAAACCCAGTACACTCAGTGCCGCGATCCCAATGCTCCATGCAACCGCACGATCGTTTAACTTCCAATAGAGAGAGCCGAACGTTGATGGAAATAGAGCAAGGCTCATGCTTGCAAGAGAGAAGCCGAGCGTGATGATGTCTTGGTACGCAATGCCGATGATTACTGCGAGGAGAATAAACAACACGATGAAGAAACGGGTCATCCGTCGCATTGAGCTTGCATTGAACCGTTTGGTGTAGTTTTGAAGGTCACGAGTCAAAATAGAAGATACGACGAACGTGACCGTGTCGGATGACGAAAGGCACACTGCATAGAGGAGAACCATTCCCAACTCGTTGACTCCCGGCGGTAGCAGTTGAGAGAAGCCTGTTACGAGAGCATGCTCAGGCAAAATACCCGGAAACAGCTGCTTGGTAACCAGTCCAATGACGCTTATCACGAGTGCCAGCAGGGGGAGAATGAGAGCAGTGTAGATGGGCGAGGAAGGGGCGAAGAACAGATGCACGTCGTGATGGGCAAACGCATGAGCGGGTGCGTCGGAGATGGGACGCTCCCTATGGGGAACGCTGGGATGATGATGCCTATGATGGGCATGATGATGGGCAATGGCATGATGGGCGGGAGCTGGAACAACGCTTCCCAGATGATGGGCGGCTGGTCAAACGGCGCTGCTCCTGATACGATGTCGTCCATGATGGGATACGGATTCAACAGCTTCGCACCCTTCGGCATGATCTTTATGATTCTGTGGTGGGTGCTAATCATCGCGGGAATCGTCGCGCTCGTCCGTTGGATTTCCCGTTCCTCTGGAACGAACGGCGGGCAGACTCCGCTCGACATCCTCAAGGAGCGTTATGCCAAGGGGGAGATCAACAAGGCAGAGTTCGAGGAGCGCAAGAAAGACCTCTGATCGACTCTGAAGCTCGGTATCATCCTCCAATCGAAAGAGATTGAGCATGTGTGGAACGCTCTGCGGCGTTCACTCAGGGTCATTCGACTCGGCAAATAAGTGGCCCGAGTCCGCCGGAGGCGGACGAGGACCATGAGCGAGGCCCCAGAGAGCCGAGTCGAATGGTGCCACGGGACAGAATTGAACTGTCGACCTCGGGCTTATGAGTCCCGCGCTCTAACCAACTGAGCTACCGTGGCATGAACCTATGATATAGAGAAAGATCTGGTGTCCAACCGAGCGCACGACTTTTTTATAACGTCCCGCTTTCGTGGGACTGGGCCAACTGAGCTACCGTGGCATGGTATGTACCGACGCTTGAAGAAAGATCCGCTGCCATGTGGCGGCAGAGCCAAAGCCTACCAAATTCATTCGCTTCGTACCAAGAAAAACAGCGCCAAGGCGGAGGCAAGCACGCACAGGTCTCGTGCGGCCACCGTATTCCACCCCGTTTGGCTGAGTACGGCCACCATTTGTACGGATGCCAATGCCGCTCCGAAGAGACGCACGGTTCTCTTTGGCACAAGTAGTAGTACGGCTGTAGTCATTTCCATAAATCCTACGAATAGAATCCAGGAATCTCTGCTTAGGCCTAAAAATCCTTCCATGATTGACGGAATCCAGCCCACCCAACTGAGGTGATGTATGAATTTATCGAGTCCGAAGTACGCAAATACTACGACCAATCCTGCCGTGAGAATGTACGAAGGTATACGTTGTTGCTCCATGCGCATATGGTAGCGTACTATCGCGATATATTCTTTTCTCTTCACTTAAAAATGAAACGATTTTTAGCCACAGTCAGTATTTCACTTCTTTTTGCCGCTTGTTCCACTGTGCCACAGTCAGAGTCTTCACCGGAAGACGCAACGCCGCAAGAAGTTAACATGGCAGACATGATGGGTATTTCTGTCGAAGAACTGCGCAATCAAACCCCGGAAGAGCATATGGAAATGATGCAGAAAATGATGATGAAAGCAGACGATGCAATGGAAAACGAAGACATGGGCATGGATATGATGGAAGAAGATGTCATGGCTACACGTGTGATTGAAATCACTGCCGAAGATTGGGCATTTGCTCCCGCCACCATTACGGTGAAGAAGGGGGAGAAAGTGCAGCTTTCCATTACGGGAGTAACCGGAGATCACGGCTACGCAGTGCCGGATCTCGGTATAAATGTCGGAGTCATTGCAGGTGAAACAGTTGTTGTGGACTTACCCACAGACAAAGCAGGTGAGTTCGCTGTTCGTTGTTCTGTTCCTTGCGGATCAGGTCACAAAGATATGACCGGAATGATAATCATAGAGGAATAATAATTTATCGCAGATACGCATACGGGCGTCGTTTGATATGACGCCCGTATTGTCGTACATTCTTTGTATGAAGAAATTACTTCTGCTTTCCACTCTACTTTTGGCTGCGTGCGCAGGTTCGGGCAAGACAGCTCAGAATCCGGATCCGAATCACACGCATGCGGATTTTGCAGTATGGATACTGGGAGAGAAAATAGATTTCAGCGATGCAAAGTACATGTCGGGTTACGAGGATGACCACGACCATGAGCACGTACATTTACACGAGTACTACCACCTTCATGATGGAGTGGGGAACGTGATTCACAGGCACAAACCGGGACTTCCTTTGGAAGAATTTTTGGAATCTGTCGGTATGGAAATCGGAGAAGATTGCGTGACATTCAGTGGGGATTCCAGCTATTGCTCTACCGATGAATACAGCTGGATTATGGCTGTAAACGGAGATATTCGACCGTTGGATGGCGGCTATGTTTTCGAAGACACCGACCATATTCTTCTTTCATACGGCGCAACAGCTGACGAAGTACGGAGTCAAATTCAGCAACTGACTGACGACTCTTGCCTGTATTCACGTACATGTCCCGAAAGAGGGGATCCTCCTGCTGAGAATTGTATTGCAGATCCTGCCGTTCCCTGCGTGGCTCCTGTTGAGTAAATATGCCTGAGTACGTCAAAAGGAATACCCTGGCCATAGTGACCTGTGCACTTCTGATATTTCTTTCGGTCACTGCCCGCATGTGGTTTGCGCAATCCGAGCTGTGGTACGACGAAATATTGTCTGTCATTCTCTCAGAACGCATTGTGCATCCCTTGGGTGTTTTCACGCAGATTCACCACGATAACAGTCACTACTTCAATACGATTTTTTTGCGGTTTCTTGGTTACGATTCTTCGTATATTGCATACCACAGTCTTTCTCTTCTCTTCGGTGCACTGCTTCAGATTGTGGCAAGTATCTATGCGTTTCGCAGAAGCACAACGGAGGGTGTGATATTCACGGTTATGACCACATGTTCCTTTTTCCTGTTTCTCTACGGTTGGCAGGCGAGAGGGTACGCTCCCATGCTCTTCTTCGGATTGCTCTCCTACTACTTTCTCTCCGAGTACCTCGCGCATCCGAGACTTCTGCTGGCAATAGGCTATGGTCTCAGTGCCTGTATCGCTCTTCTTTGGCATCTGACATTTTTACACTTTCTGCTGGGCTTCTTCCTCTGGTCTGCCTTCGTACTTCGTCGAAACTGTGAGCGAAAAGATATGGTGATACACCTTCTCCACTGCTTTCTTTTGCCGATACTTCTGCTTCTTGTGCTCTATGTAACGGACATTCGCGTCATGGAAATAGGGGGAGGTGAAAAAAAATCGCTCGATCTCATTCTGCAGTCCATTCTCACAGCAAGCATAGGATTTCCAAGAGAGGGGACTGCCGCATCTATGCTACTGAGTTTTATTGTTCTTTGTGCAATCATAGCGGCCGTGGAAAGACGTATGCATGCGTCCCAAGATGATGCGTTACTTTTTATTCTGGTGCTTTTTGTAGTTCCCATCATCTCTCTCATCTGTTTGCAGCCTTCTTTTGTGTACCCTCGGTATTTTTTGCCGAATCTTTTTTTTCTTATTGTGCTTTATGCCAGAACCGCAACGGATATGTACGGTAAGGGCGGACACTACAAAGTAGCATCGGTCGCGTTTGTTGCACTGTACTGTGTGGGTAATGTTGCCACCATCGCCTCCTATGCGCCTCTCGTATCGGGAGGACATGTTCCAACGCTTTCGTATATAGCGGAACACAGCAATGACTCTGCTATTTTTGTAGGGAGTACATCGGATGTGCACAATTCCAGTATTTTGTACTTCTACTCAAAAAGATTGGCTCAAGATTTTCGGTACGTTTCTCGTGAGGAGGCTGTAGCAAATCCTCCCCGATGGTACCTGCAAGACAAGAGTGCATTTGCAATAGTGCAAACACCTCAGTTGGCGGCAAACGGAGTCATGTACTGCCTCGATTCCTCTTTGCCTCAAAAAGGACACAGATGGGCGCTCTATGCGCGCTGCGATGCCAAGAGTCAGGCATCTTAACCTCTCCAGGTCACAAAAATAATGTATGCAATGTAGCTGGTAACGAGTACCCCTCCTTCCCATCGGGTGAGAATATAGTCTTTGTTCTGTCTCCACCACAAAAAGAGACGACGATGCCAGCCACCGTTATGTACTATGAAGAAGAGTAAAGTGGCCGAAAATACTATCATCAGGAGATCCACATTCATCTCCTGTCTGAAGGGAAGTGGTTTAATAATCGCGCTGATTCCGAGAATCCAAAAGATATTGAAAATATTACTTCCGACAATGTTTCCCACGGACATATCCGGTTTCCCTTTCAGCGCAGCCATTACGGATGCGGTAAGCTCCGGCAGAGATGTTCCCACGGCAACCGCAGTCAGTCCCACCAGAGATTCACTTATTCCGAGTGTCAGAGCCATATCTTGCGCTGTTTGCACTGCCAAGTTTCCTCCCGCACTCAGTCCTATGAGACCGATGAATATCAGCCAAATTGCTTTCCATACGGACATATCTGCTTTCGTATGCCCGTCTTCACTAAATCCGTTATTGCGTATACCGAATGTGTAGTACATGAAGATGGCAAAGAAACCCAAGAATACTATGCCGTCTCCCCGTCCGAGTTCCGAAATAAGATAACCGTCCACAAGGGAATCATTCGCCATAATGAAGAGTGTGCCTGCCGCAAGAAGGCTGAAAGGTATCTCTTTCAGGACTGTGCTTTTTTGAATCGCAAGAGGAGTGATAATTGCTGTGATACCAAGAATAAGCAGGGTATTGGAGATGTTACTACCCACTATGTTTCCTATGGCGATATCTGAACTGCCTTGTATGCTTGCAACAATGTTTACCAGAAGTTCGGGAGCGGACGTACCGAAAGCGACTACGGTAAGACCGATGACAAGATCGGAAACATGTAATCTGCGAGCCAGAGAAGACGCTCCTTCCACAAGCCAGTCGGCTCCTTTTATAAGGAGAGCGACTCCTACGGCAAACAGTAATAAGATGAATAGTATCGGCATCGCGAGAAAGCCTAGCAGGAACTTTACGCACAAGCGAGTTTCAGTAGTATGTGTACGTGAGCCAATCCAAGAAACAAGATCCGCCCGCCGGCAATGCAGACGATACGACTCAGGTGCTTGCAGATCTTCAGAGAGATCTGGAGGAAGCGCAACAGGAAGCCGAACGTCTCAAAGAGCTTGCAGGAAGGTCTCAGGCAGATTTGCAGAATGCCCGCAGCAGAATGGAAAAAGAAGCACGGGACATGCGCGCATTCGCACTGGAAGGAATAGTACTCAAGCTGCTTCCAACCGTAGATAATTTCCGGAGGGCATTCGCACACTTACCGGAAGATTTACAGGGGAACGACTGGGTGCGGGGTCTGCAGGCAACGGAACAGGCATTTTTAAAACAGCTTTCCGATGTGGGACTCACGCATATCGAATGCTTGGGTCAGCCGGTGAATGCCGAGCAGCATGAAGTGCTGCAGGTAGGGCAGGGTGAAAAAGACGTGGTCACCGACGTATTCGAAGAGGGGTATTTACTCGGCGGAAAAGTACTTCGTCCTGCAAAGGTGCGTTCGGGTGACGGTACGCAGGCCGCTACTGTATAAAGTAAAAAGGCACATCCAGCCTTTTTACGTCTTCCAACCTGTAATCCAGCATTTTCGTGCCGACGAAGATAATGGACACATCTCCTTCGGCTATCAGGCGTTCTATGTTGTCTTGCAGTAATCCGGGGCCGCAGAGAAATTCGAAGTTGAGCTCTTTTTCACCGTTCGAGACGAGTTTGTCGTTTATGCGGTGAAACAGCGCATCGCACTCTTGCTGAATGCCCGCAACAAACTCTTCGCTGTAGCGCTCCTCGGGACAGTGGAGCAGCATAATGTTTTCCACGCTGTGACCTTTTGCCCACTGCACGACTGTCTTCATGCGCTCCGGGAACGAGTATCCTCTGGAACAGAGCACGGCTACAGGTCCCTGATGCTTTCTCTCGGGGAGTGGGGGAGTCTCGCGTGCGATACCTAACTTCTTTGCAACGTACGGAGTGAGAGGCGGTTCTATGGTAAGTGTGAGGAGAATAATCCAGAGACCTACTGCCATCATGGTTTCATTTCCGGGCAGTCCCGCGAGGCTGATGGTAATAAGCAGCACGGCGGGAATCACACCCGTTTCACGTACAAAAGAGAGAAAGAACATTTCTCGCATGGTCATTTGCTGTGATGTAAAGCAGAAAGGAATAAGCGTCATGAATACGATGAGTGGTCGCAGAACAAACATGAAGAGAAGACCTACCGCTATTCCCGCTGGGGCGACTGCCAGCAGATCGGCCGGTTCCACCATTGCGCCCAGCAACATGAAAATCATCGGCTTCATGAATCCTTCCACCGTATGGCTGAAATAGTGCTCGACGTGTCGGAAGTGTGAGCGAATATGGAACATGAGGCTCGAGACGAACACCGCAAGGAATCCGCTTCCTCCTATGACAGATGCAAGTGTGTACACCAGCAAAGGCACACCGAGAAAAAGCGCGGCATCACTTCCTTCTTCCGTGAGGATTTTCAGTTTCCAATTGCTCCACCATAAAAGAATGCCGTATCCCAGCAGTCCAACCACGGTTCCGATAAATACGACTGAAAAAATATGTATGAGAACATCCACACTCAGCAGCATTTTATACGCTTCGAGTACGGAGAAAGCCGTGTAACCGTTGAGAAACAAAGAAAGAAAAATAGTTACAAGTACGGCTCCCATCACATCGTTGATGGCACTTTCGCTTACAGCGATATGTTTGACTCTCGGGTGACTGAACATCAGTCCTTTAAAACTCGGAATAATGGCGGCAGGGTCCGTGGATGCAAGAGCAGCTCCCAGTAACACAGTGGTGAGCAGCGGAATGGTCACCCCGAATCGATGCAACATGGAATCCAGCAACAAGGAGAGCAGCAAGGCATTGATGAGCGTTCCTACCACTGCTAACGCAAGAATAGGACCGAGCAGAGTTTTAAATTTGGTGAACGGTGTTTCCAGTCCTCCTTCAAAAAGAATAAGCACCGCTCCTATGGTAATGAGCGTGGCAAGACTTATCGGGTTTTGTACGAGTAATGCGAGAATGTCTCTGCTGACGATTCCGAAAAATATTGCAAGTACAAACGAGGGGAGAATGGTCGGCTTGGCAAGTTCGTACACAATAAATCCTATGACGAATACAATGACAATACTGAAGAGTATCAGCAGCATTTCCGCCCCCTCGTTCACACCGCTTATTCTTTTGCTGATTGTGTCTGTGAATTTTGAGGAGAGGAACCAGCTTGCGGAGAGCATGATTCCGATGAGGGTGTATTGCCAGGTAAAGCTGCGAAGTTCTCGAAATGACATGTGCAAAGCGGGGTATACACTGTTAAGACCGCTTAACAGGCCTCCAGATTGTGATGCACGCTACTCCTGCAAAACCGCCTGTGCAAACGCTTTTCCCTTCTCTTCAAAGTTTTTGAACATATTGTAACTGGGCGATGCCGTGGAAAGCAGGCAGATGTTTCCTTGCGGAGTGTGTTCTTTTGCCAATTCTACGGCTTTATTCATGGAATTTGCTTCATAGAACGCTATGGCATCCGCACCGGCGCGATTGGCTGATTCCCGTATTTTTACGCCGCTTTCCGGGAATAAAATGACGGTTTTTACCGTGGAATTTCGAAGTGCGTTGCCCAAAATCGTGAAATCCAGTCCTCTGTCTTGGCCTCCCAGAATCATGGTGGAGACATTCGCTCCCAGTGCGTCCAGCGCACTGATGGCAGATTCCGGAGTGGTGGAAATGGCATCGTCTATCCACTCAATGCCATGGTGTGTGCCCAGTGATTGCAGACGGTGCGGTAAGCATTCAAATTCCGAAATCACCTTGCGTATCGTTTTCCTCTCCACTTGAAAGTGTTCACAAACCATCGTTGCCAGTGCACAGTTTCGAAGGTTGTGCTTGCCGAGCAACTTCATTTGCTCCATGCGAACCGCACAGTCTTCTTTGCCGCATGCCACTTCCATTCCTTTTCCTTCCTGCGCTATTTCCTTCGCTCCGGGAGAACCGGCATCGTAGAATACGAAGTCATTTGGAGTTTGAAAGCGAGTAATGTGCATCTTGGCTTCTTTGTAGTTTTCCAGCGATCCGTGGTAGTCCAAATGCTCCGGGAAAAAACTGGTAACCACTGCAATCGAGGGGCTTACCGAAATATCCATGAGCTGATAACTGCTCATTTCCATGACGAAGAGCGTTCCTTTCTTAGCATGCGAAAGAAAATCCAATGCCGGAACACCTATGTTTCCCACCAGATACGCATCTCTTCCGTCTGCCAGTAGAATGGCAGCTATAAGGCTTGCTGTCGTACTTTTCCCTTTGGAGCCCGTTACACCTATCACCGTTGCTCCAGCTTCTTGCACGGTGTCTAAAAATAGTTGCGTGGAGTTTGTAACCTTGGGGCGCATTGCTTCTATTTCCGGCAGAGGGGGCACGCCGGGGGATTTGATGATGACATCGAATGATCCGAGATCTCTCAGCCATTCATCGCCCGTTTGCAGCGTATATGTAGCCTGCGGAACTTCTATGTGTGCATTGCGGTCGGCAATGGTCACAGCACATGTGAGTGCATATGTTTCCAATGCGCGTACAACAGACTGCCCTTCTCGGCCGTAGCCAAGGACACATACGGACAGTCCTGAAAGGTCACGAATTCGCATTGAACTGCATGAGGAAACGGGGGGGTACCGTGTGAGCATCGGTAGGGGTGAGCAGTTCCCGCACGAGTGCATCGATTTTCGGAACGTGTTCAGCTTTTTGCAGCAGGAACATTTGAATGACGGAAGTGTCTTCCAGTTCTTCTCTTGCCGTTGCAAGCGCCATGGCTGCCGCTGTTTCTTCCACGGTGCCGACACATTCGAAAGGCTTACACCCCTCCAGTCCCAGCAGTTGTTTATACAACGGCAACAGTTCTTGCTTCTCGTACAAGTTCTCACCGAAAATCTCCAGCAGCTTCTCTTTGGGGAGAAACGCAGCAAATAGCGAGAAGGCAAAGGCACACTTGGGGCACGCGTTGCACCACCGCGCATCCGGACGTTCTTTCAGTATTCTCCAGTTGGCATTGCAGCTTGTGGCGCAGCCGAAGTATTTGGGATGTTGCGTGAACTTTTCCGCGATCAGAAGTTCGCTCATGCCACGCAGCAGACTGAAGCAGTCTATGTCCGGAGTAACGTACGTGTGCAGGTACTCCTGAAACATCGTTTCAAATTCCATGCTCTTGCTCCATTGATGATTGATATCGTGTCCTTTCCAACGCACATTTCCTTCACTGGCACTGCGTTCATTGCTCATGGCAATGAAATCAAAACCGTAGAGCAGTGCCGTGACAACCGTCACGCATGACAGATAGGCGGTTATCGGCACGTGGCCGTTCAGCGCACCCTGTTCGTTGAGTGCAAAAAGGTTCTTGCTGAGACTGCGTTCCACCGAAATGAGCGGTAAGTTCGCCACTTTCGCAGTTTTCTGAATAAGCGGATGATTTCCCATGCGGAAGAGTACGCAGTCCAATCCCGCATCTTTTAAAATCTCCGCGGTCACGATGGAATCTTTTCCTCCACCTATGGGAACAAGTGTGCGGTAGTGTTCTTCTTCCCTGCGCAGTGCTTCGGGTGCTTCCGTGGCATCCGCAGGGAATGCAATCATGTTTTCAAACTCCATGTCGTTCCTGTAAAAGAATTCTCCGAGACCTTTTTCGTACACCGTTTTCCAAAAATCAGCCTGTTGTTTCGTCAGACTGCCCGACCGTATCTCTATGGTTTTCGGGCAGCATGTTTTGTAGTACGAAATACCGCCGATGAGATGCAGCATAAAGAGAGCTCTCTGCAGAAGTTCTTCATCCGTTCCTGCGGGAAAAAGTCCTTCTTTTTGGAACAGAATCTTCTCCGTAAACTCCATTTCTCCGTCTAAACTGTACTTGAGAGTCACTTCTCCCGAGGAAGAATCGAAGGAAAAAGATTCAAAGATGAATGTTCCGTACTCTTTCATGAGTGGTATTCTACCCGAGGGCGCTGCATCGCGCAGAAAAATACTGTAGGCTTTCCCCCGTGCCGGAGTGGCGGCCAACCTTCGTTCCGTTTTACGGGACTACGGTCGGTGAATGACTCGGTTACAGATCTTTTTTCCATCGATATCACTCTCTTGCCGGAGTGGCGGAATCGGTAGACGCGCACGACTCAAAATCGTGTACCGCAAGGTGTGAGAGTTCAAGTCTCTCCTCCGGCACCATACGCATACATCATCTTCGTTATGAGTAGGGGATGTGGTAGCGTTATTCGTATGACAACAAGTGCCGCACTCGGGGCGTATCTGCTGTGTTTGTTCGGTATGGCGCTCTTTTTCTCCAGACGTGAGTCTTTGGATACCTATTTTCTTAACAAGCGCAAAACAAGTTTATGGCTTATGACATTTTCCACGGTTGCAACGGTCGTCGGTGCGGGCGGATCTGTGGCGATTGTTGCCGAAGTGCAACGTACGGGTATTTCGTACGGTTTGGCACTTCCAATTTCATTTGTGGCGGGCATGATTATTTTGGGATGTGTTGCGTCCAAAATACGATCGATTGGTGAGCAGTACGGTGCGACTACCATCGTTGATTTCTTCGGAAAAAAGTATGACCGAAAAACCAAACTACTTACTGGGATTCTACAGATCTTTTTGCTCATCATATGGATTGCGATACAGGCGATTGCCATGGCATCGGTGGCATCTGTTCTCACGGGATTTGAATACCACATTGCTCTTACTCTTGCCGCGATTGTGACGATTCTGTATACGGCCATAGGAGGACTGAAAATAGATATCCTCACCGACTTCGTGCAGTTTTGGATTATTTTGTTCTTCTTTCTATGGATGGCAGTAGCGGGTTACCAAAATGTCGGAGGATTTGCGCAACTTTTTCACGCATTGCCCGCAGGACATCTCAATCCGTTTGCCTTCGGAGGCGTGAGCTGGTTTACGGGTGTCATTGTGCTCAGTGGTTTTATTTTTCTTGGCAATACGACGTATTGGCAACGCATTCTTTCCGCCGAAAACGAGCGAGTGGCTCGGCAGTCATTTTTCCTGGCTATTCCGTTCGTTTTCGTATTGGGAATCATCATTCTTTTTTTGGGACTGGTCGCTTCGACTGTCATTCCGGTTGCAAATGACGACACCGCCGTATTCGCACTTATGTCCGTGCTGCTTCGTCCGTGGATGCTTGGCATCGGTCTTGCGGCCATGCTTGCGGTTATCATGTCTTCGGTAGACAGTCTGTTGGTAGGCGGATCTGCAATTTTGTACGGGGCGCTTTTCGGTGACAAGCAGGAAACAAAAAACAGAGTGCTCTATGCGCGTTTTCTTACCGCATTGTTTGGAGCATGCGGATTTTTTCTTGCACTTTTTGTTCCTGAGATTGTGTCATTGTCGCTTGTTGTGACGTATCTTTCTCTTATCTTTGTTCCGGCTTCTTTTGCCGCAATTTATCATAAAAATGTTTCGGCAAACGCCGCATTCTGGTCGCTGCTTGTTCCGAGTGGTGTTCTTTTTTTGTGCTTTCCTTTTGTGAAGGAAAATACGTTCATTATTACGACGTCTCTGAGCGTAGTGATTCTGACGATGTATGACAGAATTTCTCACTGAAAGCTCAAGAACTTGACGCATGGAAATTCTTACAACAGACAGCATGATTTTTACATCCCCTTTCCATGGAAGCTCAATGCGGATAGTATCGCAAAATGACACCAAAAAGGTCTTTGCCACTTTGTTTCTTGGCTCGAGAGAATGCAGGATTGCCACGTCCTATCTACGTTCCTTCTACGTCTTCATTGTATTGTCCTTCGGTAAAAGGAAGCTCTTTTGTTTGTCCCGAAGGACATGATGGTCCTCGGGTAATAGTGCATACGAAAGATGGCAGAAAAATAGCGGCGCGTATCTGTTATGACACCAAAGTCAGACGGGGGATTCCCGATTGTACGATTGCAGATGGAACTGTCGTGCCGGTGTGATAAGCAGTAATATGTATACTTTTCTATACATATTCTTTGACGTACCGATGCAAAAATATAGGATTGAGCAATCTAGACCCGCTCATTTCACACTCTTAACTCACGGAGGTATTGTGATGGATCGACCGACCCATACGGATGAAGTGACTCAGGCATTTGTAGCCAGAGAGATTGAAGTGGATATTGCCATGCAATCCTTTACACGGGTTGCAGGTGCTATCGCCAAGTCCCTCAGTGCCGCAGGCCTCGATTCTTCTGCCCTGCTTGCAAAAGCTGTGGAACAAAATCTGGGAGGTCTCGGTGACCTTCTGGCACGTTCCATCGCAGAGGTGGAGCGGATTGGGGGCGCACTTCCAAATCCATCTGCGCAGCCGCATTTCATTCTGCGACTGTCCGAACGAAACGGACGTTTGCATAAGGGGCATGTCTGCCAATGATGACCGGAGTACAACCCAGTTGGCCTAGAGCCCCGTAACAGTCGTGTACTGCTGCGGGGATTTTTTTTATATTGTCCACTGATCGTGGATGATTCCCACGAGGTACCATGTGTCATCCAGTTGCTCGAAGACGAGTCGCAGGCTCGACCAGTCCATACCGCCGAACTGCTCGTTGAATCCCGGGAAGTGGTATTCCACTATTTGCGAATCAGGATACGCTTCCGCAGCGTTGTCTATGGAGTTACCGCGATTTACACGCTGATTCCAGAAGACCTCGGGCGCATTGCGATAATCATGGTCGTATATGAATTCGTCGTAGTACTCCGCGAATGTCATGTAAATCGGTTCGCCCGAACCGTCGTAGTCGCCCCATCTGTGGTAAGTGGGATCGTCCATGGCACGAGGAATATCTTTGGCATAGAAAAAGATGTTCCTGCCCCCGTTCACGTAGGTGTACGGAGTGAAGCGGACACCTTTTATGGGGTGAGACAGTTGTGACAACGTTTCAAGATCGCGTGCCTTCAGAGCGGAAATCACGCGGGTGGCACGAGCTTCCACGCTCACGGAGGAAGAAGGCAGGTTGTTGCACGCAGTGAGGAGAGTGAGTGCGAAGAAGGAGATGAGCAGTCGCTTCATAGGAGTAGTATCCTGCCCGTGTTACGGGTGAGTTTCAATAGCAGAACGTTTGTGGAGGAAGGCAGTGTTATGATTGCCTACGTCGTACAAAATCACGAACGTCGAAAGAGACGCGATTCTTCTGTAGTCGATCGTAGTCATATTCCGCCGGGTCGACTTGTTTCCCGCCTCGAATCTCACTGAGTGGGACAGGAACTTGCTTGGTTCCCCGGCGTGTTACCATGTATCCCATTTCCCCGCTTATCGCCAAAAATGTGGCATCTGACCCCATGCGATAGGCGAGTCTGTCATCAAAAGGTGTCGGAGACGCCGCGCGTATTATGGAACTGGTATCGAGAGACCGAACGAATCTGTCTTCCGGTGCTATGGGCCTGCACTCCTCATAGAGAGCATTTTGCAGTAATTGCTCAAGATATTGTACGCGGTTTCCCTTTGTTTCATTGCCGGCAGGATCCGTACCGTTGGAAGGGTCGATAAATCCTTCGGGTCGAAAATTTTCTCCGACCACCACCACCGCGCATTCTTTTTGCAGGTATACGTCTTTGACTCTTTGAATGATTTTTTCATTTGAAACGGGACACTCTCCTATGAGTATGATATCTGCTCTTCTGCCTCCCTTAAAAGCAACTTGTCCCGAATCACGTCCCATGACCTGAATAAGAATGATGCGTTGATGCCCTGCGACATCTCGTATCTGCTTCTTTACTATGTGGTCCAGTTCCACGGTTGCAGAATCCAGTCCCACACTTATATCCGTTCCGAGAATATCATCGTCTATGGTTATGGGAACCTGATTAAACGGAAACCCGCCTGCTTCCTGTGCGTTACGAAGACCCATGAGCGAGCCGTCTCCGCCCCCGACTATCATCCCCCGCATTCCATATTGCTCTCGATAATATGCAACGTTGTCTTGAATTATTTTCATTTTCTCCGGGTCTTGTTCCGCAGTACCTATGAAACCGCGTGAATTTCCAAGTTCAGACCCGGATCCTGAGAATCTGTTCTCTGTGGTGGAAAAGTTTTCAGCTGTTAAATCAGCAAGATTGTCTTGTCTCTTTAACAGGGCGCCTATGCCAAATCGCATGCCGAGTATCCTTACAATTTCAGGATTATCATGGCTGTTGTGCTCTTTTGCCAAATCGACAACTCCACGCACAAAGGGATTGTATCCCGGTGCATTGCCTCCTGCTGTCATCACACCCAACACCAGTTCAGGTTTGCCGGATGGTATGCGAGAAGTGGCCATAAATACAGGAGGAGTACTAAATCACTTTTCTCTGTTTGTTTCAAGCGATGCAATGGTTTTGTATACTCGCACACATGCGTATCGCCAGTCTTTCACCGGCAGTAACAGAAATTCTTTTCGCTTTGGGTGCGCAGGAGCAGATTGTGTGTACCGATCAATTCAGTAACTTCCCGGAAGCAGCCAAAGACATTCCTCACCTGAGAGATCATCAAAATATAATTTCGGAAGACCTTGCAGCGTTTGCGCCGGAGCTTGTGTTTACCAGTACGGTCATTCAGGAAAAACTGGCTGCGAGCCTTCGTGCAGCCAACTTCAGCTGCGTACACTTCGATACCCGCACCATGCACTCTCTGTATGAGAGTATCCGTCACATCGGTCTGCTTCTTTCGTGTGAGCCGGAAGCGGAGAGTCTTCTTCTCTCCATGCGGCAACAGCTGAACGACGTACAAAGAAAGGCGGCACTGCTGCCTTCCCGTTTGAACGTATATATAGAGGAGTGGCACGACCCTCCCATGGTGAGTGGCAACTGGGTGCCCGATATCGTGCACATTGCGGGAGGGAAACAATTTCCCATCACCGTGGGAGAGCTGAGCAGAGAAGTCACGCTCGAAGAGGTGCGGGAGTTTGACCCAGACCTCATTGTTATCAGTTGGTGCGGTGCGGGGTTGCTGGCAGACTCCGAGTTACTCACGGGTCGCGACGGCTGGGAAGAGTTGCGCGCGGTTGAGGAGGGCAATGTGAAAGTCATAGATGACTCGCTACTCAACAGACCGGGTCCGCGGCTGGTGGAGGGTGCACGTCGTTTGTACTCATGGCTGTTTGAAATGCAACATTGATTGACTACGTTAATTGCTCGACTCTTTCTTGCAGACGCGGCAAGTGCGTCGTAATCTTTGCGTGTCACTTTCCACCTACTATCCCATGGCCAATCTCAAGCAGTTCGATGACCTTATTGCTTCCCGAAGTCTGCTCAAGCATCCCTTCTACGTAAAGTGGAGTGCGGGAGAGCTTACAATGGACGATATGAAAGCCTACGCGAAGGAGTACTTCCATCTCGCAAAGCGCGTTCCGGCGATTGTTGAGCGTGTTCGAGACAGGGCAATAGAGCGCAGGCCGGACATGGTGGATGTCATAGAGCACAATTTGGAAGATGAAACCATGCACATAGAACTTTGGAAGAGATTTGCAATGAGTGTGGGTGTTTCGGAAAAAGAGCTTATGGAGTACAAGCCTTCTGCAAAGGTGCAGAAAGCAGTGGAGGGTCTGGTGAAGGGTGCGGAAGGAACGTTCGAAGAGGGTGTGGCAACCATGTACGCATTGGAGCGTGAATTGCCCGAGATTTCTCAGACGAAGAAAGACGGACTCTGTAAGTTCTACGGTCTTACCGGTGAAGACGCACACATCTACTTCGATGAGCACCTCAAAGAGGCCAAGCACATCAACGTGTGGTTGAATGTCGATGTCTCCGAGAAGGAGGCGGAGGCTTCGGTTCGCGAGTCGCTTGCAAATCAGAACCAAGTTCTGGACGCAGTATGCGACGTGGCGGGCATCGAAATAGAGTGTGAGTGTGAACAGTAGACTTCTGTAACCACAGTCACGGTTTCTTTTTTCAGATCGTGTAACATCTGAACATACTTCTCACCTCTTATGTCAGTTTCCACACCTTACACAAGATTTCAGACCACGCTTACGCAGGTCATGGATATGCTTTCTCTCTCTCCGGAGGAACGTACACACTTCGAAAAGCCGCAACATATTCATAAAGCGGATATTCTCATCCGTCGCGATGACGGAACAGAACAGAGTTTTCCTTCCTTTCGCGTTCAGTTTAATAACGCACGCGGACCGTACAAAGGAGGCATACGTTTTCATCACGATGCGGACGAAGAGGAGGTGAAGGCTCTTGCGGCACTCATGTCCATAAAGACCGCTGTGGTGAACATTCCGTTCGGCGGAGCCAAAGGAGGAGTGCAGTGCGATCCGAAAGATTTGAGTTCCAAAGAAGTGCAGGCAATCTCTCGCGCCTACGTACGTGCCATGTTGCAGAACATAGGGCCGGATATCGACTGTCCCGCACCCGATGTGAACACGAACCCCGCCATCATGGCGTGGATGCGCGACGAATATGAAAAAGAAACTCGAACCTACAGTCCCGCTGTTATTACTGGCAAACCCGTTTCGTACGGAGGCTCACTCGGAAGAGATACGGCAACCGCAAGGGGAGGGTTCTTCATTCTGCAGGAGATGATGGATCGCGATGCCATAGATCCTTCGGAACTCAAAGTGGTCATACAGGGGTTTGGAAATGCGGGAGCACACATGGCGAATTTTTTGCACGGTGCGGGGTACACCATTGTGGCTATTTCCGATTCCCAGGGAGGAATTTACTCTCCCGAAGGCATAGACCCCGTGCGTGTGGAGAAGTACAAGCGAAAAACCGGTGCCGTGGCAGGGGAGTACTGCGACTACAGTGGCGGTTCGGTGTGTGATCTCGATCGTATGAAAATGGACGGAGTGCAGCATGTGTCCAATGCGGAACTGCTGGAACTTCCGTGCGATATTCTTATTCCCGCAGCTCTGGATAACGTCATTACGGCGGAAAACGCAGCCAAGATACAAGCGCGTTACATTCTGGAGCTCGCAAACGGTCCCACGACTCCCGAGGCAGACGAGATACTCAAAGAGAAGAAGGTAAAGATAATTCCGGACGTGCTTGCAAACGCGGGAGGAGTGACTGTGAGTTACTTCGAGTGGACGCAGGGTCGCAGTGGAGAGCAGTGGACAGCCCAACAAGTGGACTCCGAACTCAGGCGTATTATTCTGGAAGGATACAAATCCGTACGTCGCGAAGCCCGTCGCAAGGGCATGACCTATAGACAAGCTGCCTTCTCGGTAGGTATAAAAAGAATGTCAGAGGCCATGCGTGTGCGTGGCTGGATCTAATTTTCTCTCTATGAAAGACGTTGCTATCGTCGGCCTCGGTTGCGCCGCATACACTGCCGCTATCTACACCGCTCGCTACAAGCTGGAAACACTGGTAGTCGGTGCGGAAGAAGGTGGTATGGGTATGACAGCGGCGGAAGTAGGTAACTGGCCCGGGGAAATAGAAATAACCGGTCCCGACCTCATGGAGAAGTTTAAGAATCATGCGGTCAGTTACGAACAGGTGGAGCACAAAATTGCTCGCATAGACACGGTGGAAAAAATAGACGGAGGATTTCGCCTTACCTACCAGAGTGGCGAGACTGCTGAAGCAAGGACTGTCATTTTTGCGACGGGATCCAACAAGAGACATCTTGGCATACCGGGAGAGCATGAGTTTGCGGGTAAAGGTGTCACATACTGTGCCACGTGCGATGCGTTCTTTTACCGTGGCAAAGATGTTGCAGTCATAGGAGGGGGAGACAGCGCGGTGGAGGGCGCCGCAATCGCCGCGCAGGTGGCAAATAAGGTGTATCTCGTGCATCGCAGAGATGAGTTTCGCGCAGAACCCTACTGGGTGGAAAAAGTGAACGAGAAAAACAACGTTGAGTTCGTATTGTCGCGCAATGTTCTGGAAGTTTTGGGGGACGGAAAAGTAACGGGACTAAAACTGGATGCGAAGTACAACGATTCGGATATTCTGAAGGTGGATGGTGTCTTCATAGAAGTGGGGTCCACTCCCGCAACGGCTCTGCCGTTGCAGCTGGGATGCGAAATCGACGATAAAAAACACCTGAAGGTCGGGGCAAATATGGCAACCAGCGTACCGGGAGTATTCGGTGCGGGAGACCTTACGAGCGGCAGTAACCACTTTGCGCAGTTCGCCACCGCCGCAGGCGAAGGGTGCGTAGCCGCAAACAGCGTATTTAACTTCCTGCAATCGGGCAAATAAAGCGGTACAGTGCCTGCATGTGGTTTGCCTACATCATGATCGGAAATGCGCTGTGGTCCATAGCGGACGTGCTGATGTCCATGATTGTGAATCGTATGGATCGCAGTCCGGTTGTGATTGCATGGTATTCGGGAGTTGTGGAAGTGACAGTTCTCCTTCTTCTGTATGCCTTTCTGCCCATAGAAACGGTGTGGGTGGGATATTTTGCAGTCGGTGCCCTCTTTGCGTACGTGGGTATGCTTCTTCTCTTCAAATTGTTTTCTTGTGTGGATGTTTCGGTCTCCAGTGCGTCGTGGGTGTTTATGTCTCTGGGCATTGCTGCGGGGGGGATGCTGTTTTTTAACGAGTCATGGAATATGTTGCAGGCTCTCGGTGCGTGTACTGCGATAGTGGGAGTGCTTATTCTTTCATTCTGGCACAAACATGTTTCGTTGCTCTATACGTGCGGTCTGCTTGCGGCAGTCGGCTTTTCGTACGTGCCGTATTTCCTCATTCAGAAGGCGGCGCTTCTTTCCGGCGTATCCGTTCTTACTGCATTTTTCTGGCCTATTTTATTTCAGAAACTCTTTGCCATAGCAGTTCCTCTCGCCTTGCCTTTCTACAGAAGGCAAATTCGGACTATCTCAGCAGACGTTCGTTTCTGGTTTATAGGTATGCTGATTTGTTGGGTGTGTACGGCTCTTGTGGGTGTGTACATCGTTACGAAAGCATATAGCGTGGGAGATGCGTCTCTTGTGGGAATAGCGGAAAACGGGCAGCCGTTCTTTCTGATTGCATTTGCGTGGGTGGCTACGCTGTTCAGTCCCACGTATGCGCCTCGGGAAATTCTTACGAGTCAATCTGTGAGCATAAAACTCTTCAGTTTCCTCATTGTCTTCACCGGGTTAACACTCCTTGCGGTCGGGTAGAAAAGAGCCACGGGTAACTTGCAGCTATTTTCTTGTCATTTTCTTGCTCTCGCAGCCAAAATCCGTATCCTCTTTACGCTATGCCAAGAGGAAAACGCACAGTATTCGGCATGTTCTGCTCTCAGACGGGAATCCGCCTGGGCACTATTCGTCTGCACAAGCAGGATAAGCAGGGCAAATCGTACAAAGAGCACGGTGCAAAAATCAAAAAGTACTCTCCAAGACTTAAGAAGCGTGTCGGAGTGAAGCTGAAGGAAGAGAGACATTCCAAGTAAGCAATGACACCGGGTAGGAAAGAGAGGAAGGCGGAAGCATTCGTTCTTTGCAGTGCGGTGATAGAAGGAGGCTTTCCCATTATTATCAATAGAGCCGTACAGGTGTTTCCCGCACTTTCTTTTGCGGGAATATCCGCATTTTTGGGCGCATGTATTCATTTCGGGCTCCTATTGGTACGAGGAAAGTTGGTGCATAAAGTGTCTACGCGTGTGTGGGTGTCTGTCATCGGCGTCACACTCTGCAATTCCGTATTCTCGCTCCTGTTTATTTTTCTGGGAACCAGGTACACCTCCGGTATAAACACCGCACTGCTCATGCAGTCTGAAATGCTCTTCTCGTTCCTCATATTCACGTTGGTATACGGACAAAAAGCGTCGAAGCAGCAGTTCTTCGGTGCGTTTGTTGTGCTGCTTGGTACCGTGTGCGTGCTCTATAACGGTTCCTCCACATTCAATCGCGGCGATCTTCTCATCATAGCAGGCACACTCTTCTATCCGTTCGGAAACCAGTTTGCCAAGCATGCGCTGCTGCACTTACCATCCGGATTCATTCTGATGATCCGACACCTCGTGGGGGGAATGGTATTCATCGTTCTCAGTATGCTGTTTGAACACCCCACGTTCGCGGTGCTTCACCTCGTCTTGGAGTACTGGTGGCTCGTGGTTCTCTACGGAGTGGTGGTACTCGTGGGATCCAAGCTCTGTTGGTACGAGGGGCTGAAAGTATTGCCTCTTACCAAGGCAATTCCGATTATTCTTTCGTACCCGGTATTCAGTATGTTTTTTGCATCCGTATTCCTGGGTGAAACGGTCACTCCGTACCAATTGGCCGGATTTTTCGTAACACTTGCAGGTCTTTCCGTGCTGGTTTCTCGCAAGCCCCTCCCCATTCCGCCTCCACCTCTTGTATAGTGGGCTCATGACAAAGTCCAAAGACACGTATCGACGGTGTGCGTCCGTTGTGCTGCTGCGCCTGTCGGAAGACGACGGAAAGCCGCAGCTTCTTCTTGTGCGCAAGCCGCGGAAGAAAGATGCGTGGCAAATTCCGCAGGGCGGAGCCGAGGAAGGCGAGACCATAGAGCAGGCTGCCATGAGAGAACTCATGGAAGAGGCGGGAGTGCACGGCGAGGTGATGGGTACGAGCGAGAAGAACTACCGCTACGATTTTCCGAAGTCCTACAGAAGGTTTCGACCCGATAATATTTGTGGCCAGTGCATTCATTTCGTGTTCGCACGTCTTACGAGTGACAAGTTCGTGACAGTGGATGGAGTGGAGATAGATTCCTACGCATGGGTGTACCCCGAACAGTTGCCACGGTACATCACCAGACAAGAGTATTTGGAACTGGTTACGCAGTTGTTTGAGGAAGCAGTCGATCTTCTGGAAAATAAGTGGACAGAAAAATGAGGAGTCAGAGGGAGTAGAAGAAGTAGAAGATGTAGAGGAGAAAGCCGAAGATTCCAACCTTCTGACTCCTCTATTCCCTCTATTTCCTCTGTTTCCTCATCTGCGGTAGGCTGTTTCCATGCGCCTTTTGTCTTTGGAGCTCACGCAATTTCGCTCGTATCCTCAGCTTACGTTAGACCTTTCGTCGGAAGGAGTGCACATGATGGTGGGGAAAAACGGTGCGGGAAAAACGAACATTCTGGAAGCTATTTCCATTCTTTCTCTGTTGAGATCTTGCTTGGGTACCGAAGAGCCGGACTTGGCTCGGTGGGGGTGCGACTTTTACCGTATTCGAGGAAAAGTACAAAGCAACAGCGGCGAAGAGAAGCTGTTGGAAGTCGTAAGTCAGCAATCACCGCGGGTACAGAAAGCGACTTTCCTAAACGATGTTCGTATGGGCATAGAGGCGATGGTCGGCAGAATGCCCACTGTCGTATTTCTGCCGCAGGAATTACAACTGTTTACGGGTTCTCCGTCGCTCCGTCGTCGTTTCGTAGACAGGTTACTCTGCCAGGTGTCGCCCGAGTATCTGCGATCGTTGGCGCAGTACCAGAAGATTCTCAAGCAGCGAAATACGTTGCTTCGCAGCATTGCGGAAGGCAGAGCGCGACCCGAAGAACTCGACGTGTGGGACATTCACCTCGCAGATTGCGGCGTGCCGCTTACACTCGCGCGTTTGGAGCTTATAGGAACGCTGCAACTTACCCTGCCCGAAGAAATAACGGCGCTTGGAGAGTCGTGGGAAGACGTGGCAATCGTGTACGACCGCAAAGGGACGCAGTGCGAAGCGGGGGCACTGAAGAAGGAGTATCTCGATACGCTTCTGCGCAATCGAAAGCGAGACTGCATTCTGCAATCTACGTCCGCAGGTCCGCACAGGGAAGACTGGCACATAGAAGTGGGGGAGCGAGACTTGCAGACATTTGCGTCCCGCGGACAGCAGCGTGCGACGTTGCTTGCGCTACTACTCCTGCAGGTGTCGTATTTGGAACTGCGCACGGGAGAGAAGCCCATTATCCTGTTCGATGACGTGTTCTCCGAACTCGATAGCGCACATCAGGAGGCACTTCTTCATTCGCTCAGTGGGTATCAGGTGTTACTTACCACCACGCACGTTCCCGAAGGAAGTTTTTCCGCACACTACTGGACTGTGGAGGAGGGGAGAGTGAGTGCTGTCGAAAGCGGAAAGATTGTTTCGGTGTGATGCCTTTTTCTTTGTCACTTTTAGGTACAGATTTCCTCCTGTGACTTTTCAGAGATGAGCTACCTTCTTTCTGTTGTCTGCCTGACCTCTTTTCTCGCGGTACTTTTTTGACATGAAAGACCGCAGAATGATCTGCTTTTTCTTATTTCTTATGGCACTTTTTTAGAAAAAGTGCCCAAAAACTTCGTCAGCCGCAAACTCGCTCGGGGCGA